>Ga0335073_10006646_pt1 | contig 16253 bp, 15 predicted proteins | sample Lox_Sample_22_FD_207093 | JGI IMG/M metagenome (GOLD analysis project Ga0335073, IMG submission 207093) | Soil microbial communities from Loxahatchee National Wildlife Refuge, Florida, United States - Lox_Sample_2.2 | ecosystem: Environmental > Terrestrial > Soil > Wetlands | place: USA... | reverse complement strand
GCAGGGTTGCCGAGCGATTCCGGTTGATGATTGCCCCACCAGGACGCCGCCAGTAAGACCTTGGCCAGCGAAAGCGGCAGAACTTGCGTGGAGACATCTAAATGAGCCGGGTCGGATGCCGCGAAGGAAACCATTGCGCCCGTCCTGACGTCCTGCATCACGGTTACGGCCTGAACATGGCGGTCCTTCATCATGCCGATGGCGAACTGGTTGGCCGCTTCGCTGACAGCCGCATCGAAGACGGTTCGGGCAATCCGGGCGATGATGGAATCGCGAATCGCGTCATCGGCGGTCGAATCGGTAATGAAGACCGCGATGGCGAGTGTTCGTCCACCGGGCATGGAGATGAGGCCAATGTCGTTCGTTGCGGCGGTCAGGCCGTTCGCGGTGCCCGACGTTCCGGCTTTGTGCATCACGACGGTTCCGGCGGGGAGTTGGGCCGCGATGCGGATCGGATTTCGCGATTCGCGCATCCAGCCGAGCAGAAGGGACGTGTGCTCGTTACTGATGGGCGAATGATCGTAGAGGAGGCGCAGAAACTGAACCGCGGCGGCGGGCTCAAACCAGTTGCGATACTGCGTGGCGGGCGTGCGATGAAGAGTCGCTTCGGTATCGGCAAGACGAAAGCCCGCGATGCCGAGCGAGTGGATGTAGTTTTCGACCGCGGACGGCCCGCCGGCCGTGCGCAGCAGGATATCCGCGGCGACATTGTCGCTGTCAGACACCGCGAGTTCGAGCAGCCGCCGCAAGGGAATGTCGGCTTCCCCCGACGGATACTGATCCTGCAATTGGCTGTGAGTTTTGGGCAGAATGCGATCGGAAGCGCGAAAGCGAATCGTCTGGTCAAGCGACAACCTGCCACTTTCCACCTGATGCAGCACCGATAGCGCGAGCGGCGCCTTGAAGACGGATTGCATCGGCGGATGCGCATGAGGGTTGAGGTCGCAATCGAGATCGGAACCGGGCAGGGAACAGGCCACCGCAACCCTGCCGTGAGCCTCAGCGGCGATGGCGGCGATTTTCTGCCGCAGTCCGGGTTGGGCGAGCAGGGCCGCGGAAAATGGAAGAACGGCGGCTGCCGTCCAAAGGCGAATCAGTCCGGTCACATAGGCAATTATGCCAGTCATCCGATTCCCGCACTCGATTGGCGTGGTATGGCGTAATGATCTGATGATGAAGCTCTGGGTGCTCTGTCTGATCCTGGCGGCATCCGCGGCGGCGGAGGATCAGACTCCGGTCTTCACCGCCAGGTCGGAACTGGTGCTGGTGGATGTGCAGGTTCTAAATGTCAAGAATGGCGGTCCCGCGCCCAAGCTGTCCGCCAGCGACCTGATGGTGACCGAAGAGGGCGTGCCGCAAACCATCACGCTGTTCTCGCGCGACGAATTTCCGCTCTCGGTAGTGCTGCTGTTCGATCTGACGGATAGCGTGCGGGGTGTCCTGAAACATCTGGCGGAGGGAGCGCGCATTGCGCTGTCGCACTTCAAGCCTGAGGATGAAGTATCGGTGATGGTTTACTCCGGCGGGGCGACGCTGGTCGACGGATTCACGCGCAATCGCGACCGCACGCTGCAAGCGGTCGGCAGGGCCGCGAATATGACCTCGGATCAGCCGGCACATTTCAACGAGGGCGTTTATCAGGCGGTCATGCAGTTGCGCCAGGCCAACAGCCCGGCGAACCGCCGCGTGATCATCTGGCTCACCGATAACATCCCCAACGTGCCGTTCCGCAAGATGGACTGGCCGGTCCATACGGAAATCGAGGCGTTTCGCGTGCTGCATGAAGATGGCGTTGTGGTGGCGCCAATTCTGATGAAGAGCGCGGCGTGGGCCGTATTTGCGCCGTTCATAGAGGCGTCGGAGGCATCCAAGCGGAAGGACTTTCCGCCGGGCGACGCCAAGAAGTACGCGGAGCTGACCGGCGGCCAGGCAGTGGGGATGCGCGGCAAGAAGCCGGAGGAACGGCTGATGCAGCTCATCGACGAGTTGCGGGCGCGGTACACCATCGGATATCGGCCGGCGGAAGAGCAACCGGCTGGGACATTCCGCAGGATCAAGGTGATCCTGTCGCCGCATGGATTGCTGCGACCGAAGGAGTGGACGGTGCTGGCACGGGAAGGTTATTACCGGAAGTAGTCGTGGCGCAAGGACCGCACAGCGGAGCGCGTCGAGACGAGTCTCGAGGCGGCAGGCAGGAGTGCCTGCGCCACGTTTGTCCTATTCCACGCGAAACCAATCGTAGTCGGCGTAGCCGAATTCGCGGGCTGAAGTGGCGCCGAGCGCGAAGATTCCAACTTTGGCGCCAATCCATCGCCCCGGCTTTGCGGTGAAAGGCTCGCCGATCGCTGTGAACGTCTTACCATCCGTTGCGTAGCTGAAGCGGCATTCGGCGCCCGGCGATACCGCGGCACGCAGATAAAACGTGTCGCCGGAGACTTCGACGGCGCCGTGGTCCTGCTCGGGGCGTCCCTGATCCGCGCGGTTGCAGATTACCTGCGCGAGCGAGAGTTTGTCGCCATGCTTGCGGACCGCCAGATACGCATAGTCCGCGCCCATGATGATCAGGCCCGTCTGGTCCTGGTCATCCAGGGCGTGGAAGGTCACTTTGGCAGTTGCCGTGAACGCGTCGGCGGGAAATTTCTGGAGGAGCAGGTTCGGCACATCCCAGAAGTTGCGATAGCCGTCCGGGCGGGGGGTGGCGAAGAGCCGAAGGACGCCCATCGCGGGCGAAGGCAAAGCCCAATCCGGCTGCGGATTGGCTTGCCATTGCCATTGCAATCCGAGCCGGTCCGCGGAGAACTCATCCGATTCCACCGGCGTCGTGATTGGCCACGTACGGCCGACGTTTGGCTTGTGATATCTGAGAACCGGCTCGCCATTGTCGCCGATCACGGGCCAATCATCCACCCATTTCATGGGTTGAAGGTGGACTACGCGGCCATATGGACCTTTGTCCTGGAAGTGCAGGAACCAGTATTCTCCGGACGGCGTGTCCACCCAGCCGCCCTGGTGCGGACCATTCACCGCGGTCTTGCCCTGGGCCAGCACGACCTTGCGTTCGTAAGGTCCGTAAATGCTCTTCGAACGCAGCGCCAACTGCCATCCTTGGGGGACGCCGCCGGCGGGCGCGAAGATGTAGTAATAGCCGTTCCGCTTGTAGAATTTGGGACCTTCCACGGTGGGGTCCTGAGCGTGGCCGTCGTAGACTAAGACGCCGTCGTCGAGCAGTCGCGTGCCATCGGGAACCATACGGCTGACGATGAGTACGCTCTTCAGACCCGACCGGCTGGCGGCCATCGCATTCACCAGGTAGGCCTTGCCATCCGTGTCCCAGAGCGGGCAGGGATCGATCCACCCCTTGGCTTTCTTGATGAGCAGGGGCGCGCTCCACGGGCCGGCCGGCGATTTGGCCTTGACCATGTAGATGCCGGTATCGGGGTCGGGATAGAAGATGTAGACCTCACCGTTGTGCTGCCGGATGGACGGAGCCCAGGCGCCGCCACCGTGAACCGGCTTGCTGAAGACATCGAGCGGCGGCTGTTCGGCGTAGACGTGGCCGATCAGTTCCCAGTTCACCAGGTCCTTGGAGTGCAAAATAGGCAATCCCGGCACGGCGTTGAAGCTGGACGCCGTCAGGTAGTAATCGTCGCCGATGCGCAGCACGTCGGGGTCGGAATAATCGGCGTCAAGAATGGGATTGCGATAGGTTCCATCGCCGTTATCGGCCACCCAGACCTTCGATCGATACAATGCGGAAGTCTGCGCCAGGCCGATCGCCGCGACGATCAACCCCGCGAACAGCCCAATTCTGGAGAGCGATCCCCGCCCGATATGCCCCGGATTCAACATGCAAGGAGAAGTTTCAGGATACAATGGCGACGGTATGCGTTTCGTAAGGCTGTTCGCCGCTTGCTGGCTGTTGAGCAGTGGGATGGCATCGGCCCCGGTAGCCTCTGGCGTCTCCAATTTCCATCAAGTCAACGATCACATTTATCGCGGCGCCCAGCCGCCGGCGACGAGTTTTGTGAATCTGGCGAGGATGGGTGTGAAGACCATTCTCGATTTGCGCGACGAAGCATGGGAGATTCGAGGCGAGCAGCGCGCTGTCGAAGCCGCAGGAATGCGCTTCGTCTCCGTTCCGATGCATGGAATGTCCGCGCCCACGGAACAGCAGATCTCCCAGGCTCTGGCGGTTCTCAACGACGCTGCGGCGGCGCCGGTCTTCGTGCATTGCCGGCGCGGCGCCGATCGCACCGGCACGGTTATCGCCTGCTATCGCATCTCAGCCGAGCACTGGCACAACGACAAGGCGCTTGCGGAAGCGCGCTCGCTGGGCATGAGCTGGGTGCAGCGCGCCATGCAGCACTACGTGCGGGCTTATCATCCGGCTGTGGCTTCAGCAGTAGCCGGGGCACAGTAGGGCGGATTCAGGTTCTGTTGTACACTGGCGCGGAGGGTTCTTCATGCCATTACTCCGCACGAAAGTAGCCAAGAGCAGCGACATAGCCACCAAGTTCGGGTCGATTACGTTCACCGCGGACGGAATCGTTCTGGCGCATCCGCAGGGCAACAAAGTCACCATCGGGACCAGTGGAATTGAATTCAGCTGCAGTGGATCGTCGATGAGAATGACGCCAAGTGAGATTACCATCTCCACCGGGTCGGTGTCGTTCCGCATGACGATGATGGAATGCGGTCTCAACGCGAACGGTCCGATCCGAATTAACGGCAGCTCGGTCAACGTGAACAACGGCGCGCTGGAGGTGGTTTGATGCCGGCTCTCCTCACCATGAATTCGGTGGTGCTCTGTGCGCACGGCGGTGTATGCAAGCCGACCGTGCCCGCCGTTCGGGTCCGCATTGCCGGATCGCCCGCGGTGGCTCAGGGGACGCCTTGGATTGTTTCCGGTTGTTCGTTGGCCGCGACAGGTGGGAACGGTTGCGCCAGCGTATCGTTTGTATCCGGGAGCGCGCGGGTGAAGTCCAACGGGATGCCGTTGATTTTGCAGACCAGCGTTGCCTTAGGTATGCCGTCGGCGGTGCCGGTGAACGTCATATCCACTCAGTCGCGTGTGAACGCGGTGTAGCGCAGTTTGCGCACGAGCGTTCGGTTAGGGGAGCGGTCGAGGTCAGAGACAGTGAGGGAGCCGCGAACGCAAGCACGCGGTCCTGAGTCGACTGGCGACAAAAAACGAATCGCTTGTCCCGCGTCGCGGCGCGGTCAGATGGTCATGGCGCCGAATCCGCCATCGACGCGAATAATGCTTCCCGTGACGAATGACGAGGCTTTGTCGGAGGCGAGGTACAGAGCCGCGCCGATCAGTTCGGATGGATTTCCGAAACGCCGCATGGGCGTGTGATTCATGATGGAGGCTACACGATCTTCGGTCAGGATCTTGCGGTTCTGCTCGGCGGGAAAGAAGCCTGGTTGGATGGCATTGACGCGCACGCCGTATTGAGCGAATTCCCGCGCCAGGAACTTGGTGATCTGGTTCACACCGCCTTTGGCGACTGAGTACGTAAAAACTTTCGAAAGCGGCGGATCGGAAGAGGCGGAGGAGATATTTATGATCGATCCGCCTTTGCCGGTGTCGGCCATGGCTTTGCCGAAGACCTGGCACGCGAGGAAAACGCTGCGGAGATCGACGTTGAGAATTCGATCCCATTCGGCTTCTTCGATTTCGAAGAAGGGCGTGCTGGAATTGATGCCGGCGGCGTTCAAAACGACATCGACACCGCCGAAATTCGCGAGCGCCGTATCGAGGGCGCGCCGGATATCGGCCTTGCGGGTGACATCCGCCTGGCAGGCAACCGACTTTCCGCCGCGATCGCAAATGGCCGTGGCGTGCCGTTTGGCACTTTCCTCGTTGAGGTCGGCGATCACCACCGCCGCACCGGCGCCGGCGAAGCCCACCGCAATTTCCCCGGCGAGCACGCCGCCGCCGCCAACCACCACGGCGGTCTTCCCCGCCAGCGAAAAGAGTTCTTGAACCAGCGACCGGGATTCTGTACCAGTCCCGGCGAATATGGGTGCATCCAAAACAGGCATAGTCTAAACCGTGGTTTCGACGTACTCTTCCAGATCCTGCGGCGGAGGCATCGGATGTTTTACCAATTCCTTGTCGCCGAGCTTATTGGCCAGCGGACGCCAGCAGCATTCGCAGAGTTCGAATTCCTTGCCTTCGATCTCCTTTTTCTGGACGCACGCGACGCTTTTGCCGCAAAGGTCACAACGCATCGTAAAATCCTCCCGGCTTCACTCCGAAATATAACAATATTAGTCAAACAGGTCAATTACTCTTAAATAGACCTACGCGAGGACCCGGCAGAGTGCGTGTTTGACAGGTCGGTCACGGAAAAAACAGAAACCGGGTTGGGCGGGTCCGCGCGGCATGTTATAAGGGAGATGGACATCTGGAATCCCCCACGAGAGTCAAAAATTCATGGAACCAACCGCTGATATCGCGTTAATCGGTCTGGCTGTAATGGGTCAGAACCTGATCCTCAATATGAACGACCATGGATACACGGTGGTGGCGTATAACCGCACCACTTCCAAGGTCGACGAATTCCTGAACGATGCCGCCAAAGGCCGCAAAACCATCGTCGGCGCGCATTCGATCGAGGAAATGGTGGGACTGCTGAAGCGGCCGCGCAAGGTCATGTTGATGGTGAAGGCCGGCCAGGCGGTCGACGATTTTATCGAGCTTGTGCTGCCTCATTTGCAGCCGGGGGACCTGATTATCGATGGCGGAAACTCGCACTTTCCCGATACCATCCGCCGCACCAAGTACCTGGAATCCAAAGGCATGCTGTATGTCGGCACGGGCGTTTCCGGCGGCGAGGAAGGCGCGCGTTTCGGCCCGTCGATGATGCCTGGCGGCAGTCCCGCGGCGTGGCCGCTGGTGAAGGATATATTCCAGGCGATCTGCGCCAAGACTCCGGCGGGCGAACCCTGCTGCGACTGGATGGGCGAGGACGGCGCCGGCCATTACGTGAAGATGGTCCACAACGGTATTGAATACGGCGATATGCAGCTCATCTGCGAGGCCTATCAGCTGATGAAGGAAGGGCTGGGGCTTTCCAACGAGGAGATGCATGCCTATTTCACGGAGTGGAACAAAGGCGAGCTGGATAGTTACCTGATCGAAATCACGCGTGACATCCTGGCATACAAGGACGAAAAGGGCGAGTATGTGGTGGATAAGATCCTCGACACCGCCGGCCAGAAGGGGACCGGGAAGTGGACCAGCGTCAGCTCGCTCGATTTGGGCATGCCGCTCACGCTGATCGGCGAAGCGGTGTACGCCCGCTGCCTTAGCGCCATCAAGGACGACCGCGTGGCGGCGTCGAAGATTCTCCACGGACCGAAATTCCAGTTCGACGGCGATAAGAAGGCTTTTGTCGAGGACATCCGCCAGGCGCTGCTGGCTTCGAAGATCGTTTCCTATGCGCAGGGCTTCATGCTGCTTCGTGAAGCCGCCAAGGAATATCACTGGAATCTCAACTACGGCCTCTGCGCCATGGTCTGGCGTGCCGGCTGCATCATCCGGTCGGTCTTCCTGGGCAAAATCAAGGAGGCCTTCGATAAGAACGCGGGTCTGCCCAATCTCCTCCTGGACCCCTATTTCCAGGGTGTCATCGAGCGCTGCCAGGGCTCCTGGCGCCGTGCCGTCTCCAAGGCCGTCGAAGCCGGCGTCCCGGTTCCGGCCTTCACCACCGCGCTGTCCTTCTACGACGGTTTTCGCAGCGCCCGCCTGCCCGCGAACCTGTTGCAGGCCCAGCGCGACTACTTCGGAGCGCATACCTACGAGCGCGTCGACCAGCCGCGCGGCAAGTTCTTCCACACGAACTGGACTGGTAAAGGCGGAAACGTATCCGCGGGAACGTATACCGTCTGACGACCGCGCCGGGGTGCGTCCCGGCGCAGCAGGCACAAGCGCCTGTGCCACAGAATTACAAGGAGAAACGTCTCAATGTCGACTGGTCTGAACATCCGCCCGGAGGGCGCACTGGATTTCGTCTCGCTCGGCGCCCTCGTGCACCGTCTCGACACCGGAATCATTCCGTTTCGCAAAGCCACTGAATGCCTGATCCACGTATCTGGCGGCGAATTCAATTGCGCCGCCAACCTGTCGGACTGCTTCGGTCTCAAGACCGGGGTCGCCACCGCCATGGTGGATTATCCGGTGGGCGATCTGATTCACGAGCGCGTCCGCGCCATGGGAGTCAAGCCGTTCTATAAGCACTTCAAGCACGATGGCGTACGCGGCCCCAACATGGCGACGGTCTTCAGCGATCGCGGGTACGGAGTGCGCGGGCCGGTGGTCTTTTATAACCGGTCGAACGAAGCCGCCGGATTGCTGAAACCCGGCGATTTCGATTGGAAGTCGATCTTCGCGGGCGGCGTCCGCTGGTTCCATTCGGGCGGGATCTTCGCCGCTCTTTCGGAGACTACGGCCGACGTCATTGTGGAGGGAATGAAGGCCGCCAAGGAAGCCGGCGCGGTCTGCTCGTTCGATCTGAATTATCGCGCCAAGCTGTGGGCGATTTCGGGCGGGGAAGACCGCGCCGTCGAGGTGCTCGATCGCATCGTGAAGCACGTGGATGTGCTGGTAGGCAACGAAGAGGATCTGCAAAAGGGCCTCGGCATTGCCGGTCAGGATGTGCACGCCAAATCGAAGCTCGACCCCAGCGCCTTCTTCGGCATGATGGAAAAGGTAACGAAGAAGCATCCGCAGGTGAAAATTGTCGCCACGACACTGCGGGAGGTGCATTCGACGAACCGGCATAGCTGGGGCGCGGTGGCCTGGGTCAACGGCCAGACCGTGGTTTCGCCGACGGCCGAACTGGATGTCTACGATCGGGTGGGCGGCGGCGATGGCTACGCATCGGGCTTCTTCTACGGTCTGCTGAGCGGTGAATCGCCGGAAGAGTCGGTTAAGCTGGGATGGGCGCACGGCGCGCTGCTGACCACCTTCCCCGGTGACACGACGATGGCGACACTGGCTCAGGTCCGGGCATTTGCGAAGGGCGGGTCGGCAAGGATTCAACGGTAGATGTGGCGCACGCACTCCTGCCGGCGTGCCGGGGATTGCGAACGCACTGGGCTGCGCACGAGACAACAATTCTAGTCATGAGCGATTTCGTCAACGAGAAAGCTTCCCGAATTCAGCTGCTCCTGATGGATGTGGATGGCGTTCTTACCGACGGCCATCTGTATAACGTCCCTGGCCCCGACGGCAAGATGGTGGAGACCAAGGGGTTCGATTCGCAGGACGGCATCAGCCTGCAGTGGATGGCATGGCACGGCATCAAAACCGGAGTGATCAGCGGCCGGCAGTCTCCGGCGACAGAAGAGCGCGCCCGGCAATGCAAAATGACGTACATCTACCAGGGTCACATCGAGAAGATCCCGATCCTCGAGGAGATCCTGGCGGACGCCAAAATCGATTCCTCCGAAGTCGCATACATAGGCGACGATTTCACCGACATCGTCATCATGCACCGCGTCGGCCTGGCGATTGCGACGGCGAATGCGCGCGACGAGGTGAAGCGCGAAGCGCACTTCGTGACGGCGGCGCCGGGAGGCTCGGGAGCGGTCCGCGAAGTGGTGGAGTTGATCATGAAGGCTCGCGGATTGTGGGGAGAGATTCTGAAGCACTACGAAATCGCCAAGTAACCGGGTTTTGTGGCCATGATCACGAAACGCCGCTGTAATTATTCCCGCTGCGCACGAAACCGGGAAATAATTCAGTTTTGTGCCTATGCGGCTGAATTGGTCCCCCCACCTTACCCGGCACCTGGTTGCCACTGGCGTGTTTGCGGACGATCCGTTTTCGCTGGTTGATATCGGCTGCTCCGGCGGCCTGTTGCAGCAATGGCGCCACTTCGGCGGCCAGTTGCAGGCTATCGGTTTCGATCCCCTGGTTCGGGAAGTGGAACGGCTCAACGCGGTGGAAGAGAATCCGCGAGTGGAGTATGTCGCGGCGCGGGTGGGATGCCACGCGAAACCCGCCGGCCCCGCTTCGGAAAATCTCTTCGATTCGACCAGCTACTTGCGGTGCACGACCATGCGGGTGGTGGAACTGCGCCAGATGAACTACGCGGCCACGTATTTCGATCAGACCCACGCCGGCTGCGAGATCGCGGCCGAAGCTGGAATGGTGGAACTGGACGAATATTTCCGACAGCAGCACCGCAATGTCGACTTCCTGAAAACCGATACCGACGGCTTCGACATCGAGGCGCTGTGGGGAGCGCGCGAGATCGTATCGAGCGAAGTCGTGGGTGCGGCCGTGGAACTGCAGTTTCAGGGCACGCGGGCTCCCGGGTCCAATGTCTTCGCCAACGTGGAGCGGTACTTCCACGAACTCGGGTATTCGCTGTTCGCCATCGATCCCAAGCTGCATTCGCGGGCGGCGCTGCCCAAAATGTTTCGCTGGAACCAACCCGCTGACACGCATGAAGGGCAGGTTCATTGGGCCGATGCGCTGTTTTTGCGGGATGTGTGCCTGACGGAGTACGAAGCGCGTTGGGGGCTGCGGCTGTCGGCGCGCAAGCTGTTGAAGCTGTGCTGTGTGCACGAGATTCATGGACTGGAGGATTGCGCGGCGGAAATCCCGCTGCGTTTCCGAGAGCGGATCGCGTCCGTGGCGAACGTGGACCACTGCCTGAACTTGCTGACGCCGCCGTTACCCGACGGGCGCAAGGTGTCTCACCGCGAGTACATCGATTTTTTCGAAAAGAATGTTGAGGCGTTTTATTCCGGGAAATAGAGGTTTCCGTGGCGCGGGCACTCTTGCTTGCCGGGCCGAGACTCATCTCGGCGCTTGCAGTTAGCGGGGCAAAGAAATACGGCATCGAGATGAGTCTCGATGCGGCAGGCGGGAGCGCCGGCGCCACGTCCGCGCGCCCTATCGGTTGATTCCCCGGCGGGTGAGTTCGTCGGCGTAGGCGCGTTTCAGGCGGGCGACGCGGTCGAGCATGCCGACGCAGATCAGGTCGGGATCCACGGCCCGCAGTTCCTTGTCGGAGAGCGCTTCCAGGTGGGTGCGCCAATCGCTTTCGTGCTGTTCGTTGAACAAGTCCCGATCCAGGATGCTGGTTGCAGTCAGCGCGAGCGCGCTGGGCACCATCAGACAGTAGTAATAGGTGGGCGCCTCCGGATCGCTGGTTTCGTCAGGCTTCATTATCAGGTAGCAGGGGAGTTTCGCGGCGCGCAATACTCCTCGTGCGCGGGCGGCTTCCGGGGCATGCGCTCCGTCGCGGCCGGCTGAAAAAGAGCACGCGACGGCGGCGTCTTCCGCCCAGTCGGGCTCGGGATCGGTCTCGAAATCGAAATCGGCATCATCCTGATGATCCAAAGTCTCCGACAATTCCCGTGGCGCCGGCAGTTCGACTTCCTCAGCGGAATCGACGGGCTCATCGTGGAGGCGGCGATTCGCGACTTCCTGCTCGTAAACCTCGCGCGCCGCCTCGGTCAGGTCCTCAGGATCAATCGTCAGCAGTTCCTCGTCGGACAGCGACTCGTAGTGGCGGCGCAGTTCTTTGACGTCGATCTTCAAATTCGGCCTCTTTCCGGTCCGATTGTAGCCGATCCCGGGCCCGGCAAATTCGTAGTAAACTTTCCTTTTTGATCCATCGATCCTCAGAGCATGGAACCCCAGCAAGCCACTCCCATGATCGAGGCGATCGGCCTCTCGAAGTTTTATCGCGATTTCGCCGCCATCCGTGATGTCAGCTTCTCGATCCCGGCGGGCCAGGTGGTCGCGTTCCTGGGACCGAATGGCGCCGGCAAATCGACCACGATGAAGATTCTGACCGGCTACCTGGCGCCGAGCGCCGGGACCGCGCGGATCGCCGGTCTGGACGTGGTCGCCGACCGGATCGCGGCCGCGGCGCGTCTCGGCTACCTTCCGGAGAACGGGCCGCTCTATCCCGACATGACGCCGCTTTCCCTGCTGCGGTTTTTCGGACAGGCGCGCGGCCTCGATGGCGAGCGATTGCGCAAGCGCATCGACGAGGTAGTGGCGCGTTGCGCCTTGGGCTCGGTGATCGAAAAGAGCATCCGCAAGCTGTCCAAGGGGTACCGGCAGCGCGTGGGCATGGCCCAGGTGCTGCTTCACGAGCCGGACGTGCTGATCATGGACGAGCCTACCACCGGTCTGGATCCGAACCAGATTCGTGAAGTCCGCCGGACCATCCGCGAGATGGCCGCCAATCGGACCATTCTGCTGTCCACGCACATCCTGCAGGAAGTGGAGGCCGTGGCTGACCGCGTGATCCTGATTTCGCGCGGCCGCGTGGTCTTCGACGGCACGCCGGCGGAGATGCAGACCGGACACGCCACGCTGGACGACGCGTTCGCCGCGTTCACCGAAGGAGGCGCATGCGCACCCGCGGCCGCGTCGTAATCGCCATCGTCCGGCGCGAACTGGCTGGCTATTTCTCCACCCCCACCGGGTACGTCTTCATTTCGCTGTTTGTGTTTCTGAGCGCGGTGGCGGCGTTCTGGCAGGATCGTTTCTTCGCCGATAACCTGGCCAACCTCGACCAACTGAATCGTGTTTTTCCGTACTTGCTGGTGTTTTTCATTCCGGCCATTTCCATGAGCCTGTGGGCCGAGGAACGGCGGCAGGGCACAGAGGAACTGCTGCTGACGCTGCCTACCAGCGATTTTCAGGTGGTGCTGGGGAAATACCTCGCGGGAATCGGAATTTATACGGTAGCGCTGCTGTTTTCGCTCAGCCACGTGGTGGTGTTGCGCTGGCTGGGCAGGCCCGACCCCGGTCTGATGATCGCCACCTACGCCGGATATTGGCTTTGTGGCGCGGCGTTGCTGGCGGTTGCGATGCTGGCTTCGCTGCTCAGCGATAATCTGACGGTCGCCTTCATCCTGGGCGGGTTGTTTTGCGGTGTGTTTGTGTTTTTGAATAACGCCGGCGCGATTCTGACCGGCAGCCTGCAGCGGTTGGCGGAGAATCTCTCGGCCGTGGAACAGTTGCGCGACGTCGTGTCGGGCGCGGTCACGTTCAACGCAGTCGTCTACTTCGCCGGGATTGCCGCGGTGGCGCTGTATCTCAACACGGCCCTCCTGGGGCGCCGCCGCTGGCCGACCGGCCCGAAGGCGCCGCGATTCGCGATGCACTACGTCCTCCGCGCGGCCGCCCTGACGGCAGCGGTCGGCAGTCTGACGCTTTTGGCGGCACAGACGCGCATGCGATGGGACGCGACGTCGGAGAAGATTCACTCGCTTTCCCCGGATACGGTCGCGCTGTTGAAACACCTCGACGCCAAGAATCCGGTTTTCATTTACGCCTATTTCAGCCCCGACGTTCCGCGCAGCTACCTGGACGCACGAAACAGCCTGGTGAGCATGCTGCGCGAGTTCGACGCGGTAGGCGGCGACGCGGTTCACAGCCGCATCATCGATACCGTCAGGTACTCGAAGGAAGCCCGCGAGGCCGAGGAGCGCTACAACATCCGCGCCAATCATATTTCGGCATCGGAGGAAAGCGCCGGCGCCGCCAGCGATATCTATCTCGGCCTGGCTTTCAGCAGCGGATCCGAGGAATTCGTAATTCCTTTCTTCGACCGCGGCCTGCCGGCGGAATACGAGCTGGTGCGGTCCATCCGCGTGGTATCGCGGGCGCATCGGAAGAAGGTCGGCGTGCTGAATACTGGCGTGCAGCTTTTTGGCGGCTTCGACTTTCAGTCGAAGCGGCAAAACCAGGAATGGTCGATTATTGCCGAGCTTCGCAAACAGTATGAAGTCGTTCAGGTGAATCCCGACAGTGACTATCCGGCGGACCTGGATGTGTTGATCGCGGCGCAGCCCACCACCCTCACGCAGCCGCAGGCCGATCGGTTGACGGCGTATGCCACGTCGGGCAAGCCGGTGCTGTTGATGGTCGATCCGATGCCGGGATTCAATCCCGATCTGGCGCCGCAAGCGCCGGCCGATCCCGACAGCGGCGACGCTCCGCCGCCGCGCGCCAATCTGCGTCCGCTGCTGGACGCGGCGGGTGTCACCTGGCCGATGGGCACCATTGCATGGGATAACTACAATCCGCATCCACAGCTCAAGCAGTTACCCAAGGAATTTGTCTTCGTGGGCAAAGGGTTCAACCAGAAGGACCCCACCACGGCGGGTTTGCAGGAGGTGGTGCTGCTGTACCCGGGTGTGTTGAGCGCGCGCTCCGACGCCGCGCCGGGGCAGGTGACGCCGCTGCTCGAAACCTCAGGCGATTCGGGCACGGACCGCCTGAGCGACGTCGTCGGGCGGAACATGTTCGGACAACTCAGCATCAATCCGGATATCGAGCACAAGCCGGAGGAAGGCAAGAAGTCGCTGGCGGTGCGGGTGAAGGGCAAGGTCAACGCCATCCTCATCGCCGATATCGACATGATGGGCGAGCAGTTCTTCGAACTGCGGCGCCAGGGCATCGAGAATCTGAATTTCGATAACGTGACGTTTCTGCTGAACTCTGTGGACGAGCTGGCGGGAGACAACGCCTTCATCGCATTGCGCAAGCGGCGTCCCAAAGAAAGGACTCTCGAAGCCGTGGAGGCCAAAACGCGAGCCTATGAAACGCAGCGGCTCGACGATATGCGGAAGGCCGAAGCCACCGCCGACGCCCGCCTGAAGGAAGCGCAGGACCGGCTCGACCGCGCGGTAAAACAGATCGAGCAGCGATCCGACCTCGACGATCAGGCCAAACAGGTGATGATCGACAACGTGCAAGCCGTCGAGAACCGGCGGCTAAAAGTGGCTCGAACCACCATCGAAGATGAGAAGGAACGGCAGATCGAGGATTCGCGCGCGGATATGGAGAGCTCCATTCGCGGGATTCAAAACACCATCAAGCTTCTGGCGGTGATTCTGCCGCCGATACCGGCGCTGGTGCTGTTCCTGTTCGTATCGATCCGGCGCCTGGCGCGTGAACGGATCGGGGTTTCGGCGGACCGTTTGGTGGACGAACGCGCCAACGAAGCGGCGGAGGTCGAGTCGTGACCGAGACGCTGAAGACGGCTTGTTTCCTCGGCGGAGCGGTGGTGCTGGCCATCGCCGCGGGAGTGGTGCAGCCGGAGCACCATGCGGCGGCGGTGTTCAGTGACGAAGGGCAGGCTTTCTATCCCGATTTCAAGGACGCGCAGGCGGTGAAAGCGATCGAGGTGGTAGACTACGACGAAACCACGGCGACGACCCGCCCGCTGAAGGTGGAGTTTCGCAATAAGCGGTGGCTGATCGCATCGAATAACGATTATCCGATCGACGTCGGCGACCGGCTGGTGAAGACGTCGGCGGCGCTGATGGATCTGCACAAGGACCAGGTGAAATCAGACCGGCCGCAGGACGAGGGGAAGTTCGGGGTGATCGACCCACTGGACCAGAACGATCCCAGCCTGACGGGGCGGGGTAAGCGCGTCACGCTGCGAGATGCGCAGAAGAATGTGCTGGCCGATTACATCCTCGGTAAGGCCGTGGAGGGCAAAGCCGGCTGGCGCTACGTCCGCGTGCCGGGGCAGAAGCGGACGTACGCGGTAAAGACGGACGCAGACCCCTCCGCGAAATTCGCGGATTGGGTGAATGCCGGGCTGTTGCGTATGCCTTCGGCCAACATCCGCAAGGTCACGATCGCGGCCTATTCGGTGGATGAATCGAGTGGCACGCTGGACCAGGGCGAGACGATTACGCTGACGCAGGACGGCGGCAAATGGTCGTCGGCGGGCGGCGCGGTGGTCGACTCGGCGGCCAAAGCGATGGCGGCCACGCTCGACGGGCTCAAGATCACCGGGGCGCGCGCCAAGCCGCGGGAAATGGCCGAGGATCTGCGCAGCGGGCAGATGCGCCTTTCGATGGAGACGGCCGAGGCGCTGCATCAGTTCGGCTTCCTGCTGGCGCAGAGCGGACGAATTTTCGCCGCCGATGGGGAGATGACGGTGGAAATGTCGAACGGCGTGGCGTACCAGATCGGGTTCGGCGACGTGCAATCGACGGCGGACGCGGCCAAGGCGGCGGGCGGTGGCGACCGGTACATTTTCGTGACGACTACGTGGAATGCCGAACGGGCCGCGGCCTACGGGGATAAGACGGATGTGGGCCAGAAGGTGTCGAGCGATTTGAATGCGCGCTTCGCCGACTGGTTCTACGTGATCGGCAATGGGGATTTCCAGAAGCTGCGGCTGACGAAGAAGGATCTGCTGCGATAGGGGTGATGTGGGGCAGGCTGGTAGCCTGCGGCCGGCTGG
>Ga0335073_10006645_pt1 | contig 16255 bp, 19 predicted proteins | sample Lox_Sample_22_FD_207093 | JGI IMG/M metagenome (GOLD analysis project Ga0335073, IMG submission 207093) | Soil microbial communities from Loxahatchee National Wildlife Refuge, Florida, United States - Lox_Sample_2.2 | ecosystem: Environmental > Terrestrial > Soil > Wetlands | place: USA... | reverse complement strand
CGGCGCTGCAGCCTGAGGCCGCTGTCGCGGCGCTGCAGCCCGAGGCCGCTGTCGCGGCGGGCCCCGTCGGCACCACGGCGTTCGGCGAGCTGGCCGCCAGCCTGCGCCAGGTCATCGCCGCGCGGGAATCCGGCTCGCTGCTGGCGGAGGTGGCGCTGCCGCCCAGGGCCGCTGGCGCGGCGCTGCAGCCTGAGGCCACTGGCGCGGCGGGCCCGGCGGCCGAGGCGGGGCTGACCGCGACCGAGGCCATCTCGAACGCGGCGGTCCTGCTGTTCGGCGGGATCGAGACCACCGAAGGCATGATCGCCAACGCCCTGCTGCACCTGCTGTCCTCCCCCGCCCAGCTCACCCGGGTGATCGCCGACCCCGGCCTGGTGCCCGCGGCGGTCGAGGAGTCGCTGCGGCTGGAACCGGCGGCGGCGGTCGTCGACCGCTACGCCACCGCCGCCACCCGCCTCGGTGACGCCGAGATCCAGGCCGGCGACCAGGTGACGGTGTCGATCGCCGGGGCCAACCGGGACCCGGCGGTATTCGGCGACCCGGACCTGTTCGATGTCCGCCGCCCCAACGCCGGCCGCCAGCTGGCGTTCGCCCACGGCCCGCACTTCTGCCTCGGCGCCCACCTGGCCCGGCTGGAGGCCCAGATCGCGGTCGAGACGATCCTGATCAGGCTCGCCGGGCTCCGCCTGGATCCCCGGTACCCGAGCGCGCCGCGCGGCCTGGTCTTCCGCAAGCCGCCCGACCTGCGCACGCAGTGGGACGCGGCCAGCTGACGAGGGTTCTACGCGTGCCAGCGCCAGGCCGTCTGCGGCATGCCGGGGCGGCGGTCGCTGGCCGGACCGGTGCTCTTCAGCGCGGCGGTGAGCAGGACCACCAGCCCGAGGAAGCCGACGGGGGCGGGGAGCACGGAGTGCCCCAGGATCTCCAGCAGCAGCCCGGCGAGCCCGAGGCTGACCCGCCAGTGCGCCCGCGCCGCCCATGCCAGCCGGGTCACGCCGACAACGGCGAGCAGGAAGCCGGTGCGCACGGCCTGGAACCGGTGGCGCCGTACCGGCCGTATCCCGCGCCAGGAGACGAGCGGCGGAACGGCCCGGGTACTCAGCACGACCAGGTTGCGGCGGCGTGACCAGCGGAATCTCATGGCGGTCCTCGGCGGCGGAGACGGCAGCGCCCAGGTCGTCCCGGAGCGCACTTCCCACCGTAGGCTCCCGCCGGGGCCCGGTCCAGACCGCTGTTTCCCGGTGCCCTCTGCCATCCTGGCCCGGTGACCTTTTTCCGCTTTCCCGCCGCGACTGGAGCAGGCCTACGCGCGGCTGCCGGACGAGGGCGGGCAGCAGCGCTACCGCTACGCCGCTCCCGCCTTCGGGTTCACCGCCACCCTCGGGTACGACCAGAGCGGCCTGATCCTCGATTACCCGGGCATCGCCGTGCGTGTCGGCTGAATCACGGCCAGGACATTCCTTACCGAATGCTGACGGAATGTTTGCCCGCGGACGGATCCTGGCACAATGCCCGTATCGGGCGTTAAACAACAAGGGCTCCCTCCATGTATGAGATGGAGGGAGCCCTCGCCTGGCTCGTCCGCCAGGGGAAGCTGGTGCGCAGCCGACCTGGCGTCTCTCGCCGCCCGCCGGGGCCAGGTACCCGCGTGAAGTGCCGGTTTCCCAGCCCTCCGCGCGTTCCGGGATCACTCCCGGACGGTTCCCGTTTCCAACGGTGAGGTATTTCTACTGCTTTCCCGGCGCTCGCGCAAGAGTCTCCGGCCGTTCATCTGGCAGTTAATTTGGAAATATCTTCCGTCCACATCATATCCACAGGATAAACCGGGTTATCCGCACGCCGTTGCCGTTATCCACCGGCTTATGCACAGCTTACTCACAAGCTACCTAGCGTATCCTCGCGTGCACAAATGCAGTGATGTTAATCGGTGGCCGCTAAAAGCAACCGCCTATTGTTTCGGTGAAACATCAGGAAATGATGCAGGAATTCCCTCGTCGGCGGTCGCGTCCAGTCGACGGCACCCGACTGCCGTTAGCCGGGCTTTGGGGACCACGCTGACATCGTGCCGCGCTAGCGCCTCGCGCTCCAGCACCGACACGCGGGCCCGCCGGCGGGATCGGCCGCCGGCCCGGCGGGGCAGGCGAGTAAGTTAGGCCACATGTCAGAGCAGGACGACTTCCCCGAGCGGTTCCACCGGGACCGCCGTGAGCATGGCGGCGCGTCGCAGCGCCCCGACGACGACCGGCTCGCCCGCCTCACCGAGGAGGAGCGCGTCGCCGCCGGGCTCGACGCCTACGATCCCGACGAGGTTCCCCCGGCCACCGACGCGCCGCCGGTCCCGGACCTCAGCCTGGACGAGGAGTACCAGGAAGAGCGCGCCGAGCTCATCCGCGAGGACGACAAGGGCGAGCTCGGCCACATCAACGAGCACCACCCGTTCCCGCCCACCCGCTACGAGTAGGGCTCCCAGCCACATGATTGTGGCACCGTGCACAAAAGAGTGTGCACGGTGCCACAGCCATGTGGTTCGGCCTGAGGTTTGAGGGGATGGTGGTTCCAGCGGTGCGGATGCGACCGTGCCGGGGGTCGCACGCGCACCGGGGAATCTCGCTCGTCAGGCGGGACCGGCGGCCAGGGAGACGATGGCCTCGGTGGTGTACACCAGGAAGGTCAGGGACTCCTGGAAGTACAGCTGGACCGTGTCGGCGTCGTGGGACAGGTAGCCGATCGACAGGTCCTGGCCGAGGCGCAGCTCGAAGTCGCCGCCGCGGGCCGAGAGCAGGAACGCGCCCTCGATGGCCGGCGCCCAGATGATCTCGCCGTCCAGGACGCGGGACAGGTGCTCGCGGATCGGGTAGCCGTGATCGGCGGTCTCGCTGACCAGCGTGTAGGCGTCGGCCGACAGCAGCAGCGAGAACGGGCCGCCCACGCCGGCCAGCCGCAGCGCGCTGACCGCCTGGCTGACCACGTCGGGGTAGTCCCGCGCCTCGGCGGGCAGCGTGAGCACCGGGTTGGACGTGCTCGCCCGGAGCCCGGCGATGCCGGCCGCCGGGTAGCCGCCGAAGATGGCGGCGTCCTCGGCGAACGCGATCTTCTTGGCCGCGTCCTTGACCGGCTGCCAGTCGGAGTCCTGGGCGCCGCGCTCGACGGCGTCCACCTCGTCCCGGTTGACCGTGAACGGGACCCGGAGCCGCACCAGTGGCTGGGACACCCGCGCGTGCGCGATGACGCCGTCGGCGGGCGCCGCTATCTCGTCCAGGTGCCCCGTGTTCACGCTGGCCAGCAGCGGGCCGTCCGGTCCGTTGAGGTCCACCACGCGGCGGCCGGCCACGTGCTGCTCGAACGTCCGGCGGGCCTCCTCCTCGATGCCCGCCCAGGCCGCATCGGAGATCGGAGCGAGCTCGCGGTACAGGTTGTTCATGACTGATTGCTCCTCTTCAGGCTGCCGATGCCCAGGGAACCGGAGTCCGGCTCGCCGGCGGGTTCTGGTGGACCGGAAAGACCAGGCGGCCCGGAAAGACCGGGCGGATCCGGGGGGTCGTCGAGGAAGTCAGCCGGCGGTACGAAGAACAGGCTGCCGGTGACCGCCGTGGAGAAATCGAGGATGCGGTCGGTGTTACCCGGCGGGTCGCCGACGAACATGTTGGACAGCATCTGCTCGGTGATGCTCGGGGTGGCCGCGTACGCGATGTAGTAGGTGCCGAACTCCCCGCGGCCCAGCTCGCCGAACGGCATGTTGGCCCGCAGGATCTGCTGCTCGTTGCCGTCGGCGTCCTCGATCGTGTTCAGCGCGACGTGCGAGTTGGCCGGCTTGACGTCATCCGGCATCTCGATGTCGGCCAGCTTGGTCCGGCCGATCACCTTCTCCTGCTCCTCGGTGCTCAGCGCGTTCCACGCCGCCATGTCGTGCAGGTACTTCTGCACGATGACGTAGCTGCCGCCGGCGAAGGCCGGATCCCCCGACCCCGATGACGCTGTGCCGATCAGCGCGGCCGCGCCGGCCGCGGCGCCGACCGGGTTCTCGGTGCCGTCGACGAAGCCGAGCAGGTCGCGCTCGTCCCAGTAGCGGAACCCGTGCACCTCGTCGGTCACCGTCACCGCGCCGGCCAGCCGCGTCATCACCTGGCTGGCGAACTCGAAGCACACGTCCATCCGCTCGTGCCGGATGTGGAAGAGCAGGTCACCGGGGGTAGAGACGGCCCGGTGGACGGTCCCGGCGATCTCCGGGAACGGGTGCAGCTCGGCCGGGCGGGGGCCGGAGAACAGCCGGTCCCAGGCGGACGAGCCGATGCCGGCCACGCAGCCGAGCGGCGCCTCGGGGACGCGGAACCCGACCGCCCGCTGCAGGCCCGCCCAGTCCGTGAACAGGTCCCGGACCGCGTCCTCGCCGCCGGGCTCGATCGTCAGCACCAGGAAGATGGCGGCGGCGGTGAGCGGGGCCAGCACCGGCTGCGGCTCCGACACAGGCGGCGGGGGCTCGGGCAGCGGGCGCGCGACCGCGGGAACCTGTGACCACTCCGTCACCAACCGGCCCCTTTCACCTCGGCACCAAGCTTCCCAGAGGCTAAGGTTAGCCCGCCCGGGTCACGGGGATCTGGCGGGGCGGGTACCCACGTCGTTCGTTATAAATGGCGGCACGGACGGACGCCTGGCTCCCCCGCCCAGCCACCCCCGGCGGCGGAACATGGCGAGCAGGATGATCACGGCCAGCACCTCGGTGCCGAGGCCGAAGACCAGGAACGCCCCCAGCGACCCGATGTGGTTCACCAGGAAGCCCAGGTTCTGGCCGAAGAAGCCGGTCAGGAACGTCAGCGGCAGGAACACGGTGGCGATGATGGTCAGCTGCTTCATCACGTCGTTCATCCGGTTCGACACCATCGACATGTACGCGTCGAGCGAGCCGCCGAGCAGGTCGCGGTAGCTGTCCACCATGTCGCTGATCCGGATCAGGTGGTCGTACAGGTCCCGGATGTACTTCTCGGTCTCCGAGGTCATCCCGGGGATGTGCACGATCCGGCCCATCATCGTGGCCACCATGTCCCGCTGCGGGTTGACCACCTTGCGCAGGTGCACCAGCTGGCGCTTGAGCTCGAACAGCTGGGCCAGCTGCGACTCCTCGGGGCTGGCGAAGATCTGGTCCTGCAGGTCCTCGATCCGGTCGTCGAGCGCGCTCAGGAACGGGAACATGCTGTCGACCAGGGCGTCGAGCAGCCGGTAGACCGCGACCAGCCGCCGGTCGGTGTGCAGCCGCCCGAGGACGGCACAGGCGTCGCCGATCGCCGCCGCCGGGTGGCGGTGCACCGAGACGAAGAAGTGCTCGGCGTAGAAGCAGTGCACCTCGAGCAGCTTCTCGTCCAGGTGGCGGGCGCCGTAGGCGACGATCGAGACGAAGTCGTCGTAGTCCTCGATCTTCGGCCGCTGGTCGAACTCCATGTAGTCCTCGATCGCGAGAGGGTGGATCTTGAACACCTCGCGCAGCAGGCTGAGCACCTCGTCGTCGACGCCCTCCAGGTCCAGCCACAGGAGCTTGCCCTCCGTGAGGGCCGCCTCGATGTTGGAGCGAGTGAGCTCGTCCTCCAGGCAGTTCGTGAGCAGCAGATGTCCTCGCACGACCCCATGGTGCCAAAGCCGGGTTTAACACAGGGTGACCCGATGGCCCGGGAGGCCGTCACTAGACTGAGCCGTCATGAGCATCGAGCCGCCCGAGGCCAAGAAGATCCCGAGCCCGCGCACCTTCCACGGCGACACCTTCACCGACGAGTTCGCCTGGCTCGCCAACCGCGAAGACCCCGACACCATCGGCTACCTCGAGGCCGAGAACGCCTACGCCGAGGCGGCCACCGCCGCCCTGGCCCCGCTCCAGCAGGAGGTCTTCGAGGAGATCAAGGCGCGCACCCAGGAGAGCGACCTGTCGGTCCCGGTGCGCAAGGGCGGCTGGTGGCACTACTCACGGACGGTCGAGGGCAAGCAGTACCCCGTCTTCTGCCGCCGCGAGGTCCGGCCCGGCGAGGTCGTCCCGCCCATGTCCGCGGACGGCGGGCCGCTGGACGGGGAGGAGGAACTGCTCGACGGCAACGAGCTGGCCGCCGGCCATGACTTCTTCAGCCTCGGCGCGTTCCGCACCAGCCCCGACCAGCGCTGGCTGGCCTACTCGACCGACTTCTCCGGCAACGAGCGGTTCACCTTGCGGGTCAAGGACCTGACCACCGGGGCCACCCTGGCGGACGAGATCCCGGACACCTACGCCGGCTGCGCCTGGTCGCTGGACGGCTCCACCCTGTTCTACACGACCGTGGACAACGCCTGGCGGCCGTACCGGGTCTGGCGGCACCGGATCGGCACCCCGGCCGACGCCGACACCATGGTGTTCGAGGAGCCGGACGAGCGCTTTCACGTCTACGTGGGCCTGAGCCGCAGCGAGCAGCAGCTGATGATCACGCTGTCGAGCAAGCTGACCAGCGAGGTCTGGCTGCTCGACGCGGCCCAGCCCGAGGCCGAGTTCACCGTGGTGGCGCCGCGCCGCCAGGGCGTCGACTACGACGTCGAGCCCGCCGGGGACCGGCTGCTGATCCTGCACAACGACGGGGCGGAGAACTTCGAGATCGCCACCGCGCCGCTGGCCGACCCTTCTGACTGGACGCCGCTGGTGCCGCACCGGGCCGACACCCGGCTGCTCGGCGTGGACGCGTTCGCCGACTACACCGTGGTGTACTTCCGCCGCGACGGCCTGACGGGCCTGCGGATTCTCCGTCAGGGGGGGTCGGGCGGGGAGGAAGTAGGAGCGCATGAGGTGGCGTTCGGCGAGCCCGTCTACCGGGTCGGGCCGGGCTCGAACCCCGAGTTCGGGGCCACCAGGTTCCGGCTGTCCTACACCTCCCTGGTCACCCCGGGCTCGGTCTACGACTGCGACATGGCCACCGGCGAGCTCACCCTGCTCAAGCGCCAGCCGGTGCTCCCCTCGCCGGCCGGCGTCCCGTTCCGGCCCGAGGATTACGAGCAGTACCGGGAGTGGGCGGTGGCCGATGACGGCACCCGGGTGCCGATCTCGCTGGTGTGCCGGAAGGGCACGCCGCGGGACGGCAGCGCGCCGTGCCTGCTGAACGGCTACGGCAGCTACGAGATCGCCCGCGACCCGGTCTTCTCGATCCCGGCGCTGTCGCTGCTCGACCGCGGGTTCGTCTACGCCATCGCGCACGTCCGCGGCGGCGGCGAGATGGGCCGCGCCTGGTACAACGACGGCAAGCTGCTGCACAAGAAGAACACGTTCACCGATTTCGTCGCGTGCGCCCGGCACCTGGCCGCGGCGCGCTGGACGTCGGCCGACCGGATCATCGCCCGGGGCGGCTCGGCGGGCGGGCTGCTGATGGGCGCGGTGGCCAACATCGCCCCGGACGCCTTCGCCGGGATCGTGGCCCACGTGCCGTTCGTCGACGCGCTGACCACGATCCTCGACCCGTCGCTGCCGCTGACCGTGACCGAGTGGGAGGAGTGGGGCGACCCGCTGCACGACCCCGAGGTCTACGCGTACATGAAGTCGTACACGCCGTACGAGAACGTCACCGCGCAGGACTACCCGCCGATCTTCGCGCTGACCGGCCTGAACGACACGCGGGTCACCTACCACGAGCCGGCCAAGTGGATCGCCCGGCTGCGCGCGACCGCGGAGGGCGGCCCGTTCCTGCTCAAGACCGAGATGGAGGCCGGTCACGGCGGCCGCAGCGGCCGCTATGACGCCTGGCTGGAGGAGGCTCTGGTGCTGGCCTGGGTGATCGAGACCGCGGCGCCTAGTGGAAAAGAACGCGGCGCCTAGTGGAAAAGGGAGCTGACTGACTCGCCGTTGTGGATCCGGCTGATGGCCTCGGCCAGGGCCGGGCCCACCGACAGGACGGTCAGCTTGGGGTGCTCGGCCTCCAGCGGCGCCGTGTTGGTGCAGACGATCTCGGTCACCTCGGCGGCGGCCAGCTTGTCCAGCGCGTTGTCGGCGAACAGCCCGTGCGTGCAGGCCACCGCCACGGACCGTGCGCCTTCCTCGCGCAGCTTGTCGAGCAGCTCGAACACGGTGGTGCCGCGGGAGATCTCGTCGTCCAGGACGATCACGTCCCGGCCGGCCACGTCGCCGATGATGGCGGTGATGTGCACCTCGGTGTCGCTGATCCGCTCCTTGGCGCCCGCCGCCACCGGCAGGCTGAGCCGGCGGGCGAACGCGGCGGCGCTCTTGGCGTAGCCCAGGTCGGGTGAGACCACGACGGCGTTGGACAGGTCGCGCTGGCGGAAGTGGGTGGCCAGCTCGCGCAGCGCGTGCAGGTGGTCGACCGGGACGGAGAAGAACCCGTGGACCTGCGGCGAGTGCAGGTTCAGGGTCAGCACCCGGTTGACCCCGGCGGTGACCAGCAGGTCAGCGATGAGGCGGCCGCCGATGGAGATCCGGGGCGCGTCCTTCTTGTCCGAGCGGGCGTACGCGTAGTGCGGCAGCACCGCCGTCACCCGGGCGGCGGACGCGCCCCGGGCCGCGTCCGCCATCAGCAGCAGCTCGACCAGGTTCTCCTGCACCGGCCGGACCAGGGACTGGATGAGGAACACGTCCCGTTCCCGGCAGTTGGACTGCAGCTGGACCTCCAGGCAGTCGTTGGCGAACCGCTTGACCTCGACCGGGCGCTGCGGGACGGCCAGGTGAGCGCAGATCTCGGCGGTCAGCGCCGGGTGCGAGGTGCCGCCGAAGACCGAGATCTCACGCACCGGCGGCTCCCCCGCCTTTGCGCCGGCGCGGCTGGTCCGGCTCGTACGGCGGCAGCCCCAGGCACGCCCTGATCTGCTTCTGCACCACCTCGGGGGCCTGCCGGGCGTCCACCGTGAACACGTACTCCTTGCGGCGGAAGATCTCCAGCACCGGGTTGGTCTGCTCGTGGTACTCGCGCAGCCGGACGGCGAGGGCCTCCTCGGTATCGTCTTCCCTGGTGACCAGCTCACCCCCGCACGAATCGCACTGGCCGGCCACCTTCGGGCTCGAGTCGATCAGGTGGTAGTCCATGCCGCAGTCCTTGCACAGCCTGCGGTTGAGCACCCGGCGCCTGACCTCGGAATCGGGCAGGTCCAGGTGGATCACGCCGTCGATGTCATAGCTCTCCAGGAAGAACTCGGCCTGTCGCGGGCTGCGCGGGAACCCGTCGATGATGAAGCCGAAATTCCAGTCGTGCTGGGTGAGCCGGTCCTGGACCACGGCCTCCACCATGTCGTCCCCGACCAGCTCCCCGGTCGCCATCGTGCGGCGGACCTGGGCGCCCAGCTTGGTGTGGTTCTGCACGTTCCAGCGGAAGATGTCGCCCACTCCGATATGGACCAGATCCAGGTCCGCGGCCAGCAGCTGGCTCTGCGTCCCCTTGCCGCTGCCCTGCACGCCCATGATCACGTATTTGCGCATGTCATCAGCCTGGCATATGCAGCGCGGCGTCGGTGCCGGAGGGCACTTCCTGGTGCCGGGGCAGGCCGAGCCGGCGCTCGCAGGCCCGGCGCGTCCGGCGGCTCAGCAGCTGCCCCAGCTGCGGCCAGTCGTCGCGCAGGCGCTGCGGGTTGAGGAACCTGGCCACGTCGTTGCGCCGCCCCCGGCTGATCACGATGCTGTAGAGCAGCAGCCGGGGATCGGTCTTGGCCACGTCGAACTCGCGGAACTGATGCCAGCTCAGGTGGACCGGCAGCACGACCGTCCCCTGCCAGGGGCCGTGCAGTTCGTCGAGCCGGTCAGGCAGCCGTCGGCCGGGGTTGATGATGCCGGTACGCAGACCCATGCAGGAATTATCCACGGCCGGCGCTACCCTGGCGGCATGGAAAACGCGGGCCCCGGCGATACCGCCGTTGCCGAGACGCCAGCTCCGGCGTCCGGTCCCGTGTGGCGCTTCCTCATCCAGCCCCGCTGGCTGGGCTGGCACGTGCTCATGGTGGTCGCCTTCTGGGGCATGCTGTGGCTGGGTGACTGGCAGTTCCACCGGGCCCTGGCCGGAAACGCGCTGAGCTGGGCGTACACCTTCGAATGGCCGCTGTTCTCCGGCTTCGCGGTGGTCTTCTGGGCCAAGACGATCAGGGACGAGTTCCGGATCAGGCGGGGCGAGATGCCCGATCCGGCGGCGGTCACCGCCGACGCGCAGTCCCTGCCGGCCGGCATCACCGGCATCGAGCAGGTCAGCGTGGTGCAGGGCGCCGCGGCCGACGGGGAAGAGGACGAGGAGCTCAGCGCCTACAACGCCTACCTGGCGCGGCTCAACGCCGAGGTCAAGGACCACGGCCGGTGGCACGGGCTGCGGTAGCCCGCGGCCAGGACGTCAAGGATTTCGTGAGGAGAACCACAGTGGAAGCGGCGGTGCGGCGGTACCGGGTGATGGCCTACGTGACCGGCGTGGTGCTGGTGGGGTTGTGCTTCGTCGGCATCCCGCTGCAGGTGGCGGGGCATCCGGCGGTGGCCAACGACGTCGGCGTGGTGCACGGCATCTTGTACCTCATCTACCTGCTCTTCGCCTGGCTGCTGGCCCGCAGGCTGCGGCTGCCGCCCAAGCCGACGGTGATCATGCTGCTGGCCGGGACCGTCCCGATCATGACGTTCATCGTGGAGCGGTGGGTGACCCGCCGGTTCATCAACCCGGCGCTGGCCGGCGCCAGGCCCGCCACCGTCGTCAGCAGCCGGTGAGCGACCACTACTTCTCGCCCCGTCCCGGCGCGGCCCACCGGCCCGGCCAGGTCCGGGTGATCCTGCCCGACGTGTACCTGGAGCTGGCCACCGACGCGGGGGTGTTCTCCCCCGGCCGCCTCGACCCGGGTACCCGGCTGCTGCTCGAGGAGTCCCCCGCGCCGCCTGCCGCGGGCGACCTGCTCGACCTGGGCTGCGGCTACGGTCCGGTCGCGTGCGTGCTGGCCGCCCGCGCGCCCGGCGCCGCGGTGTGGGCGGTCGACGTGAACGAGCGGGCGCTCGGCCTGTGCGCGCGCAACGCGCGCGACGCGGGCCTGGCCAACGTGCGGTGTGTCTCCCCCGATGACCCGGCGGTCCCGGCGCGGCTCGACGCGATCTGGTCCAACCCGCCAGTCCGGATCGGCAAGGACGCGCTGCACGCGCTGCTGGCCGGCTGGCTCGCCCGGCTGGCCCCGGCCGGCCGCGCGTACCTGGTGGTCGGCCGTAACCTGGGCGCCGACTCGCTGCACCGGTGGCTGTCGGGGCAGGGCTGGCCGGTGACGCGACTCGCCGCCCGGAGCGGCTACCGTCTGCTCCAGGTGGATTATCAGGACGAACGGGCCGGGGTGACGCCATCGTGAACCCGTCCGTGCCCGAGCCCGCGGGGACGCCCCGGCAGCTGCGCCCGACCGAGGTCAAGCGGCTCAACCGCGAATGGCGCCGGGCCAGCGACACGCGCCTGGCCCTGCTGCTCGACTCGGTGGCCCAGCCGTTCAACGTCGGCTCGATCGTCCGCACGGCCGCCGCCTTCAGCGCCGAGCACCTGTGGCTGTGCGGCAGCACGGCCCCGCTCCGCCATCCGGGCGTGGCCAAGACCGCGCTCGGCACCCAGCGGCTGGTCGAGGCCACGCTGGAGCCGGACCCGGTCGCCGCGGCCAAGGCCGCGTCCGCCGCGGGCCTGCGGGTAGTGGCGGTCGAGCTGGCCACCGGCGCCGTGCCGCTGCCCGAGGCGCCGCTTGACGGCGACGTCTGCCTGGCCATCGGCAACGAGGACCACGGCTGCACGGCGGCGCTGCTGGCGGTGGCGGACGCGGTCACCTACATCCCGCAGTCGGGCCGGGTCGGGTCGCTGAACGTGGCGGTAGCGGCCGCCATCGCGATGGCCGAGGCCAGGCGCCGAGCCTGGGCTGGCTAGCCGACCCGGGCGGCCAGCACCGGGTAGCCAGCACCGGGTAGCCAGCACCGGGCGGACACCCGCCGTTCACCAGGTCAGCGCCGGGAATGGGCATACTACGTTCGTGTACGTTCCTTTTCTTGATCACCCCAAGCCCATCGCCTTCGCGCACCGCGGCGGGGCGGCCCACGCGCCGGAGAACTCCTGGACCGCGTTCGAGCACGCGGTCAAGCTGGGCTACGCGTACCTGGAGACCGACGCGCGGGCGACGGCGGACGGGAAGCTGATGGCGTTCCACGACCGCAACCTGGAGCGGGTGACGGGCGCCGAGGGGCCTATCAGCCTGAAGCCGTACCGCGCGGTCGCCGCCTTGCGGGTGGGCGGCTCGGAGCCGATCCCGCTGATCGAGGACCTGCTCGGCGCCTGGCCGGACGCGCGCTTCAACATCGACCTCAAGGACGAGGCGGGCGTCCTGCTGCTCCCTGACGTGCTGCGGCGGACCGGGGCGTGGGACCGGGTGTGCGTGACCTCGTTCTCCGGCGCGCGGCTGCGGGCCGCCCGCAAGCTGCTCGACCGCCCGGTCTGCATGACGACCTCGCCGGCCGCGATCGCCGCCGTCCGGTACTCGCTCGGCGCCGGGCTGTCCGGTTCCGGCCGGGCCCAGGTGGCGCCGACCCACCTGCTGGCCCGGCGGCTCGCCCGGGCCGGGGCCAGCTGCACGCAGGTGCCCGCCCGGGTGGCCACCAGGTCGTTCATCCGCCGGGCGCACGCCCTCGGCCTGGACGTGCACGTGTGGACGATCAACGACCGGGCGGCGATGACGCGCCTGCTCGACCGGGGGGCGGACGGGATCATGACCGATGACATCGAGACGCTGCGCGCGGTCCTGATCGAGCGCGGCCAGTGGTACCCCCGGACGGGCGCCTGATCTCGGCTCCGGGACCAGCTCGGGGACCGGCTCGGGGGTACGGCCGGCGGTCGCCGGGGAAGGTAACCGCGATCTTTCCGCCGAAATACGATTGGGTAACGCCCGCATGGGGAATCTTGTCCGGGTATTCAGCGTTGTTTGAGAGAACCGCTGACCGCCTGGGAGGCAGCAAGCATGGCCGAACGCGCACTTCGCGGCACCCGGCTCGGTGCGACGAGCTACGAGAACGACAGGAACACCGACCTGGCGCCACGTCAGGACGTCGCTTTCGACTGCCCGAACGGACATCATTTTAGCGTGCCTTTCGCCGCCGAGGCGGAACTTCCCCCGACGTGGGAATGCCGGGTCTGCGGGGCGGTCGCGATCGCCGCCTCCGGCGAATCCCCCTCGCCGAAGAAGGCCAAGCCGCCGCGCAGCCACTGGGACATGCTGATGGAACGCCGGACGGTGGAAGACCTCGAGGCGGTCCTGGCCGAGCGCCTGGAGGTCATCAGGGAGCGCCGCAGCGGCGACCGCGGCCAGGACACCAGCCGCCCGCACCGCCGGAGCGCCTGAGCCAGCTCAGGCGCTGGGCAGGGTCCGGCGATCCTGCCTGCCCAGGCGCTTGGCCACGCCCCACTGAGCCACCCGCCAGAACGCCTCCAGGATGATGCTGTTGCTCATCTTGGAGGCGCCGTGCTCGCGCTCGACGAACGTGATCGGCACTTCCACGATCCGCAGGCCCGCCGCGGCCACGCGCCGGGTCAGGTCGACCTGGAAGCAGTACCCGGTCGACTCCACCTGCTCCAGGCTGATCTTGCGCAGCGTGGCGGCGCGGTAGGCGCGGAACCCGGCGGTGGCGTCGCGGACGCCGAGGCCGAGCATGACCTGGATGTAGACGTTGGCACCGCGGGACAGGACCTCGCGGGACCGGGGCCAGTTGACCACCCGGCCGCCGCGCACCCACCGGGACCCGATGGACAGGTCGGCGCCCTGCTTCCCTTCGATGGGCTGCCCATCGATGGCTAGGGCACTGACCAGGGCGGGCAGGTGCTCCGGCTGGTGCGAGCCGTCCGCGTCCATCTCCATGATGACGTCGTAGCCCCGCTCGAGCGCCCAGCCGAACCCGGCGATGTACGCCTTGCCCAGGCCCGCCTTGTCGGTCCGGTGCATGACCTGCACGTGTGAGTCGGCCTCGGCCAGCTTGTCCGCGATGTCGCCGGTCCCGTCCGGGCTGTTGTCGTCGACGACCAGCAGGTCCGCTTCCGGAAGCGCCGCTCGTACCCGGCCCGCGATGGACTCCAGGTTCTGCCGCTCGTTGTACGTCGGCATGACGATGACGATCCGGCCGGCGGACGGGTTTGGCTCAGTCACAACCCCTGCCTATCGCTGTGTTGGTTACCAGGCGGCGCCCAGCCGCGGGGGCTAGTCACCGACAGTGCAGGCCATGATATCCCCGTAGGCCTCCGCCGGCTGACGGCCATAGCCTGGCCGTCCCGGCGCCGTCCGCTGTTCGCCTCCGCCTGGGCGTGCCCCCCCAGTGCACAACGATCCTGCCCCCGGATTTGTGCCACCGGACCCGCGTTCGCAGTTTGCCGCGAGAGGCGGAGAGAAAAGGACCCGGGCAGCGCCTTCGGACCGGGGGCCGTCTCGTTGGCCACGAGCCTGGTCCCCCGTTGTCTACTGGGTGCCCGGGCCCTTTCCAGGCCCAACCCCCCGTCCAGCCGGATGAGCGCGGCGAGCTCTTCCTGCCCGTTCTAGTGCCACGCCTGGCCCAGGGGCGGCTGGCTGCGGGCGCCCCTGCCATGACATAGCCCGAACCTGATGAGCCTGCCGGTCCGGCCGGCGAGCCCGGTGCTGGACTGATCAGCAACTTACCCCTGATCCGGGCAATGTCAACCGCCAAATCTGACACTCAGCCACCAGAGTGTAGCTTTTGACTACGTACAGTGACTAGCGGGCGAGGCCGGGTTCCGGGCCAAGGGGTCTAGACCTTTCGCGCCGGACGGGGAAAAATATCCAGCGACTGGCCTCTTGCGCAGCGTGCTTTCTGGGTATGGATCACCCCACTTGGTTCCACCCCTGTAGCCGGCCACTGATCCAGTGGCCGGCCTTCGGCTCCCCTGGAGGTGATTGAATGGATGGCAGCGCCGACCGCTTCCTCGACCTGATGCACCAGTTCGAGGACTTCACCCGCTCGATTTCGCCCGAGCAGGCGCACACCCAGTTTGACGAGACGACCCTCCAGCTGTTCTGGATGCGCTGGCCGCAGCTGTCCGGTTGGGCCGGCTCGCTGTGGCGGCTGCTGTCGGAGGAACTCGCCGGCCCTTCGTCGCCGCACGACGAATCCGAGCTGTACGAAATCGGCGAAAGTGGCTGACACGGCCCGCCGTACCCTCACGGTCGGCGACCTGATGCCCGCGCGGATGGTATCGACCGGGCCGGACAGCCCGGTCGCCGAGGCGGCCGCCGCGATGGTCCGCGAGAGCGTCGGCTCGGCCCTGGTCATGCAGGGCCCCTTCCTGGCCGGCATCCTCACCGAGCGGGACGTGCTCAAGGCCGCCGCTTCCGGGACCGATCTCACCACGGTCCCGGTCTCGGCCTGGATGACCAGGGACCCGCAGTCGGCGGCGCCGGACACACCGGTCGAGGACGCGGCCCAGATCATGCTCCTGAACGGCTTTCGTCACCTGCCCGTCGTGGAGGGACGGCGCGTCCACGGCGTGGTCAGCCTCCGCGATCTCTTCTCCGCCCGGATCAGCCGGCCTCCCCAGCCCCGCAGCGCGGCGAGCTGATGTCGTACCCGCGTGGTGTAATCGGCGGATGCTCGAGACCCCTGAAGAACTCGACGACCTGAGCAAGCTGCTTGACCGCAGCGCGACGAGCGCCGGTGCGCACCTGCGCGGCATCATCACCGACGAACGCCGTCTGTCCGCCGAGCAGCTGACCGGCCGGCTGCTCGGCATGCGGCTGCTGGTGGTGGCCACGGTCACCGCCGACGGGCGGCCGCTGGCCGGGCCGGTCGACGGCTACTTTCTCCACGGCACGTCCTGGTTCAGCTCTGCCCGCAACTCGGTGCGGATGCGTCACCTGGCCGCCCGGCCCGCGGTCAGCGCCACCTACCTGCCCGGCGAGGAGCTCGCCGTGACCGTGCACGGCCGGGCCGAGCTGTCCGGGCTGCGCGAGGCGGCCGGCGGCGAGCTGCGGCAGGCGATGCTCGACCATTACCTGCCGCGGCAGGGTCCGCAGTTCGAGACCTGGCTGGACGAGATGGACGCGGTGGCCGCCCGCATCGTGCCGGAGAAGATGTTCACCTTCGCCACGGCCTAGCCGGCGGGCAGGGCGGTGCCGGCGGGCAGGGCGGTGCCGGCGGGCAGGGCGGTGCCGGCGGGCAGGGCGATGCCGCCGCGTTCCGCCTGGCCGGAGCCGTGGTCCTGACGACCGCGGCGCTGTGGCCGCACACGCAGCCGTCGGCCGCGATGCTGGCCGCCTACGAGGCCGACCCGGAGCTGGCCGCCTT
>Ga0335073_10006644_pt1 | contig 16256 bp, 24 predicted proteins | sample Lox_Sample_22_FD_207093 | JGI IMG/M metagenome (GOLD analysis project Ga0335073, IMG submission 207093) | Soil microbial communities from Loxahatchee National Wildlife Refuge, Florida, United States - Lox_Sample_2.2 | ecosystem: Environmental > Terrestrial > Soil > Wetlands | place: USA... | reverse complement strand
CTTATCGTCTCGGTATAAGAAGTTCTACTGTTAGAAGGGGAGAATTCAGAGATACGTGTGTATAGATAAATGAGATAACACTTTTTTGGTAGCATTGCTCAAATCTCCAGCAATAACAACCTCACAAGGTTGTAAATGCAAAGCTCTAGTTTCAAACTCACCCCTCATAAATCCATCTTCAAACTCATCATACACTACATCTCCCGTAGAAGGTTGTACAGCCACCATCCCTATCTTAACTTTCTCATCCGTGCCAGATCCTCCTCCTCGATCTTCGCAAATACACATAATGTAGCCTGTCGACGGCGCAACAGCAGTGACTTCATCGTCTAAATTGAAGTCATCGATATACGTTCCTTTTGTGTAGAGGTTTGTTAATTTTCGTTCGAAGGGTGCATTGCGGGTATCCCCTACCGCTTTTAACGCTGCCGTTTCGGTTTGTCTCACAATTCCTACTTTATGACCCGCTGTTACGAGACTATTCACATTAATAAAGGCAGTGGAAGGGAGGGGTTGTTACCGTTTAACATGGATGTGCAGTCTATGAACAGGAATCGAAGCAGTGTAAAAACTATGACTCATAAAGTGAGCAATTCCCAATTCTTTGGAAGCAATCTACAATCAGTCACTTCTCGCAACAGACAAACTTTTGCATCTTCTCCGAAAAAGCGGAATTTATATCCTACTTCAATTAAAAGCAGAGTATCAGGATACTTCTTCTTAATCTCCACAAATTGCCTCTCCAACGGCGTCAACTTTGCAGTCGCAGCTGTCTCGCTAGTATTCTTCGTAGCACGACGTTGTTGTGTTTTAGCAGCGTATTTCCCACGCAAATTCTTAACTGCTGCAGAAGCGTCTTCTTCCTCTTCTTCTTCTTCCTGACCCTCTTCATCAGAAATACTACTTTCACCTTGTTCTGCTGGCTTTCGAATGACTGCCAACGAATCGGGTCTTCCCAGCTTTTGAACAAATTTTTCGTGCAGTGATTGTCTTTTTTGCAAGTCTTCTGGAGGGAGAGTTTCAGTACCATTCGTTGTTGTTGGAGAGGAGGGGATATATCGATATCTCGCTGTTCTAGGAGATTCGGGAGGCGGTCGAAAGTCTTTGACTTTAGGCACCATCAGAGCAGTTAATGCATTTTGCTCGGTATGGGAAGGAGATGCCATCCGTGTTGATTCATCAAGATCAAGAGGCGGGGTTTCTAATCGTTGTCTTTTAGGCGAACGAGGACCTTCGATGTAATCGTCATCGAGAACAGAAGAGTTTTCTTCAGGAACATCTTTTGCGGGAGTTGCTTGTGGACGACGTTTTTCAGTTGGAGATTCGATTTTCTTGAAGTAATTTGATATTAGAGTTGGCTGTGAGGATTGTGTCTTTCGTTTTATAGAGGAAGACGATTTATCCAGTTGAGAAGGAGACATTTACGGGGTACCAGACGACCGAGGTGATGGATGGCAGGGTTCACGAGAAGATCTACTAAAAGTCGCGTCGTCATCGCGATCACGACTAAGCCAATCTCAATAAGGGAAAGATGCAACTGTAACCCCACACGAAGAGAACACAATCAAGGGTTCAATACCTATCTATTCGAATAGCTCTATACACTCGGCTTAAAGGAGTTTCTATTGTTCTTCCGCTACTATCCGCCTTGTTGAGAGTCGATCAATCGAAAATTAGGTTAAATCTTGCGCACAGATCTCAATGGCACCTCGCATGTGCTAAAAGTATGTTCAAGGCTAGACCTTCCTAGTTCGTTAATCTATCCGGACATTCCTTGGCACGACCAAAACACAGGGTTAATGGTCGATCTCTGCTCAAAAGAGTAACACTCCAAAACCGCTTTCGTTAATTGATACTCTCGGAGTATGATCAGATGGGCACTGACCCATATACCATGATGGCCCAAGCCAGCTCGACTACCAACGGCAACGCCTTATTCATTTCGGATCCGGAAATTGAATGTCGCATTGCGATGAGAGAATACTATTAGCTTGACCGGAATTGACTCGTCCGTCATAGCTACATAGTAGCGACGCTTCAGGGCCAAGTTCATATGTCTGGCGTAAAGTTTAAGGTATGGGCCACCTCGTAAATGGCGCACAAATATTTTCCGTCCAATCTCATGCAGAAAATTGCTAATCCCACCTCAAACTGTCTTGTCTGCATTCCGCGTTCGTACATCCCAAAGATGGCTGTGCAACCACCCGCGCTCAATTGCAATGCTGTATAAGTGCTGTAGAAACAAGTTTAACTGAAGAAATGAAGTGACTGTGCACGAGACAAATTTTTCCATTTTTCGCTTGTGATTGAAGGTTGGAATGCACGAGCCGCCCCTTTTTTTCCTTCACAAGCACACTCGGAAGGGAAACTTGAAAACCCCGAAATGGAAAATTGGGGATCATGTGCTATTTTCTTGCAGTGTGCTCAAAGAAGGAAAAAGCTTAGCGACATAATGGGGTATGCGGGAGTTTAAATCAGGTTTAATGATGAGTGCATTAAGGAAAGGAATTTACCGGAGATAGGGAAAGAGGTGGTTACTAGGTAGTCTTGTGAAGATCCGATCCCATTCCGGTGCTTTCTTTCACAGGCATGGTTGTGCTCTATTCGCCATTTGGGTCAAGGGTCCACCAGATCGACAGAGTTTGTTCCCGGGACGCAAGATTTTGCAATTGGGGACCAAGGGGTGGACTACCAGCTAAAAGAAGGTTTGACGACGTGGTGTCCTTTAGAACGTGGAACAACATGGTTACATGTGTGCTACCCTGTTTGACCAAATGCGCTTTTCTGTTACGACGTTGGGTATTCGGTGCGCTACAAGTCGTTCCATTCGTAGATGATCTATCATCTAATTGCACTGCAGAACAAGGTTAACGGAGTTGTGCAGAGAGGTTATTTTATGTAAAGTAGTGGAGGGGATTTAATGGATTACTCTTCTGAGAGAGTGTGTGGAGGCGGCCATGACCAAGCCCAATTCAGTGACATCCGCAAGTAAGAGACGGCTGCTCTCCTCAGCACAAGCACAGTCCAACTAATCTTCCCTCTCAACTAACCCCCATCAGTCCATTCCAACCAATTCCCATTAATCCCTTATCCTCACAAACTCTTCAAGCTCAAAAACTTCAGCCCCCCATAACACCCCCCGTGCCTTATCCCTGCGACCCCGTCGGCTGTATTTGCTCACTCGAGAAGGAAGTTGTCCACGTTTTTTTTTTTTCAACCTGGGGAGTGTTTTTTAATTCTCTGATATTATTCAATTTTGTCGCCATCTCGGTCCTTCGGCCTATTTCAATTGTACTTCTAAATACCGTACTATCGCCCTTCCCTGTTCTCTCAACTGCCGCCTCTTTTGCAAGTTCGGAACAACCAATCCGCTTGCATTCGACTTATCTCCAGAATTGTCACGTTCACAAAGGTAATTTCACACACGGCGCCGAATGCCGTGAGCCGTTCTTTCTCCTTACTACGACTGAAGAGAAACTGACTGAGGCTGAGTTACAGTTAAATATCCCAGAATATATATTCGCCGATGCCAACGTCCCTGGGTCTATAATTTTTATATTTAAACATCCCTTGTTGCGGCAGACTTCCTTACACTCTTCTCTCCCCCAGCCCTCTCTGCGCTTTAGCAACTCGACATCCCACCTAAACGTGGCAGTGTGTCAACATATCCCCCTAACTTTGTACCATCTACACCTGCGGAACTTGGCCGCAATTGTCGAATAACTCGTTAACCGTTCTCCGGACCGACAAACTGCCATATAATGGGGAAAGCTCCCTCTGCGGCGGACGGGAAAAGAGAGATTAAACGTCGAAGTAGATATGGTACATTGAGACCGAAGCGCCGAACTAATCTCCTTTGTGTAGGTTGTCATAATTGCAAGAGACGAAAAATTAAGGTATCTTCTTGTTTTCGTGAGGTTGCTGACGGGTGTAGTGTGATGAACTCAAGTCTGTTTCTTTCTGTTGTATGGGAAACTGACTTTGTGCTGTAGGCCGACTTGTAGTCATTGTAATTCGAAAGGATTTTACTGCGATTATTCTATCAAGCTTACTTGGGGTGGGAAACAAATCAAAGGACGCAACGATGGAGCAGATTTCAATGTTCAGTTCCATCACCAACATATGCATGCGCCTCAAAATGGACATGGACTTGCTGCAGGTACAGTCGACCTTCAAGTCAAGGTTAACGCTCAGGATATTGCTCAGATAATTCGCCGCCTGAACAACTGGGTATGGAGAACTTTCCCTTCAACGGTCAGCCTTCATACGCTCAACAGTCAATAGACTTCAACAACCCGTCGTTTCGAAATCCAAACTTTGACTGCAGTATCAAGCAATTGTTGTCGCCGGTGTCATTCAACGCTCAACTGCCTCTGTTACCCGAACATATCCCTCTGAATACATTACCAGATACCGCGCAACCTGTCATGCTCAACGAGCCAGCTCCATTTCCCGACACATTTCCATTCTCAGACACTACATTCATGGACAATTCCTTCGACCCTTCACGGAGTTCTTCTACAGGTTCTGCATCATCGGTCGTCGACATCAAGTCAGAAGACGGTGAAAACGAATTCACAGAAGTCATCGGTAGTATGATTCCCAACGGAAATACACTTGCAGTGAGTACACTCGACCAACAATTCATCAATCCACAAGTCTCATCAGCATTCGGTGCTCCCTTCCTCTCAATACCTCAATCTCTAACCCCCGTAACTTCACCATTACTCCAATCGAACCCCGCATTTCCCTATCTTTATTACCACTTTATCAAAAACACTGCTCGAGTACTTGTTCCCCATGACGATCCCCAACAAAACCCCTTCCGAACGATTCTCGCACAAATGGCCTTACATCCTTCTGCGCAACATCTCCTTGCCGCTCTCCTAGCCTCCTCAGCAGCCCATCGAGCAGGTATGAAAGGCGAACAACCACCTAAATACCTAATCACAAATCTCTTACAAACAACCCTCGAAGGTCTTCGTAAAGCCCTGGCGGATCCCGAAGAAGCAAACCAAGATACCACCTTAGCAACAGCAATAGCCCTCTCCTCCTACAACATCATCTCCTCCGACGTTCAACACTGGAGAATGCATCTTGACGGTGCAAGAGAACTTATCCTCCATCGCAGAAGAATAGCAACAACCCCTCTAAGAGAAGATAGACGTCGTTCCTTCCTCTTCAAATGGTTTGCTTATCTCGATGTCATTGCCGGTGCAAGTGGCTTAACTCTCAAAGAACATAATTACGATTCTGCAGTATCGTTGATTGAAGATGTAACTGATACTCCACGATCACCGACTTGGGAACCATCTACATTCGATACATTTACGGGGTTCACTGAACGATTATTACCCATGCTCCTACGAATTGGTAAACTTGCTCATGAAAAACGAGTTGCGGAACGGAATTTCATCGATATCACACAAGATCCTGCTTTCGAAGCACACCTCCAAACTCTCGAAACAGACTTGATTACCGCAGAATTGGATAACGATGCAATTGTTTTCCCACCAAACACTCGTGCTTCTCTCGAACACCAATTGAGAGCTTGCAATGAAGCTTTCCATGCTGCAGCGCGCTTACATCTTCAACGTCGTCTACGAAACATGACGTCCGATGAAGTACGACCTATCGTCGAACAAGTCTTGAAGGCAATTGATCAAGTCCCGATGGGCAGTGAACCTGAAATTTCATTGCTATATCCTCTTTTCAGTGCAGGTGTAGAGGCTAGAGGGGAATGGCGTCAATTCGCTCTTGAAAGGATGATTTCCATGGAAAAAATCGGGATTGGAAATGTCCAGAGAGCTAAGAAAGTTATGCTTGAGACGTGGGCTCAGAGTGATTTGAATGGTTTTTCCGACGTCAGATGGGAAGATGTCATGGAAGGAATGGGCTGGGATTTAAGTCTTGCTTAACATCCGTTCTCAGTTCCGGATATAATGGTGGAAGGAGTTTACAATTCATTGATCGCTTGCGATCTTTGTTCATGGTTATCAAGTATTTGATTACTTTTGGTGTGTTCTTACGAATTTGGTGTTGTATTTATGTGTTCAAGTATGATTTTACGATCTTTTTGTGTATAGTGGAGTTTTGGGTATGTGTTGGGATTTCTTTTGTTGTCATTGGGTTTACCAGGTGTTTGTATGATATTTGGTCGTACCACGGCATTTTTACGAGAATGGGGGAGATACTGATGGATAGTGAAGACGAACAGGGAGTATATAGATATAGTATACAAAAAATACTATTATTGGTATTTCAACCTCCAATCTCCAATCTCCAATCTCTCTCACTGAGTCTGTGAAATCAAAAACAATGTTGAAGACATTGCATGCACTTTTGAGTCTCTATTCCTCTTTCGACTTTCCAACTTTCCAAATGCCAAGGGTATAATTCAACCGAAAATGAAGCAAGTCGAGCGCCATTGAGATACTATCTCGTGCAAACGATAATTTTGACCCAGGCACCTAATACATCAACATTTGTAGACAACGCAAAGGGAGCAAAGAAGCATACTTCATGCCAAGTCACTGGGACTTCAATCATTGGTATTCCTTGTCTGTCTGCAAGGTACAGACACTCCACATCAAAAGCCCATCTTTCAACGTGCAGTGAAGGGAATATCATTGAACATGCTCGACGAGTGAATAATTTGAATCCGCATTGCGTATCCTTGATCTTGCCTGCTCCAATAATATGTAAAAACATATGGAAGGCATACATCGTCATATTTCGAATGAACGAACGCTGGCATTAGCTTCTTCTTGAAAGAACTGAGGTACCTGAACAACAGCAGGTGAATGAACCATGTGTGCTCGAGAGCCAACTGCTATACCTAAACCGTCTCGTTCAATGGCTTTTAATTGTTTCTCCAATTTTCCCAGGTCTTCAAATTTAGTAGCTCCATCTGCATCCGCAAATATCACATATTGTCCACGAACATGTTGCATGCCCTAGAACGTTAACACCAGACTACAAGGGAGAAGTACATGAGACACAGCACCTCCCTTCCCTCTATTTTTCTCCAGTTGACACACTCTAACTTGTCCATCATCAAAAGCCCCAGCCTCTTGAAATTCAGCAGCCCAATCCAACGCAACATCAGTAGTCCTATCCATACTCCCATCATCCACAATCAAGATTTCCCATTCGCTGTTTCCAAGGTACGTTTTGTCAAGGTAATTCACCGCTTCAGCAAGCATAGCCTTAATTCTTGCTTCTTCATTGAACGCCGGGACAACTACTGATATCACGATTTCAGCAGCAGACGATAAGTTCGGTAATGGTGCTGGTGTTTTGCGAGTGTTGGGAGTTGTGAAAGTGAGTTCTGAGGAATATGGTTTTCTAGGAGGGACGTAGAAGAGTTGGAGGAGGAAAAGCAAGGATGTGACTCCGAGAATGGCAATTGCAATCAGACAAAGAAGCACTGTCTGAATTGACAGCGACATCTTGGTCCCTTGAGCACCGTTTGTCAAACGAGGCTGTAAAGTTCAAATCTGTCAACGTGGGCGATCGGCACTGGCACAAGTTTGGGAAATTTCCCAGCACGGTCAATTCATCTGAAGACTTTCGAGCTATATAAAAGTTTTGCGAAATAACTTTCATTCAATTCGAGCTATATCTTGTTTTCTTTGTCATTTTGCAATGACCTGTGTAGCCTACGTAGATCGTACATAGCATTTTCAGCCGCAGTTTCAGCTCTTAACGCATCTAGGCGAGGCAAGCGTGCATCTGGATCGAAGTATTCAGACAAATCTTCTTCTCAGTGTTTTGGCTCCTTGCCTTGGAGTTTTCTCAAGTCTCCCGCTGCTAATGCTCTCACCCATGTTGCATGAGACCGATGCCCAGGATGTTCTGAACTAAACAATGCATCTTTCACAAAGACTTCAGTCCAATAGTGACTAACTTTCTTCAACTTATACTTGTCATGCTTATCCGCTCGACACTCCCATTTCCAAAAGCTTTGATCTGATTCCTAGTACAAGACAAGTGCCTCAAGTCCAAGAACGTCCACCAAGAGTGGTTGAAGCTCATCTTTTGACATTCCTTTGACGTCTAATGCTCGATAAAATTCTTTTTGATTCCATCGCTTCAACTCCTTAGTTCTCTCTTCAGGTGAAAGTATGATCTCAAGATAACCGTCGTTCACCCTATGTAATAACCTGGTAGCACGTAAAAGTGGGATTGGCTTTGTGACAGGTCTCCCAAATTTGGAGAGGGCATTGTAGAGTTCGATATCGTCCTGTGTCATGATACATTTGAGGAACGCATCGAGCAGCTCCTCGTCCGTATAACCAAATGTTTTCACTTGGGGCCGTCCTTTATCTGCTGTGGCAGTCTTTGGACTAGAGTTCGACATGATGCTACGAAGGATCAAACTTTCAGTTAAAGTAAATATAAACGTGGATGGCAGTTGCAAAAGTTTGGGTCCTGCATTATTGTCGATTGCAAATTTATTGGCCGCCCTTTTTTGTGAAAGTTTTACTTTTTACTTTTTTTTTTGGTGGCTAATAATTTCCAACTAAACAATACACTGGTTATTGATTGCATCACCTAGCAAAATACCGGTTAAAAATTAATGCCTAGATCATTAACCGCTTGGTAAAAAAAAAAAAGATAAAACTTACAAAAAAAAAGCGGCCAATAAATTGGCAACCGACAATAAATTCGCCAAATCTGTCGATCACTTGAACACTTTGAGCACAGATACTTCAAGACAGAGAACGGACAGAGAGAATTCATGCAATGGCCTCTCACGGCGTGGAAGGAGATTCGAAACAGTCAAATGCTTCTTCCCACAAACGGTCCCGGGAAGAAGACTCCATCGAAAGTCGTTCTCGACCGGTAGAAGGAGATGGTACCATCTGCAAAACTCCGACCGAAATGTTGACATTTAGACGACGATGAAGATGTAGGACCTATGCCACATGATGATAGTCCCAAAAAGAAGAGAAAAGGTACCTAAAGCCTTTTGGACATTATTAACCTTGTAAGTGCTTCCACATGAGAAAGCGTACCTAGACAGACTGCCGTCAACAGTGCGGTACACCAAGTCATACATGCATCGAGATACATTGTCATTTGTCACCGTAACACCACATACAGATTTCCTGATTACGACTTCTGTCGATGGAGTAGTCAAGTTTTGGAAGAAACAGGCTGTGGGGATTGAGTTTGTGAAGCAATACAGAGGTCACTTGGGACCTGTTACTGGTGTTGCTGTTAGTGCGGATGGTTCAATATTTGTGAGTGCTAGCAGTGATAAAACAGTCAAAGTATTCGACGTCACCAACTTTGGTAAGGTCCCACATATGTTCACATCTCACCATAGATCTGTTCAACATGATAACCCTGCCATTCGTTCCAAAAGCAATTGCATTAGTTCATAAGAGGAGCGCCATGATCCCTCTCCTTGCAATGTACCATTCCCCTCTCCACGTCACTTGCTGAGATCTAGTTCCGATGCCGATTCTCCAAACATATACATCTACAATCCAAGAACTGACAGCGAACCCCTTCACACATTAAACAAAATGCACACCCGTCCTGTACACATCATAACCTACAACCCCATCTACGACTGCGTCGTCTCCGTCGACACAGGTGGAATGATCGAATACTGGCAACCTTCAGGCGACTTTGTGAAACCGATGGAAGTATTCGATTTCAAATCCAAAACGGACCTTTACGACTTCAAAAAATCAAAATCTGTGCCTGCATCTCTCACCCTTTCGCGGGATGGTGAAAAGTTTGCAGTGCAATCTTTTCCAGACCGACAAATTAGAGTGTTTACGTTTCGAACGGGAAAGTTGATAAGGAAGTATGATGAGAGTATAACTAGTATTACCGAGGCACAAGAAGTCCCTGACTCACCATTTCGACTTGATACAATTACCTTTGGAGCGAGGTTAGCTGCTGAACGGGAATTGGAGAAGACTAGTTCTGCGCAAACTTCGCTGAACGTCCTTTTCGATGAATCCGGGAATTTTATTATTTATGCTACATTAATGGGTGTCAAGGTTGTTAATATTGTCACAAATAGGATGGTTAGGTTATTGGGAAGGGACGAAAGTCATCGGTTTACAAATTTGGCGTTATATCAAGGTGCTCCTAAACATAAAGGGTTTACAAATTTGGCGATGGCAGCTTCGGATAATCCGTTACTTGCCGAGTCGGAAACAATTGATCCGATCTTGTTTTGCACAGCATTTCGAAAAGCGAGGTTTTATATGTTTACATTCGACCAGGAAGAGTATGCTTTCCCCCATGCTACGGGCTAATGAGTAGTGCTGGGAAGGGTGATAGAGATGTGTATAATGAGAAACCGACGAGAGATGATCGTGCTACGGCGGAGGAAACAAAACCGACAACCACCGGAACAGAAGCCGTTATGCATACGACTCTGGGAGATATCTTCCTTAAATTATTCCCCAACGCAGCCCCGAAAGCTGTCCAGAACTTTGCAACTCATGCCAAGAATGGGTATTACGACGGCACCATATTTCATCGTGTTATTCCGAAGTACTTATCCAAGTTATTCGTAGACTAATGTTAGGTTTATGATTCAAGGTGGTGATCCGGATGGTGACGGCACAGGAGGAGAAAGTATCTGGCGAAAGAAATTCGAAGACGAAATATCAGATTTGAAGCATACCAAGTATACTTTGAGTATGGCGAATGCAGGGCCAAACACCAACGGATCACAGTTCTTTATCACCACTGAAGTGACCCCCTGGTTGGACGGGAAACATACGGTAAGATGCCTTGAGATTGACTGCTAATATAATAGATATTTGGTCGTGTTTCTGGAGGACATGATGTGGTACATCAAATCGAGAATCTTCCTCGACGACGGAATGATAAACCAGAAGACCCGCCAAGCATTCTCAATATTGATATCTCATAGCGTACATAATATAAAACTTGATGATGAAGTATCATCTTCAGAATGGGTGCCTACTTTGTGAGTGCTTAGTCAGAAGCGCGTCCGTCTCGCGTCTCTAATTAGCTGCGCGTGAAGTTGCGCCAGCCACCACTGACTCCAACACCACCTTCTACCTCGCCATCACCATCATCAATTCCAATCCATTCTTCTTGACTCTTTTATCTTCATTTGTTTTGGAACTATGGCTGGAAGAGTTTTACCCCCCGTAAATATCGGCGTTGACTATGTCGACATGGAAGGTATCAACGCGACTTGAACATTACAAGGCTAATCCATAGCACGTCTCAAGGACTTCCTCCGAGACTTCAAGACTGTGACTGAGGATGACGATTTGTACGGTGACGGACAAGTCGATATGGAAAACATCCAGCCAAAATACATGACGATGATGCAAGAAGTCGCCAACCGTGAACGAGACTCAATCACCGTAGAACTAGACGACATACAGACAGTATGACTCTCCAAACGTCCTTTCTAATTCTAGTTCACACCCGACGACCCGACAGTAGTCCACAACATTACAAAAAACGCGAAACGATATGTAGAAATTATCTGCAGATGTGTCGATGAACTCATGCCTCCTGCAACAGTCGAACCAACCATGCAAGACGAAGTTCTAGACGTCATCCGTCAACAACGCCGTCAACGAAACCTCCTCAACCAAGAAGAAAATCAAACTGATCAACCGATATTTCCAGCAACCCTCACACGTCGCTACCATTTATACCTCAAGCCCCTTACTCCTCCCGTAAATCAAAAGAAGGCGCCAGGCATGGCAGTGCGAGACGTCAAAGGCGCTGAATTAGGACACTTGATCACAGTAAGTGGTATTGTAACACGCGTTTCGGATGTCAAACCTGCTGTTGAAGTTCAAGCATATACGTGTGATCGATGTGGAGCCGAAGTATTTCAAGAAGTCAAGAAACGCGAATTTGCGCCACTGATTGAATGTCCTGGGGATTGTGCGAAGAATGATGGAAAGGGTCAATTGTTCATGTCTCCTCGTGCATCAAAGTTTAATCCTTTCCAAGATGTCAAGATTCAGGAATTGACGCATCAAGTTCCTACTGGACATATTCCTAGGTCGTTGACTTTACATTTGTATGGTCCTATTACTAGGAGTGTAACGCCTGGTGATGTTATTGACGTTTCTGGGATCTTTTTGCCTATTCCGTATACTGGATTCAAAGCTGTCAAGGCGGGATTGTTGACCGATACGCTTTTGGAAGTTCATTATATCGAGAAGAAGATTAAACAATATTCGGCTATTGAAAGTACTGCTGAGACTGAGGATAAAATCAACAGGCTCCGAGAGGGAGAAGATGTTTACGGGAAGCTTGCCAAGAGCATTGCTCCAGAAATCTATGGCCATGATGATGTTAAAAAGGCATTACTTCTTCTGTTGGTTGGTGGCGTGACAAAAGAAATTGGCGATGGAATGAGGATTCGAGGAGATATCAACGTGTGCTTGATGGGTGATCCAGGAGTTGCTAAATCGCAACTGTTGAAATACATTTCCAAAGTTGCTCCTCGAGGAGTCTATACTACCGGTCGAGGATCCTCAGGAGTCGGTTTGACGGCTGCCGTCATGCGTGATCCTGTTACAGATGAAATGGTGTTGGGTATGTCCTCTCAATAGTCCCTTCTAATTTGACAGAGGGTGGTGCACTCGTCCTTGCGGATAATGGAATCTGCTGCATTGACGAATTCGATAAGATGGATGATTCAGATCGGACTGCAATTCATGAAGTCATGGAACAACAGACTATCTCCATCTCAAAAGCAGGAATCACTACAACACTGAACGCTCGCACTTCGATTCTTGCAGCAGCAAATCCTCTCTATGGAAGATATAATCCCAAGGTCTCTCCGGTAGAGAATATCAATCTTCCGGCAGCTTTGTTATCCAGATTCGATATCCTCTTCCTTATTCTAGATACTCCATCTGTCGAAGATGATGAGAGATTAGCACAGCATATTGCGTATGTTCATATCCATGAGGAACATCCTCCTATGGACTTCGAACCTCTCAAGTCAGAAGATATCCGGTAACATATCTTCCTAACAACGCGCTAACCAAAGAAATTATATTGCAGCTGCAAGACAAGTCAGACCAAACGTTCCTCATAATGTAGCAGACTACCTCGTTTCCTCATATGCGGAACTCAGAAAACAACAAGCCCGTGACGAGGAACAGAAAAGGTAGTTCCCCTAATAAAACCACTTCCTCACACTAGACAATTCTCTCATACTTCCCCGCGTACTCTTCTCGCCATAATCCGTATGGCACAAGCTATCGCACGCGTCCACTTCCGCGAACTCGTTGAGATAAGCGATGTAGACGAAGCCCTCCGACTCATCCGAGCCGCCAAATCGTCTCTCAACGACCATACTGGCCCGTCAAATCGCGACTTATCAAAGACTACCCAAGTCTACGAAATCATCAGACAGATGCATAATTCCTCATCTGACAATGATTTGCCTATCGATGAGATCCGACGACGAATCACAGGGAGAGGATTCACGGAAGATGAAATGTGGAATACAATTAAAGAGTATTCTGATTACGGAGTATTGTTTACTACAAATGATAATACGAGGTTGAGATTTGTGGTTGATGATGGCGAGATGAGTGATATGGATATTAATTGATTTCGTTTTTCAAGTATAGAATATGGGAAATATGTAGTTATTATATTAATGCTATGCCTTCCGAAATTCAAATACGCTATGCAATGATCCCTCTTGTCCTCTCCAACTCCTGCCAAGTAAATATAGTAATATCTATGTCGCCTCATCTTTAATGAACGCTTCGACATCTTCTAAGAGTCGTGTGCGACTTTGTGTATCAATCCAGAAATGTCCTCCACCTTCAATCTCTACAGATCGGAATTTGTCTCCCCAGACTCCGTGTGCGTGCTGGAAGAAGTGACGATAGCGACCTGGGAATAACGCAAAGATATCCCCAGTACCGTAGATGGCTAGGATATTGTCCACTGCATCAGAATGTTTGGTTTTACTCTCCTTGCTTAGTATTGTATTATGCGTCGACGATGAGAAGAACGTAGAAAAGGATGCGATGACAGGGAGTAACGGAGATATGAGAAGGTAACTAGTATTTGGAATAGGCGGAGGCACAAGAGATGCAATTAATGAACCATGAGCTAAACATTAGCACACAACAAAGACTTGTCATACAGTATCCCTATAATCAGCATCGCAATAAGAGATACATACACAAATATACACCTTGTGAACGGGAACAGAAACTTTCCGAGCATGCGACAGGACGCATTCAAGCACACTCTCATAGTCTGCAGCATCTGTTGACGCAAAAGCGCCTCCTCGTCCACCAGATTTACCGGCGCCACGCGAATTATAAGTTGCAACTAGGAATTCCGCGGATGTGAACACATCTTGGAGTCAGCAGTCTCGCAATTGCTACGCGTACCAAACATCGCCTGGACTACATGGTCGTACATACTTCCACCTATAAAATCAACGATGTTCCGCTTGGGCGATAGATACCGAGAAGACCCCATGGATGAGCGATTACCGCCGCGCAAACACCTCGCGTTATATCACCCTCCGTTACAGCTTTTGGAACATGAATAAGGGTTTCTGAAGTCAGTAAGGATTCGGCTAGGAATGTGATACCCAGTTGAACTCCATCATGCTTTGAAGGGACAAAAAGAATGCCATCCAGAGTCTCCATCGACGACCGCAGATGTGCCATTAGTGGTCAGGCCTACAGACCGCAAACTCGAAGTTGTCCTCAGATCCAAGATCTTCGACCGTTAAGGGTCAACGTTGCCAGCGAAACATCGGCTGCCTTCTCCGGACGAATCATTGCCAGATGCTGAGCCCTCTATATAAACCGGCAGCTCGGCAATGAGCCTTACCCTCAAAAGTTCCCCGCACTGAACCCCGGTCCGTCGTTGGCCGAACGTGATCTCCGGCTGGCAATTAATCCAACAAGAGATATAAAATAAAACCAACACACTTCCCCTCCGAATAACGACATCTGTCAATCTCGGAAGGCTCGATACAATGCCATACAGCGCAAGCACAGCGTTTCTGGAAGCCCTTGTTGAGGCAGGGGTCAAATACATTTATGGCAACTTTGGATCGGATCATCCCGCCATTCTGGAATCTTTGGCGGAGGCGAAAAAGACTGGTCGGAAAATGCCTGAAGTCATTACTGCTCCAATTGAGCAGGTTGGGCTACACATTGCCATGGGATATGCACATGTGAGAATTCCCTGTGTTCTATTCTAACTCAACGCTAGATTACGCAGAAACCGCAATGCGTGATAGTGCATGTTGAGGTATGCATAGTCTGTATCATGAAGCCGTACTGACTGTCAGTGTGGTACCCAAAACTTGGGCGGGGCTATACATAATGTTTACAAGGGACGTCAACCAGTTCTCATCTTCGCGGGGTCCAGTCCGTTTACTTTGGAACAGGAATTGAAAGGTTCGAGGAATGAGTTTATTCAATGGATTCAGGATGTTCATGATCAGCGAGGCATTATGCGAGGATATACCAACTATACGAATGAATTCCGGACGGGAAAGAATATCAAACAGGTCACTCTTCGAGCTCTACAATTTGCCACATCAGATCCAAAAGGACCTGTGTACCTTGTTGGACCAAGGGAAGTTATGGAGGAGGCTGTTGATCCTGTTCCCATCGATATGAGTCAATGGGGACCAATCTCGCCAGCAGCTTTGCCTCCTGCAGGTACAGGAGCCTCTCTTAAGATATCTAATTGTAGGCCTTAAAGAGATTGTTGATTCTCTACTGACCGCAAAGCATCCCCTTGTCGTCACTTCATATATCGGAAAGAATCCGAAAGCTGTTCCTCTCCTAGTTGAATTAGCCGACCGTCTCGGTGTTGCCGTCCACGAATCATGCCCATCAGCAATGAACTTCCCTTCCTCTCATCCCGGTCATCAAGGTTGTCAATGGAATGGTGGTGGTCAATCCCCCGCCCTTGCCGAAGCAGACGTTGTCCTAGTAATTGATTCTGATGTTCCTTGGATTCCCAAAGAAAATAAACCGGCAAAAGGAGCTAAAATCTTCCATCTCGATGTGGACCCGTTAAAGGAGCAAATGCCACTATTCTACATTCCTGCACAACGAAGATTCAAGACTGACGCTGAAACTGCACTAACTCAAATCCTCGAAGCTCTCGAAAACAAAGCGATTGATAATGGAGCTGTCAAAAGCCGTCTTGAGTATCTGACGGAACGTCACAACAAACGCATTGCCGACCTAGACAAATTAGAGGGAGTCACCACCACA
>Ga0335073_10006643_pt1 | contig 16257 bp, 19 predicted proteins | sample Lox_Sample_22_FD_207093 | JGI IMG/M metagenome (GOLD analysis project Ga0335073, IMG submission 207093) | Soil microbial communities from Loxahatchee National Wildlife Refuge, Florida, United States - Lox_Sample_2.2 | ecosystem: Environmental > Terrestrial > Soil > Wetlands | place: USA... | reverse complement strand
TGGCCAGGCGCAGGTTCCGTTCCTCGAACCCGTCCCCGTCTGCGTCGGGCTGAGCGTGCATCCGGCGCAGTTCCTCGGCGATCACCGCCAGGTCACTCAGGCTGGCCCCGTTCCCGGCCGCGGCCAGCAGCTCGGCGTCGGCCTCGTCGCGGACCGCGGCGGGCAGCCGGTCGGTCCAGTCCGCGACCTGATGCGCCCACGACACCGAGATACCGCCGTCAGCCAGCGCGGCCGCCACCACCGGATGCTCCCGCAGCCGGTGCATCCACGACACCCGCACCGAGGCGGCCCGCCGGGTCGCCTGAGTCTGCCACGTCAGCCACACCCGCGCCGACCGGTGCCCGTCGCCGGCCAGCCCGCCACCCGGCCGGCTGAACGCCGACAGGACCCTGGCCTGAGTTGCCGTCTGCCGCGATTCGGCCACCGCCAGCACCCGCAGGCAATCGGCCTGCAACCCCTCCGGCCACGATCCCGGATCATCACGCGCCAGGAACTCAAGCCCCGCCGAGACGAACGCCAGTGCCTGCGCCGCGTCCGTCGGCTGTACACCGCCAGCCGTCCGCTGAGGAGCAGCAGCCGACGATCCCGACCATCCCGCCTGCGATGAGGCGGAGCTCTGGGGAGAGGCCGGTCCCGCGGACGCTGGCCCGTTAAGGAACGGGGCAGAGCGCTGAAGCGGCGCGGCGCTGTCACCCAAGCGCGCGAACGCGCCAGCCGACGAACCATCAAGCGCGGACACGCTCACGGTCGCGCGGCGCTTATTGCCACGCTTGAACTCCTGAGGCGATGCGCCACCGACAGCTAAATCGGGGCCGGAGGCTGTGCACGAAGAGACGCCAATCCCAGCCGCTGTCCAGCCGCGGGCAGCGGGCAGCTCATCACGGGCAGCGGGCGGCTCGTCACGGGCAGCGGGCGGCTCGTCACGCGCAACACCGGGGATGTCCCAGACAGGGTCAGTCATCACGAGCCTCCCTCCGTGCCAGCTCGACCTATCAGTCGATCACGTGTTCGATATTACTAGGGCCCACTGACAGTTTCCGCGACCCGTGCGCAGGGGTGTTCGCTGCCGCGTCTGGCGCCTGCGCCACCGTGCCCAGGTTGGCGACTTCGTCCTGGCGCAGCCGGGCGGCTTACCCCGGCCGCCTAAGCAATATCCAGCGATGCCCGAAAGGATCGACGATCACCGCGCTACGGCCGTAGAACTGGTCGGCCGGCTCGCGTTCCACCGAGGCGCCATTGCGCCGCGCCCGCTCGGTGCGCGCGTCAACGTCATCGACCTCCAGGTGCAGGCTGTGACTGAACGTCTCAGGGGAGTCGGGCGCGCGCACGGGCACGTCCGGCCACAGGCCCGAAGCTTCAGAGAACATCAGCACAGCATCACCGAGGCCAACTTCGGCGTGACCGATCGTGCCGTCGGCGTTGACGTGGGCCTCGCCGCGGCGCCGCGCGCCGAAGACCTCGACGTACCAGTCCGTGGCGCGCCGAGCGTCGGACACGACGATGTAAGGGGTCAGCGCAGGAGCCGGAGCGGGCTCGCGTTGGACCCTGGGCGCCTCCGTCTGCTGGGACATGGTTCCTCCTAGGGGTGCGAAGATCTCCCGGGTCAGCCGCATCCGCAACCGCCCGGCGAAGGCAGGGTCGGGATCGACTGGCGTGACGGGCTGGCGCAGCGCCTCGAACGAATCGGTCATCGCAAGCCCTCCCCGGCCTCGTAGATCCGGCGGAATGCGGCCCGGGCACGCACCAGCAGCGCCTCGGTGGCGTGCACGGTACGGTCCAGATGTTGTGCCACCTCCGGCACCGGCAGCCCATCGAGATAGCGCAGCGTGAGCGCGGCCCGGTGGTGCGCGCCGAGCCGGCCAAGCACCTCCTGGGCGCGGATGCGGTCGACCACCGCCTCCCACGGGTCGTCGACGCCCGCCGGATCGCCGGCCAGCAGCCGCAGTCCGCGCTCCTCCCTCTCAGCCCGGCGCCAGTGGTCGGCGAGCTTGTGCCGGGCAACCCCGATCAGCCACCCGATCGACGGATCGGGCGCACCCGGCGTGCGGACCGCATACACGGCCGCCATGAACGACTCGGCGGTCAGGTCCTCGGCCAGCCCGGTGTCGCCGCACCGGGCCAGCAAGTAGCCGTATACGTGCGGCAGCGCATCGTCATACAACTCCAGCAGCCCCACCGCCGGGTCGGGCCGCACCTGCGGGCGCGTCACACCCTAACCGTCGTTCCGGCGATCGAAACTCCGACGGGCAGCGCCCAAACTTCTCCCAGCGGGCGCACCGCGTGCTGCACACGACCGGCGTTCCCGCTGCAGGCTGTCATGGCAAAGGCCTCCGCAAACGCACGATGTCAACGACAGTATATGCAACTAACGGTTGCACGTATGGTCTGCAACGTGCTACCTTTGGTTGCAGATCAGAGTGGGAGCGATCTAAAGCCGATGTGCGCCAGCCCCGGAGGTCGGCAACGAAAGCCGGGGCGCGCAGGAAGGATCCGGTACTGATGTCAGGCCTAGTGATCGAGCGGGAGATTCTGATCGAGGCGCCGGCGGAGGTCGTGTGGCGCACCATCACCGAGCCCGATCAGATGAGGCTCTGGTTCGCCGACCGGGTGGACCTGGTCGTAGAGCCGGGCGCTCATGGCTACATGAGGTTCGGTGACCAGGGCGGGCCGGTCGTCGTGGAGACCGTCGACCCGCCGACGCGCTTCTCGTTCCGCTGGAACCATCCCCGCGATGAGGAACCCGTGGTCGGCAACTCGGTGCTCGTCGAGTTCACGCTGACGCCGATGGGTGACGAGCGGACCCGAGTCCGAGTCTCAGAAAGGGGCCACGAGCTACGCGACTGGCCCGACGCCGAGAAGCAGCGTTATGCCGACGAGCACCGCGAGGGCTGGGGCGATTTCCTCGATCGTCTTGCCGGCGTGGCCACGGAGCTCCGATCGGGATGACGACGCAAGCCGGTGATGAGCTGTGGTCGGCCATCGGCGACCCCTCACGCCGCCGGGTGCTCGACCTCCTCGTGACCAACGGTGAGGTCAGTGCCAGCTGGCTCGCCGGCCACGTGCCCTTTTCGCGCCAGGCGGTCTCCAAGCACCTAGTCGTGCTCGAACAGGCCGGGCTGATCAGCCGGCGCAAGCAGGGCCGGGAGGTTCTGTACCGCGTCGAGGCCGACCGTCTCGACCAGGCCACCCAGGCCATGGCCGACCTCGCCGCTCAGTGGGACCGGCGGCTCGGCATGATCAAGCGCCTCGCGGAGGCTGCGCACGCAGAAGCGAGGAAACAGCGAAGCACGGAGCACAAGGAGAGCGACAGCGCCGCGCAGAAAATGCAAGGAGGGCAACAATGACTGGACACAGGACCGGATCACGCGAAGAGTGGCGTGCGGCCCGTCTCGACCTCCTCCAGGCCGAGAAGGAACTGACCCGCCTTGGCGACGACCTGGCTCGCCGACGGCGGGAACTGCCGTGGGCTCGCCTCGACAAGGAGTACCGCTTCGACACCGAAGCCGGTGAGGCCACGATCGCCGACCTTTTCCAGGGTCGGTCGCAACTGATCGTCTACCATCTGATGTTCGATCCCGAATGGGATGAAGCCTGCCCGAGCTGCTCAGCAATAGCCGACGGCTTCGACAAAACGCACCTGCACCTGCAGAACCACGACGTCGCGTTCACGGCAGTATCTCGAGCACCGCTCGAGAAGCTACTCGCCTACCGGGACCGGATGGACTGGGGCTTCCGATGGGCCTCGTCAGGACGAACTGACTTCAACTACGACTTCCACGTCACGATCGACGCTTCGGTCGCGCCCGTTGAGTACAACTACCGGAGCGAAGCCGAGCTTGAAGCGGCTGACATCAACTGGCGCGGGTGGTCCGGTGAGCAGCCAGGCATGAGCGCCTTCGCGCTCGAGGACAACATCGTGTACCACACCTACTCCGCGTACTCGCGAGGCCTGGACGGCCTCTGGAATATGTGGCAGTGGCTGGATCGGACGCCTCTTGGGCGAAACGAAGGCGACATGACGTGGTTTCACCGTCACGACCAATACGAGGACAGCTCAGGCTCACCGGCGAATCATCTGCCTGTGGAGGAAGTCAATGGCTGAGACGCCGGCGGAGTACAACGCCAAGATCATTGCGGAGTTCCGCGCCCGCGCAGGACGAGTCGGCGGGCCGTGGGAGAACACGCCGCTGCTGCTGCTCCACCACACCGGCGCAAAGTCGGCTACGGCTCGTGTCAGCCCGGTTGCCTACCTCCCCGATGATTCGCGCTACTTCATCTGGGCGGCGAACGGCGGAGCGCCTAATCATCCAGCCTGGTATCACAACCTCAAGGCACACCCGGTCACGACGATCGAGGTGGGGAACGAAGCCGTGAATGTCGTTGCGGAGGAGATGACCGGCGCCGATCGAGATCGCCTGTTTGCAAGGGCAACCGATCACTATCCACAACTGGCTGATGCCGCCAAGAAGACCGATCGCCTCATTCCCATCGTGGTTCTCAGGCCCACTCCAGCAACTTGAGCCCGAGCAGACGGTCGAGCTTGGCCCGATCGGTTATGGAGGCCGATAATCATGGTCCAACCCAATGGCCAGATCAAATTCGTCTACACGACCTACATCCATGCCACCCCCGAGCAGGTATGGCACGGCCTGACCGACCCCGCACTCACTTCGCGCTGGTGGCGGCACCACGCGGCCGGCGGCAAGAAGTTCACCTCGGACTGGAAGGCTGGATCGACCTACGCGATGGTCCACGACGAAATCGGACTCGTCGTCAGCGATCCCGCCCAGGTGATCCTCGACTCGCAGCCCTACCGCCGGCTTGCCTTCACGTGGCATACCTTCACACCCGAATGGGCCGCAGGAGTGGGCATGGACGACGCGACGCTCACCGCCTGGCGGGCCGAGCCTCGCTCGAGGGTCGCCTTCGACATCGAGCCCGACGACAAGGGCGTCGCGGAGCTCACCGTCGTCCACGGCGACTTCGGACCCGCTAGCCGCGTCCTGCAAGGCATTTCCGCCGGCTGGCCGGCCGTCTTGGCGAGCCTAAAGACCATGCTCGAGACCGGCTCCCCCTTGCCCTGGTAGGCCGCAGGGAACCGTCCGGATATGTAGCCGCAGAGAACCGTTCGGATATGTAACATCGCTAGCTCGGGCCGCCGAGCGTGGCCCAGGCTGACTGGCCAGCCCTAGCGCAGTCCGGCGAACAGATCGTCCTCCGGCACCGGTTCGCCGGTCGTGTCGGTCACGCGGACGAAGCTCTCCTGGCCGAAGGCTGACTCGGCCACCTCAACGGGCAGCTTGCTAAACCACGATTCCTGGATCTGGCTGGCGTGCGCGAATAGGGCTTCGCGCTTGCGCCCCAGTACCGGCCGGATGTCAATGTTGGTGGTAATCCGGAGCTCGGCCTCTTCCATCTGCCGTCGCTGCTCATCCGTGAAATCGCGCTGGTCCGGTACGTCGGCACCAAGCTCCCGTAGTGCCTCCCAGACCTTGCGCCAAGTGCTGCCTCGCATCGCAGTCTGGTAGTACTTGGCCGGGATACCGGACTGGGCCGCGGCCACGGCCGCGGCCTGAGCGGCATGCACGTGGTCGGGGTGCTGATACATGCCCTTGTCGTCGTAGGAAATGACGACCTGCGGGCGGTAGGTCTCGATCAGGTCCCCGATGCGCGCCGCCACGACGTCCAGGGCAATGTTGCAGAAAGCGTCCGGCCGGTCCTTGTACTCCCAGTCCGGCATCCCGGAATCGTGGTAGCCGAGCAGCTCCAGGTTGCTGACCCCGAGGATCTTGGCCGACTGCCGTAGCTCGGCCAGTCGCAACTGGGCTACCGCTTGCTCGTCATGCCCGTCGTCGCCCGGCTTGACCTGACCGGGAGCATCGCCGAACTCTCCGTTCGTACAGGTCACGACCACAGTGCGGATGCCCTGGTCGGCGTACAGCGCCAGCACGCCGCCGGTGCTGGATGCCTCGTCGTCGGGATGCGCGTGCACGGCCATGAGGGTGAGGATGTCAGCTGCCATGCGTCAAGCCTGCCTTATCAGGCCTGACTGCGCACATCGGCCTACCTGGCGCCGACCAGTCCACTGCTGGTGATAGGCAGGACAGATGACGGGTGGCAATGATGCCCGTGCGCTGCTCGAGGCAGAGCGCCAGGCTGTGATCGAGAGGCTCACCGCGCTTGAGCGCGACTTCACTGGCATCGTCGAAGCTGCCGGGCAGGCGAATGCTGACGACGAGCACGATCCTGAGGGAGCGACCATTGCGTTCGAGCGACAGCACATCGCGGCGCTGCTCAGTCAGGCCCGCCACCAGCTGATCCAGGTTGAGGCGGCTATCGCCCGGCTAGACGTCGGCCGCTATGGGAAGTGCGAGAGCTGCGGCCGGCCGATCGGGGCCGCCAGGCTCGCGGCCAGGCCCACAGCAATGACCTGCATCGACTGTGCGGGACAGTCAACCCGCTAGCTGGCGCTCCCGGACGACGGGCCACCAGGAGCCGGACCATCACCCGTAGTCGGTCCCCCGGACGCCGGACCCCCACCCGAAATCGGTCCCCCGGACGGCGGACCGCCAGGTTCTGTCGGCTCCTGCGCGGGCCGATCGGGCGCGGACAGCGGCCGGCCAATTCTGGTCGGAAGCCAGAGCGTGCCGAGCGTCCCCTGCGCGGCCCGCGTGCCAGCTTGCCCGCCACCGGGCCCGCGCAGGATGTAGGCGATACCCACGGCAATGGTCGCCCCGACGAGCGGTCCGGCCAGGTATGCCCACCACGCCGTCCAGTCACCCAGCACCAGGGCTGGCCCCAGTGACCTCACCGGATTCATCGAAGCACCGCTGACGGGCGCCCCGAAGAGCCCCGCCAGAGCGATGTAGCTGCCGACGCCAAGTGCGGCGATCGTTCCGAGTTGCTGCGCACCGGACGCGGTGCCAAGCACGACGCTGACCAGCCCGGTCGTCAGCAGCACCTCCCACCCGAACGCCACAGGCGTCGAGATCCCCGGCCCGGGCAGGGTCAGGCCCGCACTTCCCTGCTTGCCGATCAGGCCCATCAGCAGCAATGTCGCCAGGACCGCACCGGCGAACTGCGCGACTACGTAGCGCGGCACGCGCCGCCACGGGAAGTCACCGCGCAGCGCGAAAGCCACGCTGACCGCCGGGTTCAGGTGCGCTCCCGACACCGCGCCCATGAAGAAGATGATGGCCATGACCATGAGCGCGGGGGCGACGGCCCGGACCGGGCCAGGCACCGCGTCACCGCCGAACCGGGCGTTCACCATTCCGCCGCCGACGGCGACCACGACGAGCAGAAATGTCCCGAACAGCTCGCTGAACAGGCGCCGTCCCTCGTAGCTGGTGTCCCAGAAGTCAAACGCCTTGACGACGGCGTTTGGCTGGCCGAACGAGCGGAGCGCGACAGCTACGTGCTCCGGCACTCCGATAACGGTGCCCTGATCCTGGCTGGCGATGGCGGGCTCCTTCCGTAACGGCTGACGTGCAGGCGAGCCTACGACTGGCCGCAGAATCAGTCAGCCGGTGGGTTGAACCGGCCAGGCGCGACGACCGTTGTGCTGGCGGGCCAGAGGCCCGGGCCGCTAGCCCGGCACGGCCATCCGGTCCAGGATTTTCATGACTAGATCCATCGACGTCTGCGGGTGCAGGAAGGCGAACCTCGCCACGGTCTCGCCTTCCCAGCTTGTCGGCGGCATGAAGGCCACCTGGTCATCGAGCAGCCTGTCCGCCCACGCCGCGTAGTCGTCGTGCCGCCAGCCAGTTCGGCGGAACAGGACGATGGACAGCTCAGGCTCGCAGATCAGCTCCAGATAGCTCCGCGACGAGATCTCGGCAGCTGTCTGCTGTGCCAGCACGATCGCGGACTCGATCGCCGCACTGTAAGCGCGTGTGCCATGCACGCACAGCGAGAACCACAACGGCAGGCCCCTCGCCCGCCGGGTGAGGTGAAAGGCGTAGTCAGTGGGATTCCATTCGCCTGGATGCTCGTGGATAACGTCGAGGTAGCTGGCATCCTGCGTATGGACGGAACGGGCTAGTGCGGGATCGCGGTACAACAGCGCCGCGCAGTCGAACGGGGCGAAGAGCCACTTGTGCGGATCCACTACGAACGAGTCTGCACGCTCGACCCCGGCATAGGCGTCCCTGATGCTCGGGACGAACAGGCCGGCGCCGCCGTAGGCGCCATCCACGTGAAACCACAGCTCGCGGTCTCCGGCTACCGATGCCAGGCCCGCGAGGTCGTCGATGATGCCTGCGTTGGTGGTGCCCGCCGTCCCGACGACCACCGCCAGCGACTCCGGATCACTGTCGGCGGCGATCGCGGCGCGTACGGCATCGCCGGTCAACCGGTGGTCGGGCGTCGGCACCACGAGAGCGTCCATCTCCAGCAGCCGCAGTGTGTTGCTGACCGAGGAATGCGCGTCCGAGCCGACAACCGCGCGCCAGCGTCGCGTTTCACCCGGTGACCTCCGCTTGGCAGCCTCTCGGGCGACGGCGAGCGCAGACAGGTTCGCCGCCGACCCACCGGAGACGAAGCAGCCGCCCGAGTCATCGGGCAGGCCGGCCTTTTCTGCGATCAGCGCGAGGACCTGGTTCTCCGCATGTATGGCGCCTGCCGCCTCGAGCCAGGAGATGCCCTGAATCGACGCGCAGGAGATCAGCATGTCGAACAGCAGCGACGCCTTGGTGGGCGCCGCCGGGATGAAGCCGAGGAAGCGCGGGCTGTCGGCTGAGATAACCGCGGGCGCCAGCATCGAGGCATAGACGCCGAGAACCTGGTCGGGCGGGTGTCCTTCCTCACTGAGCAGGCCCGCCAGCGCAATGTCCAGCTCGGCGGGATCGCGTGAGCCTTTGTCCAGCGGGACAGGGTCCAGTCGCAGCCGGTTCTCGGCGAAGGCCAGAACGGATCTGATCATCTGTTCCGTCGTGCTATCTACGCTATGCATGGCCGAAAGGTAACGCCTGGGCCCCCGGGCGGGAACCGGATCGGCATGAGGACGCGTCCTAGAGCCGTGGGATCGGTGCTAGCGACCGTGAGTGAAGGCCGGCAGCGGCGGAGGACATCTCAGTCGAGCTACGCACCTGGCCAGACGGTAATCATCAGCGTGACCCTAGCCAACAAAGGACCAGCCTGCATCATCCCGCCGCCGTCGCCGTGCGGGCCCTTTCCGCCGGGTGCAGCCGCCTACAACTCGGCCGGCAAAATCGTCTGGGGAAGCGGCGCAGGCGGCGGTCACGAAACCTGTCCCTCTGAACCGGTGACAAGCGTGACGTACCCGGCGGGCTACTCGAGTTCCGAGGACATCGACTGGAGCCAGGATAAGTGCGTTCTCCAGCTCCGACCAGTCCAGATTCTTCACTGTCCTCGTACTCGGGTGCCCGCCGGCACTTACCGGATCGTCGGCGACTACGGGACGTCAGCGCAGGCCGCCGCCACCGTTACCATTTCCAGCTACAGCCCACTCCGCTGGCCCTGGCTTGTTCGCTAGCGCAGGATCTCCACCAGCAGCACCCAGACGTTGCTCAGCCCGAAGATGATTGCCGCAAGCACGCTCGGTACCAGCCAGTACAGGCCCCCGCCAGCTTGGGCCGCCAGGGTCGCCCCGGCGATCACCAGGGGGCCGCAGCTGAAGGGCGCTGGAATCAGTACGCTGACGAGCCGGCGGTAGAGCGTATCTTCCTCACCGCGGTCGGTCTTCACGTCGAGGTAGACCTGCATGCCGCCGATCGTTAGCCCGGTCGCCATCAACTCCACCGCGAGCGCGATCCTGGCCTGGCCGGGGGTGATGATCAGCAGGGCGGTGATCAGCGGCGTGACGAAGAAGATGAGCGTCTGGCCGGCCCTGGTGGGCAGGCTCGGGAACTCCAGGATCCGTTTCAGGTTGATCGATACCGCGATGAACAGTAATCCGGCCAGTGCGGCCGCGGCGGTGGCGACGGCTTCGCCGAAGCCGGACCACTCACTCGCAAGGTATGCGGTACTCAACGCGGCGCTCCCGCAGTGCCCTCGTCGGCGGCGTCCTCGGGCTCGCTGACCCAGGCGGAGAACACCGGCAGCCCGTCCCACGGGCCACTGCCGCTCGCCGTGCCCGTGTTAGCTGTCGTGACGGCCACCACGGCGTACGGATGCCCGAACCGCAGCAGTGCGTCGCGGTGCCTAGCCGGTGGCCGCATAGCACTCGCCACGGCCAAAGCGCTGATGGCCGCCGCCTCGAATCCCGTCCGGGAGTACCGCGCCATTGCCATCTGCTGCGACGCCCAGGGATCATCGCTGCGGGCAAGCGCGTGCTTGGCGGCACCGAAACCAAGGCCGGGAGCGGCGAGGTCGTGCTTTGACAGTGCCGACCATGCGGGCAGCACCGCTGCCATCGAATCCGCAGCCGCCATGGTCTCGCGCACGCTCCACAGCGGCCCGTCGCCGAGCGCAAGGTCGGCTAGCTGGCGGCGCTCGATCTGCGCGCCGGTAGCGTGCCGGACGGCGATCCGGTGCGCCGCAGCGAGGACGGTGCCGGAGGGAACGTCCGCCGCTGCCGCAACCGAGGCGACGATCAGGCCGCCCGCGGCCGTCGCCACGTGGACGATCACGTCACCCGCATCCGGCGTGACGGCGATGTACTGCGTGTGCGCGCCGCGCGGGTGCGCTGGCGTGCGCAGGACCCGCGTCAGCTTGGCCGCCCAGGGGCTGGCGGCACCGAGGCTCGCGGCCGGCGCGAGGCCGAACGGGACCTTCCAGGAGACCTTGGTCGCCAGCGCGGTCGCAAGCAGGAGGTAGACGTTGTCAACCGAGATCGGAAACCGGTCGATCAGGCCCAACGTGTGCTCTCGCGCCCAGGCATCAAGCCCGGACTGTCCCGGCAGGTCGCCGGTCGTCACGACGTCGGGCAGTGCCGCCCGCCAGCGCAGGAACGCCTGAGACAGCGGCACCGCCGCAGACGTCCACACCGCGGCAGCGCTCGCGACCACTGGATGCGGCTGGGTCAGCAAGTCGGCTGCGGCGTCCGCGGCGTCCGCCACGTCACAGCCAAGCACCTCGGTCAGGGTCTCGCGATCAGCGCCCGTACTCGCGGGAGCCGCTAGCGCCAGCACCAGCCAGGCACCCAGCGGTGAAGCGACATGGTGCTTGGTGCCGATCGCGGCATGCAGGCGCGCAGCGTAGGCCGATACGCACTCAGCGATCTGGCTCGTGCTGACCGTCATAGTCTTCAGTCTCCCGCTGAGGCAGGGGGAGCCGTCGGTCGGCCCGTCAGTGTGCCCGGTCAGGCTCCGCCACGACATCGCGCCGGGCCGCCGGGAGCGCCGATTCGCGCTGGGCCAGCACGACGAAGCTGAAGATGCCCGCGGCGAACACCAAGCCGGCCGATAGATAGAGCGCGATATGCAGGCCGGCCTGAAACGCGCTGTACGCCGCGTTGACGACCTCCGTTCCGAGCTTGCCGTACGCCTGCTCGATAGTGCCGAGATTCCCGCTGGATGGCTCCGCGCCGGTCTCGACACCTTTGATGACAGTCTGCTGCAAGCCGCGCGGGAGACCGAGGCGCTGCATGCTGGCAGTGATGTCGGCAGTCAGCCGGGCGTTGACGATTGCGCCCAGCACGGCGACACCGGCCACGGCGCCGATCTCCCGTGCCGTGTTCGTGGTCGAAGCGGCCATGCCGGAACGCTCCGGCGGGATCGACGACAGCGAGGCAGAGGTCGCTGGTACCACCGTGGCGCCGACCCCGATGCCGGCCAGCGCTAGCGAGGCTGCCAGCGGCAGGTAGGCCGGATGCGGGTTGATCGCCAGCGAGGTGAGCAAAAGGCCAGCCCCGAATAGCAGGCAGCCCAGGAGCATAGACCAGCGCAGCCCGGCTGTGACGGTCCAGAAGCCTGCCAGAACCGATGCCAGCACCATCACAACGGTCATCGGAAGGAACATCAGCGCGACCTGGAACCCAGAATCGCCAACCACCTCTGTCAGGTAAAGCGCGGTGAAGAAAAACAGGGCGAAGGTGGCGAAGTACGCGCTGAACGCGAGCACGTTGGCCGTCAGGAAGGGCGGCAGTCGCAGGAACCGCACGTCAAGCAATGGGTGGGCGGCCGTACGTTCCCACCACAGGAACGCGATCGCGCCCGCGACGGTGACACACAGCAGCGCGATCACCTGCGGCGAGCCGAAGCCGGAGCTCTCGGCCAGTATGACCGCGAAGGCCAGCGCGGAGATCGCAGCGGCACCCAGGCAGAAGCCAGCGATGTCCACCCGGTGCGCCTCCGGGTCAGAGTTCTCCGGCAGCACGATCGCGCCCGCAATGAAGGCAACCGCACCAACGATCAGGTTGAACCAGAAGATCGCCCGCCAGTCCCAGGCGCCGACCAGGGCGCCGCCGAGTACTGGCCCCATCGCCAGGGCCAGCCCGGAAACCGCCGTCCAGACCCCGAGCGCTCTGGTCCGGGTGCGATCGGTGGTGTACAGGTGCCGGATCATCGACAGCGTGCCGGGCTCGCTGGCTGCCGCACCGAAGCCCATGACAGCCCGGCCACCGATCAGGAAGGCGACCGCGTGGCTGCCGCTGGCCATCGCAGACAAGATTGACCCGGCGCAGAAGATGACGATGCCGATCAGCATGACCCGCTTGCGGCCGAACTCATCTCCCACCATGCCGAAGGCAAGCATCGTGCCGGCAAAGGTCAGCGCGTAAGCCCCGACCACCCACTGTAGCGACGAGACTCCCGCGTGTAGCTGCGTCTGTATGTTGCCCAGCCCCACGCTGACAATGGTGTTGTCAAGGAACGTCAGGAACAGGACGACGCACAGGACGGCGAGGGCAATGGACCGGGTGCCATGTCGGATAGCGGCGGCCTGGCCCTCGGGGATGTCGGCCGAGCTAACCACGCTAGGTCGCCGATGAGCAGGCAGCGGGCATCTTCTTCAGTCCCTCTAGGGTCAGCAGGCCGCAGAAGGTGGTTGCGCCCACCTTCCAGGTCCCGTCCTCATACACCGCGTTCCCGGTCATTGGCACCTTCGAGCCGCCGACTACGAGGTCGTACTTCACAGTGGCCTGGCTGCTCGTCACATCGCTGATCGACTTCACCTTGGCAGTCAGGCCAGTCGCCAGCGGGGAGTCCTGCTGGGCCTTGATGATCGAAGCGAACTGGGAACCGTCCTGCAGCAGGGTCACTCGCTTAGCGGCGGAGGTCTTGATGTTGAAGAAGGTCTCCCAGTTGGTGGTTATCGCCGCGGTGGCGCCCGCGGGCGCGGATCCTGTACCGGTTGCAGCGGGGCTGGTGGCGGCGGACGAGGTCGCCGGTGCCGAGGAGGACGTGCCTGACGTAGCAGGCGTCGAACTCGAGCCGCTCGGGCTGCTACTGCCGCAGGCCGCAGCCGTCACGGCCAGCGCGACCAGCGCGCAGACCCCCGCCACGCGCGTGATCTGTCGTCGAGAGTTCATACAGCAATCCTCCAACTGCCCTTCAGCCGGTGGCATTCCCCCCAGATCATCTCTCACTTGTCGGCCGGCCAGTTAGCCCGGAGGTGACGGCCGTGTCATGCTGACGGGATGTCGGACCTTGAGCTGCTTCGCGATCGCGTCCGCCAGTTCAGCGCCGAGCGAGACTGGAGCCGCTTTCATGATCCGAAATCGGTCATCCTTGCCCTTGTGGGCGAGGTAGGTGAACTAGCTGAGCTGTTCCAATGGCTGCCCGCCGACTCCACGGCCAAACTTGCCGCCGCCGAACCGCTGCGGACCCGGGTAAGCGAGGAAATGGCGGACGTGCTGCTCTATCTGGTTCTGCTCGCCGACGTCCTCGGCGTCGACCTGGCCGCGGCCGCGCTAGCCAAGCTGGACGACAACGCCCGCAGGTACCCTGCTTAGCTGCGCAGCGGCCCTATCGCGGTCGTCCATCTGGCCAGCTCGTCGAGCAGCGCAGTCGCCGCGTCTTCCATGATCTCGTTTGGCTGGAGCACCCGGTCGGCGTCGAGGAACTGCTGCACGAACGGGATATTTACGGCGTCGGCCATCGGCACCATCTTGAGCGCGGAGACGACCTGCTTGAGCATTTGGACGGCCCTGGTCCCCGCGGCAACCCCGCCATAGCTGACGAAGCCGAGCGGCTTGTACTGCCATTCCTTGTTGAGGTAGTCGATGGCGTTCTTAATGGCAGCGTTAAAGCCGTAGTTGTATTCGGGAACCACGAACACATAGGCGTCGCCCCGGCTGATGGTGGCGCTCCAGTCCCTGGTGTGCTGATGGACGTACTGTCCGAACCGGGGGTGCTTGGGCTCGTCGAACATCGGCAGGTTGACCTCAGCCAGGTCGATCAGCTCGACATCGAAGGTGCCGGCCTTCACGGCCCGGTCATGAAACCAGGCCGCCACCGACGGGCCGACCCGGCCGGGACGCGTGCTGGCGATGATGATCTGCAGGGTGGGGTTGGCCACCACGAGCCTCCGGTGCTGGGCGACGGACGATCACCGACCTTACCCAGGGCAGGCTAGCTCGCTCCCCACAGGGATTGCAGTTCCGCATCCACGCGAACCGCCAGCGGCGCGATCGGCGTCAGCGCAGGTCTCGGCGGGCTTGCCTGGATGACTTCGCAGTGCGCTAGGGCGGCGGTGTCCAGGAACCTGGTGAGCTGGCCGTAGCTGTGCCGGTCATCGCGCGCCATCCGGTGGTGGTGCATCCGCAGCGGCGCATAGAGATACAGGCGATCGCGTGCCCTGGTCACGGCAACATAGAACAGCCGCTGCTCCTCCTCAAGCCCGGCAGGCGTCGTCAGCGCCATGTCACTGGGGACGGCCCCGTCGACGAGCTGCGGCAGGTGGACGACCGGCCATTCCAGGCCCTTGGCCGAGTGGACAGTCGATATCACCAGGTAGTCATCGTCCAGCCGTGGTCTGCCCGCCAGGTCAGAGGCGGACACCGGCGGATCAAGCGCCAGCTCGACGAGCGCATCGTGCAGCGAGGGGCTGGCGCCGGCCGCATCGGCGAGTCGCTCCAGATCGGCGAACCGCACGGCGGCGTCCGGGTACCGCGCGGCCATCGGGTCGCGCAGCGCGGCTAGGACTGAGGCTGCCCGGTCCGGAGTCCGGTCCTGCTCAGCGGCCTGCGCCAAGTGCCTGACCGTCGCCCCGACGGCTGTGGCGGACCGCCCAGGCAGCACCTGTTCTGCCGTCGGCCAGCGGCCGAACGGCCGCGGCTCGGCAATCTCCAGCGCCTCGATCACGCGCCTGGCCAGCACCGGACCGACGCCCTCGTGCAGCCTCAGCAGCCGGAACCAGGCCAGATCATCCGCCGGGTTGGCGACGACCCTCGCGGCCGCCAGGAAGTCCTTCACGTGGGCTGCCTCGGTGAAGCGGAGGCCGCCGTACTTGACGTACGGGATGCCGCGAGCCGCTAGCTCGACCTCCAGCAGGTCACTGTGGTGCGCGGACCGCACGAGGACCGCCTGCTCACAGAACCGGATGCCGGCCTCAGAGTCAGCGAGCACCCGGCCACAGATCTCGCGCGCCTGGGTTGCCTCGTCGTGGCAGCGGATCAGCAGCGGCTGGTGGCCCTGACCGCGCTCGGCGGACAACGCCAGCTCGAGCCCGCCGTACTGCGGACGGATCACGTTCGCCAGCCTGAGCACTTGGTGCCGGGAGCGGTAGTTGCGAGACAGCCGGATGACCGCCAGGTCGGCGTAGGTGCCGGAGAGCGCCCGCAGGTGCGACGGGTCAGCACCGCGGAAGGCGTAGATGGCCTGGGCGTCATCACCCACGCAGGTCAGGCCCGTGCCGTCTGGCCTGAGCAACCGCACGATCTCGGCCTGGACCGCATTCACGTCCTGATACTCGTCGACCAGCACAGCGTCGAACAGGCCGCGCAGGACGGGGCCTGCTGCTCCGTCCGCAAGGGCCGCTCGCCACAGCAAGAGGAGGTCATCGAAGTCAACGAGGCCATGTCGCCGCTTATAGCCGACGAAGTCGGTGAACAACGCGGCGATCTGACTGGTAAACGGCACGCACCACGGATAGCCCTCGGTCAGCACGTCGGCGAGCTGGCTGCCAGTGCTGACACAGCGAGAGTAGATCTCGGCGCAGGTCGCCGCCCGGGGAGTCCGACGGCCGGCATTAGTGCCGACCAAGCCGTTGGCGTCACGCAGCGTGTCCATTACATCGCTGACGTCTGCAGGGTCGATCACGGAAAACTCCGGCGGCAGCGCGAAAGCCTCGGCGTGCGCCCTGATGACACGGTGCGCGACCGCGTGGAAGGTGCCGCCCGTCATTCGATCGGCC
>Ga0335073_10006640_pt1 | contig 16257 bp, 13 predicted proteins | sample Lox_Sample_22_FD_207093 | JGI IMG/M metagenome (GOLD analysis project Ga0335073, IMG submission 207093) | Soil microbial communities from Loxahatchee National Wildlife Refuge, Florida, United States - Lox_Sample_2.2 | ecosystem: Environmental > Terrestrial > Soil > Wetlands | place: USA... | reverse complement strand
CGGTCGCCGACCTCGAGGATCAGGCAATCGCGGTCGGTGCGGTTCTCCAGATGATGCGCCGTGCCGTTGGCGGGAAAGCCCGCCACCATGCCGGGACGCAACTGTGTCGCACCGGCATCGGTGAACAATGTCAGTTCACCTTCCAGGACATAGATGAACTCATCCTGCCGCGAATGCACGTGATGCAGGGCCGAGACCGCTCCCGGCCGAAGGCAGGTGAGATTGACGCCAAAATTCCGCAGGCCGAACAAATCCCCCAGCGGACGCTTGATCCGCCCCGCCATGCGCGCAGCGAACGGTTCCGGATAATTGCTCGGCCTGGTGCGCGGTGGGGCGTCGCTTGCTGACATGGCAGCGGGGGTCTCGGTCATGGCACAGCCTCCATGGGTGGCGGGCGGGATCGCGCCGCGCTGCCCTGATTGTGGCGTCCCGCACACCGCGGCGGTAGTGAGACCGTGCCCTGCCGTTGTGAGCCTTTGTCATGTCCACCCGGTCGCTCCGGGCATTGCGTGCGTTCGCCGATGTGGCCCGCGCGGGCAGCTTGGCCGAGGACGCGCGCACCCTGCATGTATCGCCCTCGGCGGTTTCCCCACCTGTTGCACGATCTGGAGGCGTCACTTGGCTTCGCCTTGTTCTCGGCTCGCGGCCTGGGCGCCGTTCTTTCCGAATCGGGCGCGCGGCTGGCGCGCCTGCTGGACGGTGACCGGCCGGTTGTCGGCACGACACTGCGAACCTGCCCGACATCGCCCCGGTGCTGACGTTCGAAACCCCTGCCCTGGCGGCGCAGGCAGCGACCGCCGGCATCGGTGCGACCGTGGTGCACCGGCACCTGATTAGGGATCTGCCGGGTTCCGGGATGCTGTCGGAGGTAGCGCCCACGCCGCCGCTGAATCGGCCGGAGGCACGCTGGTTCGTCGTCCTCCCCGAGGCGCTGCGGGACCGCACTGTGAGAGCGTTCAGGGGCTGGTTGGCGACCGAGATGGGGGAGAGGCAGGTCCGCGCTACATCTGCGATTCGGGCGACAGCACCTCGCAGCCCATCCGGGCGTGGCTGAGCCGGCCGCAGGCCTCCACCGCCGCGCCACGCGACAGCCCGGTCAGCCGCGCCCGCCACAGCTCGCCGTGCGCCACATGCACGCTTGCGACGTAGGGATGGGCCGCCCCAAGCTGGGCATATGCATGCTCGCGCGCGCTGCCCACCGCGAGATGCGCCTGCTTGGCGCTGACGAACGCACCAACCTGAATGCCCCACGTCCCGGTCACCGGCTCGGGCGTGTAATGGCGGAACGGGATCGGCTCGGCGTTGGCGGCGGCGATGAAGTGGAAGCCATGCGCCGGCGGAGGCGGCGGCGGCACCACCAGCGCGTATTGCTGCGGCGCCACCATCGGCCGTGGCGGAGGCTGCGGTGGCTCAGGCAGTTGCGCCACCTCCACCCGCACGGGCGCCGGCACACGCCCGCCACCGCCGCCATACTGGCTGGCAAACTGCGTCGTGCGGCCATAGCGCATGCCAGGCGGGATATCGATCGGCAGCGCGTTCATGGCGTATTGCTCGGCGGGCGAGCGGCGGTCGGGCTCCACGCCGACGATCTCCGGCCCGATCATGGCGACATAGCGCCGGGTCTCGTCCGGCAGCGGGCGGTTATTGGACAGGTAGTCATCCAGCCGGTTCGGTCCCGCGTTGTATGCCGCCAGGAAGCCGGGCGAGCCGTAGATGTCATACATCTCCCGCATATAGGCCGCGCCGGCCATGATGTTGTTGTGCGGATCGTAGGGATCGGAGCCCAGGTTGTATTGCTGACGCAGCTCGTCATAGGTCGCCGGCATCACCTGCATCAGCCCCATCGCCCCTGCACCGGACGTGGTGAGCTGGCCGTCCATGTATTCCTGGCCGTTGGACTCCACGTGCATGACCGCGCGAATCCACAGTTCCGGCACGTCGAATCGCGCGGCGGCCTCGCGAATATAGGGACCCCACGGGTCCTCCGCCGGGCCGGGCGGGACGTAGTTGTTGCTGGCCTGTGCCGCATAACGGGCGGCCTCTTGGGTCGCGGACGGCCCGGGCACATGCGAGGCGCAGGCGGCGAGCAAGGCGAGGGCCCCGAAAGCAGCGGACGAGCGGGCAAGGCAAAGCATGCGGGGCATCCGGAGGGCCTCCGTCGTGGCGCGGCCGCAATGGCCGGAGGGCACGGCGGCCGGACGGCCGTCGCTTGAGGTGGGCAATCAGGAATCGCGTCTAACCCCTTATCGTAGATCGATGATCGCCGCAACACCGTTTTGCCGAGTCCGCTGCGCTGAGGGTTTTTGCTTGATTTGGCCACGGCAATTTGCTCGATAGTGCAACAGGCGTGCGCGGCCCGGATTCCAAACGATGCCGTTGCGAACTACAGGTTTCTGCACCTTGCTGCTGCTGGCAGGCTGCGCGGCTCACCCGCAGCCGCCATCGCCGACCGTGCACGCGGCGCAATCGCTGACGCCGCCCCACACGGTGCCTGCCCCGCCTCCCGCGCCTGGCATGGGCGGGACGATTCTTGCCATGCGTCCGGTGCCGATCGCGGCCATCCAGCCGGTGAGCCTGCTGCTGTCCAGCTCGGGCCGGGCAATCAGCGCGCCCGCGCACAATCTGTACGAATTCATCGTCCGCACCGCAGACGGAACGACAATTGCGGTGATCCAGCCGGCAACCGCTGATCTGCGCCCCGGTGAGCAAGTCCGCATCGCCTCCGGTCCACCGCCGCGGATCGATATGCCGGCGACCCGCTGAACGTGGTTGCCCCTGCCGGGCGAATGGGCTATCGCGGCGCGCCCATGTCGACCACCACCATTCCCACCGACGGCGCCCCTTTGCTCGATCTTCGCGCCGACATGTCGCTGGCGGCCCGGCAACGCTTCGCGGTCGCCGATATCGTGAACGGCAGCGCGTTGTGGCGCCTCTCCTGGACGCTCGGCTGGCTCGACATCAAGCTTCGCTATCGTGGCTCCTTGCTCGGTCCGTTCTGGCTGACGCTTTCCACCGGCGTCATGGTTGGCGCACTGGGCCTGCTGTACGCCTCGTTATTCCACATGAACCTGCACGAGTACCTGCCGTTCCTGTCGCTGTCGATCGTATTGTGGGGATTTCTCAGCGCCGTCGTCAGCGAATCGTGCACCACATTCACCGAGGCCGAGGGCGTGGTCCGTTCGGTGCGCATGCCGTTTTTCGTCTTCGCCGCCCGCATCGTGATTCGCAATATCCTGGTGCTTGCACACAATATCGTCGTCATCGTCGCCGTATTCGTGCTGCTGTCGATCTCGCCGGGGTCCCGCGCCGTGCTGGCTGTTCCCGGCCTGCTGTTGTGGATCGTCGACGCGCTCGCTCTATGCCTGTTGCTCGGCAGCTTCTGCGCGCGCTTCCGCGACATTCAGCCGATCGTGAACAGTATCATGCAGATCGCATTCTTCATGACGCCGGTGATCTGGAAGCCCGAGCAAGCGGGGAAGCGATTCTTCCTGCTGCAGCCGAACCCGTTCTACGATCTGCTGGAAGTGGTCCGCGGGCCGTTGCTCGGCTCGATTCCGGACGGCATGACCTATCTCGGCGCGCTGTCCTACAGCGTGGCACTCTGGGTCGTTGCCTGGCTGTTCTTTGCCCGCGCCCGCGGCCGCATCGCCTTCTGGTTGTAAGCGCTCATGGCCGCCGTGCAGCATGGTCCCACCATTGACATCGACGGCGTCTCCGTTTCGTTCCCGTTGTACCACGGCAACGCGCGCAGCCTGAAAAAAATGGTGTTTGCCGCGGCGTCCGGCCGGTTGGCACAGGACCGCAAGCAGCGCGTCGTGGTGGAGGCCCTGCGCAACATCAGCTTCAATTTGCGCGGCGGCGACCGCCTTGGCCTGATCGGCAGCAATGGCGCCGGCAAGACCACGCTGCTGCGCACGCTGGCTGGAATCTACGAGCCGGTGACCGGCCATGTTCGCGTTCAAGGCAGCGTGAACGCGCTGCTGGATCCCAGCCTGGGAATGAACGTCGACCTGACCGGCCGCGAGAATATCATGCTGCGCGGCCTCTATAACGGCATGCCGCGCTCCGCGATCGAGCAATTGGAAGAGGATGTGACGTCGTTCGCCGGCCTCAATGATTTCATTGACCTGCCGGTGCGCATCTACTCCTCGGGCATGGTGGTACGGCTTGGCTTCGCGCTGGCCACGGCCATCCGGCCACAGATCCTGCTGATGGATGAATGGATCCTGGCGGGCGACGCGGCGTTCCTCGACCGCGCAAAGCATAGGCTGGAGGCGATGGTGCGCGGCGCCGACATCCTGGTGCTGTCGACGCACGACGCAAGCATCGTGCGCACGTGGTGCAGCCGTGTGCTCTGGCTCGACCAGGGCCGCATCCGCGCCGACGGCCCGCCCGACGCGGTGCTGGAGCAATACCTCGGCCGTCCGCTGGATCCGCTGCCGGTCGAGACAGCACCAATGACGGCAGTGGCTGCTGAGACCGCCTATCACGCGACGGTGCAAGCGTAACTAACCGCAACAGTGCGGGCGTAACCGACCGGCGCCGGTGCAGGCGTAACCGACCGGTGCCGGTGCAGGCGTAACCGACCGCGACGGTGCGAGCGTAACAAAACGCGACGGGGCGAGCATGACCGTCCGCGACAGCGCGAGTGCAACCGACAGGGACGCCGTCTCGGCGACTCCGGTCGCGCGGGAGATGCGCTGTAACCCCTGGCCCTGGGCGCTGACATGGCAGCCGGCTGGGCTACACTGGGCGGGTCGGCGGCCCGCGCGCGGCACCGATGTGACACAACAATGCGAGGACGGCGATCATGCATCTCGACGCCAGCAACATCGCGGCCCAGGCGACCCCGCGCTCGGTGCGCCTGGCGGATTACCAGCCGCCGCCCTTTCTGGTGGACCATGTCGCGCTGGAGTTCGATCTCGACGAAGCGGCCACCACCGTCGCGGCGCGCCTGAAGCTGCGGCGCAACCCCGCGGCGCCGCAGAACGCGCCGCTGCGGTTGGACGGCCAGGCGCTGACGTTGCTGCATCTGGCCCGCGACGGCGAAACGCTCGGCGACAACCATTACCATATCGAGGATGGCAGCCTGATCATCCCCGACATGCCGGATGCATGCGAGCTCACGGTGCGGACCCGGATCGCGCCCGAGGGAAATACCGAGCTCAGCGGCCTCTACGTTTCCAACGGCAGCTTCTTCACCCAATGCGAGGCGGAAGGCTTCCGCCGCATCACCTGGTTCCCCGACCGTCCCGACGTGATGGCGCGCTACACAGTCACCATCACTGCGGACAAGGCACGCATCCCGGTGATGCTGTCGAACGGCAATCCCGGCGATGTCACTGACCTCAGCGATGGGCGCCACCGCATCACCTGGACCGATCCCCATCCCAAGCCCAGCTATCTGTTCGCCCTCGTCGCCGGCGACCTCGTCGCGGTGAAGGACAGCTTCACCACGCGGTCGGGGCGGACGGTGGATCTCGGCATCTGGGTGCGCCGCGGTGACGAGGACCGCTGTGACCATGCCATGCGCTCGCTGAAGACCGCGATGAAATGGGACGAGGATGTGTTCGGGCTGGAATACGACCTCGACGTTTTCAACATCGCCGCGGTGTCCGATTTCAACATGGGGGCGATGGAGAACAAGGGTCTCAACGTCTTCAACACGAAGTACGTGCTGGCCGACGAGGGCAGCGCGACCGACGGCGATTTCCAGGGCATCGAAACGGTGATCGCGCACGAGTATTTCCATAACTGGACCGGCGACCGCGTCACCTGCCGCGACTGGTTCCAGCTTTCCCTGAAGGAAGGACTGACGGTCTATCGCGACCAGGAATTCACGGCGGACCAGGGCAGCCGCGCGGTGAAGCGCATCGGCGACGTGCGCGTCCTGCGCGCGGGACAGTTCCGCGAGGATGCCGGACCGCTGGCGCATCCGGTGCAGCCGACCGAATACATGGCCATCGATAATTTCTACACCGCCACGGTGTACCAGAAGGGCGCCGAGGTGATCCGAATGATGGCCACGATCATCGGACGCGACGCCTTCCGCCGCGGTATGGACCTGTATTTCGCCCGCCATGACAACAACGCGGTCACGATCGACGATTTCGTTGCCGCGATGCAGGATGCGTCGGGCGTGGACCTCGGTGCGTTCAAGCTATGGTATCATCAGGCCGGCACGCCGGAAGTCTCGGTCGAGGACGCGCACGATCCCGCCACCAATCGCTACACGCTGACGCTGCGGCAAACCACGCCACCGACACCGGGCCAGCCGGACAAGCGGCCGCTGGTGATTCCGGTCGCGATGGGCCTGATTGCGGATGACGGCAGCGAACTGGCAACACGCCTCGCCGGCGAGACCGGGGCCACGCCCGGTACCCGCGTGCTGTTGCTCACCGACAACGAGCAGAAATTCGAGTTCGAGGACGTGGCGGCGCTGCCGACGCCGTCGCTGCTGCGCGGCTTCTCCGCCCCGGTGAAATTGTCCGGAATCAGCCTTGACCGGCTGCAATTCCTGGCGACCAGCGACACCGATCCGTTCGTGCGCTGGGAAGCCGGCCAGCAATATGCCGCGCGTGTCTTGCTGGAGCAGGTGGAGAAGTGGCAGCCCGATGCGACGGTCGACATTCCGGCGGGCATCGTCGCCGCCGCCGTGGCAACCTTGAGCGCGGCCGATGCCGACCGCGCCTTCGCCGCCGAAGCCTTGACGCTGCCCAGCGAAACGTTCCTCGCCGACCAGATGCGCGTGGCCAATCCGGACGCGATCCACGCCGTGCGCCAGGCGGCGCGGGGCGTCATCGGTACCGTGCTCGCGCCGATCCTGGCGAAGAAATACCAGGAGTTGGCCGACGACGGACCATACCGGATCGACGGCGAGTCGATCGGCCGGCGCGCGCTGCGCAACACCTGCCTCGCGTATCTGGCGGCCGGGGTACCGAAGAACGGCGCCACGGTGGCGAAACAGCAATTCGACACGTGGAGCAATATGACCGATGTGCTGGCCGCGCTCTCGGTGCTGAGTCATATCGATGGCCGCGAGCGCACCAGCGCGCTGAAGAATTTCTATAACGCGTGGCACGAGGTGGACCTTGTGCTGGACAAGTGGTTCGCGATCCAGGCGATGTCGGAGCTCGCGACGCCCGAGGTGGTGCGCAGGCTGACGGAGCATAAGGATTTCGACCTGCGCAACCCGAACCGCGTGCGGGCGCTGGTCAGCAGCTTCGTCAGCGGCAATCCGGCGCGGTTCCATGACGCGTCCGGCGAGGGCTATCGGTTCCTCGCCGACATCATCATCGAACTCGATCCGCGCAATCCGCAGGTGGCGGCGCGGATGGTTGCCCCGCTCGGCCAATGGCGCCGCTTCGACGTGGACCGCGAGGCGCTGATGCAGCGGGAGTTGCAGCGCATTCTGGAGTCACCAGGCCTGTCACGCAACACGTTCGAAATGGTGTCGAAGAGTCTGGCGTGACCACAACCTTACTCCCGCGCCACGGGAGACAATGACCGGTCCCTCACTAGCGAGCCCACGCATGCCCTCCGTTCTTTTCCAAAACTTTCGCTTGCTCGATCCTCGCCGCAATGAATTGCTCGACGGCATGGAGGTGCTCGTCGAGGACAACCTCGTTCGGGAGGTCTCCGACCGGCCCATCACCGGCATCGGACCGTACCGCATCGATCTCGGTGGCCGCACGCTGATGCCGGGGCTGATCGACGCGCATATTCACGTCGTGCTCACCGAGGTGAACCTGCGCTTGCTCGCCGACGTGCCACTGACATTGCTGGCCGCCAAGGCGTCGGCCTCGATGCGTGCGATGCTGATGCGGGGCTTCACGACGCTGCGCGATACCGGTGGTGCCGACTGGGGCATCAAGGCCGCCGTCGAGCAAGGCTTGTTCACCGGCCCGCGTTTGTTCATTGCCGGCCAGCCCCTGAGCCAGACCGGCGGCCACGCCGACCACCGCATGCGCACCCAAACCACGGTGCTGTGCCCTTGTTGCTCCGGCCTCGCTTGGACGTCGCGCGTTGCCGACGGCGTGCCGGATGTCATCAAGGCGACACGCGATGAGCTGCGCAAGGGCGCCGACCACATCAAGCTGATGGTCTCGGGCGGTGTTGCGTCGCAGGCCGATCCGTTGGAGAGCCTGCAATACCGCATGGACGAGATCGAAGCCGCGGTGGAGGAGGCGACGCGCTGGGGCAGCTATGTCTGTGCCCACGCCTACAGCGCCAAGGCGATCGAACGCGCGGTGCGCGGCGGCGTGCGCACGATCGAGCATGGCAACCTGATCGATGCGCCCACCGCGAAGCTGATGGCGGAACGCGGCGCCTACATGGTGCCGACGCTGGTCGCCTACGATTCGCTAAAGAAGCGCGGTTCGGACTATGGGCTGTCCGGCTATTCGCTGGCCAAGAACGAACTGGTGCTGCACGCCGGCCTGCGTTCGCTGGAGATCGCCCGCGCTGCGGGGGTGAAGATCGGGTTCGGCAGCGATTTGCTCGGGCAATTGCAGAACGACCATACCAACGAGTTCGCCATCCGCCGCGAAGTGATGGGCGCGGCGGACATCATCCGTTCGGCGACGCTGGTGAATGCGGGGATCGTGCGCCAGGAAGGCGAGATCGGCGAGATCGTGCCGGGAGCGTTTGCCGACATGCTGGTGGTGGACGGCGATCCGTATCGCGACCTGGGCTTGCTGCAGAATGAAGGCCGGAATATCAAGGCGATCATGCTGGATGGGAAGTTTGTGAAAAACGAGATTTGAGGGGAGATAGGTCATTGCGAGGCCCGCAGGCCGCAGCAACCCTGTTCGTGAAGATGCATGAACGGCTCGTGCGCCACTTGACCAAGGTTGCTTCGACCCTGACGCGCCTCGCAATGACATACTGTCCCTCTTGACTCTTCGGCGCCATTGCGGCGGAGTACTCGCCAGTAGCGCGGGGCAGAACCAAGAAATTCGGCATCTTTTACGAACTGCAACTGCCACGCCCATGGGGGCCGGGCGATGAGCAACGGCTGTATCAGAACGCGCTGGAGCAAGTCGAGCTGGCGGATCGGATGGGCTACGACTACGCCTGGGAAGTAGAGCATCATTTCCTTGAGGAGTACTCCCATTCCCCCGCCCCCGAAGTGTTCCTCGGCGCCGCCAGCCAGCGGACCAAGAACATCCGGCTCGGCCACGGCATCGTGCAGCTCACCACCAATCCGCCGCAGCGCGTGGCCGAGCGCATTGCCTGCCTCGATCTCGTGTCCAACGGCCGCGTCGAGATGGGCACCGGCGAATCCGCCTCCATCACCGAGCTCGGCGGTTTCGGCCGCGAGATGGAGACCAAGCGCGAGGTCTGGGAAGACGCGATTCGCTGCATCATCCCAATGTTCAAGGACCAGGGAGTCGAGCTCGACACCAAGTGGCACAAGATGCCGATGCGCAACGTGCTGCCCAAGCCGGTGCAGAAGCCGCATCCGCCCCTCTGGGTCGCTTGCTCGCAGCTCGAAACGATCGAGATGGCCGGGCGGCGCGGCATGGGTGCGCTCGGCTTCCAGTTCCTGTCCGCCGACGCCGCGCATGCCTGGGTGCACGCCTATTACAACAGCTTCGTCAAGCGGCAGGAGAAGCTGGCCGACTACAACACCAATCCGAACATCGCCCTGGTCAGCTATTTCATGTGCGCCGAGACCGATGAGGAAGCGCGTCGCCGTGCCGACGGTGCCACGTTCTTCCAGTTTGCCTTGCGCTATTACGGCGCCAGCTCCGGACGCAAGCGCCCCGATCCCTACACCGTCAACATGTGGGACGAATACAACAAGTGGAAGCGCGAGAACCCCGAAGCCGCGGCGCGCGCACTGTCGGGCGGCCTGATCGGTTCGCCGGAGACGCTGCGCCGCAAGCTGCGCCGGTTCGAAACCTCCAACATCGACCAGGTCATCTTGCTCAACCAGGCCGGCAAGAATGCCCATGCGCATATCTGCGAAAGCCTGGAACTGTTCGCGCGCGAAGTGATGCCGGAGTTCCACGCCAGCGAGCCCGCGCACCAGGACTGGAAGCGCAAGGTGTTGGCCGGCGAAATCGAGCTGGAGGAGATCGATACGCAGCCGTTCCGCGATCGGTTCGGGCCGAACACGGTGCCGATTCCGCAGGCGGCGGCGGAGTAGCGCCCTCAATTGTCATTGCGGGGCCCCGCAGGGGCCGCAGCAACCTCGGTCGTGCGGGTGCTTAATCCCGCGTGCATCCCACGACCGAGGTTGCCGCGTCCCGCCACGCTACGCTGGCGGTCCTCGCATTGACATCGGGACGATGTCCTCCCCCCGATATCCCTGCGCGAACAGCAGCGCACGCAGGCCGGCATGATCCACGCGCGCCTGCGCTGCCGCGGCGACGATCGGCTTGGCGCGGAACGCCACGCCGAGACCGGCGGCGCGCAGCATGTCCAAATCGTTCGCGCCGTCGCCCACCGCCAGCGTCGCCGCCAGGGGCAGGCCACGTTCCGCCGCCAGTGTGGTCAGCGTATGCAGCTTGGTGTCCCGGTCGAGGATTGGCTCGGCGACTCGCCCGGTCAGGACCGCGCCGTCATCCAGCAGCACATTGGAGCGATGCAGGTCGAAGCCGCACGCCGCGGCAACGCGTGAGGTGAAGAAGCTGAAGCCGCCGGAAACCAGCACCGCATAGGCGCCGTGCGCACGCATCGTCGCGACCAGTTCCTGCGCCCCATCGGTCAGGCGCACGCGCTGCCAGGTGCGTTCAAGCGCGTCCACGCGGAGGCCGCGGAGCATCGCCACGCGCTCGCGCAGGGCAGCCTTGAAATCCAGTTCGCCATTCATCGCGCGCGCGGTGATCGCGGCGATGCGGTCTTTCAATCCAGCGAAATCGGCCAGTTCGTCGAGCGTCTCGCCGGTTACGATCGTGCTGTCCATGTCGGCCACGAGCAATCGCTTGCGGCGGTTCTCGGTCGGGGTGGCGATGGCATCGATGGGTAGGTCGCGCAGAGCATCGCGCACGATTGCCGTGTCGGGAGGCGCAGTCAGCGGAATTTCGGCCGCCTCTCCAGGCGAAAGAACGATGGGATCGCCGCCGCCGACCGCCTCGTGCACGCGCGCGATGATCGCCGGAGTCAGCGCAGTCGCGTTGCGGTCGACGACCAACGTAAGGACATGCGGCATGTGGCTCGTGTGGCAGCAGGCGAATGGGCAAGACGTTCCCCCCTCCCCTCGCGGGAGGGGGCTGGGGGGTGCGGACAGCCAAAATGGTGGTTGTACGGACGCCTCCCCCAACCCCCTCCCGCAAGAGGAGGGGGAGTCTCTGTCCGCGTCGGCTACTGCGCTACCTCCCGAAACGCTTCGATGAACCGATCCACATCCGCCGCGTCGTTATAGACGTGCGGACTGACGCGCAGCCGGCCCAGCCGCACCGCGGCGTAGACCTGCGCAGCGGCCAGACGCTCGCCGAGGCCCTGCGGCATGCCATTGGGAAAGCCCAGGCTCAGGATATGGGGTGCGCGCAATCGACGCTCGGGCACCTCCACGGCGTTGTCGCGCAATCCATCGGCCAGCCGATCGGTCAGCATCCGCAGTCGTTCGCCGATGGCCTGCCATCCCCATGCCGCCACTTGCTCCATCCCGATCGCTGCCATCTCCAGCGAGACGAAGAAATCGCGCTCCCCCATGTCGAACCGGCGTGCCCCATCGACATAGGCGAGATCACGCAGATACGGCGCTTGCTCCGAATTCACCGCCCGCCGAGCGGCACCGGTTTGCTCAAGCGGCTCGCCTTGCTGATGGCGTTTGGCGACGTACAGGAACGCCCGCCCGTACGGCCCGAGCGCCCATTTATAAGTCGGGAACGCGACGAAATCCGGCTCCAGCGCCTGCACGTCCAGCCCCATCACTCCCGCCGCATGCGTTGCATCGATCAGCAGCGCCGCGCCATGGCGGCGCAGCGACGCGACAACACGCGACAGATCCACAGCGCAGCCATCCGACCAATGCACGCAGGAGATCGAGGCGAGAGCGACCGGCGGCGCGCCGGGCCGTTCGATCGCCTCCAGCAATATCGCGGTCCAATCCCCGTCGCCCGGCTGCGGCACCGTCTCGATCCGCCAGTCCGCTCGCGCGGCGCGGGTGCGCCATTCCAGCACCGGCGAGATATGGTCGTCCTGCAACACCAGCACGCGAGAACCAGGCGGAGGCGAGAGCAGTTTTCCCGCGGTGGCAACTCCGTAGCTGACCGATGGAGTCAGTGCGATGTCCGTCGGGTCGGCGTTGATCAACGCGGCGGCGGCACGGCGAACTCGATCGACCTGACTCTGCTGGAAATCGGCCGGCACCCTCCATGGCTGGCCCTTGCGCGCCATGGCGGCGCGTCCCGCTGCCATCGCGGCGAGCGGCAGCGGGCTCCAGGACGCGGCGTTCAGGTAGCAGACCTCACGCGGGATATCGAACAAGTGGCGTTGCGATGGCAGCATGGGCGGCGGCTTTCCCTCGCGATCTTCAGAACGGCCTGCCGTCCTTGCGGGTGAAGTGGGGCGTGCCGTCCGGCTGCACTTCCAGATGCATGTCGATATCCGGATAGGTCACGACGTCATCCGGTGTGCGATCGCCAATCACCAGCAGCAGCACATCTCGCTCGGATCGATTCAGGAAGCGATGCGCATTGCCGGTGCCGGCGGGGAAGCCGGCGCACATGCCGGCTTGCAGCGTCTCGGCGCCGGCATTCGTCTCCAGCACGACTTCGCCTTGCAGCACGTAAATGAACTCGTCCTGCCTGAGGTGGGCGTGACGAGACGAGGATTGCCCGCCCGGCACGATGCGCGTCAGGTTCACGCCGAAATTTGTCAGGCCCGCATGGTCGCCGAGCCGGCGATTCCAGCGCTGCTGATTGGCGGCACGATAGGGCTCCGGGTAGCCGGTGGCATTGCTCTCCGGCAGCGTCATCGGGTCGAAGCCGGAAGTATCCGGCATGGTTGCTGTCCTCCTGAGCCGGCCTGCATCACCCTAACCGGCCTGAATCACTCCAAGCGGCCTGAATCACTCCAAGCGGCCTGCATCACTCCAAGCGGCCTGCATCTCACCCGGCCCGCGCCACCGCGACACGGCGGCCTCGCCGCAAGATCGGTGCGATCCGCCGGCCCAGAATGACGAGGCCAAGCGCCAATGTCACCAGCGCCACGTAATGCGCCGGACGCAGCCCGAAGTGCAGTGTCTCGTTCGCCGCCAGCACGCGCCACGGATTGATATGCGTGTTGATTGCGTACCAGCCGAACTCGATGAAGGCGGCGGCGCAGCCCGACAGCACGGCCAGCAGAGGATAGATCGCGACGGGGCGTTGCCAGCGCATCGGCAAGGCGCGCCACAGCATCAGCCACACATAGAGGCCGGCGACGAACACGGGCTCCGATACGTTGGCCTTCGACTGGATGAAATAATGCAGCAGCGCGACGGCGGCGAGCGGATAGGCCAGCCGGTGCAGCCGCTTCCACCAGCGCCCCATGCGGCGGATCGCGCCGTCGGTCGAGGTGACGCCGAGCGCGACCAGGCCAAGCAAAACAACGAATCCGATGGTCAGGTAGAAGCGATGCACGATCTCGGAGGCAACCACCACCAGGTCGCCCTTCTGCTGCACGATGTACAGCGAGAAATGCACCACGGCGTAGGCCAGCGCGGTCAGCCCCAGCATGCGCCGCACCAGCAGCAATTTGCCCCAGTCCAGCGCCGCGCGCAGCGGCGTGACGGAGAGGGCGATCAGAAGGAAGCGGATTGCCCACAGGCCGATCTCGTGGATCGCCTCGTTGATCGGCCGCGCGCCGAGATTGTCCTCGGCCCACCACACCGCCGTCAGCAGGCCGGGGACACAGACGGTGGCAAGCACCGCCGCCTTGAACGGCAGGAACCTGCCTCGTCGGTCACGCCAGGGAACCATCATTGCCGACCACCTCCGGCTGCGCATGTGGGTGCTGGCGATCGCTCTGCCAGCGATATCGCGTATCGGTCCCGGCCAACGGGGGGGCGTTACAGACCTGTCCGAAGGTTCATCTGTTGGGCGGCGGCATGGGCATGCCATGCGCCATGGCGGCAATGTCCATCTTCTGGTAGCCGGGCGGTGGAGCGAACAAGTCGGCCGATTGCGGACCGTAGGCGACGCTGACGGCTTCCAGGCCGCCATTCGGCTGGCCGGGATCGTCGCTCTTGGCGCGCAGCAGCACGCCGTCGCTGCTGATGCAGACCTTGCCGCTGTGGCCCTCCCGCTGTGCCTCATACACGGTGCAGCTAATGCCCGCGACGGTGTCGCTGCCGATGCGGGACAAGGTGGCACCGGTGGTGTCGAACGTCATGATCCGCTTCGGATCGTACAGCATGTCCATGTACATGTGCTGCGGCTGCATCACGATGGTCATGCGCCCCGCGGTCCGGTCGACAATGGAGAAGTTCGGCTGGCCTGTCGGCTCGATGCGGATCTTGGTGCCCGCGTCGGTGAAGTACATGCGGACCGTGTCGGAGCGATGATCGCCCGGCCGCGTGTTGTCCACGTGATAGGTCACCGCGACGTCGCGGCTGGGCTGGAACAGCGGCTGGCTCTGCGCCGTGGCGGCCAGCACCGTCGCGATCAGGGCGGCGGTCAGAGCCGTAGTCTTGCCAATCATGTGGTTTGGCGTCCCCTAGTTACGGTTGGCTGCCGTGTGTCGTCCCTCGGCCGCGCGGGGTCAATGTGGCGTCAGCGCGCGAATGGCCGCGTCAAGTTGCGGCGGTCCCGGCGCAGGCAGCCACTGCGCCTGGACTTCCAGCGCGAGGTTGAGCCGTGCCTTGTATTGCTCGCGCGGAATTTCGATGGCGCCGAACTGGGTGAGATGCTCCGTGACGAACTGCGTATCGAGCAACCGGAAGCCGCCGAGGCGCAGCCGCGCCACCAGATGCACCAGCGCCACCTTGGACGCATCGGTGACGAAGCTGAACATGCTCTCGCCGAAGAAGGCGCCGCCGATCGCGACGCCGTAGAGGCCGCCGACCAGGATGCCGGCCTGGCGGCATTCCACCGAATGCGCATAGCCCAGACGATGCAGCTCCGAGAACAAACGCTCGATCTGGGTGTTGATCCAGGTGTCCTCGCGGCCGGGAACCGGGGTGGCACAGGCGGCGATGGTGGCGGGAAAGTCGCGATCCGCCGACACCTCGAAGGTATCGGCCAGGACGGTGCGGCGCAGCCGGCGCGGCAGGTGGAAGCGGTCGAGCGGCAGGATGCCGCGGCGCTCCGGGTCCAGCCAGAACAAGCGGTCGCCTCGACGTGTCTCCGCCATGGGGAATAGCCCGTGGCGGTAGGCTCGCAGCATCAGCTCCGGCGTGATCTCGAGCACACGACGCGACATGACAGCCATTGTGCGGCGGACGGGGGCGCGAAGGGAAGCGTCGGTTGTTGGCTGAGTTTCATCTCACAGCGAGCCGGCGGGATCGGCCTTCGGCGGTCGATGCGAGGCTAGTTCAAGGTATCTATCAGGCGTGTTTCGTGCGCATTGACGCTGCCGTGCGTCGCATGCTCAATCGCCGTAGTCGATGCCGCGCCCGAAAAATTTCCGCAGGCGAGGTACCATGAAATCCACGAACGCGCGGACCTTCGGGATAGCGATGCGTCCCTCGGGCATGACGAGGTGGACCGGGACTGGCGGAAACTCATAGGTCCTCAGTACGACTCTCAGTCTTCCGTCGCGCACCTGATCCGCCACATGGTATGAGTAGAGCCGTGTCACCCCGCGTGCTTCGACCGCGGAGGCGACGGCCGCCCGTGCGCTGTTGACGGCGATTCGCGGGGTGAAATGGACGACGCGCGGAATTGTCGTCTCAGCCAAAGGCGGGAATCTCCAGGTGTCGAGTTCCGCGTGGGAGAAGCTGATGATCCGCTGCGCCGTGAGGTCGGCCGGTGTCTCGATGGGCGGATGCTTGTCGAGATAGGACGGCGCGGCGGCGACCACCTGGCGGACTTCGCCGAGCCGCACCGCGACCATCGACGAGTCAGGCAGATGGCCGATGCGCAGCGCCGCGTCGATGCCTTCTTCGAGCAAGTTCACGGTCCGATCGAGCAAGGTGATTTTCGCCGACACGGTCGGAAACGCATCAAGGAACTCGTCCAGCAACGGACGCAGCACCTCTTCGCCGAGCAGGACCGGCGCGGTGAAGGCAAGCGTCCCACCCGGGGCTTTGCGGTGGCTCGCGACGATGGTTTCGGCCTCCTTGAGGTCGGTGAGCAACCGGCGGCAGGTCTGGGCGAAGCGCTC
>Ga0335073_10006638_pt1 | contig 16258 bp, 18 predicted proteins | sample Lox_Sample_22_FD_207093 | JGI IMG/M metagenome (GOLD analysis project Ga0335073, IMG submission 207093) | Soil microbial communities from Loxahatchee National Wildlife Refuge, Florida, United States - Lox_Sample_2.2 | ecosystem: Environmental > Terrestrial > Soil > Wetlands | place: USA... | reverse complement strand
GGCCTCAATTTTCACCAGGGCGAAGTACTTCTCGCCTTCGTGCGGAGGGCGCACATTGCCGCTAATGGTGTCGCCGGTCTTGAGATCGAATTTGCGAATTTGCGACGGCGAAACGTAGATGTCGTCAGGGCCGGGGAGGTAGTTGTAGTCGGGGGAGCGAAGGAAACCGTATCCGTCGGGAAGAATTTCCAGCACCCCTTCGGCAAAAATATGGCCCTCTTTTTCGCTCTGAGCCTGAAGAATCTTAAAGATAAGATCCTGCTTGCGGAGGCCGCTCGCGCCTGGGATTTCCAGGGTCCGGGCGATGCGGCTAAGCTCCGTGATGTTTTTTTCTTTTAACTCGGATATGGTCATTTCCACCTACAGGAGGTAATTCATGGAGGGGTTGATCGGGAAGGAAACTTGCTGATTGTAAGCAGGTTCGTTGCTGATGGGAAGGGGGTCAAGGAGGCCCAGGACAGGCCGCGCTTAAGCTGCGCGGCGCTGCTGGATCTGAGCTGCTTCCGGGGCCGAAACCACAGGAGCCTCGGGGCTCTCGTGGTGGAAGCGGACTAAAACCTCATTGGTAGTGTCCTGAAGACGGGTATTGGGCTTGTGCAGCTTACGTGTAGCTTTCGAGGCAAGCTGGCACAGGGTGTAGCGATTCGTGACATGGGCAAGTGCCCCAAAGATAAGATCAGAGCGCATCTCTATTTCTCCTTTATCAATCCTTTGACCGTCCATGAGCGCAGTTCTCAGGGCAAACTACATGCCTTGCGCAGCGTCGGTCGTTTTCTCTTTGTTAGACGCGAATGCTCTCTTACGGGAACAATTTTTTCGTCTGAGTTTGTTGTTGTCCAACCGGATACTGGATTGACTATCCGCGTCGTAAATCGGCGCTCCCGGAAGGAATTATTTCGCGCGAGACCCATTTGCAGAAGCGCTTTTCCGATACCGGCCTCTGTCTCCAGGTTGCGCATGCCAGCAAACTAAGGCATGTCGCGCTGCTGTTGACCTCTGCGGCTCATGAAGTTCCGCCTTCCGGATACTCGGTGGGATGCTCGGTGCCCTGACTGAAGCTGGAAAATCACAGAAGGGGCGACATCGCGAACTCAATGCCCGAAAGGCGCTCTCATCAAGCCATGTAGAACTTAACGCGATCCCCCGGAGGGGTCAACACTTTTTTTCATAGAAATTACTCCGGTGGTTCCCAAAAATGGAATATGCCCAGACCCCCACAAATAACCCCTTATTCTACCGTCCAGCCTCTCTAGGCAAGGTTTAACCAACTGCGTACCATGGGCGCAGGCTTTTGCCATGAAAAAGGAACCTGCTTCCCCCTCCCTTGCGCTGGAAAAAGCGGAGAAAGGCTCGCACCGCTCCATGTGGGAACTTCTACTGCAGTTACGCGTCTTGCTGCCGTATCTCGCCCGCCTTGTTCCCCTGCTCGAACCCGTTCTTGACCGGGCCGGCGCCAAGTCCCCTGATTTCAGCGAGATCACCAGCGGTATTACTGCCGTTCAGACGGTGAACCGCGACCTGGAGGTTCAGGCGAGGAATCAGGCCCTTCAACTGGAACGGATCGAGCAGCAGATGGGCCGCCTACGTGTGGTTCATGAAAACAGCATCGAGGACAGCCGCAGGCTCATCGCCGAGATTCGTACCTTGCGTCAATCGCTCCTGGTTATCGCCGGGATAATGCTTCTTCTGCTCCTGGCTATTGCCGGAATGCTCGGGTTTCTCCTGGCCCGCACCTCTTAACGGCCGGCATCTGCGCGGTTTCTCACCGCTGTTTATATAATGGAATCATTATTCGATAACACAAAAGCGATTTGAGTAACTGTGCAATTTGTACCGTGTACCTGTATCGTTTCTGTTGCCAGTCGTATAAATCCGGGACTAGGATACGCGATAGTTCGGTGCAGTCCTCTTCTTGGACGTGCCAGATCTCCCCTTAAGAAGTCGTTCCAGGCCTCAAGAAAGAAAAGATAAAGCTGGCGACTTCGTTCGTCAGCAAGTGTGGAGTGACTCTCTATGGCATGGTATGCCTATTGTATTAGTGAAAAGCAGGCGTTTCCTGAACTTAGCCGCCACCGAAAACCAATTCCAATGGAGTCGGTTTTAGGAATCTCAGGAAATCAGATCTTCCTCTATCCAGCCAGTGATCTAGCCGTAATCGTCAGCGAACACCATCCCTCAGAGAACCTAGACCAGAAAGCAGCCGTCGATCACGCTCGTGTGATCAGCGACTGTTTCAAACTCTCCACCGTTCTTCCTTTCCGTTTCGGAACTGTTTTTGCCGATGACGAGGCCCTCAGAAAATCGATCCGCTCCAATCAGCGGCAGTTCCTTGCCAACGTTGAGCGTTTGCGGGGCAAGGCAGAGATGCATCTTAAGGTGCTTCTGGACGATTGCTGCCGTGAGCAGGGCTCTCCGGTTCCCATGGACCGTGTGGGCAAGGAATATCTGTCCAGTCTGCGAGAAAGCGCCACACGCCAGCGGGAACGGCAAACCAAAGCCCGAGCTGTTTCCGTTCAGATGCACCGAATGTTCAGCCCGCTCGATGAAGAGATCAGTTGCCGCAGAATGGACTCCGGCAAGATGCTTCTCGACATCGCCCACCTGATCGAACACAAATGCATTGAACGCTATCAGAACAAGTATTCGAGCGCCAGCCAGCAGCTGAAGGATTGTCACATGCAACTCTCCGGGCCCTGGCCGCCTTACCATTTCGTGCAGCGGCTGACTCGCCCGGTGCATGTCCATGCCGTCCCTGCTTAAGAAGCCCCTTATTGCGGGCAAATGAAACCCCGGCTTCTGCCGGGGTTTCATTTTGGTGTGCTGTCCAGTCGGGATTGGTTCGCGGCAAAATCGGGAGCTTATCTCAACTGTGCTCCTTCACTTAGCCTGCCTTATTGGCGGCGATATCTTTTCTTCGGCTCAGGACAAAACTGGAGCGAGATCGGCGGTTGGCGGAAGCGTGATCGATTTTCCGCCAAAAGGCGACGAAGTAGTCCACGGCCGAGATGATCGATACCAGCACCATAAAGTAGATCGCTGCGATGGCGATCCATTCCACGGGCATCGTGAACCAGCCCAAATGCCAGGCATACCAGGCATGAGCCAGGATCACCGCTACTACGGAGACAATCTGGATCACGGTTTTCAGCTTGGCCAGATCGCTGGCCTCGATCGTGAAGCCCTCCGAGCTGGCAATCGACCGTAGTCCGCTGACCAGGAATTCCCGACCAATCACCAGGACCGCTATCCAGGCTTTCATTAAGTGGGGGTTGAACTGTACCAGGCAGACATACGCCGCCGTGATCATCAGCTTGTCGGCCAGGGGATCGAGCAACATTCCCATGGTGGTGATCTGGCCGCGTTTCCGCGCGAGATAGCCATCCACCCCATCGGTGATAGAAGCCAGAATAAAGAGAAGCGAGGCGAAAATTTCCTGCTCACCATGGAAGCTGCGGAAGGGAAAATAATTGGACAGCGCCCAGATGAAGAGCGGGATGCAACAGATACGGCTCATCGTGATGGAATTCGGCAGGTTCACGATCTACTCGGCTGTTGGTAGGAAGGCCCGCGAGCGCCCTTAATCAATTATGCACCAGACGCCAGGTGAAACCCCGGCGCCCGGTGATTCGTGTGCAACGCATGTTACTTCAGTGCGGTTTCAGGCATAAATGCCCCGTTGCTTGATGGTGAAGGCCACGCGATCGATAGCCAGCATGTAGGCTGCGATCCGGTTGTTGACGGCGTGGGCCTCGGCGTAGCGCACCACATCGCCAAAGCTCTCCGCCAGGATGTTCTCCAGTTGCTCATTGACGACGGCTTCTTTCCAGAAATACCCCTGGCGATCCTGTACCCACTCAAAATACGACGCTGTGACCCCGCCCGCGTTCGCCAGAATGTCAGGCACGACAAAGATTTTCTTGTCCGACAGGATCTCATCCGCGACCGCGGTGGTTGGGCCGTTGGCGCCCTCGCACACGATGCGTGCCTTGATGCGGTCAGCATTGCGGCTGGTGATGACATTTTCTGTGGCTGCAGGGATCAAAATTTCGCAATCGGCAATCAGCAGTTCAGAGGAATTCACCGCTTCCGCGCCCTTGAAGCCCAAAATCGTTCCGTTGCGCTGCCGGTACTCGAGCAACAGGTGAATGTCGATTCCGTTGCTGTTGAAGAGCCCCCCGTCATACTCGGCGATGCCGATAATCTTATAGCCCTTATCCATCATGAGCTTGGCGGCATTGGAACCCACGTTGCCGAAACCCTGAATGACAACACGGCTGCCTTCGCGCTGCATGTTCAGATAACGGAGAGCTTCGTCGCACATGACGCCGATACCGCGCCCTGTGGCTTCACGCCGGCCTCGCGATCCCCCAATGTTGAGGGGTTTTCCTGTGACGACGGCAGTCACGGTCTGCCGCATGTGCATGGAATAGGTGTCCATGACCCATGCCATGGTTTGCTCGTTGGTGTTGATATCCGGCGCCGGAACATCTTTCTCGGGTCCCAGAAATTCGATCAACTCCGAGGTATAGCGCCGTGTCATACGCTCCAGTTCCCCTATGGACATTTTCTTGGGGTCGCAAATGACGCCTCCTTTGGCGCCCCCGAATGGGATATTGACCACGGCGCATTTCCAGGTCATCCAGCTGGCAAGGGCGCGGACCTCATCCAGGGTGACGTCGGGAGCGTAGCGAATGCCCCCTTTGCCCGGACCGCGGGCAATCGAGTGTTGTACCCGGAATCCGGTGAAGACCTCGATGCTTCCGTCGTCCATCATGACCGGGATGTGTACGATGATTTCCCGTGCGGGGTACCGCAGCACCTTCCAGAGCCCTGGGTCGAGATTTAGTTTTTGTGCAGCAAAGTCAAATCGGGCAGCCTGGGCTTCCCAGGGATTGATCTCCTGCTCGAGCGTTACGGTTGGCATAACCTGATTTCTCCAAACACGGACAGCTTTGCCTGTCCTTCGAGTCCCGCCGCGGTTGAGCCGTTCGCGCCCGGGCGGGACGGCGCAGGCGCTCCAACGGGGCGAGGTCGAGGTGCAAGTATCACCCGATCTCGCTCCCGGCGAATCTTGTGCGCTCGGTGCGCCCACTTGGCCGGGATCTGCTTCCCATACAAACCCCAAACCCACCGAGTATATGCGCGCCCAGAAAGCCGGGCAAGCATACCCAAGGGGTGGGATGCGCCACTGCGGGAATCCTCTGCCCTTTCCCTTGGACTCGCTATGGCCATTTAGTATGAGCAGGAATGCCTGTTGATACTGCCATCGCGCCCTCCCGCGCCGAATTCCTCGAACTGGCGGCGAGCCATACCCTGGTGCCGGTTTACCGGACTTTGACCGCTGATCTGGAAACTCCGGTTTCGGCCTTTTTACGGCTCGCGGCGAAGGAACCCCAATCTTTTCTCCTGGAATCCGTGGAGGGTGGCGAAAAGGTCGGCCGCTATACCTTTATCGGCGTTCGGCCCTATCGAACGATACTGTCGCGGGGAAAGTCGATTGAGATCCAGGAACGGGGCAAGGCCCGAACCCTCCAGGGGGATGTCTTCGCCCTTCTGAAAGAGTTGCTGGCCGGCCAAAAACCGGCGCATATTGCTGGCCTGCCACCGTTTACCTGCGGAGCTGTGGGTTTTTTCGCATATGACGTGGTCCGTCAACTGGAGCATCTCCCCGAGATGGCCAAAGACGATCTCGGAGTTCCTGACGCCTGCCTGATGTTTTTCGACGAGGTGCTGGCATTTGACCATGTGCGCAAGCAGATCCAGCTCCTGGTGACGGCGGACGTTGGACGGCTCAAGCCTGCCGCGGCCTACAACGACGCCAAGCGGCGGCTTGCGGACCTGGAAAAACGCCTAGCCAGACCACTGCCGAAGCAAAAGGGAAAAGCACCTCGGGGAAAGCTGACCGTAACGAGCCACACCGCAAAGAAAACCTTCCTCGCCTCCGTCGAAAAGATCAAGGAATACATTGCGGCGGGCGACATTTTTCAGGCCGTCCTGTCGCAGCGTTTTGAAGTCAAGCCTGGCGTGGACCCTTTCTCCGTCTATCGCGCGCTGCGCATCGTGAATCCGTCGCCCTATCTCTATTTTCTGCGCTTCGATCTGGACCGGAAGTCGACTTGCCTCGTCGGCTCCTCTCCTGAACTTTTGGTACGGGTGCAGCAGCGCCATGTGCAGTACCGTCCCATCGCCGGCACGCGTCCCCGCTCTGCAAACGAAGAAGAGGATCTGCGTATCGAGCAGGAGTTGCGCACCAACGAGAAGGAGCAGGCCGAGCATGTGATGCTGGTTGATCTCGGACGCAACGACATAGGGCGGGTGTGCGACTTTGGCTCGGTTCGGGTCAAGAGCCTCATGCATGTAGAGCGCTACTCGCACGTGATGCATCTGGTGAGCGCCCTGGAAGGTCAGCTCAAGCCGGGTTTGTCGGCAGTGGATGCTTTCTGCGCCTGTTTTCCGGCAGGTACTCTAAGCGGAGCGCCCAAGATTCGCGCCATGGAGATCATTGAAGAACTGGAGCCGACCCGCAGGGGGATTTATGGAGGCAGCGTGTTTTACGCCGACTTCTCCGGCAATTTCGATTCCTGCATTGCGATCCGCAGCATGCTCGTCAAGGGAGAGCAAGGCTACATTCAGGCTGGAGGGGGCATCGTCGCCGACTCGGTACCCGAAGAGGAGTACCAGGAATCAGTCAACAAGGCGAAAGCGGTTGTACGGGCCGTAGAGAGGGCTCGGACGGCGAGTAAGAACTGAGGGTGTGCCGTGCCAACGGGCATCGCGGGGGTTCTCTCGGCTCCGCTTAGCCCTATGTCCTGCGATAGACCTGCGCGGCGCTTCGCTCAGAGGCAGTGACTTTTTCAGGGCCGTGGCCGAAAGCTTTAAAAAGCATATGCAGACCGGCATCGCCGAGGTTCCTTCGACAACTCAGGACAGGCTTTTCGACTCCGCACTATAAACGGTTCGTTCTTCAGAATTTGCGAGGCGATACCCGCAGGATAACGGCGCAATGGCCGGGCTGACTCCTCAAAGGCTGTTCTCGTCCGTCCCTTGGGACTCTGCCCCTTTCCGATGCTGTCCTTAATTGCTCTACACTGAAGACATGGTCTTCGTCCTCGACAACTACGACTCCTTCACCTACAACCTGGTGCAGTATATGGGTGAATTAGGGGCGGAGATGGTGATTCGCCGGAACGACGATCTGACCGTCGAGCAGGTGGAAGACCTGCACCCGGAGCGCATCGTGCTGTCTCCGGGACCATGCACTCCGCAGGAAGCCGGTATCAGCATTCCGCTGATTCGCCATTTCGCGGGCAAGGTGCCAATTCTGGGAGTCTGTCTTGGCCACCAGGCGATTGGGGCCGCTTTCGGCGGCAGCATCGTGCGAGCACCACAGCTGATGCACGGCAAGACCAGCCCGGTAGAGCACGACGGACGAAACCTGTTTGCCGGCCTGGCCAATCCGTTGACGTGCACTCGGTATCATTCGCTGATCGTTGCCGAAGAGAACCTGCCTGAGGAATTGGAAGTAAGCGCCCGAGTGCAGAACGGCAGCGGGCATGGCACCATCATGGGTTTGCGCCATCGCAGTTATCCCGTCGAGGGTGTCCAGTTCCACCCCGAAAGTGTGCTCACCGCCGACGGCAAGAGCCTCATCCAAAATTTTCTTCACTTGTGATGCGCTTTTTCCTGCTTGGTCCGTTTGCCTTCGTTGTGCCTTTGGTGATGGCTCAGCAGCCGATCGGGCGCACTTCAGCGGCCGAAGTTAAAGTGTCTGGTGCGGTCGATATTTCCCATGGCGAAACGCTATTAGGCAACGGCAGTGAGATCACCGCGGGAGACCAGGTAGTCAAAATTGCCCTGCAACGAGGGGGAGAGTTACGGCTCTGCTCCACCAGCAGTGTTCATCTATCCAAAGACAATTCGATCGCCGATCCGGCCAGCACCGCACTGATGATGGCTCTCGACCACGGAGCGATCGAGGCCAGGTACACCGTCGGCAAATACTCGGATGTGCTTCTTACGCCCGATTTGCGAATTCTGATCTCGGGTCCTGGGGAAGCGCAATTGAGTGTTCGTGTGAATGCCAGCGGAGACACCTGCATCGACAATCACGGAGCAAGTGCTCCCTATGTGACCGTGAGCAGCGAGTTTGAGGGCGGGGCCTATCGCGTTCTGGCGGATCAGCGAGTCAGCTTCCAGCATGGTAGCCTGCGCGAGGTGGTCGACAATGAACCGGAGCCTTGCGGCTGTCCCGCGACGCCGGCTATTTCTGTAGCCAGCTCCGGCGCCACTGGTGGCAATCCAGCCAAACCAGGACAGCCCGTCGGAGGACCTTCTTCCACACCGGCCGATACCGCATTCCCGATTGCGGAGAGTGAGGGATTGGCCCCGCCGCCAAAACCAACGCCGGTCCCTGCAAAAGAGACCCACGCTCAGGTAACCGTTCCGCTTACGTATAACGGAGAAAATCCCACCCCTGCTCCGCAGGCGTCTCCCCCGGCAGCCGCCGCACCGGCCGCTGGGCCGGCGCCTCAGCCGGAGGTTGCGGCAGCCCCGCCGCCACCCGTTCAGGCAAAGCAGCAGGGTGGGCTGTTCCATCGCATCGGCCACTTGTTTGCCCGAATCTTCGGCAAGTAGAGAAGGGAATTACAATCGGCACTTGGGGTCGGTTTCACCTAATCCAGCACGAGATGAAGGAGTTCTTCTTTTATGGCAATCCCTGCCACACAAATGCGCCCGGGAATGATCATCAAACACAACAACGAGCTGCATGCGGTCTTTAGCGTCGAGCATCGCACCCCCGGAAATCTGCGCGCATTCATTCAGGCCAAGCTGCGCAACCTGCGCACCGGGGCGATGTTTGAGCACCGTTTCCGTTCTCCGGACCCCATTGAGCGCGTTATCGTCGACGAAATTCCCATGGAGTTCCTCTACTCGGACGGCGACGACTACTACTTCATGAACACGGAGAATTACGAACAGACCCACCTTAAGGGCAGCACTCTGGGAGATGCCATCGAGTACCTCATTCCCAATCTGCAGATCAAAGTTTCGTTTTTCGATGGCGTGCCAGTGGGCATCGAACTACCAGGAACCGTGGAGATGACCGTAGTTGAAACAGAACCCGGCCTGAAGTCGGCAACGGCGTCTTCGGTGACGAAACCGGCCAAGTTGGAGACAGGATTGGTTGTCCAGGTTCCCCCGTTCATCAACGAAGGTGAAAAAATTCGCGTCGACACCGCCGAGGGCGCCTACCTGTCTCGCGCATAAAGCAGGAACACAAAATTATGGTCCGTCATTACATTGTCAAAGGCCGCGTTCAGGGTGTCGGCTTTCGCTGGCTTGTCCATCGTGAAGCTGGCGCGAGGGACTTGAAGGGCTGGGTCCGCAACACAGAAGGCGGCGAAGTCGAGGTCATGGCCGCAGGCACTGAGGCGAAGCTCGACGAGCTTCGTGCTGTGCTCGAGCGTGGTTCTCGTGGCAGCCGCGTGGATGCAGTACTGGAGAGGGAACTGGATGAAGTTGAGGCAGAACGTCTTGAATCGTTCCAGATTGAAGGAGCCTGGTAGTACGCATGCCTGAGCCGATCAACTGTGAACCGCTGAAATCTCTGATTCGAACCATTCCCGATTTTCCCAAGCCGGGTATTCTCTTTTACGACATAACGACGCTTCTGAAAGACAAGCAAGGTTACGCCACCCTGGTGGATGCATTGGCCGCGCACTACATCGGGGCAAGCGATGTCGACCTGGTTTTAGGCATTGAAGCGCGGGGATTTATCTTCGGTCCCGCTCTGGCATACCGCTTGAATGCAGGTTTTGTGCCGGTGCGCAAGCCGGGCAAGCTGCCGGCCGAAACCGCGCGCGTCACCTATGATCTGGAGTACGGAACGGATGCTCTCGAAATCCACCTCGACGCCATCGAGCCGGGGCAAAACGTGCTGATCGTGGATGACCTGCTCGCCACCGGAGGAACGATGGAAGCGACCGTGAAACTGGTGCGTCGCCTGGGGGCCAATATCGTCGGTCTTGGCTTTGCGCTCGAGCTGGACTTTCTCCATGGACGCGATCGGTTCAAGGAGTATGACGTGTTCAGTCTGCTGCATTACAGCGAGTAGGCTTGGCTATACGGCCCTCCCGCCGAGCAGGTGCAGGATAAGGGCCACAGCGGCGACAATGAGCAGGATGTGCAGGAGAAATGCGGCAATGTGAAAAAGAACAAAGCCGCCGATCCAGAGCAGAATCAGGATGATCGCAAGCACCAGCCACATTGCCACTGCACCCTGGGGAGAGTATCTCACTGAAGAGGAGTGATTCGCGACCATGCTTCTGCGTACGTTTGCAGCTCTGTGTTTCGGCATGAGCCCGCTCTTGTTTGCCGCAGCTCCAAAGCAGCCGGTGACGGCACTTACCCACGTGCGCGTGATCGATGGCACGGGCGCTACCCCAATCGAAGATGCCACGGTGGTGATTGAGGGCAATCACATCCAGGCGATTCAGCCGGGATCAGCCGCGATTCCAGCGGGGGCGCATGTGCTCGACTTCCATGGCGATTCCGTCATTCCAGGCCTGATCAACGCGCACGGTCACCTGGGACTGATTGCCGACGGGCAAAACTCGGCGACCGCTTACACCCGTGAAAATGTGCTTGCGGAACTGCGCCAGTACGAAGCCTACGGCGTGACCACGATGCTTTCGTTGGGCTTGAATCGTGATCTGCTGTACTCGATTCGCGAGGAGCAACGCCAGGGATCGCTCGACGGGGCAACTGTTTTGACTGCGGACCGCGGCATCGGCGTGCCGAACGCGGCGCCGGGCTTGCCCGCTGCGCCTGACCAGATCTATCGCCCGGCAACCCCCGCCGAAGCGCGGGCCGCGGTCGACGCCATGGCCCGGCGACATGCAAACGTCGTGAAGGTATGGGTTGACGACGTCGGCGGAACCAAGCCTGCCATGTCTCCTGAAATCTACGGAGCCGTTATTGATGAGGCACACAAACACCATCTTCACGCGTTCGCGCACGTTTACTATCTGGCCGACGCCAAGTCGCTGGTGAACGCCGGCATCGATGTCCTGGCTCACAGTGTTCGCGACAAGCCCGTCGACGAAGAGCTGATCTCTGCGATGAAGCGCCGTGGCGTGCGTTACATTCCAACCTTCACCGTCGATGAATCTTTTTATATTTATGCCGAGCATCCAGGGTTCATGCAGCTGGATTTCTTCAAGGATGCTATTCCGCCCGCGGAGTTAGCCATGCTGAGCAGCGACGCTTATGCGTTGAAGGTGAATCAGGACCCGAAGACTGCACAGCACAAGGCGGACTTCGCGATGGACGGGAAGAATCTGAAGACCCTCTTTGATGCGGGTATCCATGTTGGTTTCGGAACTGATTCGGGAGCATATCCGACCCGCATTCCCGGTTTTTCTGAACACCGCGAATTGGAAGATATGGTGCAGGCGGGCTTGACGCCAATGCAGGCCCTGGTTTGCGCCACGAGCAGCAACGCGGCCCTGTTGGGAATTGAAGCAACACGGGGCACCCTGCGCCCCGGCAAGCGGGCCGACTTGATTGTGCTTGCCGCGAATCCTCTTGACGACATCACCAACACGCGTTCCATTGTGAGTATCTTTCATGACGGCCGAACGGTTCAGCCGCGCGTTCCCGTAGTGATGGCGAAGTAGGCTTCTTCCGACCAATGCCCTCCAGCGGCTATTGGATGCTGCAAAACAAGCGTCCTTTTACCAGGGTTGAGTTGCCTAACCGCGGCATTGTGAAAGCGGGAGGAGCAGAGGTGGTTTGGGGCGAGCTGCCGGTCTAGATCTTGCGCTTGTGCGCCATCGGACCCGCCTCGCGGACATCCGGTGGCACATCGAACTTCGCGAAGTTCTTCTCGAACTTTTCCGCCAGCATGGTTGCCTGCTGGTCGTAGGCCTTGCGGTCCTTCCAGGCATTGCGCGGATTCAGCAGCTCCGCCGGCACATCCGGGCAAGTGAGCGGGATGGATAATCCGAAGGCCGGCTCGGTTACATATTCCACCTGGCTCAAGCGGCCATCCAACGCTGCATTGACCATGGCCCGTGTATATTTCAGACTCATTCGCTGGCCGGTGCCAAAAGCGCCGCCCGTCCATCCCGTATTCACCAGCCAGCATTGTGCGTTGTGGTGTTGGAGCCGTTCGCCCAGCATCTTTGCGTACACCGCGGGCGGCAACGGGATAAACGGAGAAGCGAAGCAGGTCGAGAACTCCGGCACTGGTTCGCTGCCCAATCCTGCCTCGGTACCTGCCAGTTTGGCGGTATATCCGGAAAGGAAGTGATACATCGCCTGTTGCGTGTTGAGTTTCGCGATGGGAGGCAGCACGCCGAAGGCGTCTGCAGCGAGAAACATCACATGGTTGGGATGTCCACCAACGCCAGGAATGACGGCCTTTGCGATGTATTCGACAGGGTATGCAGCGCGCGTGTTCTCCGTGTAACGAATATCGCTGTAGTCCGGCGCGCCCGTCCTGCTGTCGATCACCACGTTCTCGAGCACTGCGCCGAAGCGGATCGCATGGTAGATCTGGGGCTCCTTTTCGGCCGAAAGATCGACGCATTTGGCGTAGCATCCGCCCTCTATGTTGAAGATGCCGCGTGGGCCCCATCCATGCTCATCATCGCCAATCAGGCGCCGCTTTGGATCGGCCGAAAGCGTTGTCTTGCCGGTACCCGAAAGTCCAAAGAACAAAGCGGTGTCACCGGCTTCACCCAGGTTGGCGGAGCAGTGCATGGGAAACACATCACGCCTGGGCAGGAGGAAATTCATGACTCCGAAGATCGACTTTTTCATCTCTCCGGCGTACTTGGTGCCTCCGATCAGAATGATGCGGCGGGTGAAATCCGTAACGATGAAGGTGCTGGAATGGGTTCCATCGCGTTCCGGTACCGCCTCAAATTCGGGGGCGGCGATCACCGTGAATTCCGGCTTATAACGAGCCAGGCCATCCAGTGGCAAGCGAACGAATAACTGCTTCACAAACAGAGCGTGCCAGGCGTATTCGGCGATGACCTGCACTGGCAGCCGGTAGTGCTCGTCAGCGCCGGCGAAAAGGTCGAGCACATAAAGATCTCGCTCGCGCATATGGGCCACGACCCGCGCCAGGAGCGCCTCGAATTTTGCGCTATCGAACGGTTGGTTAACCTTGCCCCAGTCCACGGTGTCTGCGGTGATGGTGTCGCGGACGATGAATTTGTCTCGAGGAGACCGTCCGGTGCGGGCGCCGGTGAGCGCTACCAGCGCACCGTTGTCGGCCAGGCTGGCTTCACCTCTGGCGATCGCTGCTTCCACCAATTGAGGAGTGGAAAGATTGCGGTGGACATGGGCGCCTTCCACCAGCTTCCCTGTCATTGCGGTTGCCTTGACTGAATCCACTCCGGCACTCCTCCCTGGTGGCCGCCCAGGGGTATGCAGAGTGTATCTAAGCCCAACCAACCGGGCAACGCTTTTAGAGGGCTTTATCCAATGCTTGTTGCGCTTTGTTCAACAAGCCGTCTACGACTTTGGCAGCACAGGCAGTTCAGGGAGCAGGGAGGAATGGTGCGCCTCCGCCATGACCGCATCCACTTGTTCCAGGACCTCGGGGATGCTCATGGTATACATTTCCCGGCCGTTATCGTAGCCGTTCTCGACCGCCTGCTTGAGGTAGCGGCCGGCGGCCTGGGCGGCCAGCCGGTCGGTGATGACGTGGCCGGAACGCTCTTTCTCCCGTACCCATGCGTCGGCCGGCATTGCGATCCAGACCGGCCGGCCATTTACTTCGAAGCGGATGTCTACAGCATCCGCGTGACGCGTTGCTATGGCAACGATATTGGCGGTCCACCGGCAGTGCAGGTCTTCCTGCGTCCAGTGATCGGTTACATGGAAGTCTTCGTACATAATTACCAGCCTAGAGCATTTTTTGCCTGCCGGGTTCCCAATGTGGCAACCAAAAAGAAATTTGAAAAAATATAAAAAGAAAGATAATTTTGCACGTTATCTGCGTCCAATTAGGCGACACTAGAACGATATTTTGAACGTGGTTAGGAGCGACGAAAAAGTGGTGCACAACCCCGAAACAATTCAGAAATTCGAACAGTCCCTCCGTCGGCAGGAAAAGCAGCTTGAGCAGTCTATGCTCTCGGCGGTGGAACAGGGCCGCGAAGTTGCAGCTGACAGTGCCTTGGACGCGGCGGACCAGGCGGTTCAGTCGTATCAGAAAGAGATGCTTTTTAGTCAGGGGACTACCGGGCATGAGCAGCTTGCCCTGGTGCGCCTGGCATTGAAGCGGCTCGACGAGGGCACCTACGGAGAATGCATTCACTGTGGCAAGACAATTGGTCTGAAGCGGTTGGAGGCACTTCCCTGGACCCCCTACTGCATCGACTGCCGGGAGAAAATCGAGAACGGCGAGATTGAAGATCCCGTCGCGGCTGCCTGAGTTTGACCCGCAAACTTTGGCGCTGCTAAACTTTAGAGGCCCACGCAGATTCGCGATCCCTCCCGAGAATGGCTTCTGAAGGAACTTAGTGGACACACAGACTCGTCACGCGCTTAAACAAGACCGATTGGTCGAAGCAACCAAGACCGGTGTCGACTGGTTTCAAGATCACCGCTCCAGAGTGATTCAGGCCGCCGTCGCGGGGGTAGTGTTGCTGGCCATTGTGGTCGGCGCACTCGTAGTCTACGATCAGCGCTCCTCTGCCGCGGATCAGGCCTTCGGCGAGGCGATGGATACCTACAGCGCTCCCCTGGTGCAACCCGGTCAGCCTCCCAACCCCGGCGAGCGGACCTTTCCTACGGCAGCGGCGCGCGCCAAGCTGGCCAATCAGCAGTTCACCCAGGTCGCGGATAAGTATGGGTTTTTCGAGGCGGGCAAAACTGCGCGTTACTTTACCGGACTGACGGCGATTGATCTCGGCCAGACCGGTCAGGCCGAGACGGCTCTCAAGCAGGTGGCAGATGGGCATGACGCTGCGCTTGCGGCCCTGGCCAAGCTGGCCCTGGCAAATTTGTATCAGCAATTGAATCGCACCAGCGAAGCTGTTGTTCTCTACAACCAACTGATTGCCAAGCCGACTACCACGGTGCCGGCCGATGCCACGCGCCTGCAACTGGCGGCGTTGTATGAAAAGACCAATCCTGCCGAAGCCAACAAAATCTACGCCCAGCTAAAGAGCGCAAAAAACGCCGCCAGCCAAATCGCCGCCCAGAAGCTGGGACAGAAGTAAGAATCCTCTTTTCCTCAGCCCTCCGAGTCTGCGTGAGAACTCAGGAATTGCGAAAGCGGCAGAGGCTCAGGCGCTAAAGCCCAAATTATTTTCAAGCATCTAGGGCACGAGTCAAGTCGTGCCCTAATACAAAACACCTCTAATGGGTTTCATGTGTTGCTGCTCCTGGGAGCTGGACGGCATCGGTCTCGAATTTCTTATATTGGTCGAAGCGAATGTCGACGTCTGCGCGAAATCCCGCGACGAGTAACGCCCGCGCTTGCAGATGCATACTGATGGCCGTGGGTAGCCACGCTTCGTTTCGAATGAGTGCCTGATCGAAAACCAGGTTGCTGCCCTTGGCGACCGAGGCCAGCAGGCCGAACCCCACATGGTAGTTTTCATCCAGGGTCGCACTCATGCGCGATACCTCACGGTCCGCCTCATCGATCCAGATCGTGCCGCTGACCTTCTTGAGTGCGTCTTCGTCCCGGCCGCGGGCCTTAGCATGTTCATCGCCGGCAAAATCGAGTGCGATCGTGTTCCGTCCATTTAGCTGCACTCGCCGTGGTTTGGAAAAGCTGACAATCTCAAGCAGGCGGGTGACCGTGATTTCCCCCTTGTCAGGGTCCTTATAGCCAGGCTGTGAGATTTTGACTACTTCTTTGTTGACCCGGTCTTGCTCCTTGCGCGCCTGCTCGGGCGTCAGATCCTTGCCGTCTTTCCGGATCAGTTTCTCGACCTGATGGCCGTTCACAAAGAACACCTCGTGTTCCTCGGTCTCTACTTTTTTTGTGTTCCCTTTACTGTCGAGCTGGCGGATTGTCTGCACTGAGCGAAATGTGTAGTTTTCCCGGATCTTGTCCAACTGTTTCTGTTGCGCTTCGACCTGGTGCAGGAGAGTCGCCACATCCGGCAAAGGAGCCGGAACATCGGCGGAAAGGCCGGGACCGGTTATGAGGCAAACCAGCAAAGCGCCGCTTGCCAGCCGTGGCAATGAGAGAGACATCTTCGCCCCCGAGGCCCATCTTAGCGTA
>Ga0335073_10006637_pt1 | contig 16258 bp, 13 predicted proteins | sample Lox_Sample_22_FD_207093 | JGI IMG/M metagenome (GOLD analysis project Ga0335073, IMG submission 207093) | Soil microbial communities from Loxahatchee National Wildlife Refuge, Florida, United States - Lox_Sample_2.2 | ecosystem: Environmental > Terrestrial > Soil > Wetlands | place: USA... | reverse complement strand
CAGCGAATGTGCATGTGCGGGATCCTCGCCGCGGAATACCAGACCCTGCCCAAGCCGATGCGCAGCGAAGTCGTCCGGTTCTTCGACGAAAACCAGAAATGGCTCTCAGACCTCCTGACCGAGGGCCGCTCAGATCAAACGCTGAGTTTCAACGGCGCAGTCGAGGATGTCGCCCAGAACATCCTCAGCACCCTCGAAGGAGCCATGCTCGTGGCCCGCCCCTACGGCGATCTACGAAGATTCAACGCCGCCGCGGGCCAACTGCTCGCCGGGCTCAGCAACACCGACCAGCCTGCCCACAAAGGCCGATCCCCCTCGGCGCATCCCTGACGAGGCGGCACGGCTCCAGCTCCAGTCGATCGACGCGCGCAACCGAGTTGATCGACTGCCGCTGAGGTCAGCCTTCCCATCCCAGGCAGTTGACGAGCTGTGCCCGCCCCCGGTGGAGGCGGCTCATGATCGTCCCTTCCTTCGTGCCCAGAACGCGCGCGGCGTCACGGTAAGACAGGCCGGCAACATCGACCGCCACGAGCGCTTCACGCAGCGGCTGGCTGAGGTTTTGAAGCGCCGCGTAAAGGGCAGCGCGGTCGACGGCCTGGGCGATCGGATCGCGCGGCGCCTCGATCTCGTCGATCTGATCACTGGCCGGAACGGCGGGCGGCCGGACCGACCGCCGGGAACTGATCCACGTGTTGCGGAGCACCCTCAACAGATAGGCGAGATCCTGGTCGCGGCGCACGAACCGGGGACGGCGCAGAACCTTTTCGTACGTGTCTTGGACGAGATCCTCTGCGTCCTGGCGAGACCCGCACAGCCCATAGGCCGCGCGGTAGAGCGCCTTCAGGTGCGGCGCAAGCGATTCCGGGTCCAGCCGGTGGCGCTCCTCACCGGGCGCCGCAGGTGGGCCTGACTGCTGTTCGACGATCACGTCCGAGCGCCGGTCGCGATCGACAAAGCTTGGGGCCTGAGAGCCGAAGCGATCCGCCGCTCAACGGTGGTTCTGGCCTTCGATCCCGTACACACGTCCACTCCTCACGCTGGTCGTGATGCCTCCTGGAGCAGGTCGCTCGGGCGAACCGCCGCATCGACGGCCGCCTCTTGACCTGCACCAAGCTGCGCTGCTACGGGGAGCATGGTGGCGCGCAGCGAGCGCGCGCACATCGGTCGAACGCACATTCTTCTTAGCGCCCTATTTAGACCTCCGACCCGCCTATTTAGAGGAGCGGCGGCGATCCCGCACGACTGCCAGGTCGATGGAATAAATCCGTCGACGTGCCCGTCTCAAGGGCTTGTACGCAATCTGTGCCCTGCGCCGGTGGCCGGGGCCGAGAATGGGAGAAATCAATGCCCTTCAAGTTGAAGTCCGCGGTTCTTGCCGCAGTGACGATCTTCGCGGCCCTCGTGGTCGCCGCGCCGGCGATCGCAGCCTCGCCGACGCCGCTCGGGTCGATGCCAACCGGTACCGTCACGATTCACCGTACGCCAGGCCGGGGCCTCGGGATCTCGATCGACGCGTTCGGTTTGACGCCGGGCAGCGCTCACGAGGTCGCGCTGTCGATGGCCCCGTGCGCCGCCACCACGGGCGGCGCGGGTGTCCACGTCGTGCACGCGGATGGGAGCGGCCAGCTTCAATCCACCTTCCGAGTGTCCGGACGCAAGGCCCGTGGGGCCGAATCCGTCTCGCTCCTCCTGGGAACGCCCGGGGCGAGCGGTGGCGGTGTGAGCCCGAACAGGGTCATCTCGTGCGCCAACATCCCACAGCCGCTGCAAGGCTCCGCGCAGCTGCCGCTGAGGTCCAAGCTCGGCTGGGAAACTCACCTGTCCGGGAGCTTCACGGTCACCTACGACGCGCCGGCGCAGACGCTGACCGTTGACGTCAACGCCCGCGGGTTCGTTCCGGGCAGCAGCCACGCCGCGCACATCCATCAGGGCACGTGCCAGGCTCAGGGCGGAGTGGTGTACATGCTCCCTGACCTCGTCGCGGACGCGAGTGGCGACATTCACGCGGTCCGTACGGTGACCGGCGTGACGACGCCACCTGCCAGCGGCTGGTATCTGAACATCCATCTGGGCGACAGCAACCAGATCCTCTCGGGCGGCAACCCGACGCTGGCGTTCCAGCCGCTGCTGTGCGGGGATGTGGACGATATCCAGCCTGCCCCGACCGCGATGGCCATCGGGTCCGAGGGCGAGCATTTCCTGTCGATCGGGCAGACCGTCGTGCTCGGAACCGTGGGGGATTTCACGTTCAGCTCCACGTGCTCGAACCCGAGTGGCATGGCTGGCGGGCAGCAGGCCACGTTCGACGTGACCGCTGACACGTATGCGGATCTAGACGGCAACGGCCCCATGCCCGCCGGCACGAAGATCAACATCCACACCGACAGCGACGTACTCGACAACCAGCCGCTCGGCGGTTTCGCGCAGGTGGGTAGCGCGAGCGACTCGACGGAGATCTCCGCCGATGGACAGGAAGTCGATGTGTTCTACAACGACGGCGTCAACTGGCCGGCCGGAGCCGGCACGCCGGCGCACGATTGTTTCGCCGGCTACTCCGGCCTGGCAACCGGCGTCGCCTCCTGACAATGACAACAGATGGTCGCCGCGCACGCCGCGCGGCGACCATCGCCCATTGGAGTGAACCGAGATGAGTATCAGCACGACAATCGACCTGCCCGCCCTCCCGGACGGCAAGGAGAGCCGGGCGTCGGTGAGATCCACCGCACGCGCTTACTTCGGGTCGGACATGGCACGCGCGATTCAAACCGCACTTGGGTTGGTGTGGCTGCTGGACGGCGCCCTCCAATTTCAGTCCTTCATGTACGGCAACGGCTTCATCCAGATGCTCAAGGCCGGGGCCGCCGGTCAACCGCACTGGATAGCGAGCACCGTCATCTGGAGCGCGAACGTCCTCCATGCGCACCAGCTCGTTCTGAACACGGCGTTCGCGCTCGTGCAGATCGCGATCGGGCTCGGGATCCTGTACCGCCCGACGGTCAAGCCGGCGCTCGCGCTGTCTTTTTTCTGGGCGCTCGTCGTCTGGTGGTCCGGCGAAGCGTTCGGGCTGCTGTTCACCAACGCCGCCAACGCGCTCACCGGCGCCCCGGGTGCGGTTCTTATCTACGCGCTGATCGGCATGCTCGTGTGGCCGAACGCCCAACCCGGCGGCCTGCTCGGCGTTCGCGGGGCGCGCCTCGCCTGGGCGCTCGTCTGGGTCGTTATGGGCGGTCTCTGGCTTCTCGCCGCTAACAGCGGCGCCAATGCCACGACCACGCTGATCAACGCCGCGCCGTCCGGAATGGGATGGCTCACCGCGACCCAGCACTGGTTCGCTAACGCCGCCAGCGGTGAGGGACTGCCAATCGCGCTCACGCTCGCGGCACTGTCGTTCGCGATCGGGATCGCGGTCGCGCGCAACTGGCGTGCCCGCTCGTTCTTGATCGCGGCGATCGTCCTCAACATCCTGTACTGGCTCGTCGGGCAGGGCCTGGGCGGGATCTTCCAAGGCGGCGCCACCGATCCAAACGCCGGGCCGCTGTTCATCCTGCTCGCGTGCGCGCTTTACGCGCTCGCCCCGGTCACCGGTGGGGGTGTGACGAGGCGATCTCGGGGTCTGGTGACTTGATCAGCTTGATCGTGATGTGGGAGTCGAGCTTGTCGACGCCGGGGACGTCGCCGAGCCGGGTTGAGACGAACGTCTCGTAGCTCTCGATGCTCTCGCTGGCGACGCGAAGCAGGTAGTCGGGCAGGCCGAACATGCGACGGACCTACAGGCTGCTATGGCCTGAAGCTCGCCGGCGTGTCGCTGCCCGAGTCATTCCTTAGCCACCCTCGCGGCGAACGATCGCGTAGGCGGACTCGCGCGCTATCCGCCTTCGCGGGAAGCCTTCCCGGCGCCTGAAGCGCTGAACCGGGTGGCTACCGCCGGGTCGCCGAAGAGGGAGATGCGCGCGATGCCGCCGTCGCGGAGACCGAGGACCGCCACGCCCAGCAGCTCACCCCACCGGTAGACGACCGCCGCCGGCTGACCGTTTGCACGCGTGGGACGCATCGACCACTCGCCAGGTTGGCCGATCACGGTCCTGAGATAGGGAAGGCACGTCACAAGGCCCGAGAACCAGGTGCGCGCCGGCGTCATCTCGAGCATCGCATCGCCGCACAGTGTCCGCTCGAGGAGACGGATATCCGAGCTCTCGAAGGCCCGCATGTAGGTCTCGAGCAGGCGCCTGGCGGTCGGCTCGTCGGCCTCGTGCGGCGTATCGTCGATCGTCTCGAGCGTCGCCCGGGCGCGCTGGAGCAGGCTCTTGACCGCCGGGACGCTGATCTCGAGCGCATCACCTATTTCCGCCGCCGAGAAGTCGAGCGCCTCGCGCAGCAACAGCGCGCCGCGCTGACGTGCCGGCAGGCGTTGGAGGCTCGCGACGAGCGCAAGACGCAACCGGTCGCGTTCGATCACCAGCTTCGCCGGGTCGGCATCAGTGCAGACCAGCGCGTCCGGAAGGGGCTCCACCCAGGCACACTCCTCGTCCAGGACGGCGTCGAGCGATACGTCGGTCGTCGGCGGGCCGAGATCGGATGGCAGGCGCCGGCGCCGCCGGGTACTGCTCAGAAACGCGTTGGTGGCGATCCGGTAGAGCCAGGTTCGGACGGTCGCCTCGCCCCGGAAGCGTGCGTACGATCTCCACCCGAGCAGCATCGCCTCTTGCACGAGGTCCTCCGCGTCGTGCACGGATCCGGTGAGCCGGTAGCAGTAGGCGAGCAGCTCTCGTCGCAGCTGCTCGGCCTCCTTCACGAAGGCGTCCTCGCTCACCGATCGGCCACCTCTAGGCGGTCACGGAGCCAGGCGGCGATCCGCGCGACGGCGTCGTCGGCAACGGGGGAGCGGCCGGCGGCCATCTGGAAGGTGTGCTCCTGTCCCTCGAAGGCGTCCATGCGCACCGCATCCGGGGCGGCGTCAGCGACGCGCCGCGTGTCGTCGTACAGCATCTCGGTAGCGCTTACCTGCAGGTACGTCGGCGGCAGCCGCGTCAGGTCGCCATGCAGCGGACTGACGCGCGGGTCCCGTCGGTCTCGTCCAGGTCCACCGAGCACGAAGTCGACCATGCCATCGAGATCCATCGGAGCATCGCCGCCGAACAGAGCGTCGGTCGGTCGGTTGATTCCCACCGAATGCCCCGCGAGTGTCATGTCGGTCCAAGCAGACAGGCCGACCACGGTTGCGAGCGCCGACAGTTCGGAGGTGATCGCCAGCCCCAGCGCGAGGCCGCCGCCGGCGGAATCTCCGACCACACCGATCCGCTCGTAACCCTCGCTCAGCAGCCACCGATACGCCGCCTCGGTGTCCTCGGCGGCCGCCGGATGCGGATGGTCGGGCAGCCGGCGGTAATCGAGCACGAGTGCCCGCGCGCCGGTTTGCTTGGCGACGTGGGCGTACAGCCGCCGATGCGTGTACATGGAACCGCTGACGAAGCCGCCGCCGTGGAGACACAGCAGCACCTTGCGCTCGACGCACCCGGCCGGTACCAGCCACATGGCGGGGACTCCGCCGGCGTTGGTCTCCACATAATCGACACCCCCGGGTTCCGTGGCGACGTCGCCCCAGCGCTGATCGAACTCGCGCCTGTCCTCTGCCGTCAGTCCGACGCGGCCTGCCGCGTTGCTCGCCAGGTAGTGATCCAGCAACATCTGCTCGCCGATCGAGAGCTTTGCGGTGCTCATGTCCGTCCTTTCATGCGAGAGTCGGGTCAGAGCATCTGACGCACAATGAGGAGCAAAGGAATCGGTCCGGGTTCGCGGTCTTGCGGTGCGTCGTCGCGGGGAGCGAGCCGGCCGCATCTGTTACGGAGGGCCACTGTGGACTAATTCGGATGCGGCCCGGTTGGCAGCTCGGTGGAATTCTGGCTGGCGCATCGGCTGGTGCATAAAGCGGTAATGCGGATGACAACAGATCGTCCTATCAAGCCCTCACATGTCGTCCATCCGCGTGTGCTCGTACTCAACTCGGGGAGCTCGTCGCTCAAGTTCGCGCTGATCGAGCCGGCAAACGGCGGCCGGCTAATCGCAGGTGTGGCTGAGCGCCTTGGGAGCTCGGCCGCGGGGCTGCGCGTCAACGGCCCGGGCCGCGACGGCGCCGAAGAACCGCTTCCGGGAGGGACCCATGGGACGGTGGTCGCGCGAGTGCTCGAGCTGGTCGGAGAGGCCGAGCGAGATGGGATGCATCTGATCGGCGCCGGTCATCGCGTGGTGCACGGCGGTGAGCGGTTCGCTGCGTCGGTCTTGGTGGACGACGGGGTGATCGCGACGGTGCGCTCCTTGAGCCATCTTGCGCCTCTCCACAATCCGGCAAACCTCGCCGGCATCGAGGCGGTGCGCGAGGTTTTGCCCGGCCTGCCTCAGGTCGCCGTGTTCGACACCGCCTTCCACCAGACGATGCCACCCCACGCCTTTCGCTATGCGGTTCCCGACGAGTGGTACACGCGGTACGGAGTTCGACGTTACGGGTTCCACGGCACCAGCCATCGGTTCGTCAGCGAGCAGGCCGCCACGCTACTGGGACGGCCGGTGGATCAGCTTCGGCTTATCACCGCTCACCTCGGTAACGGGTGTAGCGCGACCGCGGTGCGCGACGGACTCTCTGTCGACACGACCATGGGGCTGACGCCGTTGGACGGGCTCGTCATGGGCACTCGTTCTGGCGATGTGGATCCCGGCTTGATCGCTTACCTCGCGGACAGGACCGGGATGGACCTGGGTTCGCTCACGCGCGTCCTGAATACCGAAAGCGGCCTTCGCGGCCTTTCGGGCGTGAGCAATGACATGCGGGCTGTCGTTGCCGAGGCGGCCGACGGAAACGAGCGGGCCAGGCTGGCTCTCGATGTCTTTGCGCACCGGTTGTCGAAGGCGATCGCGGGGCTGGTCGTCGGGCTTGGACGGCTGGACGCCTTGGTCTTCACGGGTGGCATCGGAGAAAACAGCCCGGTGGTTCGCAGCATGGTGCTCGGCCAGCTCGGATTCCTCGGCCTGACGGAGGATGCGCAGGCGAATGCCCGCCACGGGCAGGACACGGCCGGGCGGATCAGCGTCGCCGGACCGGTTGTCGCGCTCGTCGTGCCCACCGACGAGGAACTGATAATCGCCCGGGACACCGCTCGGGTTATCGCGGACGCGGCTCCGAGCCCAACGGTCGTGGTGGCGTAATGGCGAGAACGTTGCTCGTCGTGCCGTGCGCCGCCGGGGTCGGCGTGGCCAGGACGTCGATCGCGGTGTTGCGAGCCCTCGATCGGCGGGGCATCAGAACTGGATACGTCAAGCCGGTCGCTCAGCCGCGGCCAGACGGAGGTCCCGATCGCTCGAAGGCACTGGTTACCGCCGTTACCGCGCTCAATCCTCCCGATCCGTTGTCCTCCGAGGGTGTCGAGCACCAGCTTGGGGAGGGAGGAATCGAGGCTGTCCTCGAACAGATCGTCGGGGTCTGGCGACCGGTGCAGGACGGCGCTGACATCGTCGTCGTCGAGGGCCTCAGTCCGTGGCCGACGAAGGTGTACATCAGCGAGCTAAACGAGGCGCTGGGCGCGGCCCTCGATGCCGATGTCCTGCTCGTCGGTCGGTGGCCGGCGAACACAGAGCGCCGAGATGACCGTCCCGGTCGGGCGGGGGAGGAAACGGCAGATGGGCTCGCGGTCGATGTCGAGCGGCTCGCTGACCTGCTCGCCCTCACCGCCACCGGCTACCGCGACGACGATCACTCGCGCGCGATCGGCTGCGTAGTCCACGGCTTGCCGGCGACCCACCCCGAGGCCGCCACACAGTTGCGCGAGGCGCTCGTGAAGAGGGAAGTGCGTCTGATTGGCGCGGCAATCAACCGTCCCGAGTTGACGCGCCCACGAGTGCTCGACCTCGTCCACGAACTGAAACCGCGGATCATCAACGAAGGCGACCTGTCCCGCCGCATTAAGAGTGTCGCGGTGTTCGCGCAGGCCGTCCCTGGCGGACTGCACGTCCTCGTCGACGGCGCGCTTGTGGTGGTACCGGGTGACCGCCACGACGTGATGATGGCGGCGTGTCTCGCCGCGGCCAACGGCACACGGCTCGCGGCCCTGGTACTCAGCGCCGGCGTCGCGCCAGACCCCCGCGTCTGGGCGCTGGCCAACGCGACGAGCGCCGCCGACCTGCCAATACTGCTCGTGCCGGACAACAGCTACGAAACCGCCACGCGAGTGGATCACCTCGACCCAGGCTTGCCGGTCGACGATCCCGCCCGACTCAGAGCTGTGACCGACGCGATCGCCGACGCGCTCGACCCGGCTTGGCTCGACTCGATGTCAAGCTCTTCGCGTCCCCGCCGGCTCAGCCCTGCCGCGTTTCGCTATCAGCTCCGTGAGCTTGCGCGCGGGGCGAATGCGCGCATCGTCCTCCCCGAGGGGAGCGAGCCTCGCACGTTGCAGGCCGCGGTCGCGTGCGCTGAGCGCGGGATCGCGCGCAGCGTTCTATTGGGACCGCCCGACGGAGTGATGAACGCGGTTCGCAGCCTGGGACTCGAGCTGCCCAGCGGCATCGAAGTCATCGACCCGCAAGCCATCGCCGAGCGCTACGTAGCGCCGCTGGTCGAGCTCCGGCGCCATCGTGGCTGGAGCGAACAGATCGCGCGGGACCGCCTGACTGACGCAATTTGGGTCGGCACCATGATGCTGCAGCAGGGCGAGGTTGACGGGCTTGTTGCTGGTGCGGTCCACACCACCGCCGCGACGGTGCGGCCGGCGCTCCAGATTCTGGGGACCAGACCTGGTACTCGCCTCGTGTCGTCGGTCTTCTTCATGTGTCTGCCCGATGAAGTCGTGGTCTATGGCGATTGCGCGATCAACCCACAGCCGAACGCCGAAGACCTCGCCGAGATTGCGATTCAGAGCGCCGAATCGACTCGGAGCTTCGGCATCGAACCCCGTGTGGCGATGATCAGCTTCAGCACCGGTACCTCGGGCGTGGGCAGTGACGTCGAGAAGGTCGCGGAGGCTACGCGGATCGTGCGTGAACGTGCTCCCGACCTCGCGGTCGATGGACCGCTGCAATACGACGCGGCCGCGATCGATTCCGTTGCGAAGGCCAAGCGGCCCGGCAGCCCGGTGGCCGGGCATGCCAACGTCTTCATCTTCCCTGACCTCGACGCCGGCAACACCACCTACAAGGCCGTGCAGCGCAGCGCCCACGTCGTCAGCGTCGGCCCCATGCTCCAGGGACTCGCCAAACCCGTCAACGACCTCAGCCGTGGCGCGCTGGTCGAAGACATCATTTACACCGTGGCCCTGACCGCGATTCAATCGCGCTCCAATCGGCAGCCATGAACGTTTCCGGGCACGCGCGGCGCAACCGTGCTCGGGCCCGCCACACGGTTCAGGCATCTAGAGATGGCATCGGCGATGGCGGTGAGACGGCCTGAACACGCACCTGAGCGTCGACTATCAACGCGCCATCTGGTCCGGCTACAACAGGATTGAGGTCCAGCTCGGCGATCTCGGGATGCGCCTCCACCAGCGCGCTAATCCCCATGAGCAACCGCTCAACCGCCGCGAGGTTGTGATGCTGCCCGTTGCTGCCAGCCTCGAGTATCGGGAACGACTGCAGCGAGCGAAGCATCTCGCGGACATCGAGGTCGGTGACGGGCGTGATCCGAACGGCCATGTCCTTCATCGCCCCAGTGGTCTTGGCGCCCGGGCCACAGGCTAGAACAGGCCCGAAGCTGGGGTCGTGCACCATGCCGACGATCATTTCGATCCCGCCGGTTGACATCTTCTGAACGATCAGTCCTTCCGATCGATACCCCGCCCGGCCAACGTTCGCGTCGATCTCGGCCGCCGCCGTGAGTATCTCCGCGGCATCGGCGAGCCCAAGCTTGACTGCTCCCGCGGCGCTCTTGCCGATCAGCCCCCGGGCGCTGGCCTTGAGCGCCACCGGCGGCCCCAGCTCGGTGGCCGCAGCGACTGCCTCCTCGGCGCTGGCCACGACGCGCGTCTCTAACAGCGGCAGCTCGTAGCAGTCGAGCAGGGCGATCGCGCTCGCCGGGGACAGCCAGCCACCACCGCGCCGGAGCTCGTCACTGATGATCGCCGCAGCCCGCTCGGGCCGAGCGTGGGTGGGCTGCCAGATTGCCCCCTCCCCCCGTGCCCGCCAACGACCGTGACGAGCGGCGAGCGCGACCGCGCGCGCGGCATCCTCAGGAAACTCGAACGCCGGCACCTCGACACGATCGGAGCAGAGCTCCGCCGGCGGCCCTGCGCTGGTCATGAACACCGCGGAGATCAGGACATCATCGGTGCTTTCAGCGACCTCGCAAATCGCCGCGGCCACGTGGGTGCCCCGCGTCACCAATGGCGGAACAAAGATCGCGATGATCGCGTCGGCGGCATCTGCGGCCAGCAGCACGCCTAGCGTGCGTCGATAATCATCCGCCGACGCGGTCGCGAGCATGTCGACAGGGTTGTCGACGGATGCCGCGGCGGGCAGGAACTCTTCGAGCTCGGCTTTCAACTCGCCAGGGAGCTGGGGCACGACCACGCCGTTCGCCTGACACGCGTCGGCGCACATGATCCCGGGGCCTCCGCCGTTGGTGACGATGACGACTCGCTCACCGCGCGGTATCGGCTGCTTGGTCACCAGTGTGGCGACGTCAAACAGTTCGTGGAGCGTGTCCGCTCGAATCACGCCAGCCTGCTCGAACAGCGCATCGACCGTGACATCCGAGGCCGAGATACGAGCGCCGGTGTGTGAGGTAGTCGCCCGTGCGCCTGCCGCCGAGCGCCCGCTCTTGACCGCCAGAATCGGCTTGGTGCGAGCGATCCGCCGTGCCAGGCGGGCGAACTTTCGTGGGTTCGCCACCGACTCCAGGTAAAGCATCGCGGCGTCGGTGAGGGGATCCTCCTCCCAGTACTGCAGGAACTCGTTGCCCGTCAGGTCCACCTTGTTTCCGACCGAGACAAATGAGGACAGACCCACGCCGAGGCGCTCTGCCGCCTCAATGATCGCGATGCCAAAGCTGCCGCTCTGCGACATGAACCCGATCCGGCCCCGAGCGGGTTGGCGCGGCGCGAACGTGGCATTCAGGCGCACCTCCGGCGCGGTGTTGATAACCCCCAGGCAGTTTGGTCCCACCAGGCGCATTCCGCTCTCGCGGCACAGCTCGACCAGTTCGTGCTGCCGGCGCTCTCCCTCCGCTCCAGCCTCCCCGAACCCGGCCGAGATGACCAATAGCGAGCGGACCCCGGCGAGTGCGCACTCGTGCGCGACGGGGACGACGCCTTCGGCCGGCACCACGACCACGGCGAGATCGACGGGCCTTCCGATCTCACCGATCGAGCGATAGCTCGGCAGTGACTGGACGACCTCGGCATCACGGTTCACCGCGTACACGACCCCCTGGAATTCCTCCGCCAGCAGGTTGTGGACGATCTCCCCACCCAAGGTCCCCCGATGCCTGGATGCCCCGATGACCGCGACCGACCGCGGCTCGAGGAAGGCACGGGCCGCGGCGATCGCGGCAATTCGATCGCGCTCCTGAAAGCGCGTTACCCCGTCTGCGGTCAGTGACGTTGGTAGTTCGATCTCGATCCCGTCCGGCGTCGAGCGCATATCCACCGGGAACCCGCTCGCCCGAAATACCCCGATCATGCGGTGGTTCTGTGGCAGCACATCCGCCCAGAAAGTGCTAATCCCGTGACGGTCGGCCACTTCGGCGAGGTGTGCGAGGAGGATGGTCGATATGCCGCGGTCTTGCCAGGCGTCAGCGACAACGAACGCGATCTCCGCCCGATGCTCGTTCATCCGCACATACATCCCATGGGCCACCACGACGGGAGGGTCCCCGGTGATCGCCACCAGGCCGAACCGGTCGGCGTAATCCACGTTGAGCGACCACCCGGTCGCACGCTCGACGTTCGGATAACCAAAGAACCGAAACCCGATCGAGTCAGGAGACAACCCCTCAAGAAAGGCCCTGACCGCTTCTCTGTCCTCCGCGCGAACAGGACGCACATGGACGGTCGTGCCATCGCGTAAAACGATGTCTGCCTCCCGCTCGCGCGGGTACCTCAGCTCGCTCGTCGCAGGCTCTTTCACGAGCGCCACTATTGATGCGTTTAGCCGATACCGCATCGGCGGTTGCTACGGATTCGCGAACTCCGCCCCGCACAAATCGGCGAGTCGACCCACGGAGGAGAACGTTCTGCCTCCGGCGCGACGCCACCAGGGCAAGCCTGCCCTGGCCCCTGCGCACTCATCGGTGGGCTGGATGCGCCGGCGTCGCACGATCTGGCTCCGGGCTGGCAGCCCAGGGTGTGGCGGGAGGAACCATGATGCCTTCGTGGTCGAACTCAGTCTTGATTCGTTCTCTCAGCAGCCGGCTGATCCGCCATTGCTCAAGCGGCTTGGTCTTGGCCACCAGGCGGATCGTGATGCCGCTCGGTCCGAGGCTCTGGACGCCCCACACCTCGGGCTCCTCGATGACGGCGCTGTCCTCGTTCCACACCGCGTCGGCGACGCGCTTGATCGCCGCCCGGGCGCGATCCACGTCGCTGTCGTAGGAGATCTGCACGTCGAGGAGCGCGCGCGACCAGTGCTGGGACATGTTCCCGACCCGCTCGATCTGCCCATTCGGGACGTGCCAGACCGTTCCGTCCACGGAGCGGACCTGCGTCGCCCGCAGCGTCACCGCCTCCACCGAGCCGCTCGCCTCCCCCAGGTCGACCCAGTCGCCGACGCCGAACTGGTCCTCGACCAAGATGAAGACGCCCGAGAGGAAATCCTTGATCAGCGACTGCGCGCCGAACCCGAGCGCCACCCCGATCAGACCGGCGCCGGTGAGTAACGGACCCAGCCGGATGCCGAGCACGTGCAGAATTGACAGCGCGGCGACGACCCAGACCACGAAGCTGGTCGCCCCGGCCAGCGCCGCCGCGAGCGCCTCGATCCGCTGACCTCCACGTGTGCTCATAAGCTCGCCGGTCTCAAGCAGCGCGGCCGGTGTATGGCGGCGCACGAGACCGGGACCCCGGCGGGCACGGCGATGCCCGACGCGTCGCACGAGCAGCTTCACCAACCGCCGGGCGACCTTGTTGACCAAGAACGCGCCGACGAGGATCCCGAAGATCGCCAGCGGCTTGTCGACCAGGAAATTCAGAACCGCGTCGACGCCGCTTTCATGCGCCCGCGATGTTGCGACCCGAGCGACGAGCCCAGGAATCCCGAACATGGACCGACCGTAGGACGTACCGAGCCCGCTCGGCATCGGGGCTCCCCACGGTGGCCGCTCCGGGTAAACCCCTGGGCGGTGAACGCGACACCCGACCAGAACCAGCGCGCGACCGCGCGGGGCCGGCGCCCCACGCGACGCGCCGTCAGCCGCCGATCAGGCCACGCCCTAGCGCGTACTCGACCAGCTCTGAACGCCGTTCCACGCCCAGCTTGCGGTGGATCCGTCGGCGGTGCGATTCCACGGTGCGCCTGGAGAGATAGAGCTTCTGTGAGATCTCGACGCTCGTGAACCCCAAGGCGATCAACCGCAACACCTCCACCTCTCGCGGGCTCAGACCATCACCATCGACCGACCGCTGGAGCGCGTCCAGCCTCGCGCCCACCCGAGCGCTTACGTACTCCTCCCCACGCGCGGCGCACCGAACCGCCACCGGGAGATCGTGTGCCGCGTACTGCTTGAGCACGTAACCGACGGCGCCGGCATCGATCGCCGCGCGCACATACGCCGGACTGTCCTCCATCGTCACCACCACGATCTCAGTCCCGGGCACCCGCCCGCAGATTTGCCTGATCAGCTCGATGCTCGAGCCATCGGGCATCTGGAGATCGAGCACCAGCACATGCGGCAGATGGCCGTTCACATGACGCAGCGCGGTGAACAGATCGCGCGCCTCAGCGATCACCTCGACGTCCTCCTCCTCCCGCAACACCCGGCGCAAGCTACGACGCACCATCTCGTGATCGTCAGCCAGCACGACCCTGATCGGCGAGTTCAGCCGATCCGCATAAGGCGCCGAGAGGTCTGTTACGCGTTGTGGATAGGACATGATCCCCAAACTAGACGCCCCACCCCCCGAACACATCGCACCCTCGCCGAAGGATCGGTCCGGTGACTACAGCCGCGCGGCTGCGGACAATTACGTATCGCGCCGACCCGTCCACGGCATCAGCGGCTGCCCGCTTGATCGAGGCCGCGGCATGAAGTCCGTCCAGGTGCTGGCCCGCGTCCGGGGCTTACCCGAGCTCCGCTGGCCCGCCGCGCCTAGCGGGCAAAGACCACCGATCGGCCGCTCCGACCCGTATCTCGGCACCACACGCATCGTGCGCCAGCACTTCAGACCCTGAACCCAATGCCGGCTCACGCGCCAGCGAGCTTGACCGCGCTGACCCATCCCCCAGCACCACGACGGGCTCATAGACCCCGATCACACCGCCGCAGACCGCACACCACACGCCCGACATCCCGGGGAACTATCCAGAACGATCCCGCTATTCAACATCCGTACTTTTCCACTTCCCCCCTGCGGACCTCCCCCATCGCCCCCCGGACCTCCCCCATCGCCCCCCGGACCTCCCCCCTCGCCCCCGAATCAGACGACGTACAGCAAGCCAACACGATCGTCCTCACGAGTTTCCCGCGCTGCCCGCAGCGGACGAGGCTGCCCCGCTCGACTGCTCACCGAACCCGTTTTCGAGAGCCTTACAGGCCGTCTCGGCCTTCTGGTACTGGGGCGAACTGGGGTCGAGGGTGCCGGTCGCGTTCGTGATCTGGATCACTCCCTGGCCGTTGGGATCAGGAAAGTTCGGCACTCCGTTGGTCCGCATGCAGCTGGCGTACTTGAGCGCCTCGGCATTGGCCGTGGCCTTTTGAACGGGGGTCTGCAGCCCGAGGTCGGGCAGGTCTTTCCCGCACGCCTGTCGAGCCGCGCGGAACCCCGGTGACTGGGGGTTAGCACCGACGGTCCTGGCACTGAGGGTCCAGCTGGGCAGGCCGTTGGACCCGACGGTCGGGTCGGGGAAATCGGGGAGCCCGTGCGAGCGCATGCACCCGGAAAACTTCAGCGCCATCGCCTCCGCCGACGCTGATGCGGCGGGACTCGAACAGCCCGAGGGCGAACAGCCCGAGCTCGACGGATTCGACGAAGCCGCCGGGGACGCGCCTCCGCACGCCGCCAATCCCATCGCAACGGTGACGAGAGCCGCGAGCAGCGCGACCGACCGCCAACGACGCCGGCCCCTCGGCGTCTGAGCAGGCTTCCGCTCGGAGCTTGGGCGACGAGACTCCACGCCGATAATCATACATCGATCATCAACCTATTGGCAATCGATATATTCGACTGCGCGGACCTGACGGCCTTGGTCGGCCCGTGCACATCGGGTAAGGCGTCGACGTAGCCGAACCGCACCGCTAAGCGGGGCCTAAACGGTGGTCGTCTGGCCGTAAAGACATGGGGCACAAGAATGAGCGCTTGCCCGATGCGCTGAGCTTCGGGCAAGGCAAGAATCCTCCGCGCAGATGTGATCCCGACTCGGGGCGCGATCCCGAGTTTCAAGGCAAAGGAGTAACGGATGCGTATTACCGGATGGACGCGGCGGATCGCGGTCGCCGGCACACTCGCCGCGGTGGCGGCGATTGCAGGTTCTGCGGTGGCACTCGCGACCGGTTCGTCGGCCAACGTCTACCAGGGCTGCCTCGGTCACCGCTCGAGGGAGCTCTATAACGTCCACGTGAACAGCACCATGCCGATCCGATGTCTCGGACGCGACATGGTTATCACTTGGAATCAGACCGGTCCGACCGGCGCCCCAGGCGCTCCAGGAGCGCAAGGCCCTGCGGGAGCTACGGGCACGACCGGGCCGCAGGGTGACCCCGGCCCGGCTGGACCGCCCGGCCCGACCGCTGCGGTCGTCACCTCGAGTGGGATTGACCCCACCGGCCCTTCACCGCTCACGACCGAGGCAACGACCACGATCACCACGACGGCTCCTTCCAAGCTCCTCGTGATCGCTAAGGACATGAGCGCCGGGCTGACCTGCAACGACACGAATGGCTGCACTTCGATGTTCGGGATTTGGGTCGACGGCGCGCCGCTGGCGGGCTCCGGACAGGACATCTCCACCGGCTCCTCGCTGTCGGTGACCGCGCCTGTTGAGGTTCAGGGCCTGACAGCGACGCTCCCGGCAGGATCCCATACGGTGGTGTTCGGCGATAACCCGGTCAGAGGTCTGTACGGCAGTT
>Ga0335073_10006635_pt1 | contig 16259 bp, 21 predicted proteins | sample Lox_Sample_22_FD_207093 | JGI IMG/M metagenome (GOLD analysis project Ga0335073, IMG submission 207093) | Soil microbial communities from Loxahatchee National Wildlife Refuge, Florida, United States - Lox_Sample_2.2 | ecosystem: Environmental > Terrestrial > Soil > Wetlands | place: USA... | reverse complement strand
TCGTCCTTGATGGTTAACCTTGTCTTTGAGATCTACTCGAGAAAGAGAGATGGATCCAGCGAGAGCGGCATACATGACCACTTCGTCAAACTCCATAAGTTCGGTAGAAGTAAAAGTTGAGAGAACATCAAGTAAAAGATCGGCAGCAGGAGCGAAAGATCGAATGGAAAGAAGATAAATGCCTTGATATGCTTTGAGTCGATTCCTCCTATCCCAATCTCCTCCGGAATCAATCAGCCTAATTGTCAACTCACTCCCACTCAGAATTTACCATTGTGCTTTCTCTACATTGCGAGCAATTAGATCTGCATCGGAGAAGAACAAGCCTAGCCGAATGACTGTGAAGACCAGATCGATTTTCGATCCAAGTGTAGGTGTTTTCTCCATTGCTATTCGATGAGCCGTTAATGCTCGATCCTGCATTTAGCGGTATGAACTCTTGCTTTTGCATACCTTGTCAAGAATTCTTGCGAGGAACATGAATTTCGCAATTAACGCTGCACTGACTTCACTTTCTCCATTCATTTGTTCCGCTTCTTGTAGTTTATCATCCAATGTCCTTTCTTCTTCATCGTTCTTCGCTTTGAGGGCATCGTATGTTGATTCACTCCAATCTGGAAGGTCGTCTTTCAGGAGGAGGTATAACGGAGCGAGAGAATTTGCTTGGATCTCCTTGAGAAGATGTTCATGGGCTGTGGTGTATAATGAAGAAGACGGAGGCTGTGAACGGAGCGTAAAGAGAGATTGCGCTAGAGTAAGGTTGGGAATCTTCTGTGTAAGAGAGTCGGAGGCCATGGTCGTTGATGGTGTAAGTCAAAGTTCGAAAGCTGACGCGGCATCGAAATACCGTAAATTTACGTTACAAATATTACCGTAAATTTCTGGGATCTCAAAATGACATGATGACAGTGAACTTGTTCAAATTGATTATTCGGATAGTTCTTGTGAAGTTTGCATTTCTCCTCGCCGTATTGTGCTCAGTGGAATGTTTCAGTCGGTCGAGGAGTCAAGCGAGATCTGTTTAGATAAGGAATTTGCTTTAGGAGAGAAAGTATAATCTAGCTAGGTATCATGCTAAACCCTCCTTCACGAGCTTTTGTAGCCCAAATTAGAGGACCGATATCTTCATTGCCAACAAACCTCCACCCGTCCTGAGTAACATGATACACTGTAATCAGCGAACATCTCGAGTGATGCAAGATGGGGAAAGAATACAATTTATACTTCCGCCTGAATAAGCATCGCGGTGAGCAGCAGCGAGGATTGCTCTTCGTCCTAAAGCGAGAGCTTCGTCAACACTCAAATCGTTGCGTAAACCGGAATCGAGGACACCTAAATCGAAAGTATTAGATAAGAACGAAGGACGTAAGACTGGCAGGACAGTACCATAAGCAAATGTTTGACCGCTGCCTACGCAGAAGGCATCGCCTTTGAGTCTATTCCCATCTGAATCTACATAGAAAATGGTCGGTCCTGTTTTGTCCCATCCGCAAATCATGGTACCCTAACATTAGCTGTCGTCCGCAAGAATCTGGAGAGGAGATGTACCATGCTTAACCCCATTCCTTTGTAGCCGTAGACGATGTTGCTTAGGATTTTACTAGCAGCGGCAACAGAAATACGCTCTTTATTCCGCAACTCATGAAGTCTGCATTCCATACCCAAATACGTCTCCCTACAATCAGTGTGCGTTACTCAAAGATGTTCACCAGAATTGACAGTCTGCAGCTCCGCCGGCCATTGTTCCAAGAAGGAACTTGTTAATCTCAATCACTTTCTTGACTGTCTGCGAAGCAATCCAATTCCCTGCAGTAGCCCGAGAATCAACAGCAACCACGATCCCTTGATCGAATTTGAATGCCAGTGTGGTGGTTCCATGAGCGAGTTTTATATGGCAATCTGGGTTTGCATGGTCGTCGATGTGCGTTCGTAGAAATGATGTTGGATTTGAAATTGGTGGGAGAGAGAATGTGGGGAGTGAAGACGGGGGGTTGAAGAGAGAGACGTCGTCCTCGGTGGAGAGGGGATCTGGTGGATCGATGGGAACGTATTTGTTGAGGACTGAGGCCATGGTGATGAACGAGGAAAGTGTGGACGGCGACGCGCAATCTACACAGTTGCTCCGGGCAGGATGCCGTCCGGGCCCTCTCATATTGCAACTCCGACCTGAAGTTTGAACTCGATCAACATCTGCCATGGCCGACGTCGAGTCCAACACTGCGCTTACAACTGTGCCAGATACTTCAACCCAAGTCGCAAAACAAAAGAAACGTCGTCCAGCACGCAAACAAGTCGAAGCCAAGAAACTAGCCGATCAAGCTCCTAAACAAACCGGTCACACCTACAACATATGGTACTCGAAATGGTCAGGAGGAGACAACAACGATCCGTTTGCCGCTCAAACACATGCCGAAACACGATGTAGTATAGCCAAAGATTCAGGATATACTAAAGCTGATCGAGTTCCTGGATCCTATTTCTGTCTTTTCTTCGCAAGAGGAATGTGTCCGAATGGGTATGTACCTCCTTTCCTACTTTTGTGCGATTCTAACAAGTAGTCATACATGTTCATATTTGCATCGATTACCGACGATACATGACATGTACAGTCCGAATGTGGATTGTTTTGGACGGGACAAACATGCTGATTATCGAGACGATATGGGCGGAGTAGGCTCATTCATGAGACAAAACCTTACGCTATACGTGGGTAGAATCCACGTTACAGACGATATTGAAGAAGTCGTTGCACGACATTTCTCAGAATGGGGTGAAGTCGAACGTATACGAATTCTCAATGCTCGTGGAATTGCTTTTGTGACATATATGAATGAGGCGAATGCACAGTTTGCAAAGGAAGCAATGGCTCATCAATCATTGGATCATAATGAGATTTTGAATATAAGGTGGGCAACGCAGGATCCTAATCCTTTGGCTATGGCTAGAGAAAAGAGAAGATTGGAGGAGCAGGCTGCAGAAGCTATTCGAAGAGCATTACCGGAAGAATTTATCGCTGAGTTAGAAGGAAGGGATGATGGGGAGGCAAAGAGAAAACGACTCACAGACGGGACATTTGGATTACCTGGTTATGAGGCTCCGGATGAGATTTGGTACAACAGAGACAAGTTAGTGTCGGCACCCGAACCAAAATTACTGCAACAGAGTGTAGACGCTGATGAAAAGGAGTTGTTTAATAATGATACTCTAGAGAGATTGAAGGCATTGAAAAGTGGTGGAGCAAAAGCGAAACCTGTTGTTACCCCGGTACCAGTGAAACCACAAGAGAAAAGCGGTGGTGGTCTGCTGGGTGGAGATTATGGCAGTGATGAGGATGAAGATTGAGAGTATGCTTTCTTTGGCCTGGCGAAACATCAACGGAACGGAAACACGGCAGATATCATGTAGCATATATTGACGACAACTATGAATTGAATTTTAATTTACAATCTATCCATTTGATCGCTGTGCTCGACTTCCAGGTCTCCTTGCAGCTCTCCTCTTCGGCTGCCATTTGTTTCCACCTTTCGGGACCTGGAGGTGTCGACTTTCCTCCTCGAATCTGATAATCTCCTTTTCTTCCTCAGTCAATGTAGGTAAGCTCTCTGAGTACCTTTATCGTATAGAATACATTTTTCAGAGCTTTAGAGTGATTTCATATATTAGTCGATAAATCTAACATTTTGTCCTGTACTCTTTCAATTGCACTCATCGGTGGTAACGGCTGTTGCATGGTTACATATTTACAGCAACTGCTGGCGATATTTACAAAAATTTGAAATTCAACTTCGGATCATCGAAAAACTTTTTCTGTCAAAGGTTGGTCATTCAATAGTCCTTCCCTTCCACCCATTCAACTACGATGTCTGCAGACCATGCCCGAGATCCCTGGTATTCTTTTCTCCATTTCATATCCCAGTCAACTCGATACTAATTGTATCTAGTCCTCTAGTGATCCTGAATGACTTTGGAGGGGCGTTTTCAATGGTATCGCATTCTCTGGCCTGGTTTTGACAGCTTAGGGAGCCATCGGAGGAGCAATATGGCACGGAGTAAAGGGATTTAGGAATTCGCCGAGAGTATCTCCCTTCCCTCGTGAGAGTTCTGTGTTCTGACTGCAGGGTGAACGATTCATCGGTTCTGTTATGGCAATTAAAGCGCGAGCTCCTGTTCTCGGAGGAAACTTTGGAGTGTGGGGAGGATTATTCAGTACATACGACTGTGCCGTCAAGAGTATAAGACGGAAAGAAGATCCCTGGAAGTACGTCTCCCTTACTTTCACATACCTCGAGCCGTCGACTAATTGGTAGTGCAATTATAGCAGGGTTTTTCACAGGTGGTTCATTGGCGGTAAGAGGAGGAGCTAGGTCAATGAGAAACTCTGCAATCGGATGTGCCTGTCTTCTAGCTGTATTCGAAGGAGTCGGAATAATGATGTCAAGAGCTATGGCTCCACCTCCTATTGTACGCTTCCTTTTGTATCTTCTCTTCTCGGCTAACTTGTCTGCAGGGTCCCGAATATCCTCCTGCTCCTGCTCCCGCTCCTTCTCCAGCTTAGAATGTAAAACATTCTATCCCGTCTCAACTCTCCACACACACGTAACACGATATTTGGATGTAGACAGAAGATACTTTGTATCCTGTACGATATGCAGCTTAAAGCAACTCAAATAATTAAATTGAATGGGTTCCACGGTGATTCAAGCGTTCTGAAGTGTTCTTCCTTTCTCTATTTCGATTTACCGTCGATCAGATCGATGTCTGAAATGCATGTTTATGAGCTCTTATTGCCACACCGTTTAATTGCACATTCTTTTCATCACCGCTCGTCGTCCTGCAAGCAGACTCTCCACACAGATCTCAGGACACTCGGTAGAGACGTTCTTTCGGAATCCCGCTTCGCAAGAATGGGCTTGGGGATTGTGAATCCGCGAGGACATCCTGATGATGACCCCGACATGTGTGTTCCGGGAACAGTCATCTTCAAAAACACAGATGTCCAACTAAACAACACCACCGGTACTATTCTCTCTCCACTTGTAAGTCGATCTACCTTCGTCAAGGGAACTCACACCTTAGCCAACTTCTCATCCGGACGATCCTCTCAACTGGCCATTATGGAAAAAGGATATTGTCCTAACAATTTTATGCGTGGCCTCCATCATCGCGGCAACGTACTCTTCCATTTCTATATGGCTGTGCTAACTTTCGGAAGATTGAGTTCAATTCTGGCTACAAATACGTTGACACTTGTATTCATATTTGGCATTAATTTCACACAAGTCGCCGGTCTGACAGGATACTTCCTGTTAGGAGTAGGATGTTCTTCATGGATTACAAGTGCGTCTGCATGTGTCTATGGGAAGCGACATACCTACGTCTTTGGCGCGATCCTCTTACTAGCTGGATCCATTTGGGGTGCTTGTGGTGCGTCTTCAATCATGGGAACGCCGATCTGACGGTAGCAACGAGTCATGGCAGTCTTCTTGGTGCACGAATAATGCAGGGATTTGGAACCGGTCCCTTCGAAATGCTAGTCCCATCAAGTATTGGCGATATGTACTCTTGTCGTTGGTGACAGGGGTTAATGAGTAGGTATTTCGTTCATCAGCGGGGCAAGAGGATTGCCATTCAAGCCATGTCGATGTTCGGAATTTCCTTCCTGACGCCAATTATCTCTGGCGTGATTACGGATAAGCTGTATTTCCTCCGTTTATTTGAACTAATGTGCAGGTCCTGGAATTGGACGTTTATCCTTGTTTCAATCTTTTCCGGACTTTTGTTACCCTTGGTCATTCTTTTCGTCCCCGAACACGCTTTCCATCGGAACTCCGGACAATCTCAAGTCAGAACGTCAACCTCATCTGAAGAAAGTATCCAGAAACTTACGACCACGACAACAGATCAACACGGCGAAGAAGAATCGACTCACCGAACAAATGGATGGGGTCCTTTTCTCGCCCAACTGCGCCTCTTCACAGGTCGCAAAAGCAAGGAAAACCCAATAAAGATTCTTCTGCGACCATTTCCTTTAATGCTCCATCCAGCAATCCTATGGGGTAGTCTAACACAAGGAACTTTAATTGCCTTCCTAGTGGCCATCTCAGCAGTCATCGCCGAAATTTTCGGCGGTCCACCCAACTTCTTTTCGAATACTAAAGTCGGCTTCTTCTACATTGGTCCTTTTGTAGGTGGAATAATTGGTTTCGCAGTTGGTATCCAACCCTCTCCCTGTGACAAATGTTGACAAGTAGCTGGACTATTGTCAGATTGGTTATGTAAAAAGATGACGATGGCAAATAACAAAATCTACGAACCTGAATTTCGCATCCTCCTCGTAACATTACAAACCCTCGGCGCAGCAATCGGGATGTTCCCCTTCGGATACTCTGTCGACCAAGATTGGTCATACTACATCTCCATCTCACTCTTCGCCTTTGTCACCTTCGCTTTGATTATGGGCGCAACGGCTACAGGGACCTATGTTGTTGATGCGCACAACAATATGAGCGTTGAAGCTTTTGTGTGTATTACTCTGTTTAAGAATTTTGTGAGTTTTGGAATGACATTACATGTTTTTGATTTGTTGCTGGATTTGGGGAATACAAAGGTATGTTGTGTGTTCTGGGTGATGCTGATGTGTAGACGTTTTATATTTTGGGGGGTGTACAGGTTGGGGTTTGTTTGTTGAGTATTCCGATGTATGTGTTTGGAAAGTGTTCGCGAAGCTATTTCGCCAAACATGATATCTTGCGTTATCTCCATCTGAAGTAGTTTCATTGGCATATGCGCAGAAATAATAGGATGTGCCAAGTACTTCATCTGTAGGGCAAATAGTGTTTAGTACAACATTACATACAATGGCCAAGTCGAGGAGCTATCTTGCTAATCATCGTCATCACTGTAATGTCTTCGCTTGCTTGTAGGTTCCGGATCCTTCTCATCTCTCGTATTTAAACCAAGCTTTCTTTTGCCACGATCCTGATCCACCTGCTTCCTCACATCACCCAGAAACGCATCAATGCCAAACATATCCTTGTCCTTTTCAAATTGCACAGGCCCATCTCTGACATCAGCATCTCGTGCACCTTTAAATCCTTGTGATGCTCGACCCAAAACTTCAAACCGACTGCCTTTTGTCACCGAATCAAACACCTCATCTGCATCATCTTCCATAGCCGTCCCCCGAGGTCGATAGATCGATTGTGCAGCTTGTTGTGCAGCAAATAGAGGTTTATCAAACATACTAGAATCCTCATTCAAGCCACTGTCCAAGCCAGAAGACTGATTAAAAAGCCGAGCATCATAATCCATAGCAGCAGTAGGTTTGGCTAGTCCCAATGCAATTTTCTCCGAAATATCACGATTCTGTTCTCTAGCCAGCGCCCGAATTCGCGTTTCTGTGCCCATATGTGTCATTCGCATTTTCTTCTTAGCTTCACGCATACGCTCTTGACGTAGTTGTTCTCGCTCTTGTCGTCCTGCTTCCGCATCGGAGTCTTCCGAATCTGAATATTCTTCTGATTCCGCATCCGATTCTGGTGATCTTGAATCTCTTTGACGCGACCCTCCTTCCAATCTTTCTCGTCTCGCTCGTTCTGCAAGTTCCTTCAATTTCTGTTCCTTCTCTTCTCTCTCCTTCGCAGCCAGTTGAGCCTGTATCCTTGCTCTTGCCTGAACTTCTTCCCTCGCTGCCCGATCAGCAGCATACAACGCCTCGCTAAATTTCGCAAAATTATCATTAATCTTCACCTCAGCCAAATGATTCCCTTTCGCAGCCATCCGTTTATCCAAAGGAATCGTATAACCTTTCGGATTCTTCCAATTTGATATACTGGGTGGAATTTGCCATTCAGCTTGTTCCTGAGCAGTCACCTTGCGCGGCGGAGAATGCATGATAGGTGGAGGTGGTGAACCTGGACCTCTAGGAAGTTTTCGATGTTTAAATTTCGCAGGTTCCATTGGATCTTCAGCTCTGTCCACCATCTTTATGATTCGTTGATTATGAGTTACATCAGCTTTTTCACCCATTTGGTTAGCGGGTGTATAACGAATGTAGGTAGGTTCATTTCGAGAAGCTTTTTTGACGTTTTTAGGTTGTGACGCAGCGATTTGACCAGTGGCTATTTTTTCGAGAGCTTGACGTGTTCGTTCAGCTGTTGAAAGGACGGTTTCTTCTGAAGGTCTATCGAGGTTGATTTCTCCAAGATCCGCACGTTCATGGACTGGAACGAGATCTTTAAAGGAAGTGTGGACGATTCGGTTGCTGTCATGGCCTTGTCGAACAATATCGTCGTATTGAATGTTTCCTTGGCTGTCGACTTGGATTTGGAGGGCATTCGAGGTGCCCTGTACAGTTAGTTCATGAAATGCAAAGTAGATAGATACCGTCTTCTTCTTGCCCATTTCAAGCGGGTATTGAGCAACATGGATTTCAGGGAATGACCCACCGTCTCCATAGTCTTCTAAAGTTCGAGGGATCCATCCACTTCTTCGGCCGTATGACGGTGGTCCTTTGACGGCGACTCTCATGTCTGTCGATGGAATGTCGTCTGCTTTAGCTTTCATCTGTGCATCTTGGTATTTGGGCTCAGGCAGGATGGCCGCCAAGGGTTTTAAAGCAGCTGCCATTGTGAATGAGGGTTGTAGACGAGTTGACGCCGCGAAAATATTGGAGACGGAGTTTGGCTAAAGATGGTCGCGATTTGAATTTGAATTTGAAGTTTGAATCGGAGTGCTGCGGGGTTCGAGTCTTGAGAGCAGCCGCCTCCGCGGAAATTGATTTCTTCAACCTGACCTCCGAGGAACATTGACAAACACCAATCGAATATGTCCTGCGAAGTATGATACTTGCTATGTGATTCTGAGTGTCAGAGCGTAACTTTACAAAAACTGCTAAAAAGCAGAAGAAACTCACGTTCCCCCCATTTCCATCCATCAACTTACCCGTTAGATTTGAAGAAATCGCCAAAGAATGCGGCCGTGATGAAGTTTCAATAGCAGCAATCTTCTATGCTCAAGCCAAGCCGTCTGTATGTACACAGTTGTACTTCATACTGACATTTAGCCGGAAGACCTGCACAACTTATCCAAGACTCTGGAAGTCCCCTGGAAGACCTGGAAGAGGCATTTGGGGATCACCTCTTCCCCGACAGAGCTAATTTGGTGGAAATGCCTCCTCGTGATCCTTTGATCTATTGATTGTATGAAATTGTTCAAGTTTATGGATATCTTACGAGAATGTCATTGCCAAGAAATTTGGAGATGGAATCATGTCCGCAATTACCTTTTCTACTAAAGTTGACAGGGAGGAAGATGATAAAGGTGTTTGGGTTAAGGTACCTGCTCAGTTATCTCGCATGATGAACTAATTTCAAGAGCACTCAGAGGGGAAAATGGCTATCTTATACGAGGTTTTAAAGATAATTCAATTCCGTATCTACAATGGTTTTTCTCTTGATTTTCTCCTTTTTCACTTCGATAAATAACTCACCCTCACGTCCTTACCCATATATATGCCTCCAACGAAAGAACAAAGCTGCAAACGAAAACATCGAAAATCGAGAAAGAAGAGTTTGTGTGAGAAGAGGTTATCCCATTAACAGCAATCAATTTTTCAGCTACTTCCATCCCAGGATGGTGAACCCTTGGACGTGTATTTGGTCGTCCCTCGAGACTCACCCTTGTTCTTGTTGAAACCATATTTGGATGCGCTGAAGCCGGCCCATAAATGGGATCTAAAGTTGAGATTCCCAAAGGATGGCTTTTCCTCGAGATATGCCGGCGCATCATATGCGGGACCTCGTGGTCAACTAGTTCGATTTGCTCCTTCCAGATCCAAGGGAATGTCGCTGCCGTCAGACGAAGTTGAGGAACTCGAAGGATTCGGAACGCGTGACTTATTATACGACTTGTTATTATTATCATTTTGGATAAAGCTATTGTAGATTTCGCGGGGCGGTGGATAGTTCCATACAAAGAGGGTATTTCGGTTTTCGCATCGACCTTGCCAGATCATGTCGTCCCACTTCTTACGGGCGGTACGTTTATCCTTTTTTGGTGACAGCATCGTTAATTAGTGGATGTGAGAAATTACCAGAGAATCCAAATCAAGTGAAGGAAATGGGTGAACTTTTTGTGGACTGAATTCTTCACCATGCGCGGTTTGTTTGTCGGATTTTTCGATTGTCGGTTGGATTCGTTTCTGGATGTAATAGTACGGTATCGCAGGGAATGGAGCTTCAAAAGAGTAACATTCCCCTTGTCTGACAACTTCCTTTGTGAGACTTGGAAACTTGAAGTCTACGTCTCACAAAACTGGACTGTGGTGGAGGTGGTAATGGACTTTCTGCTTCGAAGTCTTGACCGTGAATTGGGATTTGTTCTCTTTGCCATAGAATCTCACAGTGGAGTTCTAAAACCTGTAAAGAATACTGCAGAACAAGCGAGATCTTTTCTTCTACTCACGTATCTGATGAAATTCTTCAGCAGTTGCGGAGAGCCAACCGCGTGGAGTCGCTCGGCAATCCACTGAATTTCAAGCGACGAATCACGGGGCGCTCTGCCCGATTTGGATCTGAGCGATTTGTGTGCGAACCTCTCTCTGCACTCCTCACCAACCCTGCACCAAGACATATACGTATCTATCTTTCAACCATCATCGGTCAATCGGTGAGTCATTGCTTCTTTCTCGTCCCATCCATTCTACTTCATCAACAGCAGCATTGCAACGTGTTCAATAAGGTTATTGTTTAGCACCTGCAATGTTTCAGAAGCTTCAATTCAATCATCGTTTCGACGGTAGACTCAAAATCGTTTAATGCTTGGCGCCAAGTGTTAGTCCTGCTAAATTCCCATAACATTCTCTTCCCAGAAGCAACGAAACTTTAATACTCTGGTGCTGGGCACCTCCACCAAAATCCCTAGTATTGATTTGTAACACAAGGTGTATTACAGAAATATACAGAACATATATGTATAGGGTGTAATTACAGGTATAATATAGGGTAGGGTGTGATGACACCTGTATTATGCTGTAGGCATTGGTTGTGAATTGGCTCAAGGGCTGAGATATTTGCAGTCAAAAATCGAGTTTCAAGCTGGGAATTTGGTAGTTAATTATGCGGTTGTTTCGTCGCTGATTGTAGATATACTAATTATGAAGAACACGCCTTTTCAAATTCGCCTCCTTTTTCATCTCCTCCAGGTGCGAGATGCTCTCCTTCCTCCAGATCTCCTTTTTTCCCTCTTCAGAGTCCTTATGATAGTCGTACGATGGAAACATACAGACATACGCCTCTTCTTGCGCTCCAATGTTCTCCCTCGTGAAAGTGCGAGAGAGCCAGTTAATGTCCTCCCTACTGAATCTTAGAACTGGCCTTCCGTTTTCATCTTTCTGGCACGCAACAAGAGCCCGAATAACAGCCGCGTAGATTTGTTGAGCAAATATTCTCTCAAGAATAGGCTTGAAGAACTCTCTCCGTTCCCAATTGCTTGTCGGCTCGAATGTTTCCACCGCTAAAATCAATAATGTTATGGCTGATGGGTGTACCAGGGCTTAACGGATATTTATAGGCATACAGAGTGTTGTCATGAGGGGGGCACCGTCCGAATAAATTCTGACGAGGCACGAAATTGGGTTGGATCTTCTTGAAATCTTTCTCGCTATCCTCCTTCTCCTCTTTCTCGGGCTTTTCCCTTTTCTCCTCCTCCTCATCGTACGGTAAAACCGGGATATAATTACGGGGCAATGCGGGTGTGTCAAACGACGGACTCACCTTCGTCATAATCCTAACGATATTTTGCGCCTCCGCACCTACTAACCGGAGCAGATCCTTGTCCTCCTCTCCGCCAATAATGACAAAATAGTCTTTCAAGACTCTATTTTTCAATTGGAACGCGAGCCACGTCGAGAACTCCATCGGTCGTTGATGATAGCTTATCCCCGGTTCGTCTACCTCAAGGAAGCTATACATCCAAAGGGACATGAGGCCCTCAATGTGATAGAGCAGAGTCGAATCTGACGTCCATTGAGTATGCTCACCTTTCTCGAACTTGAGAACGATGGTTTGTTGGAACTCCGATGCAGCCCCTAATTGATTTAGCCAGGACAAAAAGTGTTTTACGTGCTCGATCACACAACGCATGACGACAATCAATTTCTACCTCCACATCTACCCACGACTGGTTTGACAACCCTCCCTTAGAAGTTGCCAGATTTAATGTTTCCAAGATGACGGTGTAAAGTGTACGAGCGGTGTTGCTATGCGCATTGGACCAACGCGTTAATTCTCCAAGTTTCGAACGTATCTCCAATATTGGATTTTCTTCCCTCGGGACAAACACTGTCTCTTCTATATGTCAAAAAGATTTCACTATAGTTTGATACCATCAATCTCTTTCCAATACAGGAAACGAGGACCGGGTCTGCAAGAGTTCAGACCAGCAATGAGGAGGGCGACTTTATCGAGTTCGTAACCTTTCTGCAATGGGAGTATCGGGGGGTTCTTCGATAAGCCATTTCGAACCACTGATCGAATCAAGATCATCACCCCCGTCGCAACAAGTTGAGCGAGCGTTGCGCTATAGTGAAGACCTCGGAGACCGATAAACTGCACCGGAAATCCGATTAGACATAGAAGCGAACCGAGAAGCACGAAATAATTGAGCCAGTTAATGTCTCTTGGATTTTGTGTTTGATAAGATCCCCAGATCGGGCGAAAATCGCCTGGCATTTGGTCCTTGGCGTCGACCCGGAAAATCGCATAAGAGGCGAATGCCTCCTGGGAACCCCGTTGCACCCACATCACTTTTAGATTTTTCTTTTCGTCTTTCGTCCTTTCTGCTGGAATCCAGATCACCTCTGTTGTGCAACTCTCAATAGCTCGTGCACAAATCAACACCCCGAGACACACCATGCACGTGCCCGTACTAGCAAGAGGAAATGCGTATCCCTCCACAAGATTTTCGGTCATTGTCCATTTCAGATGATAGTTGACAACCGCCTGAAATGCAATTACTCCTGCCTGTAATATGATGCCAGCCACCGCACTGGTTGCGATTGGGTAACGATTATCGATAGGTTTGTGTGCGTTGAGTGTGAGGTTAGGAGGCATTAAATTCCAGTTCCTTCGAATTTCTGGGTCTTCAGGTAGCGTGAGAGGGTTCTGATTTTTGTCCCTTCGCGTGATATATGGCTGTTCTTGAGGTTCCCTTGAAAATTCGGCCTCCCACATACTCATTACGGTTTGAATTCCCGGTGTATCATCATAGAGAATTTGCTTGATGGACCCGTTGCAGTCGACCTTGCGAACCACTCCTCTCTTATTCCAAACTTCGGAGACATCATCCGATGTAGAGGACAAAAATTCGGCCTCTGATACGCTCGGTGGCTCTCGCGCTCGTCCAATAATATTTCTTAGCCAGCCATGTCCTCCTACTCGGATCGCTCCCAGTACGATCGTCAAAATCCCGACGGGCGCCATCGCAAATAAAATATCGTCCCACCAGTCAATGGACTGACTGAGGAATTGTTTCGAGACATCTTGGCCAAATAACGCGACAAGGGGAGCGAGGTCAGTAAATAGATTAGTGGCGAAATCTGCAACCGTTTGGTATTCGATGACAGCATCTGTGGCATCAACCGGTGGGATGAGAGAGATCATAGCTGAAAATAGCAACAAAGCATACAATTTTGCATGGAGTTCGTGGCCGCGAGCCTCTCGATTTGCGCGAGGACACTGCATAGTAACGGCGGCTTGCAGGAATAGAGGATTTGGAGAAATATGACGCTTTCACAAATCGAGTCTTTTCAATATGAGAAGTGGCCGTTCAGAATTGTGGCGAATGGTGATTTATGACTGGGTATGATATATGGTTACTAATTAATCGATCATATCACCAATTTCGCCATGGTTATTTTGGCCTCGCACGCCTTTTCAGTGTTCCCGCAAAACTGCTCCGTGTCAGTTGAATGTTTCTTCATAATTGGCCAAAGTCTAAGTGTCTTTTCGAAACTCCGTTCGGAAATGTCGAGCAAAGCACGTAATACAATTTGGGCTTCACCAAAGAAACCCGGACAGTTCGCAGACCGAAGCGGACTCAGACCAATCAACAGGTTGTGCAACCACACTGCATAAAAAGCTAAAATTCCGCACTCCTAGTACCAACCGCCGGCGGTCTATACCTACTGACCAGCATTTAAACGGCACTCCAAGCCTTTGTTTGTTGGCCTTGTGTGGCATACAACACCAAACTGTTTTGCTCACCTCTAATTGGACAAGGTGTGGCGTCCACCATGATGGGTGCCGTGGCAGTCGCAGCCAGGTTCATATTGGTTAGGGCCCCGAATTCTCAGGATGACAACAGGGTTCGACTGGACTGTAATATACAGTGCATACTATGGAACAATGTAATGCAGAAAAAAAAACTGATACGGTTAACAAGCCTGGTTAACTAAGCGGAGCGTCCTCCAATTCTGAACATATGAAACGTGAAACCGGCCCGCTACGTCAAGATATCGAGCAGTTACGGCAGATACCCAGAGCACTTGTTTATATTAGTAGGGCATTATAAATAGGATTTATGGTTGTAAGTATTTATACTTCTTAGATTCCCGAATTTCGCAATATCCAAACGTTCAAACTCGACATACAAATATACGGAATTCACCATGTCCATATTCCCTCAAACACAGGAGAATGGCCTTTTCAATGTGCCTACGTTCGCGGTGGGCTTCATGACCGAGTGAATGTCACAAGGACTCCACCGCCAATAGCTGCGGTCAACTACTTGCATCATGCAGTGTACCTGTAATAGATCCACGGCAACACATATCGGGCGACAAAGACGATGGCCGAAGGAATATCTTTCATGAAACCCCGACAAGTTGCTTCCTCATGATGTGTAATCACCTGACTGTTAAGCTCAAAGCTCGTTGCAACGGCACATACCCATGGAAAGCTCGTTAATTTACTCGCATGCTTGATGTTGTAATTTGTCATATCCTCGGCGATTTTCTTCAACTCACCTTCGTTGGGGAAAATGGCAACAAGTTTTGATCTCTCCAGGGTCCCAATCTCTTCGTGAAGATGCTGTACAAATACCCCGCCAAATTGGTCGATCATGGTTCGAACCATTATCCCGTCATAACTGGAGGGGTCCTTTCGTACGTTCCGGAAGTAGGTGTCAAGAGCGTCGAAGCCATCGTGGAATTGTTTATGTTGTTCAATGTTTGCTTGCATGCACCCTGGGACTCTTTTCTCTGCCTCTGCAAATAGGATTAATTCCTCCTATCGATGTTAGAAAGTGACTAAAAGGCAAAAGGGGAGATCACGCATGTGTGGTGATGTCGGGTGAATTCGGTTAGACAAAGAGAATATCCCGCAAAACTCTTTTTCTCGGCGTTGGTTTTCGGAACGAGCGCTTGGCTATGAATTGAATTCAATCCTCTCAGCATAAAATTCTGTCCGACTGTTAAAAATGCAAGTACGTGGTCGTTACATGCCCGGTCACCATTTCTATGGTGACTTTACCATACACGTCATTGAAGTCAAGACCATCCGGATACTCGATCAGGGCGTAAAGTGGCGAAACAGCCACTTCCGCCGATTCCATGGTTGCTGTTGAATCTTCGCTGCGAGTCAACGCGTGTCCTTTTATGGAGCCCGGATCGTGGCCGATAATCACCAACTGCGTAGGAGTATATGGCCTCAAAAAAGGGATACTGGCAGTTAGGAGCGATCTAGGGGTCCCCTACCAGGACGTTAAATGTGTTTTGATGTGTAAAAAATGTGTAGAATTGTTGTATGCCTTTTGCACACAATTAAATGTGTTTTCGTGTGCAAAATATAAAATGTGTATTTCCTATTAAATGTGTACTAATTGTGTAGATGCTGGTGAGATGATGAAGATGAACTTGTTGCTCCGCCAGAGTTGTTTTCCTTCTACTGTTAGCATTGATCATATAGTGATGGTAAAGTACCTTCTTGTAGAGTTGAATGTGCCCTTTCAGAATCTCCAATCTCCGCTTGTATATCTCTTTTGGCTGTAGAGGTAGTATGAGGTGGTGAGGTTGAGGCTTAGAAGTAGGGCGGAGTTTTTTGTGTCTGCTGTTGCACTACCAGGAATAGAGGAAAGAATATCGTTGTAAATCGAATATGGGTATATTTGATGCGCTCTTTCAGAATCTACAACTCTCATTTCGATAGCACATCTGGTTGTGAAGTTATAAGCTCCGTAATGTTGAATTGTAAGGTGTGATT
>Ga0335073_10006634_pt1 | contig 16259 bp, 10 predicted proteins | sample Lox_Sample_22_FD_207093 | JGI IMG/M metagenome (GOLD analysis project Ga0335073, IMG submission 207093) | Soil microbial communities from Loxahatchee National Wildlife Refuge, Florida, United States - Lox_Sample_2.2 | ecosystem: Environmental > Terrestrial > Soil > Wetlands | place: USA... | reverse complement strand
GACCTTGCCCGGGAGCATCCGACCGATGTTCTCGCCTTCCGCCTTGCCCATTTCATCAATTTCTGGCTTGGCCGACGCGCGGCGATGCGGGCTTCGGTCGAGCAGGTCTTGCCGAAATGGGATCGGGGGATGCCGGGCTATGGCACGATCCTCTCCTGTCGCTGCTTTGCCGATGAGGAATGCGGCCACTACGCGGCGGCGGAGCCGTCCGGCTGGGCCGCCTTGGAGATCGACCCGGGCGATCTCTGGGGCGTGCACGCCATCGCCCATGTCATGGAGATGCAGGGCCGCCAGCGCGACGGCATCGATCTGCTGGCAAAGCATGAGCGATACTTCGCCGGGGGCAACAGCTTCATCCATCACCTCTGGTGGCATCGCGCGCTGTTCCATCTGGAAGAGCGCGATGTCGAGGCGGTGCTCGCGCTCTACGATCGGCGGTTCCGCGACCTTGCTTCGCCGCTGACACAAGCGCTGCCCGACCTTTATATCGATGTGCAGAACGCGGCATCGATGCTGTTCCGCCTCGAGCGTCAAGGCGTCGATGTCGGCGAGCGCTGGACCGAGATGGCCGACAAGGCGGAGCCGCGCATCGGCGATTGCCTCTCGGCCTTCACCCAGCCGCATTGGATGATGGCGCTCGCCGCAACCGGGCGCTACGAGGCAGCGCAACGCCTGCTCGCGGCGATGCGCGATTTCGGAACCGGCGCCGGAAGCGTTGCGCACATCGTCGGCACCATTGCCGTGCCGGTCTCGGCGGCGGTGCTGGCGCATCGTCAGGGCGAGTACGGCCGTGCCGTCGATCTCATGACGCCGGTTCTCGACCAGATGTACCGCCTCGGCGGCAGCCACGCGCAACAGGACGTGTTGCACCAGCTGTTTCTCGATTCGGCGGTCAGGGCGGAGCGCGGCGAGGATGTCCGGCGGCTGCTCGCGCGGGCGGCGGCGCCCTATGCGATGCCGATGGAGCAGAGGGTCGGGTATGGGGAGGCGGTCAGGCGGTTTGGGGAGTAGGTGCGTCTCTGTTAGCATCTCGGGATGGCCATGGCAGGGCGGCGGGTGTGGCTCGGGGTGGCGCTGGCGGTTCTGCTGGGGGGAGCCGGCGATGGGGCGGCGTCGCGTCAGCCGGCGACGCTCAGGGATGTGGGCACGGCGCTCGCCGCGGCGACGCCCGGACACCCGCCGACGCTCGCGCATCGCGACCTCAGCTATCTCGATTTGAGCGGCCTCGATTTTCATCAAGCCGATCTGCGCGACGTCAATCTCTACGGCGCCGATCTCAGGGATGCGGATCTGTCCGGCGCGGACCTCAGCGGCGCCGATCTCGATCACACCGTGATCATCCGGACGAATTTCGCCCACGCCAATTTGTCGCATGCCAGCCTCTACGCGGCGGTGGCTTACGCCACCTTGGACATCTCGCAGGGCAAACCACCGAACTTCGCCGGCGCCAATCTGTCGGGGGCTCTGGTTGTGGTGCGGCTGGGCCGCGCCGATCTGCGCGGCGCCAATCTGACGCAGCTGCGCACCGGCGCCGGCCGCAGCGGCCAGCTCTTCATCAACCTCTACACCGACCTCTCCGGCGGCGATCTCACCCGCGCCGATCTCTCCCGCGCAGAGCTGCGCGGCGTCCGCCTCGCCTTCGCGCATCTCGCCGGCGCCCGGTTGACCGGCGCCGATTTGTCGCATGCCGACCTGTTTCACGCCGATCTGACCGGTGCCGACCTCACCGGGGCCAATCTCGCCGGCGCCAACATCGCCGAAGCGGTGCTGAGCGACGCCAGCGGCTTGCCGAAGCCGGATGCGAATCGATGAGCGCCGTGACCCGCCTGCTCTGCGTGGCAGCGCTGATCGTCGCGGTGATCTCCGCCTGGACGAGCGCGGCCGAGGCGCAAGCCGAGAAGGCCGATCTGGCCCTCGTCCTCGCCGTCGATGTGTCGGGCTCGGTGACGGAAGAGCGGTTTGCGCTGCAGATGGAGGGCATCGCGCGCGCTTTCGAGGACCCGGCCGTGCAAGCCGCGATTCTGGCGGGACCGCATCGGGCGATCTTCGCGACGCTGGTGGAATGGTCGGACCGGACGACCGAGGTCGTGCCCTGGCGGCTGATCGCCAGCGCCGACGATGCGCGCGCTTTCGCCACCAGCGTCCGGCAGGCGCCGCGGGCCGACGATCAGTTCACCTGCATGGCCGCGGCGTTGAACGTCATCAGCGGCAAGGTCCTGCCTTTCCTGCCGGCGCCCGCGCAGCGCACGATCGTCGACGTCTCCGGCGACGGCCACGACAATTGCAATCCCGCGACGAACGTCGACAGCGTTCGCGATGCGCTGGTTGCCAGCGGCGTCACCATCAACGGGCTGCCGATTCTCGAGGGCGACGAGGCGACAACCTTGGAGTCGTGGTACCGCGACCATGTCGTCGGCGGGCCCGACGCTTTTCTTGCGCCGGCTTTGGGCTTCAAGGATTTCGGCCGGGCGATGCGACGCAAATTCCTCGTCGAGATCAGCAGCGCCCACCCGGCGCCGCTCGGCGGCTGAGCAGCGCAAGCGCAGCGTTCTTCTCTCAAAAATTGCTCATCCACTCTCCTGTCAAGCGAGCAGTGCGACCTCCGGTGGCGGACGCATGCGCTGGTAAAACTTCCGGTCGCGCACCGCTGGTTTCGCTCATGAATTTTTAGAATCTGAGACTCATTCTTCGCCTGCGTGCGGCAGAAGCCGTCGCTTCGAGCCGAAGGTTGATAGCGCCCCAGAATGGCGGATGTTGTTCATCTCCTTCGCCTCGCCCTTCTCGGACTTATTGTTGTTTCGCTGATGGGCGAGGCCCGCGCCGCGGCGGAACCGACTGAGAAGGATGGCCCGAGCCGACCCCTGCCGCCGTCCGGCGGCACGCGCGACGCGGCCATCGCCCTCGCCCGGCGCGGAAAAACCGCCGAAGCGCTAAGCATTCTCGAGCGGCTGGCGCGGCAGACGCCGAACGACGCTGCGCTTGCCGGCGATCTCGTCGTGGTCCTCACCTGGGCCGGGCGGGATCAAGAAGCGATCCGGCGATTTCGCGCGCTTCCCCGCAAAGCCCGGGCGGACTACGTCGTCCTGGCGGTGGCGCAGGCGCAGCGCTTCGAGCACCACTACGCCAGCGCGCTCAGCCTCTACCGCGACGGAATCATCCGCTTCCCGGGCGATCCGCGCTTCCGTGCGGGCGAGATCGAAACCCTTGTCGACGCGGGTCAGGCCAAGGCGGCGGATGTGGAGGTTCGCCGGGCGCTGACGGGCTCGCGCGAATCGGTCGACCTGCTCATCGCCGCCGCCTATGCCGCCGAAGCGGCGGGCCGTCCTGTCGACGCGCTGCACTACGCCCAGCGCGCGCTCGATGTCGCGCCGGCCGACCGCGAAGCGCTGCGGCAGAAAGCGCTCGCCATCGATGCGATGGGCGCCCCCGATGTCGCGCTGGACCTCGCCGCGGCGCATCCCGGGCTGCTCACCGCGGCGGAGACCTCGCGGCTCATGGGCGACGCGGCCGCCGATCTGGTGCGCTGGGATGCGGTCGAGCCGGTCGCGGAGCCGCGGCGCTTTGCCGCCGCCGACCGCGCGATCGCCGCTCTCGACCGGCTCATCGCGCGTTTCTCGGCCGCGGGACCCGAGGCCGCCGGCGCGCTGCGGCGCGCCCGCTGCGACCGCATCGTCGCCTATTTCGATCGCGCGCGCATGCGCGATGCCGTCGCCGAGTACGAATCGCTCGCGCGCAGCGGGGTCGCCGTCCCGGCCTATGCATTGCAGGCGGCAGCCGGCGCCTATCTCGCCTTGCGCCAGCCGGAGACGGCGCGCGACCTCTATCGCCGGGTCGTGGAGACGGAACCGAGGAACGTTCAGGCGCGGCTCGGCCTGTTTCACGCCTTGGTCGAAACCGAGGAGTTCGACGCCGCCTTCCAGGTCGTCGACGCGACCGCCGCCACGACGTCGCCCTGGATTCCGCTGAAGGGCTCGCCCGATCCGGTGGCGAACCCCGACAAGCTCGCCGCCGACGTCGCCGCCGCCAATGCGCGGCTTTACGCCGGAGAGCTGGCGGAGGCGGACCGGCGCTTTTCGGCGATGAGCGCGCGGGCGCCCAACAACAGCGAGCTGCTCGCCGACCTCGCCGAGACCTATGAGGCGCGCGGCTGGCCACGGCGTTCGGAAGGGACGCTGCAAATCGCGCGCGCCCAGGGCTCGCCGGATGCCGAGATCGACATCGCCGAGGCGCAGGACGATTTCGACCTGCAGGATTGGCCGGAATTCGAAGCGGCGACGAGCGACCTGGCGCAACGCCTGCCGGAGAACAGCGAAGTCCGGCGGCTCCAGCGCGAAGCGGATCTAAGGCAGCGGGCGGAGCTGCGCCTGTTCGCGGAGCGGGTGTGGACGTCGCCGACCAACATCAATGGCGGAAACGGTCTCGCCACCGGGCTGCAGCTGTTCTCACCGCCCTTTGCCGAATACTGGCGCGCCTTCGTCGCGTGGGACGTGGCGCATCAGCGGTTGCCCGAAGGCAACTATACCGGCCGCACTTACGGCACCGGCGTGGAATATGCCGGCCCGCTCTTCGACGCTTCGGCGGAGGCGCGCGCGACGCAGGACGGCACCGATCATGGCGGCGGCAAGCTCGCCCTGGCCTGGCGCGGCGACGATCAATGGCGGCTTGGCGCAGCGGGCGAGATCTTCTCGACCGACACGCCGCTGCGCGCCCTCAAGAACGGCATCAGCGCCGACTCCGCCACGCTCACCGCCGACTGGCGGGAGAGCGAATCGCGTGACGCCAAGGCGTTCCTGGAGCAGGCGCCCTTCTCCGACGGCAATGAGCGGACCAATCTCGGCTTCGTCTGGCGCGAAAGGCTGTTCACCGCGCCGCATCTCAGCCTCGACGGCATCGGCGATCTCGGCACGTCGCGCAACACGCGGGGCGATGCGCCTTATTACAATCCACGTAACGACGCGCTCGGCACCGCCGGGCTCGCGGCACGCCAGATCCTGCTGCGCCGCTACCAGTTCAGCTGGGAGCACGGCGTCACCCTGGCCGCCGGCCCTTATTGGGAGCGCGACTTCGCGACCTCCTTCGCCTGGTCGGCGCGCTACGAGCAGAGCATCGAGACCGACGGGCTTCGCATCGCGTCCGGGCTCGGCTTCGGCCGCCAGACCTATGACGGCGTCTATCAGAACGCCGTCACGCTCGACCTCCACCTCGCTTGGAAGTTCTAGCGCATGCTTGCCCAAGCACAGCATAGCGCCGCAACGGACCGCCGCTTTCTCAGCAGGGCGACAGCAGGTCCTGCCGCCCCGTTAGAAAAGATTCACCACAGAGACACGGAGGTCACGGAGCAGGGAAGAAAAGCGCGCTTCGCGCGCCAAAACCGCGGTTCTCCGTGTTCTCCGTGCCTCCGTGGTGAATCTATATCCGATAGCCCTGGCGCCCGCGGGGCCGAGCGATCAAGCGATCCCGCTGCAAATCCAAAGTGCGTCCTTCGACAAGCTCAGGATGAGGAAGTTTCTTGGTGGCACAAAGAAAGTTTCCTCATCCTGAGCGCGGCGCGCTCGGCAGCCGTAGCGGTGCTCGTCGTCATCATCCTTGCGGCGCTCGGCACCGCAGCATCGGCGAAGCCGCCGCCGGCGCCGGCGGCGGTGCCGGCGTTCTTTGCGCTCTGTTACCACAACATCGAGGACAAGGATCCCGACCAGCGCTATGTCGGGGTTTCCACCGGTAATTTCGTCGAGCAGCTCGATTGGCTGCGGCGCAACGGGTTTCACGCCGTGTCGATCGACGATGTGGTGGCCGCGCATGAGGGCCGGAAAAAGCTGCCGGACAAGGCCTATCTCGTCACCTTCGACGACGGTTACGAAAGCTTCTACACGCGCGCCTTTCCGATCCTGAAGGCGATGGGCGTGCCCGCCGTGCTCGCGGTCGAAGCGTCGTGGCTGAAAGGCGGCCCGACCGCCACGGTCCGCTACGGCGACCTCAACGAGCCGCGCGACATGTTCATGACCTGGGACCAGGTCCGCGAGGTCGCAGCCTCCGGGCTCGTCGAGATCGCCTCGCACACTTTCGACCTGCACCGGGGCATTCCCGCCAACCCGCAAGGCAACGAAGAGCCGGCCGTGGTGAGCCGGCGCTGGACCAAGAGCGGCGGCTACGAGGACGCCGCCGCCTATGAGGCGCGGATCGCCGGCGACACCGCCGCCGCGGTCGCGACCTTCAAGCGCGAGCTCGGCCGCGCGCCCCGCGTGACCGTCTGGCCCTATGGCGAGCACAGCCGGCTGGCGATCGACATTCAGCGCGCGCAGGGCCTGCCGATCACGCTGACGCTGACCGATGCGCCGGCCAATGTCGCGGACCTATCCTCGCTTCCGCGACACCTCGTCAAGGACGATCCCGACCTCACCGACTTCATCGCCGAGCTGCACGACCTGTCGACGCATGGCCCGGTCCGCGCCGTGCAGGTCGATCTCGACCAGGTCTACGACCCCAATCCGGCGCAGCAGGAACGCAATCTCGGCGCGCTGGTGCAGCGCATCCACGATCTTCAGGTCAACACCGTCTTCCTCCAGGCCTTCGCCGATCCCCAAGGCGACGGTCTCGCCCGCGCGGTCTATTTCCCGAACCGCGAGCTGCCGATGCGCGCCGACCTCTTCAACCGCGCCGCCTGGCAGCTGCGCACCCGCGCGCATGTCAAGGTCTGGGCCTGGATGCCGGTTCTCGCCTTCGATTTCGGCGCGGCGGGCGCGGGGCTGCAGCACGTCACCGCGTGGCGCCCGCCGAAGACCGGCGAGGCGGCGTCGGGCGCGCCGCCGCAGAGCGGCGTCGATGCCGCGCAATACCAGCGGCTCTCGCCGTTCGATCCGGCCGTGCGCCAGCGGATCGGCGCGCTTTATGAGGATCTCGCCGCGCATGCCGCCTTCGAAGGGCTGCTGTTTCATGACGACGCGGTCCTCTCCGATTTCGAGGATGCCAGTCCGGCCGCGCTCAAGGCCTATGAAGCGGCCGGATTGCCGGGCGACATTGCCAAGCTGCGCGCCGACCCGGCGCTGTTCGCGCGGTGGACCGAGCTCAAGACCGACGCGCTGATCGCGTTCACGCGCGAGCTGGCGGCGCGGGTGCGGCGGCTGCGCACGCCGATGCACACCGCGCGCAATCTCTATGCCCGCCCCATGCTCGATAGGGCGAGCCGCGCCTGGTTCGCGCAGGACTATGACCGCTTCCTCGCCAGCTACGACCTCGTCGCGGTGATGGCGATGCCCCGGCTCGAGCAGGTGCCCGGGGATCCGATGGCGTGGCTCGGCCGCCTGGTCGTTGCGGCGCGGGAGCGGCCGGACGGCCTGTCGCACACGCTGTTCGAGCTGCAATCCGTCGATTGGCGCCGACCCGATACCGGCACCGAAGCCAATCTGCCGACGCAGGAGCTGGTCGGGGAGATGCGGTTCCTCGAGCGCCAGGGCGCGCTCAACCTCGGTTACTACCCCGATGATTTCCTGCGCGACCATCCGCGCGCGGCCCCGCTGCACGCCGCCTTCTCGCTCGAATCATTCCCCTACGGCCAGCACTGACGGGATCGGGGGAATGCGATGCTGAGCGAGCACCTTCTCAACGCCATCGTCGGGGCCTTCGCCGTCATCGGGCTCGTCTTCACCGCCAAGGCGAGCGGCTTCCTGCTCGAGTTCGTGTTCCTCTATCCGCTGTTCATGGCCTATGTCTGGATGGCCGGCGGCATCTATTTCGATCTGCATTGGGAGCGGCGTTCGCTGCGCCCGGACGACGTGCCGGAGATCGCCGATCCGCCGCTCGTCTCGATCCTGGTGCCGTGCTTCAACGAAGCCGACAACGCCGCCGAGACCGTCGCCGGCCTCGCGGCGCAGAACTATCCGAACTTCGAGATCATCGCCATCAATGACGGCTCGCGCGACGAGACGGGGCTGATCCTCGAGCGCCTCACCGCGGTGCATCCCAATCTCCGCGTCATCCATCACGCCGCGAACCAGGGCAAGGCGATGGCGCTGCGCATGGGCGCGCTCGCGGCGCGCGGCGAATTCCTGGTCTGCATCGACGGCGATGCGGTGCTGCACCCGAACGCGGTCGCGCATCTCGTGGCGCCGATGGTGAAGCATCCGCGCGTCGGCGCGGTCACGGGCAATCCGCGCATCCGCACGCGCTCGACGCTGCTCGGCCGCATCCAGGTCGGCGAGTTCTCGTCGATCATCGGCCTGATCAAGCGGGCGCAGCGGGTTTACGGCCAGGTCTTCACCGTCTCCGGCGTCATCGCCGCGTTCCGGCGCCGCGCGCTGCATCGCATCGGCTATTGGGGCCTCGACATGGCGACGGAGGACATCGATGTGAGCTGGGCGCTCGAGGTCGATCATTGGTCGATCCAGTATGAGCCGGCGGCGATCTGCTGGATCCTGATGCCGGAGACCTTCAAGGGCCTGTGGCGGCAGCGGCTGCGGTGGGCGCGCGGCGGCGCCGAGGTCTTCCGCAAGCATGCGCGGACGATCTGGACCTGGCGGCGGCGGCGCATGTGGGGGATCGCGCTCGAATATGCGTTGAGCGCGGCCTGGGCCTATGCCTTCGTGCTCAGCCTCGCGCTGTGGGGATTGGGACATTTCGTCCGCATGCCGGCGGGTCTCAACGTGCCGACAATCCTGCCGCCGGCGTTCTGGGGCCTGATGCTCGCGGCGACCAACCTCATGCAAGTCGCCGTCGCCGTCTTGATCGAACGCCGCTATGAGCCGCGCCTCGCGCGCGCGCTCGCCTGGATCATCTGGTACCCGATGGTCTACTGGCTGATCTCGCTCGTCACCACCGTCGTCGGCTTCCCGCTGGCGCTCCTCAGAACTCGTCCGGCGCGCGCGGTGTGGACGAGTCCCGACCGGGGCTTCCGGTCATTTCCGCCCAGTCCCTGATCTTCACCGACGCCGCGCGGCCGCTGTGGTCGCGGCTGCGCGATGTCGTGCTCACGGCGGCGCTGTGGGGACTCTATGTCTGGCTCAACCGCGATCTCTTCCTCGTTCTCTGGGACGTCCCACGCTGGCTCACCGGCGGCGGCCTCACGCCGGCGATCCGAGAGGCCATTGGCCTGGTCGAGACGCTGGGGGCCTACAGCGCCGTGGTCGCGGTCAACACGCTCTTGGTGGTCGCCTGGGCGCTTTACAATCAGCTGCGCTTTCGCGGCAAGGAGCGCCGCCGGTTCTCAGAAGCGGTCTCGCCGGCAGAGCTCGCCGAGCGCTACGGCCGATCGCCGGACGAGATCTGCGCCTGGCAGGAGGCGCGCATCCTCGTCATCTATCACGGCAGCGGCGAGCAGATCGCGCATGTGGAGACGGAGCCGCTGTTTTCGGGAGAAGGGGGGTAGCGCTGACAATCGCATTTGCGGCCGCGCCCGTGACAGGAAAGATTCACCACGGAGGCACGGAGATCACGGAGAAGTGAAGAATGGCGCGCTTCGCGCGCCAAAAAGTGATCTCTGTGTCCTCCGTGCCTCCGTGGTGAACCTTACGCTATAGCCGCCGGCACCGCTCATCATCGGACTCTCGCTCGCCGCCTGACGCCGATCCGACCGGCACCGGCGGTTCGCGCAAACCGCGAAAGCCAGCGCGATTGCGCGCTGCGCGAGGTTGGTTCACACTCGACCTCCGCACCCAAAAATCACGGCCGCCCAACGGCGAGACCAGGCACAGGAGGAGGTCCGCAATGCACGCGATCCGCATCGATCGAACGAAGCCGCTCGCCGAGGAGCCGCGCTCGGGCCATAACCGCTATCATCCGGAGATTCCGCCGGCGCTCGAAATCGGCGAAGGCGAAGAGGTCGTGCTCGAAACCCGCGACGCGCTCGACGGCCAGATCAAGCCGGGCGCGACCGTTGCCGATTTCGCCGCGCTCAATGTCGGTGCCGTCCATCCGCTGACCGGCCCGGTTTTCGTCAAAGGCGCCAAGCCCGGCGATCTGCTCGAAATCGAGTTCCTCGACATCGCGCCGCAGCCGACGGCGTTCAGCGCGATCGTGCCGGGATTGGGCTTCCTGCGCGATGTCATGACCGAGCCGTTCCTGGTGCATTGGAAAATCCGGGAGGGCTGGGCGACGTCGGAGCAGATCCCGGGGGTGCGGATTCCCGGCGCGCCGTTCATGGGCGTCACCGCCACCGCCCCTTCGGCGCAGAAGCTCAAGGAATGGACGGCGCGCGAGCAGCGCGTCATCGACAAGGGCGGCATGGCGCTGCCGCCGGACCCGGCCGGCGCGGTGCCGGCGGGCCCGTGCGCGCTGACCGGTCTCAGGACCCTGCCGCCGCGCGAAAATGGCGGCAATTTCGACGTGAAGCAGTTGACCAAAGGCGCGAAGCTCTACCTCCCCGTCTTCCAGGAGGGCGCGCTCTTCTCCACCGGCGATGCGCATTTCGCGCAAGGCGATGGCGAGGTCTGCGTCACCGCGGTCGAGATGGGCGCCACCGTCGCGGTGCGGTTCCGCGTGCAGAAAGGCGGCGCGGCCGCGCGCAAATTCATGGCGCCGGTGTTCACGCGGCAGAGTTATTTCGCCGATCCCAAAATCGCGGCGCCCGAGCGCTTCCTCGGCGTCATGGGCATGCCGATCAATGCCACGGGCGAGATCGAGGCCGAGAACCTGACGCTGGCCTGCCGCAACGCGGTGCTCAACATGATCGAATTGCTGCAGGAGCGCGGCTTCAGCCGGTCGCAAGCCTATGTCATCTGCAGCGTCGCGGTGGATTTGCGCATCTCGAACGTGGTCGATGTGCCCAACTATGTCGTGTCCGCGCTGCTGCCCGAGGCCATCTTCGGCGATTGAGCTCAGGCATGGTTGTGGTTGTGCGGATCGTCCTCGAGCGGCTTGTGCCCTGAGCGTTGTCTCAGCGGCTTTGCCGCGTGGGCGAGGTTGATGGCGGTGTTGACCAGGGTGATATGAGAGAAGGCCTGCGGGAAATTGCCGACGAGACGCTTCGCCCGGGAATCGTATTCCTCTGACAGCAGCCCGACATCGTTCACGAGCCCGAGAAGCTGCTTGAACAGCCGGCGCGCCGACCGCCGGCGGCCGAGCAGGACGAGATTGTCCACCAGCCAGAAGCTGCACGCCAGGAAGGCGCCCTCGCTCCCGGGCAGGCCGTCGACGGCGCCGCGCGTATCGTAGCGGCGGACGAAGCCGTCCGTGGTGAGACGATGCTCGATCGCCTCGACCGTGCTGCGGACGCGCGGATCGGTCGGCGGCAGGAAGCCGACGAGCGGCAGCAGCAGCACGCTCGCATCGAGCTGGGTCGAGCCATAGGCCTGGGCAAAGGCCTTGATCTCCGGGTTGAAGGCCTCGCGGCAGACCTCGTCGTGAATCGTCGAACGAATGGCACGCCAACGGTCGACCGGTCCCTCGAGGCCGAACTCTTCGCAGTTCTTGATCGCCCGATCGAAGGCGACCCAGGCCATCGCCTTGGAGTAGGTGAAATGCTGGGGACCGCCGCGCACCTCCCAGATGCCCTCATCGGGCTGGTGCCAGATCGTCTCCAGGTGATCGATGAGCGCGCGTTGCAGGTCCCAGCCCGCGGCGCTGCCGGCGAGGCCGCTGCGGCGCGCGTGATAAAGCGCGTCCATGACTTCGCCGAAAATGTCGAGCTGAAGCTGCTGCGCGGCGGCATTGCCGATGCGCACCGGCTTGGCTCCCTCATAGCCGGGCAGCCACGGCACTTCCCATTCGGTCAAGCGCCGCTCGCCGGCGATGCCATACATGATCTGCAGCTGCGACGGGCTGCCGGCGGCGGCGCGCAGCAGCCACTCCGTCCAGTCCCGCGCTTCCTCGTAATAGCCGCAGTTCATCAGGGCGAGCAGGGTCAGCGTGGTGTCGCGCAGCCAGCAATAGCGGTAGTCCCAGTTGCGCGGTCCGCCGAGCTGCTCGGGCAGCGAGGTGGTGGGCGCGGCGACGATACCGCCGGTCGGCCGGAAGGTCAGCGCCTTCAAGGTGATGAGCGAGCGGCGCACGGCCGGGGTCCATTCGCCGAGATCGACGCAGCGGCTCGACCATTGGTGCCAGAAGCTTTCGGTCTGCGTCAGCGCGGCCACGGTATCCAGCGCCGGCGGCGGCGGCAGATGCGAGGGCGAATAGGTCAGGACGAAGGGCACGGTCTGCCCATGCGATATCACGAACTCGCCGACGGTCTTGAAATCCTTGCCGCGCAGAGCGACGGGCGTGCGCAGAACGACCATGTCGGGCCCGACGATCGCACACAGGGCATCGTCCGGCAGGCGCGTCACCCACGGCACCAGCGCGCCATAGTCGAAGCGCAGAACCAGCTCCACCTGCATCGCGACGCGGCCGCGCTTGCCGACGACCAGCCGCACGATGTTGGAGGTGTCGTCGCGCAACGGCATGAAGTCGATCAGGGTGACCTCGCCCTCCTCAGTGGTGAAAGTCGTTTCCAGGATCAGGGTATCGTTGCGGTACTGCCGCGTCGTCCGGGCCTTGGCATCCGCCGGGGCAATCAGCCAGCGCCCATGCTCGGGCTCGCCGAGCAGCGCGGCGAAGCACGCGCCGCTGTCGAAGCGCGGCCAGCACAGCCAGTCGATCGAGCCGTCCCGCGCGACGAGCGCGGCGGTCTCGCAATCGCCGATCAGGGCGTAGTCTTCCAGTCTTTGCGGCATCCTCGCGCTCCCCACGCTTACCAGCCCATCACATTCGGTGTTTCGCCCGCCGCTTCACAGGGCAATCGCATTTGTCACCACGTCTGCGGCGGGAAAAGGTTCACCACGGAGGCACGGAGATCACGGAGAACAGAGGAATGGCGCGCTTCGCGCGCCAAACACTTATTCTCCGTGTCCTCCGTGCCTCCGTGGTGAATCATGTGCGATAGACCTGCATCGTTTTACGCGGATCCCCAAGCGGCGGGCAGGTCGAGCAGGCCGCGGAAGGCCCAGCCGCCGAAGCGAATCGGCTGGGCTTCAGCGAGCCGAAGCCGGCTCAGCCGGGTGAAGATCGACGGCAACGCCACCTCGGCGATCATGGCGCGCGCGGCCCAGGCGCCGGCGCAGAAATGCGGCCCTGCACCGAAGGCGATGCTCTTGCTGATGTCGCGGGTAACGTCGAACCGGTCGGCACTGTCGAAGACCGCCGCGTCGCGATTGGCCGAGCCGAACATGAAGAAGATGCGATCCTCGGGCGCGAAATCGATGTCCTTGAAGCGCCAAGGCCTGGCAATGCGCCGCGGCGACATGCCGATGGGGGAGATCCAGCGCGCATACTCCTCGAAGGCCTGCAGCCACGTCACCCGCCCGTCGCGCACCAGCGCCAATTGCCGGGGATGAGTGAGCAGCGCCCAGATCGTGCCGGCGATCGCATCGCGCGGCTCGTTCTGCCCGCCGGAGATCGTCAGCTTGATGTTGGCGCGCACGCTGTCGAGCGCCATGCCCGCGTGGAGCATGACGCTGAGGAGGCTCGCATTGGCATGCCGCTTCACCACCGGAATCATATCGTCGATGGCGCGGTCGATGGCGGCGGTCGCGTCATGGCAACGCCGCTCCACGGCAGGATCGCCGAGGTAATTGGCGATGCCGTCGATCATCGCCTGCGACCACGCATCCATTTCCTGATAGGAGATGTTGGTGAGGCCGGTCATGTCCTTGAGGCATTCGGCGGAGAGTGGCAGCGCAAATTCCGTGCAGAGATCGGCCCGCCCGGCCGCGCCGAACCCGGCGAGGATACGGTCCGCATGCGCCTGGAAGCGTTCGGTCCACACCTGCGTCACCGTCTTGGGCGACATCGCCGGCAGAATCACTTTGCGCTCGGAGCTGTGCGCGGCGCCGTCCTTGCGCATCATGTTGTGGCCCATCAGCCGCGTCATCAGCCCTGCCGGCTGGTCGGAGCTGAAGATGTCGATCTGCTTTTCGCAGATCATGATGTCGTCGTGCCGGGTGAGGAGCGTGCTGCCGAGCTGCGGCACATAGGCGATCGGCGCTTCGGCGCGCAGCCGGGCCAGAACGGGATAGGGGTCCCGCCAGAAGGCGTCGGCGTCGATGTCAACGGAGGGTGCGGTGCTGATCGCCGGTCCCCTTCGCCGGAGGGTGTCGAAGAGCGCCGCTACTCGGCGGCGCGGGCGCCGTTCTCCTCGGCGATCATGCGCTCGATGAAGCGCCGCATGATCATGCGGTTGGCGTCCGTGGCGATGTCGACGAGACCGGCCTCGCCGAGCTCGGTCATGCGCGCCTGCTGCGCCTCGACCATCTCCTTGTCCTCGACGAAGGTCGGCGCGATCTCGCTATAGAGCTGCTCGGTCGCGTCCGGTTCGTTCTGGCGATAGCCATTGGCGCAAGACCAGAAATAGAAGCACGAGGTTTCGGTCTCGGGGGTCAAGCCGTGGAACAGGCGGAACTGGAAGCCGCCTTCGCGCTTGCCCTCATAAGCGCCGGTGCCGACATCGGCGGCGCCGGTCCATTGCAGGATCGAGCTGGGCGCGACCCATTCGAATTCCTGCCAGCGATCGACCCGGCCGGTGAAGCCCGCCGCTTTCACGTAAGTCGGCGGCGGCACCGAGTTGCGCATCCAGCGGGTGAATTTGATGCCGGTGGAGGTGCGCGTGGTTTTCATCTCGGCGCCGACATGCGCCGCGGGATTGCCGCCCACCGTCCTGGCGTGGAGATAGCCGAGATGCGTCAGGTCCATGAGATTGTCGACCATCAGCATGTAGTTGCCCTTGATGGGATAGCAGGCATGCTTGTTGGGCCAATGGGCGCGGTCGTTGTGGTAGGGGAAGTCGAGGATCCGGCCCGGATCGGCGCGCGCCGCCTCACCCATCCACAGCCATACGAGCTGATCTTTCTCGACGACGGGGTAGCTGCGCACCCGCGCGTCGTCGGGAATGCGGCTCTGCCCGGGAATCACGACGCATTTGCCGCTGCCGTCGAAGGTCAACCCGTGATAACCGCATTGGATCCCGCCCGGAACGACGGTGCCGTGCGACAGCGGCGCCGAGCGGTGGCAACAGCGGTCCGCCAGCGCGGCGGCGGCGCCGGTGCTGTCGCGGAACAGCACGATCGGCTCGTCGCAGATGCGGCGGCCGAGCGGCTTCTCCCCGAGCTCGTCGGCCCAAGCGGCGATATACCAGGCGTTGCGAAGAAACATGACAGGTCTCCCGCGCCGGCGATTTGCGGGAAAGTGTAAGGCCGAAGGGGCGGCGAGGGAAAGCGATTCCCGCGCGACGTTGGTACCGCTACGCAAGTCCGATTGCGCAACCCCACCTCACCCCAACCCTCTCCGCCCCTGAGGGGCGGAGAGGGGGACCCGCGCAGCGGGGGGTGAGGTGGGGAGGCTGCGACCGGCGGCAGCGCATTGATCGGGTCAGGGCTGCCCGGGACGCTCCAGCCAGACCGTCATGCCCTGCTGCAACGCCGGCGCTGGCGCGGCGGGGTCGGCGCGGATGAGGAAGGTGTTGAGATCGTAATCGCCGACGGCGCGCGCCGCGCGCCAGGTCGCGAACTCGCCGCGCGGCAGGATTTCGGTGATCCGGGCGGCGACGCGGGTTTTGCCGCCGGGCAGCAGAAGCTCGACCGGCGCGCCGATCCGGAGCGTCCCGAGTCGATCCTCGCGCAGGTTGAAGCTCGCCCAGCGCTCGGCGGTCGGCCGCAAAGTCATGACCGGCTGACCCGGGATGATGGCTTCGCCGGGCTCGGCGACGAGCAAGGCGATGGTGCCGTCCTGGGGCGCGCGCAGCTGCAATTTGGCGACGCGCGCCGCAACCACCGCGACCGCCGCCGCGGCTTTGCCGACCTCGGCATCGGCCACCTCGCGCTGCTCGGCGGTCGGGCCGAGACGGGCGGCCTGGTACTGCTCCTCGGCGCCGAGCAGATTGGCACGCGCCGTGCCGATCTCCGCGGTCGCCTTGTCGAGGTCCTGGACCGAGGCGACACCCTGCGCCGAAAGGCTCGAGGTGCGGGCGAATTGCTGCTCGGCGTAGAGCAGATTGGCCTTGGCGGTCTCGACCGAGCGTTGCAGGGCATCCACCTGCTCTTGTCGCGGGCCGGCATAAACCCGGTCGCGCGCGGCGCGCGCCTCGCCGAGCTGCGCCTTGGCCAGCACCAGCCCCGCTTCGAGCTCCGGATTCGACAGCTCGGCCAGCACATCGCCGGCATGGACGCTCTGTCCTCGAGCGACGGCGATGCGCTTGAGCCGGCCGCTGATCTCCGGCGCGATCTTGATCTCGGTCGCCTCGATCACGCCGGGGGCGCTGGGCGACCGCACATGCGAGCCCAGCACCAGAAAAGCGAGGATGC
>Ga0335073_10006633_pt1 | contig 16265 bp, 14 predicted proteins | sample Lox_Sample_22_FD_207093 | JGI IMG/M metagenome (GOLD analysis project Ga0335073, IMG submission 207093) | Soil microbial communities from Loxahatchee National Wildlife Refuge, Florida, United States - Lox_Sample_2.2 | ecosystem: Environmental > Terrestrial > Soil > Wetlands | place: USA... | reverse complement strand
CGGGCCCGCGGGCAGTTCGTGACGGCCGCCGGCGGCAGGTTTCGCTGGCCGACAGCGCGGCCGACACCAGAGTGGCCACGCCCGCGCGCGGCCTGGAGCGAGTTCACCCGGTTGGTCGCAGGCCCATCCGGTTGCCGGGAGATCGCAGGCAGTATGAAGCCATGACTACTGAACCCGTGGGGCGGCCCGTTGCGTTAGTGACGGGAGCCGGCCGGCGACGCGGGATCGCCACGGCGATCGGACGGCGCCTAGCCGAGACCGGCTGGGACGTGGCCTTCACGCACCTAAGGGCCTATGACGCGCGCATGCCGTGGGGGGCAGACCATGGTGCGGCCGGGGAACTGGCGGATCGCCTGCGTGCGGCCGGGGCGCGCGCGTGCCCGATAGAAGCGGACTTCACGGACGTCCGGGCACCCGGGCGGGTCCTCGATCAAGTACGCCTCGAGGTGGGACCGGTCAGCGCGCTGGTGCTGGGCCACTGTGAGTCGGTGGCCAGCGGGATCATGGACACCAGCCCGGAATCCTTCGACCGGCACTTCGCGGTCAACGCGCGTGCCGGGTGGCTGCTGATCCGCGAGTACGCGCGCCAGTTCCCCGGACCCCATGGCTCAGGCCGGATCGTCGCGCTGACCTCCGATCACACGGCCGGGAATCTGCCCTATGGCGCGTCGAAGGGCGCACTGGACCGGATCGTCATCGCGGCCGCCCGGGAGTTGTCGAGCCTTGGAGTCACGGCGAACTGCGTCAACCCGGGCCCGACAGACAACGGGTGGATGAGCGAGAAGGTGAAGGCTGAGCTGACGGCCAGCACGCCGCTCGGCCGGCTCGGCCAGCCGCGCGACGCCGCCAGCCTGGTCGCGTTCTTGTGCTCGCCAGAGGGCGGCTGGATCAATGGGCAGCTGATTCACAGCAACGGCGGCTTGTGAAGCTGGGCCACCGCCAGGATCATGAACGGAGTTCGGCCGCGTGCTACATCATCTCGTCTGTTGTGGGGAGCAGGACGGTCTTGAGCTCGGTGTAGGACTCGATCGCGGGGCGGCCGCCCTCGCGGCCGAGGCCGGACTGGCGGTATCCGCCGAAGGCCGCGTGCGGCTCCAGCTGGTAGCCGTTGATGCCGACGGTGCCCGCCCGGATGGCCTTGGTCATCCGCATGGCACGCTTGATGTCGCTGGTCCAGACCGTGGCCGCGAGCCCGTACTCGGTGTCGTTAGCGATCCGCGCCGCCTCTTCCTCGTCGCTGAACGGGATCACCGACAGTACCGGGCCGAAGATCTCCTCCCGGGCGATGCTCATGTCGTTGGACACGTCGGTGAACAGCGTCGGCGTGACGAAGTTACCCGCGGCCAGGTCGCCCTCGCCGCGGGTGCCGCCGCAGACTAGCCGGGCGCCTTCGGCCTGGCCCCGGGCGATCAGCCCGAGCACCCGGTCCAGCTGCCTGGCGTTGATCAGTGGCGATGAAGTGACCGCGGGGTCGAACGGGTTGCCGTAGTTGACCATCCCGCCGATCATCTCGGCCATCGACAGGAACTCGTCGGCCACGTCCCGCTGCACCAGCGCCCGGGTCGGGGCCAGGCAGACCTGCCCGGACAGGCCGAGGGTCACCGTGCCCATCGTGATCGCGGCGGCCGAACCCACGTCGGCATCGGCAAACACCAGCGCCGGGCTCTTGCCCCCCAGCTCCAGGCTGACCCGCTTGAACCCGTCGGCCGATGCCTCAATAATCTTCCGCCCGACGGCCCGGCTGCCGGTGAACGACAGCTTGCTGACCATCGGATGGCGGATCAGCGCCTCGCCAGTCGGGTCGCCCGGCCCGGTGACGACGTTGAGTACCCCGGGCGGGAGCCCGGCTTCCTCGACCAGCCGGGCCAGGCGCAGCACGGCGAACGTGGCGTACTCCGACGGCTTGAGCACCACCGTGCACCCGGCCGCCAGGGCCGGGGCCAGCTTCTGCGCGGACAGCAACAGCGGCGCGTTCCACGGGACCACCGCGCCGACCACCCCGACCGGCTCGCGCAGCGTGAAAACCATGTGATCGCCGCCCTGGTACGGCGGCAGCGTCTCGCCGGCCAGCTTGTCCACCCAGCCCGCGTGGTGGTCGAACACGTCGGCCACGAACGCGGCCGACGTCGCGTAGACGCTGCCGAAGCTCAGCGGGACGCTGTTGTCGAGCGCCTGCAGCTTGAGCAGCTCGTCGCCGTGCTCCCGGACCAGGTCAGCTACCCGGCGCAGCACCCGGATCCGCTCGCTGGCCCGGGCCTTTGGCCACGGTCCCTCGTCAAAGGCCCGACGCGCCGCGCGCACCGCCAGGTCCACGTCCTCGGCCGCGGCCACGGGGAAGGTGGCGACGTCCTCCCCGGTCGCGGGGTGACGGTGGGTCCACGTCTGGCCGCTGGTAGCGGCGGCCTGCTGCCCGTCGATCAGCATCAGGCCATCGGCGAGGCCGATCTCATCGCGATGTGGCTTGATCGATGCGACCACCGCGCGCTCCTTAGTAGAACACGTTCTATTTGCCGGGAGCGTAACATGCGGCCGTACCCGGAAGATGGGAGCGTGATGGTGGAAGGGCAGGCCCTGGTCCTGGGCGGCGGGGGCGTGGCGGGCATCGCGTGGACGACCGGGCTGCTGGCCGGGCTGGCCGAGGCCGGGCAGGACGTGACCGGAGCGGACCTGATTGTCGGCACATCGGCCGGGGCGACCGTGGCTGCGCAGGTCGGCAGCGGGCTGCCGCTGGACGACCTGTTCGCCCGGCAGACCAAGCCGGCCCTGCAGCCCCGGGAGATACCGGTCGACGTGGATCTGGACAAGTTCGCGGCCGAGTGGGGCGAGGTCATGGCCGGCGTGACGTCGGCGCAGGACGCGCTGCGGCGCGTCGGCGCCTACGCGCTCGCGGCCGACACCGTGCCCGAGGCCATGCGGCGGGGCGTGATCGAGTCACGCTTGCCGTCGCACGACTGGCCGTCGCGGCGCATCCTGCTGGTCGCGGTCGACGCGGGGACCGGCGAAACGCGCGTGTTCGACCGCGAGTCCGGGGCCAGCCTGGTGGACGCCGTGGCCGCCAGCTGCGCGGTGCCGGGCATCTGGCCGCCGGTGACCATCGCCGGCCGCCGGTACATCGACGGCGGCGTCCGGTCCACCGACAACGCGGACCTGGCCGAGGGGTCCGAGCGGATCGTGGTGATCTCGCCGCTGGGCTATAACTCGCCGCTCCCGTCGCCGATGCCGCTGCGCAAGGTCGTCGATCAGCTTCGCGCCGGCGGCTCTGAGGTCACCGTCGTCGCGCCGGACGAGGCGTCGGCCGCCGCGATCGGCGCCAACCCGCTCGACCCGGCCACCCGGGTCCCGGCGGCCGAGGCCGGCCGGGCCCAGGGCCGTGGCGGCCTGGTCGATGCCGCCTAGGCGGGGTTAGGCTTCCGAACCAAGCGCTAGGTCGAACGGAAAGCGGCATGGGAATCCAGCTGCGCAGCAGCGACGGCGTCGCCGAGGTCATCATCGATTTCCCGCCGGTCAACGCGCTGCCCGTGGCGGGCTGGTTCGAGCTCGCCGACGGGGTGACCGCGGCCGGCGCCGACCCGGCCGTCCGGGCGGTGATCCTCGCGGCCGAGGGCCGGGGCTTCTGCGCCGGCGTGGACATCAAGCAGATGCAGCAGACGCCGGGCCACGAGGCGCTGCTCGGCGCCAACCGCGGCTGCTTCGCCGCGTTCGCCGCGGTGTACGACTGCCCGGTGCCGGTGATCGCCGCCGTGCACGGGTTCTGCCTCGGCGGCGGCGTCGGGCTGGCCGGCAACGCGGACATCGTCATCGCCGCGCACGACGCGACGTTCGGCCTGCCCGAGGTCGACCGCGGCGCCCTGGGCGCGGCCACGCACCTGTCCCGGCTGGTGCCGCAGCATCTGATGCGCGCCATGGTGTACACCTGCCGCACCGCGTCGGCCCAGCAGCTGCTCGCGTTCGGCTCGGTGCTGGACGTGGTGCCGCCGGCGGACCTGCGGGACGCCGCGCGCGACGTCGCCGGGCAGATCGCGGCCAAGGATCCCGCGGTCATCCGGCTGGCCAAGCAGTCGCTGAACGGCATCGACCCGGTCGACGTCAAGCGCAGCTACCGGTACGAGCAGGGGTTCACGTTCGAGCTCAACCTCACCGGGGTCTCCGACGAGGCGCGCCAGGCGTTCCTGGACCGGCATCCGTGACCGACAAGGTGCTGAGCGCCGACGACGTCGCCGGCGAGCTGCGCTCCGGCATGACGGTCGGGATCGGCGGCTGGGGATCCCGGCGCAAGCCGATGGCCCTGGTCCGGGCCATCCTCAGGTCCGGCGTGACCGACCTGACGGTCGTCTCCTACGGCGGCCCCGACGTGGGGCTGCTGATGGCCGCCGGCCGGGTGCGCCGGGTGGTCTGCGGTTTCGTCACGCTGGACACGATCCCGCTCGAGCCGCACTTCCGGCGGGGCCGGCAGGCCGGCACCGTCGAGCTCACCGAGCTGGACGAGGGCATGCTGCACTGGGGCCTGCTGGCGGCCGCGCACCGGCTGCCGTTCCTGCCGATCCGGGCCGGCCTCGGCTCTGACGTGCCGCGGGTCAACCCGGACCTGCGCACGGTGCGGTCCCCGTACGCCGACGGCGAGGAGCTCATCGCCATGCCGGCGTTGCGGCTCGACGCGGCGCTGATCCACCTCAACCGGGCCGACCCGCGGGGCAACGGGCAGTACCTCGGCCCTGACCCGTACTTCGACGACCTGTTCTGCGCCGCCGCCGACCGCAGCTTCCTGTCCTGCGAGCGGATCGTGCCCACCGCGGACCTGCTCGCCGCGGGGCCGCCGCAGAGCCTGCTGGTCAGCCGGGCGACGATCGACGGCGTGGTCGAGGCGCGCGGCGGCGCCCACTTCACCAGCTGCGTCCCGGACTACGGCCGGGACGAGGCGTTCCAGGCCGAGTACGCGGCGTCGGCCGCGAGCCCGGAAGCCTGGGAGCGCTTCGCCGCCGAGTACCTGGCCGGCGACGAGGTCGCGTACCAGCAGGCCGTCGGCCGCTTCCGGGCCGCCGCCGCGGCGGCCCGGGCATGAGCGTCTTGCCAGAGGCGAGCCCATGAGCGTCTTGCCGGAGGCGAGCCCATGAGTGTCTTGCCGGAGGCGAGCCCATGAGCGTCTTGCCGGAGGCGAGCCCATGAGTGTCTTGCCGGAGGCGAGCCCATGAGTACGGACGACGTGACCCGGGCCGAGGTCTGCGTGGTGGCGTGCGCCGAGGCGTGGCGCGGCGACGGCGCGATCCTGGCCAGCCCCACGGGCCTGATTCCCGGGCTCGGTGCCCGGCTGGCGCAGCTCACGTTCGCGCCCGACCTGCTGCTATCCGACGGCGAGGCCTACCTGCAGGACGCCGGCGGCGTGACCGAGGGCTGGCTGCCGTACCGGTTGGTGTTCACGGTGGTGGCCGCGGGGCGGCGGCACGCGATGATGGGGGCCGCGCAGGTGGACCGGTACGGGAACCAGAACATCTCCTGCATCGGCGACTGGGCCCGGCCCTCGGCGCAGCTGCTCGGCGTGCGCGGCGCGCCCGGCAACACCGTGAATCACCCGGTCAGCTACTGGGTGCCGCGGCACTCGCGCCGGGTGTTCGTCGACGCGGTCGACATGGTCTGCGGCACCGGCTACGACCGGGCCGCGCGCGCCGGCCACGCCGCCGCGCGCTTTCACGAGCTGCGCGTGGTGGTCAGCAACCTGGCGGTCCTGGACTTCCGGACCCCGGACCGCACGATGCGGTTGCGTTCGGTTCACCCCGGGATCACGGTGCCCGACGTCGTGGCCGCCACCGGCTTCCCGCTGACCATCCCGGACGACGTGCCGGTCACCCGGCGGCCGACCCCGCAGGAGCTGGCCCTGATCCGCGACCGGCTGGACCCGGAGGCCCGGCGCGAGAAGGAGCTGGCGTGATCCGCACGCCGCTGACCGGCTTGCTGGGCATCCGCTACCCGATCGTGGCGACCGGCATGGGGTACGTGTCCGGGGCCCGGCTGACCGCGGCCACGTCCTCGGCCGGCGGGCTGGGCATCATCGCGTCCGCGACGATGAGCCACGAGGCATTGCGTTCCGTGATAAAGGAGGTCAAGGAACGCACCGACGCGCCGTTCGGGGTCAACGTCCGGTCGGACGCGCCGGACGCGGCCGAGCGGGTCGAGCTGATCATCGCCGAGGGGGTGCGCGTGGCCTCGTTCGCGCTGGCCCCGCGGCGGGACCTGATCGCGCGCCTGAAAGACGCGGGCGTGGCCGTGATCCCCTCGGTCGGCGCGCGCCGGCACGCGGAGAAGGTGGCGGCCTGGGGAGCGGACGCGGTCATCGCGGCGGGCGGCGAGGCCGGCGGGCACACCGGCCCGGTGCCCACGAGCCTGCTCATCCCGCAGGTCGTGGACGCGGTGGACATCCCGGTCGTGGCGGCGGGCGGGTTCTTCGACGGGCGCGGGCTGGTCGCGGCGCTGGCCTACGGCGCGGCCGGGATCGCGATGGGCACCCGGTTCCTGCTGACCAGCGACAGCCCGGTGCCCGACGCGGTCAAGCGGGCCTACCTGGCCGCCGACGTCACCGGCACCGTGGTCACCACGCGGGTCGACGGCGTCCCGCACCGGGTGCTGCGCACACCGCTGGTGGAACGGCTGGACCGGGCCGGGCCGGTGAGCGGCCTGCTGCGGTCGGCCCGCAGCGCCGCGGCGTTCCGCGGGCTGTCCGGGCTGAGCTGGCCGGAACTGATCCGGCAGGGCCGGGCCATGCGCCACGGCACCGAGCTGACCTGGGGGCAGGTGCTGATGGCCGCGAACACCCCGACGCTGCTGCGCGCGGCGATGGTGGACGGCCGGCCCGACCTCGGCCTGATGTCGTCCGGGCAGGTGGCCGGGCTGATCGACGACCTGCCGTCCTGCGCCGAGCTGATCGCCCGGATCATGGCCGAGGCCGAGCAGTGCCTGGCCCGCCTGGGCGAGTCTGGCCAGCCCGGCGACGCCGGCTAGCCGAGCCGGCCGCCTGCGCCGGCCCTGCCTCCCGCACGGGCGGCTACGCCGGGCGGTTGCTACCGTCCGGGTGGCTCTCCTTCCGGGATGGTGCTTCCACGATCTTGGTGATGTTCGCGACCGTCCCGTCGCCCTGCTGGACGTGCTGGTTTCTCCAGGCAAGATTGACGGTCGGGCCCCACCGGGACGGCCGGTTGTCCTCGCTGCCGTCAGCGCGGCGTTCTTTCGACTTCGACCGGGCCAGGGCCACCGCCGATGCGATGGCGGTCAGCAGGGCCAGGAAGAAACTCGCGACGCTCGCGTACTGGTCGGCGTGCCCGAGGCCCTGGAATGCGAAAAAGACGCCGCATGCCACGAGGACGATGGCGCCCGCCCCCATGACCAGCCACATGCGCACCCGGACCGCCTCCGTCGCTGTCAGCGGGCTTCACGATCGCGATCGATGCCGCCTTCGCGTTCCCCGGAGGGGCTGATTCCCACGAACCTCAACCACTCACGCTTCAGGAGGTATGACGGCCGGTCAGCCTGCTCAAGATCGCGAACCTCGGCCGCTTGCTCTCTGACCCGGCCGAGATCGGCGAGTATGGTGCCGCGGCTGAGACCGCCGCGGTGAACCCGCGTATCGGTGCGCAACTCGTTGTCAACTCCGACCATGACCGCGGATGCCTGGCTGACGACATCGACGCCGAAAAGCCCGTAGATCGATGCGGTGCCGCTTCTCAGGCCGATGCTGTGGTCGAGCAAGACAAGTTCGTCGGTACAGTCGGCCGCCACGGCGGTGGCGCGCAGGAACCTCTCGGTGCCAGGCCCGCGTTCCGGTCCGTCCACCGCGGCGACCAGAGAACGGACCAGGTCCGGGTGGCGGGCCAGGAGATCGATGACGGGCAACTCGGACTCGTCCACCAGGTAGTGGGTGGTCACGTCCGCCCTGGACCAGTTGCCCTGCTGGACGCTCTGTGATGAGGTGGCCACGATGTTCGGGTCCGCCTGGAGCGCGACGCTCGCCGTAGTGGCCCGGTGCTCCGGCGACTCAGCGAGGCGCTTCATCGCCCGCTGGAACCGCGCGATCCCGCCTTCGGGGTCTTTGAGCAGCTCTCGCAGGGCGGCATTTCCCGCGCCGGGCTTCAGTAGCGGGTCGAGCGACAGGGACAACCGGTGAACGTGATAGTGGTCCTCTGACTTCATCGTGCAATGGTCACCCGCGACCACCGCCGTGGACCGGCGGGCGTGGACGGTGCGAGCGGGGAAAAACCGGGCCAGCCCGGCGACGCGCACGTGGCTGTGGGCAGACGCCGCCACCTCGAGCGTCGCCGGCTGCAGTGATGGCTTCACCCGGTCCCCGAGCCGGTCCCCGGCCGGGCTCTCCACGGTGAATGTCTCGGCCGGCGAGGGTGTCCCCGGGTCCGCTTGCGAGGCGGCATCGTTCAGCGCACGGGTGAGCCCTCGGTCAAGTTCTCCGGCGGCCTTGATCGCGCCGGCCAGCTGTTCCCTCAACGGCGGGCTGATTTCCGTCGCCATGGTCAGTTGCTTGACTAGATCATGCGCGATTTCCTGAACAGCCCGAATCTGATCCGTGAGGGGGCCGGGAAACCTGTCTGAGTTCCCGGCTGGCTTGGTGAGGTGCTCCGCACCTAGGTCTCGGGCCAGCCCGTGGGCCACCTGGCGCAGTCCGGAGGAGACAACGTCCTGCGCCGAGAGGACGTCGGTCTCTGCTGCCAGTTCGAGCGCCTGCTGGCTCACCCGCGGGGAAACGGCCCGTTGCGCCGATAGGGCATCGGTTCTGCTGTCCGTCGCGGACGTCTCAGAGCCCATCTGAACCCGAGTGGGCTGCGGCGGACGGGCAGTCGTAGAAGTCTGTTCTGGTTTTACCTGCGTCGGTACATGCGTCTGAGGCTTCGCATACGCCATGATTACCGGTCCCTCAGTCCTCGACAGCCCTGCCTTTCAGCATGACAGAAATAGGCATTCCCGGCTAACGGCAGTGCTGGGCGAGGCCGATCCGAGGACGGCCCGTTAGAGGCGTTCGATGATGGTGACGTTGGCCTGGCCTCCGCCCTCGCACATGGTCACCAGGCCGTACCGGCCTCCGGTGCGGTCCAGCGCGTGCAGCAGGGTGGTCAGCAGCCGGGCACCGGTGGCGCCGAGCGGATGGCCGAGCGCGATCGCGCCGCCGCAGGTGTTGACCCGGTCCAGGTCGGCCCCGGTCTCCCGCTGCCAGGCCAGGATCACGCTGGCGAACGCCTCGTTGATCTCCACCAGGTCCATCTGGTCCAGGGTCATCCCGGCGCGCTTCAGCGCGTGCGCGGTCGCCGCGATCGGCGCGGTGAGCATCAGGACCGGGTCGCCGCCGCGGGCGGACAGGTGGCAGATCCGGGCCCGCGGCTGCAGGCCGTGCTCGCGCACCGCCCGCGCCGAGGCGACCAGCAGCGCCGCGGACGCGTCCGCGATCTGGCTGGACAGCGCGGCGGTGATCAGCCCGCCGTCGCGCAGCGGCCTGAGCGCGGCCATCTTCGCCGCCGTGGTGTCCCGGCGCGGGCACTCGTCGCTGGTGACCTCGCCGTAGGGCACGATCTCGGCGTCGAACGCTCCCGCGTCGATGGCCCGGGCCGCCCGCTGGTGGCTGGCCAGCGCGTAGCGCTCCATCTCCTCGCGGCCGATCCCCCACTTCGCGGCGATCATGTCGGCGGCGCGGAACTGGGAGATCTCCTCGTCGCCGTACCGCTCCCGCCAGCCGGCCGACCCGCCGAACGGATCGTCGAAGCCGAACGCCTGCCCGGCCAGCATCGCGGCCGCGATCGGGATCTGGCTCATGTTCTGGACCCCGCCCGCGATCACCACGTCCGCGGTCTCGCTCATCACCGCCTGCGCCGCGAAGTGCACCGCCTGCTGGGACGAGCCGCACTGGCGGTCCACGGTGACCCCGGGAACGGCCTCGGGCAGGCCCGCCGCCAGCCACGCCGTCCGCGCGATGTCGCCGGCCTGCGGCCCGATGGTGTCCACGCAGCCGAACACGACATCGTCGACCGCCAGCGGATCCAGGTCCGCGCGGGCGAGCAGCGCCCGGATGACGTGCGCGCCCAGGTCGGCCGGGTGCGCGCCGGCCAGGCCGCCGCCTCGGCGGCCGACCGGGGTCCGGGCGGCATCGACCAGGTACGCCTCGGCCATAGCCCGCTCCTTGGTTACACTTCCTAGAACACGTTCTATTTATACCGGGAGCGGAGGGCGGATGCACCTGGCCTACACGCCCGAGCAGGAACGGCTCCGCGAGCAGCTGCGGGAGTACTTCGCCGGCCTGATGACGCCTGAGCTCCGCCACGGCCTGGCCAACACCGGCGGGGATTACGGCGACGGGCAGGCCTACCGCGCCATCGTCCGGCAGCTTGGCCGGGACGGCTGGCTGGCCCTGGGGTGGCCCGCCTCCTACGGCGGGCGCGACGGCTCCACCCTCGACCAGCTCATCTTCACCGACGAGGCGGCGACCGCCGGCGTGCCGGTGCCGTTCCTGACCATCAACACCGTGGGCCCCACGATCATGCGGTTCGGCACCGCCGAGCAGAAGGAGCGCTACCTGCCCCGGATCGCGGCCGGCGAGCTCCACTTCTCCATCGGCTACTCCGAGCCCGAGGCCGGGACCGACCTCGCCGCGCTGCGCACCCGGGCGGTACGCGACGGGGAAAGCTACGTGATCAACGGCCAGAAGATGTGGACCAGCCTGATCCAGTACGCGGACTACGTGTGGCTGGCCTGCCGGACCGACCCGGAGGCCCCCCGGCACAAGGGCCTGTCCATCCTCATCGTGCCGACCGACGCCCCGGGGTTCTCCTGGACGCCGGTGCACACGGTGGCCGGGCCGACCACCAGCGCCACGTACTACTCCGACGTGCGCGTGCCTGCCTCCGCGCTGGTCGGCGAGGAGAACGCCGGCTGGCCGCTGATCACTAACCAGCTCAACCACGAGCGGGTCGCGCTCACCTCGTCGGCGCCGGTGCGCTCGGCGCTGCGCGAGGTCTGCGGCTGGGCCGCCGCCACCAAGCTGGCCAGCGGGCAGCGGGTCATCGACCAGGAATGGGTGCAGCTCAATCTGGCCCGGGTGCACGCCAAGGCCGAGTTCCTCAAGCTGATCAACTGGCGGATCGCGGCCGAGGCGGACGGCGCGGGCGGGGCCGGCGGCAGTGCGGGTGGAGCCGGGGATGGCGGGGGCGGGCACGGCGGGACCCAGGGCGGCCGCGGGCTCGGACCGGCCGCGGCCTCGGCGACCAAGGTCTTCGGCACCGAGCTCGCCACCGAGGCCTACCGGTTGCTGATGGAGGTGCTCGGCGCGAACGCTCACGTCCGCGAGGGATCGGCGGGGGCCATCTTGTCCGGGCGGATCGAGCGCATGCACCGGGCGGCCCTGATCCTGACCTTCGGCGGCGGCACGAACGAGGTGCAGCGCGACATCGTGGCCGCGGCCGGGCTCGGACTGCCCATCCGGCGCTGAGGAGGACTGAGGAGCCGATGGATTTCACCCTGAGCGAGGGCCAGCAGGAGCTCGCCGCGCTGAGCCGGCGCATCCTCGCCGATCACGCCACGCCGGAGCGGCTGCGCGAGGTGGAGGCGGCCGGGGACCGGTTCGATCCCGAGCTCTGGGCCGACCTGGCCGGCGCTGGGATCCTGGCCGCGTCGCTGCCGGAACCGCTGGGCGGGGCCGGGCTCGGCCTGCTGGAGCAGTGCTCGGTGCTGGAGGAGGTCGGGCACGCCGTGGCGCCGGTGCCGTTCCTGGCCTCGATCGTGCTCGGCGCCGGGGCGCTGGCCCGGTTCGGCACCCCGGACCAGCAGCAGCGCTGGGCGGCGCCCGCGGGCCGCGGCGAGCTCGTTCTCACGGCCGCGCTGGCCGAGGAGGACGGCGACAACCCCCGTGTCCCCTCGGCCCGGGCCGCGCGCGAGAGGGGGGACGGGCGGTGGCGGCTGACCGGCACGAAGACCGCGGTGCCCGCGGGCCCGCGGGCCGACCTGTTCCTGGTGCCCGCGGCGACCCCCGAGGGCGCCGCGGTGTTCCTGGTCGAGCCCGGCGATCCCGGCGTGGTCATCGCGCCGCAGCACCTGGTCGACGGCGACGCGGCCGCGCGGCTCGAACTGACCCGCGTCGAGCTCGGTGACGACCGGGTGCTCGGCCGCCCGGCGGCCGGGCCCGAGATCACCGGCTGGCTGGTGTCACGCGGCACGGTCGGGCTGTGCGCGCTCCAGGCCGGGGTCCTCGCGCAGGCGCTCGAGCTGACCTCGCAGCACGCCAAGACCCGGGTGCAGTTCGGCCGGCCGATCGGCAGCTTCCAGGCCGTGGCGCAGCGCCTCGCCGACGCCTATATCGACGTCGAGGCGGTCCGGCTCACGATGTGGCAGGCGGCCTGGCGGCTGGCCGCCGGCCTGCCCGCCGTGACCGAGGTCGCCACCGCTAAGTTCTGGGCCGCCGACGCGGGCCACCGGGTGGCCCACACCGCCGTGCACGTCCACGGCGGCGTAGGCATCGACACCGACCACCCGCTGCACCGCTATTTCGTCGCGGCCAAGCGGGCCGAGTTCGAGCTCGGCGGCGCGACCGCCCAGCTGCGCCGCATCGGCGCGGCACTGGCGAGCGCCTAGGAGGCCGGACGCGGGCGCGAGCGCAGCGCCAGCAGCACGCTCACGCTCAGCACCACCAGGGCGGCCTCGATAACCAGGGAGACCGTGCCCACCCAGTAGCCCCAGTTGCCGACGTCGCCTGGATCGCCGGGCAGGCCGACCGTGCGCGAGGCGACGTAGGCGATGAACGGCCCGGCGCCGAGCAACGCGCCGGCCGCCAAGCCCAGCCAGGCCGGGCCGAGCCAGGCGGGTCGCGGAACCAGCAGGACGAGCGCGACCAGGACGCCGCCCACCTCGATCATCCGGTACCCCCAGCCGATCCAGGCCGGTGAGTTGAGGACGGTCACCCCGCCCTGGTCGGCCACGTGCACGGCCGCGATGGCCACGGCGAGCAGGGCTCCCACGAGCCGCACCGAGATCTCTGACCCCGCCTCCCCGCGCGCGCTTATCCGGCCCAGGCTCGTCCGGTCCGCCATCTCCTGCTGCGCCATTGTTACCCCCTGTTAACCCTCGTTATGCGCTACGCGCCGATGGTGGCCCCCTTACCAGCACGAACGAGGGGGAGGAGATGGTTCAGCGCTGGAGCCGGTAACCCAGTGTGACCGTGGTCACATCAGGCGGGACCGGGTCAGGAGTCCGGCCGGGTCGGGGGAACGGCCTGCGGGTCGGCGGCTGGCTGGCGCCCGGTGATGAACTTGGCGCTCATCTTGACGGCCTTGACCGCGCTGGTGGTGCCGGCCTCCCAGGTCAGCCCGATGGTCAGCAGTATGATGCCCGGGATAAACAGCACGCTCGATCCGAGCATGAGGATCCCGACCCGGTCGAGTACGTAGCCGGGGGTGCAGACCAACGCCCCGACGGCCCCGCCGATGGCGGCGGCGGCCAGCTTGTCCCGCCTGGGCTGGGCGGCCGTCACGCCGACGAGCCGCGCGGGTACCGCGACGTAGCAGATCATCATGACGCCGATGACGATGCTCAGCGAAATCGCGAACCACCACAATCCCCAGCGGGGCGCGACGATGGCCGCCAGTCCGAGGCAGACGCCGACGGCAACGCCCCACGCCAGGATGACCGAGAGATGCGCCCGGCCTTGGTGAAACGCTTGCCGGATGGCTGGCGGACCCGGCCCGGCGATCGCAAAGGCGAATACGGCGTTCAGGAAGAAGCCCGCGGCCGTGATGGCGGCCACGGCGAGCACCAGGGCGGCCATCAGCGGGATCGCGACCGGCTCGCTCAGCGCGCGGTAGGACCGCCCGTACAGCACGTGGGCCTTCAGGTCGAACATCGCGGCCCAGATCCACAACGCGGGAAGTAGCTGGATCACCGTGAGCCGCCAGTTGGTGAACAGCAGCTTCAGCCCTTCGAAGAGCATGACGACGGCGCCGACGGCCAGGGCCAGCGGGGCCAGGAAGCGCCGGGAGCGGCTCAGCCGGATCATGGCGGCCTCGACCGCCGCCTCGTCGCTGTCCTGGAGGGCCCGGGCGAGTTGCCTGACCCGGGCGGGCCAGGTCGCTGTCCCCGGTCCGCGGGCCTGGCCGTCGGTCTCGGAAGCCCCTCGAGCCTTGCGTCCGGCGGACGGCACCTCCGTCTGCTGGTTGCCGCGTTCCTCGGTGGCCACCGTGCGATGCCCTCCGCCGAGCCGTCGTGACGCGTTCAGCCAGCACTCGCAGGAGAGGGCGGGCCCACCACCAGCCTATGACGCATGAGCCCGGCCACCTAGGCGTGATCGGGGCGCGCCAGCCGCTGCTCAGAGCGCGGCCGCGGTCTTACCTGCCGCCAGCCGGTGCTCTCGGCGCTGCCATCGGCCAGCTCCCGGCCGCCTAGAGCTGGCCGACGTCGGTCACGCGCAGGACGGCCGTGCCGGCCTCGTCCGAGGCGTCCAGGTCGACCACCGCGCTGATCCCCCAGTCGTGATCGCCCGCCGGGTCGTCGAAGATCTGGCGCACCAGCCAGCGGTCCCGTTGCCGGTCGATGATCAGCATGGCCGGCCCGCGCGCGTCCGGCCCGGTGCCGATGTCCGCGTGGGAGTCGAAGTAGGGCTCCAGCGCCTCGGCCCAGGCCTCGGCGTCCCAGCCGGCTCCGGCGTCGAGCGCGCCCAGGTCCTCGTACCGGCGCAGCGCGGCCAGCTCGACCCGGCGGAACAGGGCGTTGCGGACCAGCACCCGGAACGCCCGCGGGTTGCCGGTCACCGCGGGCGGCCGGTCGTCGGCCACGGTCACGGGCGCCTCGGCCGGGTTGCGCAGCTTCTCCCACTCGTCGATCAGGCTGGAGTCGACCTGCCGGACGAGCTCGCCCAGCCACTCGATCAGGTCGGTGAGCTCCTCGGTCCTGGCCTCCTCCGGCACGGTCCGCCGCAGCGCCTGATACGCCTCGGCCAGGTACCGCAGCACCAGCCCCTCGCACCGGGACAGCTGGTAGAAGCCGATGTACTCGGTGAACGTCATGGCCCGCTCGTACATGTCCCGCGCCACCGACTTCGGCGCCAGCTCGTGGTCGGCGACCCACGGGTGGCCCTGCCGGTAGATCTCGTACGCGCCCTCCAGCAGGTCGGCCAGCGGTCGCGGGTAGGTGACCGACTCCAGCAGCTCCATCCGCTCGTCGTACTCGATGCCGTCGGCCTTCATCTGGGCCACGGCCTCGCCACGGGCCCTGAACAGCTGCGCGGACAGCACCTGCCGCGGGTCGTCGAGGGTGGCCTCGATCACCGACAGCACGTCCAGCGGGTATTCCGGCGACTCGGAGTCCAACAGGTCGATGGCGGCCAGCGCGAGCGGCGACAGCGGCTGGTTGAGCGCGAAGTCGTCCTGCAGGTCCACGGTCAACCGCCACCGCCGGCCCTGCTCGTCGGGGTCGGCCAGCCGCTCGACCACGCCGCCGGCCAGCAGCGCGCGGTAGATCGCGAAGGCCTGCCGGATGTGCCGGCGCTGCGCGGCCGGGTCCTCGTGGTTGTCGGTCAGCAGGTGCCGCAGGGCAGCGAACGCGTCGCCGGGCCGGCCGATCACGTTCAGCAGCATCGCGTGGGTCACCGCGAAGCTGGACTGCAACGGCTCGGGCTCGGCGGCGACCAGCCGCTCGAACGTGGGCTGGCCCCAGGACACGAAGCCGGGCTGCGGCTTCTTGCGCACCACCTTGCGGCGCTTCTTCGGGTCGTCCCCGGCCTTGGCCAGCGCCCGCTCGTTCTCCACCACGTGCTCGGGCGCCTGGACCACCACGTAGCCGGTGGTGTCGAACCCGGCCCGGCCGGCCCGCCCCGCGATCTGGTGGAACTCGCGCGCCTGCAGCAGCCGGGTCTTGCTCCCGTCGTACTTGGACAGGGCGGTGAACACCACGGTGCGGATCGGCACGTTGATGCCGACGCCCAGCGTGTCGGTGCCGCAGATGACCTTCAGCAGGCCCGCCTGGGCCAGGGTCTCCACCAGCCGCCGGTACCGGGGCAGCATGCCGGCGTGGTGCACGCCGATGCCGTGCCGGACCAGCCGGGACAGGGTCTTGCCGAAGCCGGCGGTGAACCGGAAGTTGCCGATCAGCTCGGCGATGGCGTCCTTCTCCGCGCGGGTGCACACGTTGACGCTCATCAGCGCCTGGGCCTGCTCGATCGCGGCGGCCTGGGTGAAGTGCACGATGTAGACCGGCGCCTGCCGGGTGGCCAGCAGTTCCTCCAGCGTCTCGTGCAGCGG
>Ga0335073_10006632_pt1 | contig 16267 bp, 13 predicted proteins | sample Lox_Sample_22_FD_207093 | JGI IMG/M metagenome (GOLD analysis project Ga0335073, IMG submission 207093) | Soil microbial communities from Loxahatchee National Wildlife Refuge, Florida, United States - Lox_Sample_2.2 | ecosystem: Environmental > Terrestrial > Soil > Wetlands | place: USA... | reverse complement strand
GTGAGCGGCGCGTTGTCGGCGATGAGCGCGCAGTAGTTCCGGACATAGGCCTCGAGCTCGGTCTCCGGCACGGCCCGGTTAACGAGCCCCATGGCGAGCGCCTCGGCGGCCGAGAAATGCCGCGCGGTGAAGAATATCTCCTTGGCGAAGGACGGGCCGACGAGATCGACGAGCTTCTTGACGCCGGCCCAGCGGTAGCCGAGGCCGAGCCGCGCGGCGGGCACGCCGAAGCGGGCATTGTCAGCGGCGATGCGCAAATCGCATTGCAGCGCGACGCCGACACCGCCGCCGATGCAGAAGCCGTAGATCATTGCGATGGTCGGCTTTCTCAGCTCGCCCAGCTTCTGGTTCGCGAGCTCGGCGATACGGTCGTAATCGGCGATGCTCTCGGGCGAGGAGCGCTGCTTCTCGAATTGCGAGATGTCGGCACCGGAAACGAAGGCCTTGTCGCCGACGCCGCGCAAGACGACGACGCGAATCTCGGGATCGCGGTCGAAGTGATCGAGGATCACCGGCATCGCTTGCCACATGTCGAGCGACAACGCGTTGCGCCGCTCGGGGTTGTTGAAGCTCATCCAGCCGATCGCGCCATCCTTTTCGGCGATCACGCGCTCGCTCGGGGAAATCATCGTCTTGCTCCTCAGGAAATCAGATCACGCCTTTGCTGCGGAAATCGGCGATCGTCTTTTCGTCATAGCCGATTTCGCGCAGCACCTCGTCGGTATGCTGCCCGCGCTCGGGCGTCGGCAGCCGCATTTCCGACGGCGTGCGGCTCAACGTCACCGCCTGGCCCACCACTTCGAGGCGGCCCAAACTCGGGTGTTCGACCGGCTGCGCGATGCCGAGATGGCGCACCTGCGGATCGGCGAAGACCTCGTCCATCTTGTAGATCGGACCGCACGGCACGCCGGCGCCGTTGATGAGCTCGATCCACTCGGCCGAGCTGCGCGTCTTGGTGATCTCCTCGATCGCGGCGTTGAGCCGGTCGCGGTTCTTGGAGCGCAGCTTGTCGGTGGCGTAATCGGGATCGGTGGCGAGGCTCTCGGCGCCGAGCGCCTTGCACAGGCGCTTATAGATCTCGGCGCCGGCGGCAGCGATGTTGATGTGCCCGTCTTTGGTTTTGAACACGCCGGTCGGGATGCTGGTCGGATGATTGTTGCCGGCCTGGCCGGGCACTTCCTTGCCGATGAGCCAGCGCGCCGCCTGGAAGTCGAGCATGGCGATCTGCGCCGAGAGCAGCGAGGATTCGACCCATTGGCCTTCGCCCGACACCTCGCGCTCCAGCAGCGCCACCAGGATGCCCATGGCGCAGAAGATGCCGGCGGTGAGATCGGCCACCGGAATGCCGACGCGCACCGGTCCCTGGCCCGGAAGCCCGGTGATCGACATGAGGCCACCCATGCCCTGCGCGATCTGGTCGAAGCCCGGCCGGTCGCGATAGGGCCCGCTCTGGCCGAAGCCGGAGATGCTGCCATAGACGAGGCGCGGGTTCACTTTGCGCAGGCTCTCGTAATCGACCTTGAGGCGGTATTTGACGTCGGGCCGATAATTCTCGACCAAGACATCCGCCTCCTTCACCAGCCGCATCAGGATCTCGAGCCCCTCGGGCTGCTTCAGATCGAGCGTCATGCTGCGCTTGTTGCGCTGCAAATTCTGAAAGTCGGGACCGTGGCGCGACCCGCCCAGCCCGCCATCCCCTTCGACGGCCTCGACCTTGATGACCTGGGCGCCCCAATCGGCGAGCTGGCGCACGCAGGTGGGGCCGGCGCGGACGCGGGTGAGGTCGACGACTTTGAAACGCGACAGGGGCAGCTTGCTCATGTGTCTTCTAATCCTCCGAACCGGCTTTTCCCGCCACTATCGGGCTTCCGACCGGGTCGGGCAAGCATCGGGATCGCAACCCTTGCTTGCGCCGTTAGCGGCAAGGAATGGCGGAATTCACCATGCCTCCTGAACCTTCGTCCCGCGACCGGGTCGCGTTCGACGAGCTTTGGCGCTGGGTCGCGCCTTGGCTGGTGGGCGCGTTCCTGGTGCTGGCGGTGCTGCTCGGCCTGTTCACCGCGAGCCGGGCAGAGGGCGATGTCAGCTATGTCATCGGCTTCGCCACCGCCGGCCTCGCGCTGCTGATGCTGGCCTGGCGCCTCAAACGAGCCCTCGACGGCGATCGCGCGCCGATGTCGGTGCTGGTCGATGAGGCCACGGCCCTGGTGGTGGTGATCGCGCTGCTCGCGGCTCTCGCGGTCGGTGGGCTGCTGCTCGCGGCGCGTTCGGCCGAAGCGGTGCCGGAAGCGGTGGGCTATGCGCTCTTCGGCGTCTCGCTCGTCTTCATCTTCGCCAATCTGAAGCACTATTTCGACGGGCGCGAGCGCGGGGGATGAGCCCGTGCCGACGCGGTGAGGGCTTTTGAGTCAAAGAGTTAGCCCGGTTTTTACGGGCCCTTAAGCCGGTTGTGCTGAACTCTCCGGCGATGGATGGCGTCCCCGGTTCGGGGCGGCATCGCGAAACGGCAAACCCGGGGCGACCCGGGGACGCAAAGCCTCCGGCCTTCCCTTCGGCAGGTAGCGGGGCTTCCGAACGAGGCCCCCATGCGGCTGCGCTATCGCCTGGCGATCATCTTCCTGCTGGCTTTTCCCGCCGCCTCCTTCGCCGCCAAGGAGCCGGCGCCGTCGCTGCGCCAGCCCGTCTCCCTCTTTGGCACCAGTGAGATCTTCTCCGCCGACAGCTCGGCCTTCTACAAATGGCACGGCATGATGCGGCGCTACGCGCTGGAGCGGCGGCAAGCGCCCGCGGCGTGGCGCCAGCTGGTCCGATCGCTGCAAGGCCTCGATCTCCGCGCCAAGATCGAGCGCGCCAATGCCGCCATCAACAGCCATCCCTATGTGCCCTCGCCGGTCAATTGGCACGAGAGCAATTATTGGGAGACGCCCTTCGAGTTCCTGCGCAAGGGCGGCCAGTGCCAGGATTACGCGATCGCAAAGTATCTGCTGCTGCGCGAGGCCGGCGTGCCGGCGGAGCGCTTGCGCGTCGTGGTGCTGCGCGACACGCGTCTCGGCCTTGATCATGCCGTCACCATTGCTTATGTCGGAGGCGAGGCGCTCGTCCTCGACAATCTGCGCAGTGCCGTGGTGGCGGCGAGCAGCTTGCCGGAATACGAGCCGTACTATTCCATCAACGAAGAGGGCTGGTGGTTGCATCGCGGCCCGCATGCGCGCTATGCCGCAATTCGTTGAGCGGCGCGATCGTCTGCGTTTCGCTGCGCCGCAACATAAACATCATCTTTCCGCGGCGCCATTCTCGACTCGACCTTGATCATCGCGACCCGGTAAATTCGTGAACCCTTCTCGGGCAAATTGAGAGGCTGCGCCGGCTCTTGCTTTCCTCGCTTTGGTCCAATCGTCTGCGTCTTCTCGGCGCCACAGCCATCGTCGTGCTGTGCGTTGGCGCCGTGTTCGGGCTCGGCCAGCTCATGCGCGATGAGGATGTGCCGCGCCTCATCCGGCAATATGGCGTCTGGTTCTATCTGCTGACCTTCGCCTGGACCTTCATCGAAGGCGAGACCTTCGTGCTCGTGGCCGGTTTCTTCGCCGCGCAAGGCCTGCTGAGCGGGCCGCTGCTGCTGCTGGCCGCCTGGTTCGGCAGCTTCGCCGGCGATCAGTGCTATTTCTGGATCGGCCGGCGCTATGGCCTCCGGCTGTTGTCCTATCGGCCGCATTGGCGCGGCCCGGTCGACAGCGCTCTCGGCTGGGTCAAGCGCTATGACAAATGGTTTATCCTCAGCTTTCGTTTCATCTACGGCGTGCGCAACTTCTCGTCCTTCGCGCTCGGCATCAGCGGCATCGACTGGCGCCGCTTCATGACGCTCAACTTCCTCGCCGCCATGCTGTGGGCGATGGTGTTCGTCGGCAGCGGCTATTTCTGCGGGCGCGCGCTGGAGCACATGCTGGGCCAGATCGCCGACGAGTTCAGCATGATCGCGCTCGCCGCGTTCATCGTCGGCGTCATCGGCGTCGCCATCGTCCATCGCTACCGCCGCCATCGCCGTCGCGCGGCGGAAGCGGTGTCATCCTCGCCCTGAGCGCAATACGCGAGCGATACCAGTAAAATTGTCGCATTCGATGACAATTGCGTGGCGGCTGCGCCGTCGAAATTGATCGTTAAGCAACAAAGCGGCATCATTCTCGCGCTCGCATCAGCTCGTGGTGAGGTTCATGTTCAGGTTTGCAACGGCTGCCGTTGTGTTTCTCGGCTCGGCCGCTTGGGCCGCGGCCGCGACATCCCAATGCCTGCACCCCAACGAGATCGAAGCGGATCAGGCAATCCGCTTCCAGACCGAAATCATGGTGGTCAGCGACACCTGCGGCGCACAGACCTACACGCGCTTTGCGCGCCGCAATCGCGATGCACTCGTGGAGTACCAGCAAGAGCTCGTGGAGCGCTTTCGCCGCAGCGGCTCGGCGCATGCGCAAGAGCGCTTGGATTCCTATCTGACGCAGCTCGCCAACGAGGCGTCGCTGCGCTTGGGCGCGGAGCCGGTGGCGGAGATGTGCCGCAACGCGCAACCCTTGCTCGCCACCGCCGACACGCTTTCGGGCGACCAGTTCCGTCGCTACGTCGCTCAGCGCGCCGCGGCCGACCGAAACGAGCGCCTCTGCCGCGAATAGGAGCGGCGCTCGCCTGAGCGCGCCGCGCGCGGCGCGCTTGCCAAGCACCGGCCCTCCCCGCATCTTGCGCCCGCAATGAAGCAAGATAGGGGGAGGCGATGAGGCTCCGCGCACCGGTCATTCTGCTGACGGCGGTGCTGCTCTGGGCTCTGGCGGCGCCGGCGAATGCCGCGGAGAAGCTCAGCATCGGCGTGCTCAAGCTCGCTTCCTCGGGGCCGGTCTTCATCGCCGTCGAGCGCGGCTATTTCGCCGCGCAAGGCATCGCTCCCGAGCTGCGCTTCTTCGATGCCGCGCAGCCGGTCGCCGTCGGCACCGTGGCCGGCGATGTCGATGTCGGCGTCACCGGCCTTACCGCCGGCTTCTACAATCTCGCGGGCAAGGGCGCGCTGCGCATCATCGGCGCGCAAAGCCGCGAAGAGCGGGGCTATCATCTCATCGCCTATGTCGCCTCGAACCGCGCCTTCGCCACGGGCCTCACTAGGCTGTCCGATCTGCCCGGTCATTCCGTGGCGATCACCCAGGTCGGCTCGACCTTCCATTACAGCCTCGGCCTGCTCGCGGAGAAGCTCGGCTTCCCGCTGACCAGCATCAGACTCTTGCCGCTGCAGTCGATGGGCAACATGGCGGCGGCGGTGAAGGGCAACCAGGCCGATGCCGCGCTGCTGCCCGCGACCGTCGCCTTGCCGCTGGTGACCGCGGGCGAGGCGCACAACCTCGGCTGGGTCGGCGACGAGACGCCATGGCAGCTCGGCGCGATCTTTGCGACCGAGCGCACCATCGCCGGCCGCCGCGCCGCGCTCGCCGGCTTCATCCGCGCCTATCGCCGCGCCGCGCATGATTTCCACGACGCGTTCCTGGTGAAGGGCGCCGACGGCACGCCGCGCGAAGGCGCCGAGGCGCCGGCGCTGCTGGCGATCATCGCCAAATACACCGGCCAGTCCGCGGCGCAGATCCGCAACGGCATTCCCTATATCGATCCCGACGCCAAGCTGCTGGTGAACGACATCTATCACCAGGTCGCCTGGTATCAATCGCAGGGGCTGGTCGACAAATCGATCGATGCCAAATCGGTCCTCGACCTATCGTTCATCGGCAAGACAGCGGCTGGGCAGTAGCCCGAGGCGGCTTAGCGTGCGGCGCGCTCTGCTCGGACGCGTCGGCGAGTCGATGTCGAAGAGCTTGGACCCGCTCCTCGGCCCAGGCGCGGTCTTCGGAGGCCAGAAGGTCCGTCATGACCGCGACACATTCATCGCAGACGAATGCCGGACCTCCTCCGACAAGTTTTTTCACTTCACTTTGCGGCCTGCCACAAAAGCTGCAGGAGGGTCTCTCTTCCTCCGCGGCGTTACGCTTCCAACACCAGAGCCAAACCCTAAGCCAGCGAGCCATGGATTGTCTCCTCTGCGGACGAACGCCGCTGCCGGCGTCAATCTAGAACGCTCCTACGTCGCCTAAGCGGCGGAGATCTCGGAGCGCGGATCGTTGAGCGCGGCGGCGAGGATGCGGCGCGCCAGCATTTCGGGCGTCAGCGGGCGCAGCCCGAACGCAAAATGCGGCGTGACACCCGCGGCCGGCAGCGCCAGGCGGCCGGCATCGGCCGCCGCCAGCATGCCGCCCAAGCGCCGCACCAGATCGAGCCGCGTCGGCAGCAGCGTCTTGGCACCGAGCGGCGCGAAGAAGCGCACCATCGCCACCGCCTCTTCGGCGGCGATATCGGCGGGCAGCACCAGGATCGGCTGCGCCGACGCCGCGGCGAGGAAAGCGGCGAGCGCATCGCGCGCCCCCTCGTCGCCCGGCACGGCGCCGGCGGTGTCGATGACGAGGCTCCGCCGCTCGGCGCCTGCGGCGAGCCGCGCCAGCGCCGGCGCGTCGCTGGCGACCGCCACCGGCAGGCCGAGCACGCCGGCATATTCCTCGAGCTGCGCGATGCCGCCGGCGCGGCCGGCATCAGTGCTGACCAGCAGCGCCTGCCGCTCGCCGCGGCCGGCCGCGAGCTTGGCCGCCAGCGTGGTCTTGCCGGCGCCGGGTGGTCCCAGCAACAGCAAAGCCGGCTCGCGCATCAGCGCCGCCATCTCGGAGAAATGGATCTGATCGGCGAGCGCCGCGGCGAGGCGCTCGAGCAGCAAGGTGGTAAGCGGCAGCGCCGCCGCGGCCCGCGCCAGGCGCTTGATCAGCGGCGCCGGCAAATTATGCGCTTCGAGCACCGCGGTGAGAAAGGCGATGTCATGGGCCGGCCAGGGACGCGTCGGCATGCCGGGCTCGCCGGCGCTGCGGGCCGCGACGGCCACCAGGTTGAAATCGGGCTCGCCGCCCTCGCGGTGGCGCCGGGCAGCCCGTCTCGCGCGGCGCTGAGGCGCCTGCAATCGCCGGGTCATTGGTCTCTCCCCTCGCCGGGGAGTGTGGCGGGAAAAGGCTTAAGATTTGGTGGCTGGCAGCCACCAGGCGAGAGCGCCGCCTGCCGCGGCCACTGCGGCCATGGCGAGATATGCCTTGCCGCCGACGGCGCCGTACAGCGCGCCGGCCACCAGCATGAGCAGCCCCTGGCCGAGCCCGCCGACCACCGTGGCATAGAGCGCCTGCGCGGTCGCGGCCTGGGCCGGGGGCAGGTTGCGCGCCAGATAATGCATGGCGCCGAGATGCGCCGCCCCGAAGGTGAGGCCATGCAGGAGCTGCAGCAGCGCGAGCGCCGGCAGTGAGGCGACGAAGCCGGTGATGCTCCAGCGCAGCAATCCCCCGCCGCCGCCCAGCGCCAGCAGCCCGGCCGGGCCCAGCCACCGCAACAGCGGCGCGCCCCAGTAGAACAGCGCGATCTCGGCGACGACGCCCTCGGCCCAGAGCAGCGCAATGATGTCGTCGGCGATGCCGAGGCGGCGCCAATAGAGCGTGCCGAAGCCGTAATAGACCGCATGGCTTCCCTGGATCAGCGCGGCGGCGAGGAGGAACAGCAGGAAGGAAGGCCGCGCCAGGGCGCGCATGGCGCCGGCGCGCGGCGTCGCGTCGCGACCGCGCGGAGGCGAGGGGAGCGCGGCGCAAGCGGCGAGGATGAGCGCGGCTGCGCCGGCGAGCAGCAGCGCCACGCTGTCGATGCCGACCAGCGTCACCAGGCGCCCGGCGAGCAAGGTCGCGGCGATGAAACCCAAGGAGCCCCAGAGCCGGATGCGGCCATAGTCGAGTCTTCCGCCATAGGCGGCGGCGAGCGCCACATGGTCTCCCAAGGGCAGCAGCGCCGAAAGGCAGGCGCCGGTGAATGCGCTCAGCAGCAACAGGCGGGGGAAGCCATGCGCCGCCAGCAGCAAGGCAAAGCCCGAAGTCGCGCCGAGGCTCAGCAGCAGCATGACGCGGCGCGGCGCGCCGCTGCGGTCGGCGGCGATGCCGGTGAGCGGATTGGTGGCGAGCTTCAGCCATTGACTGATGGCGAGGAGCAGTCCGATCTCGCCGGCGCTGAGGCCGCGCGCGGCCAGCCAGGCTGGCCAGAACGGCAATTGCACGCCGGTCAGCGCGAACATCGCGGCATAGAAGAAAGCGAGGCGCGGCGCGGCGGACATCGGCGCAGTGTGCGGTTCCGCTCCGGTGCGCGCAATCGCCGCGGACGGCGCTCTCGACGCGCGCGATCGGTTGACTTGATGGCGCACCGATGCCAGAAGGCGCGGCGAGGGACAACTCGGGCGGATGCATCCGCCGAGCGGGAGGGGGGCTCATGCGGATTCGGATGGCGCTGCTCGTTGCCGGCGCGCTGGCATCGCTCGCCGCGCCGGCATGGGCGGACCAGCCCGGTTGGTATGTCGGCGGCGCGGGGGGCTTCGCGAAGCTTCAAAGCCTCGATTCGTCCGACAGCAGCCTCGACTTCACCACGTCGGAGACGAACGGTTTCGCGACGCTGGGTTTCGCCGGCTACGATTTCGGCGGCCTTTTCCGCGCCGAGGGCGAGATCGGCTATCGCCATCACGACATCCGGTCGGTCACCGTCGTCAATGATGGCGGGCTTGGCGAACGGCTCGGCGTCGGCTCGCTCACGGGCGCCACCTCAATGCCGTCCGGCACGATCACGGCGCTCACCTTCATGCTCAACGGCATCGTCAACGTGGTGCCGAGCTGGCAGCGCATCTCGCCTTATATCGGCGGCGGCTTCGGCGCGGCGCACCTGTCGCTGAACAAGCTCAGCGTCGCCAACACGACGATCTCCGATGATTCCGATACGAGAATCGCCGGGCAGGGCATTGCCGGCGTCGCCGCCCGCGTTGCACCGCACGTCTCGCTCGGTCTCGAGTATCGCTACTTCATCACCGCCAATCCCAGCTTCAACGATACCTCCGGCCAGAGCTTTCATACGAAATATCGCGAGCAGGATATTCTGCTTGCCGTGACCTATCACTTCGGTGCGCCGCCCCCGCCCCCGCCACCGGTCCCGGCCGCGGCACCGCCGCCGCCGCTGCCGGCTCCCGTGGCGGTGCCGCTGCCGGCACGCGTACCGCCGGTCTTTCTCGTCTTCTTCGATTTCGACAAGGCGAATTTGACGCCGGCCGGCGCCAAGATCGTGCAGCAGGCGGCCGCTGTCTATTCATCCTCCGGCGCCGCGCGCATCAACGTCACCGGCTATACCGATCTCGTCGGTTCCGAGGCCTATAACCTGCGGCTGTCGCAGCGGCGCGCCGAAACGGTTCGCCGCTATCTCCTGACGCTCGGCGTGCCCGAGGCGGCGATCATCGAGCAGGGGCGCGGCATGCAGGATCCGCGCGTGCCGACGGCCGAGGGCGTGCCCAACGCCGAGAACCGCCGCGTCGAGATCGTGCTGCCCTGAACCGCGCTCAGGCGCCGATGCGGCGATTGGCGAGGAAGATGCCGAGCAGGATGAGGGCGGCGCCGACGAGGTGATAGAGGGCGATCTCCTCGCCGAGAAAGGCATAGGCGAGCCCGGCCGAGAACAGCGGCATCAGATAGGAGAAGAGGCTGGCGCGATGCGCGCCGATCGCGCCGACGCCGCGGTTCCAGCCAAAAAAAGCGATGACCGCCGGGAACAGCCCGACATAGAGATAGCCCAGCGCCGCATCGCGGGTCACCGGCAAGGGCCGGCCGAGCGAGGATTCGAGCAGATGCAGCGGCAGGACGGTTACCGCGCCGATGGCGAAGAGCACCGCGAGCAGCGCCACCGGCGACAGCTCTTGCGGCGCGCCCGGCAGCAGTACCGTATAGACCGACCAGGTGGCGACGCCGATCAGCAAGGTGAGGTCGCCGCGATTGATGGCGAGATGCAGCAGCGCGGCGGGATCGCCGCGCAGCACGATGACGAGCACGCCCACCAGCGACACCAGCAGCCCCAGGATCTGCATCGGCGCGGCGCGCTCGCGGTGAAACAGAAAGGCGGCGATCAGCGTCAGCATCGGCCCGGCGGAATTGATGAGGCCGGCATTGAGCGCCGTCGTCCATTGCAGGCCGAGATAGCCGAGGCTGTTGCAGAGCGTGAGGCCGAGCAAGGCGATCAGCAGCAGGTAGCGCCAATGGTGAAAGATGATGGCGCGCTTGGCGACCACCTCGCCTGCAGCGAAGGGCAGCACGGCGAGGAAGGCGATGCTCCAGCGCATGAAGCTGAGGCCGAAGGGCGGCACCGTCCCCGCCAGCGCGCGCCCGACCACCGCGTTTCCCGACCAGGAGAGCATCGCAAGGACAAGCAGCAGATAGGCGATCGCCGTGCTCGGTCGCCGCTTTGTCTCTTCGCTCGTCAGCTGCTGGGCCATGACGCGGCGCTCGGCCAGCTCACGGTTGCTGCGGTGAGACAGCGAGCCGGGTCTGACGCCCCACCTCACCCTCCCGCTACGCGGGTCCCTCCCTCTCCGCCCCTGAGGGGCGGAGAGGGTTGGGGTGAGGTGGGGGAATCCCACGACGCGCCGCCGGCGAATTGCGTGTTGTAGAGCTCGGCGAAGACGCCGCCCTTGCGCATGAGCTCGGCGAAGCTGCCCTGCTCGGCGATGACGCCGTCGCGCAGCACCAGGATGAGATCGGCGCTGCGGATGGTGGAGAGGCGATGGGCGATGATAAAGGTGGTGCGGCCCTGTGTCAGCCGGGCGATGCCCTCCATCACCAGCGCCTCGGTCTCGACATCGAGCGCCGAGGTCGGCTCGTCCAGCACCAGGATCGGCGCGGCGCGCAGAATGGCGCGGGCGATGGTGAGGCGCTGCTTCTCGCCCTCCGACAGCGTCGCGTTGTCGCCGAGCACCGTCGCATAGCCCTGCGGCAAGGACCGGACGAGGTCGTGGATGCGCGCGAGCCGCGCCGCCTGTTCGATTTCCGCATCGCTCGCCTCGGGCCGGCCATAGGCGATGTTGTCGCGTACCGAGATCGGGAACACCAGCGGCGGCTGCAGCACCATGGCGATCTGCTGGCGCAGCGACTTCAAGCGATAGTGGCGGATATCGACGCCGTCGACGAGAACTCTGCCGGTACTGGGGTCGTAGAAGCGCGGCAGCAGGCCGAGCAGCGTCGACTTGCCGGCACCGGTGGCGCCGACGACCGCGACCTTGGTTCCCGGCGCCACGGCGAGATCGATCCCGCGCAGCACCGGCATCTCCGGCCGATAGCGGAAGGTCACCTGGCGCCATTCGACGGCGCCGCGCGCGCCTTCGGCGGGAAACGCGCGTGTGCCGTCCTTGAGATCGGCCTCAGTGTCGAGGATCTCGAAGCAGCGCGTGGCGCCGATGCGTGCGCCGGCGATCAGCCCCCAGCTCTGCGTGATCTGGTTCACCGGCACGTAGAGCTGCGCCAGATAGGTGATGAACACGACGAGCTCGCCGAGCGAGAGGCGGCCGCTCAGCACCGCGCGCGCGCCGACATAGACGACGAGCGCCGTGCCAAGCGCAATCAAGCTGTTGACCACGGCGGAATAGAAGGTCTGCCAGCTGTAGAGGCGCAGCGTCGCCTTGAGGCTGGCGCGGCTTGCGCCGATGAAGCGGCCGTATTCCTCCTCCTCCTTGGTGAAGGCCTGCACCACCTTCATCGAGCTCATCGCCCATTGGACGAGCGTGTAGACCGTGCTCTCGCGCTCGCGCACCTCGGTCGCGACCGCAGTGATCTTGCGGTTGAACAGCGCGATGACGACGAAAAGCGCGGGGATGACCGTGAGCGACAGCCCCGCCAGCAGCGGATCGATCGGCAGCAGCACCGCCAGCATGCCGGCGAGCAGCACCAGCGCCGACAGGATCGGCAGCAGCCCGTTCATGATCATGGTCTGGACGGCGAAGCTGTCGGCGGTGATGCGATACATGAGATCGCCGACCTTCTGCCGGCTGTGGAAGGCGAGCGAGAGCCGTTGCAGATGCGCGTAAAGCGCGCCGCGCAGATCGTTCACCATGCGCTGCCCGACGCCGATGGTGGTGTAGTTGTGGAGCAGCGCCATCAGGCCCGAGCCGAGCGTAACGATGACCAGCCCGGCGCAGGCGGCGAGAAGCAGCGGCCCGGCGGTTAGCGCCGACAGAACCGGCAGCGCCACCGGCTTGCCGCCCAGCACGTGATCGATGACGAGCTGCAGCGGCCAGGGCTTCAACAGGTCGAAGCCGGCGATGAGAAAGACCTGCAGCAGCGCCCAGGCGAAACGCCAGCGATAGGGGCGGAGATAGGGCAGGAGCTTCCCGGCGAGCGCGGCCATCGCGGCGCTGCGGTTAAGCGGCGCGCGGCATGTCGGCCGCCGGCGCCGCCGCTTGCGTCCCGACCGGCGTCAGGCCCTGAGCCTTTGCCACCGTGCCGATGATGCCGCGCATCAGCCGGCTGAACTCGAGCGTGCGATAGCCGATGAGGGCGCTTTGCCCCAGACCGAGCAGGCCGATGACCACCGCTGCCGCCGGCAGGTTGGCAATGAGCGCCGCCGCCGTCGCGACGGCGTAGCCGCGCAGGATGAAGGCCGAAAGCCGCGACAGCCGCATGGCGCAGCGCACGCGCAGCAGCCGCTTCATGCCGCCGTGGTTCTCGGTGCAGACCAGGACGAAGGCGCGGCTCCAGAGGCCGCGCGCGATCTTCAGATCCCAGTCGTTCCAGCCCTGGTCGGTGACGATGAAATATTTGTGCGGCGTCAGGAAACGCATGAGGGCGCCCAGCAGCAGCTCCTTCTCGTCGCCGCGCTCGCTCCAATAGGAGAGATAGATGGCGCGGTCGCGCCAATCGATGCGCGCCTTCTGATCGGGTTCGGGCGCCGGCACCGCGGCATGCTCATGCAGTCGCATTTCGCGGAAGCGCCATTTGAGCCGCTCGCCGCCGCGCAGGATCGGGCCGAGATAGATCAGCAGCGCCACCAGCGCCCGCGCTTTGAGGCCGGTGAAGCGCTTGTCGATCGGTGCCTTGAGCGCGCCATTGATGCACAGCACCCAGGTGGTGAGCAGCGGCACGGTCAAGAGCCACGCCCAGCCGCCGGCGATGACGCCGCCCAGCGCCAGCAGCAGGCCGACGACGTTCCATTCGAAGGACAGCGGCAGGAAGGCGGCGAGCGAGGAGGCCGGCTCGTAGAGCGTCTGGAACAGGCCGCGGCCGAAGACGCCGGAATAGATCACCGGCTTGCGCGACAGCAGCAGCGCCGTCGAGAGATCGCCATAGATGCGACCGAGCCATTTCGCCTGGCCGAAGAGGTTGAAGCGGAAGGGATGGCGCGAATAGACCAGCGCCTCCGCCTTGCCGTAGCCGCGCTGCTGGCCGATATAGGCGCGCACCGTGTTGCGGCGGAAATGCCAGACCACCGCAGCCGGGCTGAAGCCGATGGTGTAGCCCTCGTCCTGGAAGCGCCAGCAGATGTCGACATCATCGCCGGCGGCGCGATAGACCGGATCGAAGCCGCCAAGGCGCAGCAGCACGTCGCGGCGGAACGCCATGTTGCAGCCGGCGATGTGCTCGGCGACATCGTCGGAGAGCAGCACATGGGTGGGGCCGCCGGGTGACACCGCCACTGCCGCCGGCACCAGGCTGTCCTCGGGCGGCGGGAAGTTGGGACCGCCGCAGGCGACGAGCTGCGCTGCTTCCATCTTGGCGACGAGATAGCTGAGCCAGTCGGGATCGGCGACGCAGTCGCTGTCGGTATAGGCGACGATCTCGCCGGTGGCGGCCTCGGCGCCGACATTGCGCGCCACCGACAGGCCCTTGTTCTCCTGGCTGATGATGCGGCAATAGGGGAAGCGTTGCGCGATCTCGAGGGTGCGGTCGGTCGAGCCGTCATTGACGACAACGACCTCGTAATCGGGATAGCGGAGCTTCTCGAGCGAGGCGAGGCATGCCTCCATGGTGCGCTCGGCATTGTAGGAGCAGACCACGACCGAGACGCGGGGGTAGCGCTCGAGGCGGGGCGGGATCGGACCGCGATAACGCGCGCGCACCGCGGCGAAGGCGGGCTTGGGCTGGCGCTGCCGGTCGACCAGGCCGAAGGCCCAATCCTCGATCAGATGGCCGCCGGTGAACCATTCATCCGTCCAGGCGAAGACGAAGCTGCCGGCGACACCCATCTCGAACGCCGTGCGCAGCTGCCAGGAGAGGATCCTCGCCTGCTCCTCGGCGCCCTCGCGCATCGAGTCGATGCCGAACTCGGTCAGCACCAGCGGGCGGTCGACGGCGAGGTTGTGGAGGCGCGACAGGTAGCGGCGGAAGGCGGGCTCGTCGTGGAGATAGACGTTGAAGCAGAGGAAGTCGGTGAAGTCGACGGTGAGATATTCGGTCGAGGGGAAATTGGCGTAGCTGACCAGCCCTTCGGGGTGGATCTCCTTCACCGCCGCGACCAACCTCTTGAGAAATCCGCGCACGCGCTCGGGGCCGTGCCAGCGCACGATGTCGGGCGGAATCTCGTTGCCGATGAGATAGGCCAGGATCGCCGGATGGCGGCTCAAGCCGCGCACAGCCTCGACGACGGTACGCAGGATCTCGGTCTGGATCGCGGGGCTGTCGAGAAAGGTGATGTGCTGCGACCAGGGAATGCCGGCGAGCACCTTGAGCCCCGCCGCCTGGGCGAGGTCGAGGAGCCAGAGCGGCGGCACGGTGAAGACGCGGAGCGTATTGGCGCCAAGCTCCGCCATCAGCCGGAAATCGCGGATCACGGTCTCGCGCTCGGGAAACTGCGCGCCATGCGGGCCCGGCGCGAAGGGCCCGTAGGTCACGCCCTTGACGAAGAATTTCTCCGCGCCGGCGAAGAAGAACTTGCCCTGGACGCGGATCGCCGCGCTGTCGGCGCCGGCATGGGCCGGCTGGCGCGCCGCGACCGCGGTCTCGACCGGCTGCATACTCTGTTCAGATTCCCGTGGCATCTGGGTTGACGCGGCACTTCCAATCGGCGTGGCGGCAGGCTCTCCGGCAGAACGTTGCCGCCCCCCGCCCTATTCCGCGGCCGGCATAGCGCCGCAGAACGCCTGGCCTGTCAAGCCTCAGCCACCGGCCGGTTGCGCCGCGGGAAAGCGCCGGAGATGCCAGGCCCAGGCGGTGGCGAGGATGGTCTCGAGCGCCGAATGGCTGGGGCTCCAGTGCAGCACCGCGCGGGCCCGCGCGGCATCGGCGACGAGGGCTGGCGGATCCCCCGGCCGGCGCGGTGCCTCGCGGACGGGAATGCGCTTGCCCGTGACCCGCTCGGCCGCGGCGATCACCTCGCGCACTGAGTGACCGGCGCCGGTGGCGAGGTTGAGCGCGGTATCCGTGCCGCCGCGCTCGAGCCGGCCCAAGGCGAGCACATGCGCCTCGGCGAGGTCGGTGACGTGGATGTAGTCGCGGATGGCGCTGCCATCGGGCGTCGGGTAATCGCTGCCGTAGACATCGATCTGCGCCCGCCGGCCGGCCGCCACGTCGAGGACCAGCGGAATGAGATGCGTCTCGGGCTCGTGATGCTCGCCGATCTCGCCCTCGGGATCGGCGCCGGCGGCGTTGAAATAGCGCAGCGACAGATGCCGCAGCCCGTGCGCGACGCCCGCCCAGTGCAGCATCCGCTCCACCATCAGCTTGCTCTCGCCATAGGGGTTGACCGGGCGCTGCGGCATATCCTCGCCGATCGGCACGCGCTCCGGCACGCCATAGGTGGCGCAGGTCGAGGAGAAGACGATGCGCCTGACGCCGGCCTCGCGCATCGCCTCGATGAGCCCGAGGCTGTTAACCACGTTGTTGGCAAAATAGAGCTCGGGCTTCGTCATGGATTCGCCGACATAGGCGAAGGCGGCGAAATGCATGACGGCGGCGATGTCGAAGCGTTTCAGCGTTGCCGCGACGAGGCGCCGGTCGCCGAGGTCGCCCTCGACCAGCGGCCCCCAGCGCACCGCCTCGCGGTGCCCATAGACGAGATTGTCGAGAACGACCGGGGCGTAGCCCGCCCGGGCGAGCGCCTTGCAGGCGTGACTGCCGATATAGCCGGCGCCGCCAGTAACCAGGACTGCCTTGCTCATACTTGCTCGCTATCGGAGCCGCCGCGGGGTAACGGTGATAGGATGAAGTGCGCCGGTGAACAAGTTGCTTCCGCGCGCAGGCGGGAGCGGCGCTTGGCTGCGGCATACCGCCGCGTGGGAGTTTGGCGCCGCATTTACCATGCCCGTCGATCGCTTGACGGGCGCGCGCGATTGGAGGTAACTGGACCCGAGGCCGTGACGCTTACGGGAAAAAGCACGCCCCCC
>Ga0335073_10006631_pt1 | contig 16270 bp, 12 predicted proteins | sample Lox_Sample_22_FD_207093 | JGI IMG/M metagenome (GOLD analysis project Ga0335073, IMG submission 207093) | Soil microbial communities from Loxahatchee National Wildlife Refuge, Florida, United States - Lox_Sample_2.2 | ecosystem: Environmental > Terrestrial > Soil > Wetlands | place: USA... | reverse complement strand
TTGGAAGTATCCGGAAGGATCCTACGCGGAAAAGGCTGAGCTGTGGAAAGAGCATCTGCTGTACACGGAATCGTTCTTCTATTTCCTTTCGCAGGATGCGAGTGTGCCGGAGAGCCTGCGCGCAGAGGTGAACCAGTGGGGCCTGCCGAAGGACGAGTTCGCGGATACGGATCACTGGCCTAACCAGCTTTACATTCGCGAGGGACGCAGGATGCTGGGCGAATACGTGATGCGCCAATCCGATTTGCAGACGGACCGGACCAAGCCCGATTCCATTGGGATGGGCTCGTACAACAGCGATTCGCACAATATACAGCGGGTGGCGATGCCGGATGGTACGGTGCAGAATGAGGGCGACGTACAGGTTCCGGTGGAACCCTACGAGATTTCTTACCGGAGTATTTTGCCGCGGCGGCGGGAAACGGTGAATCTTCTGGTGCCGGTCTGCCTTTCTGCGAGTCACGCGGCCTACTCGTCGGTGCGCATGGAGCCGCAGTACATGATTATTGGCCAGGCGGCCGGTGTGGCTGCCGCCCTGGCCGTGCAGGAGAAGCGGGACGTGCTCGATGTACCCGTGGCGGAACTGCAGCAGCGGCTGCGGGCGCATGGTGCGATTCTGCACCTGAGCGAGGAATTTCAGGGGGTTGGCCGGTGATGGAGTGGTCTTGAACACCGAATCGACGGAGCGAGACGCCGCGGGTGGGCAAAGAGCTTGCCCCTAATCACGCGCTTTAGCGCTGGCCACCTCTCGCATCCTCGCCAAATTGGTTTTTCGAGAGCGAGGTCGAATGGGACCTCGCGCCTAATGGAACAAATTTGGGGGGCCGGGAGAAAGCCAGGGTCTCCCCACTGCAGTGCGCTCCGGTCGTCTTGCGGTTTCCATCGGTCAGCCCTGTTACCAAAGAAAGTCTATCGGTCACTACCCGAAATCACTTCCACCGGGATCTAAATAGACAGGCAGAAATGCGCAATTGCGCTCCGGGTTAGCGGCCTTCTGCAACCAGGGGCAGCGAGCGAGGTCGCGCTCAGGCGCGCTCCTTATATAGAGCAGTATTTGACAACTGAATCCTGCCCCGGCGTAAGGTGCTTCGGGCGCATTTTTCTGCGCCCATGCGCCCGTCCAAATGCCGGATTGGCAGCAGATCGGAGCATCCCGGGGAAGCTTATCTCGCACAAAAAAACCGATCCCCAGGGAGCTTATCTCGCTTATCTCGCTTTTCTCGCACAAAAAAACCGAACCCTAGGAAGCTTATCTCGCTTATCTCGCACAAAAAAACCGAATCCCGGGGGCTCCCTATCGCGCTTTTCTCTCTTTTTACTCACAAAAGTCCGAATTTACCCCGTATCGGGCAACGCTGGCTGAACGGCCGATCTCCACCAACGTCGAAAAAAGCCGAATTTTATGCAGATTTATGAAATCGCCCGGCCTCCCGGACTAGCCGTCGCCCATCGCAAACGGCTCCCCGAGCCGGAGGCAGGAAATTCAAACCCACAGACACCTCGAAAATCGCGAAATTTATCCAGTTTTATAAGTCTTAGACAAGCCTGGGTAGAGCGTATGCGTCGTTCCTGCTCTCTGAAGACAAGCCAACCAGGGACTCAGGGGCTTCTCAACCGCAATCTGTTAAAAGGAAGGGAATCAGCCTAACAGGTTCAACAATAGGCGGGCGGCGGACATCGCGGTGGTATAGTCGTGGCCGCCATCTTCAATGGTCCACCATGCCGAGAGGACCGCATGGACAAACGCCCAGCGTGTGATCCGTTGCGGGTCCAGGTTGAGATGCTGCGCGAATATTGCAATTCTGTCTTGTTGCGTCGAGGGGTTGAGGACGACTTCGGCGTTGGGATTGAGCAGGAAGGAAGCTGGCTCATAGCTCGGGTCTCCAACGACTCCCTTCGGGTCGATCGCGACCCAGCCGGATTCGCCACCGTAAAGGATATTGAAGTGATGAAGATCGGCATGGAGGAGGCAGGGGGGTTGCTTCTCCTGCAGCAGCTCTGCTCTCAGATTTTCCGCGAGATCGACCAATTCTGGGGCGAGCGGGCCGGTAGCTCCGTCGAAACGCGCGCGGAGACTTGCCAGGCCTGCGGTCCAACTGTCTAGACTCCTAAGATTGGTGCGGCCGGGATTTGCTTGCCATAACTTCCGCATGGTTTGGGCGGCGATTTCAGCTGCGTGAATCTCATCATGGGAGCTGGCGAGAGTGTTTCCCGGACGGATTCGTTCGAGGAGCAGGGCGCCTCGCGTAGGGTCGCTCTCCAGCACAGCCACCGCACCGTGTCCGTGGAACAGGCGGAGGGCTTCTGCTTCCGAGGCAAACTCGGGCGCTGGCACACCAAGCTTGAGGACAGCAGAGTACTTTCCCTCTCGTAGGACCGGAACGACGTAATGAAAGGATAGGTCGAAGGGGCTGCCATCCTGCGAGAGATTCCATTTCTCGAGGTAGGTGGCGAGAAGCGTTGGCAGGTTGTCGAGCCATTCGGCTCCGTTCGCAAATGCTCCCGTCACGTTGCGCACGAAGCCGGTCGGCAAGTGCGAGTGCGGAGAATCCCCGCCCTGCATCAACTGGAAGCCTCTGCCGGAAGCAAACCGGGATAGAAAACGCGCCCATTTTCGACATGCGCGAAGGGTGTCAGGATGTGCGGTTTGCGGGACGATGTGCCATTGGCCTGCACGAAGATGTCTTCGACAGCGCCGTTGCGGGCGAGAACAGCATCGCTGATCAGCGAGCGGTGACACCGCCAGGGCAGGGATTCGGCGCACATGATCACGACGGTGTTTGAGCGCTCCTGCTCCAGGAGCCAATCAAGATGAGCGGCGAAAGCCGGGGTTTGCATGTAGTCCGCGTATCCGCGAAAGCCCTCGTTCTTCCATCCGGTGTTGATGGAATTGTGAGAGGCGGCCCGCCGGCCGCCGAGTCCTTCGCGCCACACGCCCCGTATCCCTTCCTGTGCGAGGGACGAGAAGAGCTCCTGCTGGCCAAACTGCGGGTGACGGCGCGAGCCCGGGTAGCGGCGGACATCGACCAGGACATTACAGCCGTTCTCTTTCACCGCACGGAGGAAAGATTCAATGGGAAGGGTGGAGTGTCCGATGGTCAACATGAAGGCGCCCAGACGAGGCGTGAGAACTATGCACGAAACCGCGCCGCCGTTGCCCGAGCATAGCATCTTACCAGGCAGGCCGTTGACGATTGAATTTCCAGATAGGTACACTTACGCCGCTTGGTGGAGACTGCCTATGCCATGGAAGATCGGATCGGCGTTGTGCATCATTGGGCTCGCGACAGGCGCCGCAGCTCTGTGGGCTCAGGACTATCAGCTATATGTAGATAACAGCCTCGATAAAACGGTGTCGGTGATCGACCTGAAACAGTTGAAGGTTGTCCGCGATCTCGATATTGGCGCGCCGCAGATCCATGGGCTTGCGTTGCGGTCCGATGGGAAGCTCCTGTTTGTCACCGTGGAGTCGGATCACACGCTGCGCTTTGTCGACACTGCAACCGGCAGGACCAGATCCACAATCAAGCTCAGCGGACGGCCCAACGAATGTGCGGTCACGCCTGACGGAAGGTATGTTGCCGTGCCCATCCGAGACGGCAACAGCGTTGAGATTGTCGATGTCGCGCAGCAGAAAGTGGTGAAGTCGCTCCCCATCAAGGAGCCGCACAATGCCGTCAGCACGGCCAGCAACCGCTACCTGTTCGTGAGCTCGATGGGATCCGACGCGGTGAATGTCATCGACCTGAAAACGATGTCGTTTTCGGCAATCGTGCCGGCCGGGGGAAGGCCGCGGCCGTACGTGCTTTCTTCCGATGGGAAAACCATGTATGTCGCAGTGTCGTATCTGCATGGATTTGACATCGTGAGTGTTCCGGAGAAGAAGGTGCTGCAGCGCGTGGAGATGCCGGCGCAACATCGCGGAACTCCCCGGCCCCGCAAGTTCGAAACGCCGGATACTTATACGCATGGGCTCGCGCTGACACCGGATGGGAAGGAACTGTGGGTCACCAGCCTGCTCGATGATTGCGTTTATATTTATGACCTCGAGAGCAAGAAGTTTACCGGCCGATTAGAGACCGGAGATGGGCCCAACTGGATTGTCTTTTCTCCGGATGGGAAGTACGGCTGCGTGAGCAATACGGATAGCAACGACGTCTCCATCTTTGACGCGCAAGAGCACAGGCTGCTGGCGAATGTGCGCGTGGGAAAGGTGCCGAAGCGGCTGGTGGTGGGGGCGGTAAGTTAAAGCGGCAGAAGATTCTCTGCTACTTGAGTGCATGCTGCAAATCAGCGATTGTGGCTACGAGCATCATGGGGTGGCCCGGCCATGGATCGAAACCCAGTCTTAGATAGAAGTCTCGTGCCGGCTCTGAAATCGCGTGCACCAGAATGCCGCGAACACCAATCGTCTCTGCTACCCGCGCGACGCGCTCCGCGGCATCTCGAAACAGACCGCGACCGAGACCTTGCCCCTGCCACGCGCGGTCGACTGCGAGACGAGCCAGAATAATGACAGGGATCGGATCAGGCATGTTGCGCCGGAAACGTCCGGGCACGTCCCGGGTAACGACGGCCCCTGAAGCCAAGGCATAGTATCCGGCTACCCGTAAATTTTCACAGACAACATAGGTCCTGGACGCACCAGTCACCTGGTTAGCTTGAGCTCGCCTCCGAAGCCAGTCGTCCAGCGAGTCCTCGCCTGATGCGAAGTTCTCAAGATCATGATGGACGGCCAATAACTCAGGCCGCGAAAGTGACATGCGCTAATCCCAGGGAGCGGGGGTTTGAAGGCTGCGCTTCAATTTCTGGTTAGGGTTGGGCGGGGCATCGAGCCGGGCGACTAGTTCCGCGTAGGCCTTGGCGTTGAAGTTGAGGATGACGCGATCCAAAATCGTGTTTTCCGCTGCCTGCCGCGCAGCGTCCAGGACGAAGTCAGTCCGGTTCTTTCCCGCCAAATCTGCAGCACGATCAATCAGTTCACGAATCTCGGGCCTGATCCGCAGGTTCAGCGTGTCGCGCTTGTTCTTCTTGCTCGTTACCGCCAAAATACCGGCCCTCTTATAAGAGGGTATTACGGCGTAACGACGTTGTCATTACGCTACCTGTGCACGGTCGAACAATCCCAGGAAAGTGAGATACGTCTCTTAGAAGCGGAGCAGGTAACTCACTTTGACGTAAAGGGTCTTGCCGTCATTCATCAGGGACGAGTATGTCGGCGGCAGGATGGGATCGTTGGTATCGCACTGGCCATTCGTATCGCGGGTGCACAGAGCGCGATCGATGTTCGCGAAGTTGCCCAGATAGCCGAAATAGATCGCTGTCCCAGGATGCGGCATGTACGTAAGCAGCGCGTCGGCAAAGAGCGTCTTCGAATTGGTCAGGCTGGTGTATTCCTGGTTGGGCAAGGTGGAGATGTACTGGCCGATCAGATTGAAGGAGAGGGCCTTGGTCATCTGGTAGTTCCAACGCGAGATCAATTCGTGATTGTCATACACCACGTCGCCATTGGATGGGTTGGTGAAGTGAGTGTAGACATAGCTGTTTTGCAGATCGATGGAGCCGATGGGCTTGACTTCCAGATTCAGGTTCGGCGAGCTGACGTTGACCGGGGTGGGGCCATCGTTGTCAGGAGGGGAATAATTAACTCCGGAGCCGGCATAATATCCGCCTCCAATGGCGAGAAACGCCGCCGGCGAACTATAGAAATTGAACCCGGCGGTGCGGCTGTTGTACTCGACATCCTGGGTGAGTGCGGGATAGTCCACCGGCCGCAGTCGATCCTGGCCCAGGTCAACGTACCCGGAGACAGAGGTTCTGTACTTGAAGGTGACACCGTAGGACGGATTGATGTACGCGTCGAGCGGGGTTCCATCGTGATCCCAGATGCGCTCGCTGTAAATGCTTGGCCCGTGCGACAAGATGAAGCCGTGCGTTGGACGGAAAGTATAGCTATAGGAGCCGTTGGGCTCACGCACATCCGGACGGCGAAAGAATCCCGTGTCAGTTACAAAACCCGCGGAAGTGTCGTTGTACGCCAGCCACCAGTTCTGATGCAGGCTGTTGTAGCTCACCTGCTGCACATACGACTGCCCACTGCAAGTGAGGGTCAGCGTCTCGCATTCCTGTTCCCCCTGAGTCGAGTTGCTGACGTTTTGGGTGGCACTGGTGATCGCCTGGCCGGTCAGTGTCCAGCGGTTTTTCAGACGGGCGCGATAATCGAGGCCGCCGGCGCGGTTGAATGAATCCAGATATTCGCGATCGGCATAGATGAGGCCGATGTTGGACAGCTTGCCCAAATCGCGATTGATGCGGCCGGAGTAGAACTCAGCGCGCGTGCCGGACTCAGAATCCTGGGGAGGCACGGCCTCGCCCGGACTCCGGTCGTCCACTCCCAGCAGGCCGAGCGCCCAGGGTCCAAGTTTTCCGGTAAGGCGGGCGCCATATTGAGGCTTCTCTATGTTGTTGGTGTAGTACAGGCTGATCGGCGTCTGAAAGTAGCTGCTGTTTTCGATGAAGAACGGCCGCACCTCGGCGAAGTAGGGAGGAAAGCGCTGGTTGGGGATGGCCGGATTGTCGATGCCGACCTGGCTGAAGTCGGGATTGACGGTCGTGTCCAGCACCAGGCTGTTATGCAGGATGAACTTGGCATCGAGGCCGCCGTAGCCCTGGAAGTGCTTGTCCTGGAAGTACGGATTGTCCGGATCGACCGTATCGAGCTGGCGCAGGTTGCGGCCCAACAGATAAGGCTCGAACTGAAGGTTTTTGCCGCGCTCGATATCGCTGAAGCCGTCTGCAGCCGCGTCCTGCGTGAGTCGGCCGGCAATCGCATGACGAATCTGCGGCCAGTAATCCTGCTCGTTGTCATGGGAAACACTGCGTTCGAGGATGAGGCCCCAGGTCCGGGTTTGGCCCGGATCGGCCTTTTTGAAATAGAGACTGGCAAAGGGAATACGCATGAGGACGACATAGCCGAAGGGCGTGCGCTTGCCCCAGCTGTCCCACACGGTGTCGAAGGAATTGTCCGCGCCGTTTTGCTCGCTGTAAAGACCATCGCTCTCAATGCCGAGGGCATTGCTTGAGAACATGAAGGCGCGGCGTTGATCGTCGAAGGTGTCCAGCATCACCTGGACGTAATCATCGTCTCCCAGAGAATCGCGGGCCAGCATGTGCGCCCGGATCAGCTTCGGGGTTTTGTCTCGGCATACAAAAGCAATAAAGAAAAATTCGCGCGTATAGCCGAGATAGGCGACGGTGGACTCAGTCGCGGGACGTCCGTCTTTGGGATAACGCTCGATGAAGCCGGAGATGCGCAACATCCGCTGTGCCATCCTGGAACGGTCGGGATTGCTTAAGAAATCTAAAAGACGGGGCTCACGGTCGAGCCGGGGGATGTTGACGTGGCCGGAATGCAGGACCACCGCATTTGTGCCCATCGCCGGCGCGACGTCCGCGATGATAGGCGCAGGTGCGGAAGGGAGTGGGTCCAGGCTAGGCCCCCCAAGCTTGGGAGCTGAAGGCAGGTCAGTTGCCAATGCGGGCAACAAACTGCCGGCAAGAAGACACACCAAAGACAGAAAAACTCGGCGCAAGGCAGCCACGTGCATGCTGAATCAAATGACTCCGGTCTTGATCGGGGTCGGCGGTATGGGTTTTCCTATTTGAACTCTTGTTCCGCCGCTAGAAACAGAATATCTCATTTAGAGACGGATCAGGCCTCGGAAACGGGAGCATGGGTAAGCTCCCAGATGCGGGCAAGATGATGATCGTCGTGCTCGGCGACGAAGAACAGGTGATCGACCAGGCGCATCGGCGTTTGCAAACGGGGGTGGGGAATCGCCCGGGAGTGGAAAGTGGGGTCGAGTTGGCTGAGCCGGTGAAGAAGTTTTTCTCTTTCCGCGCGAAACGCGGCCAGGATATGGCGCAAAGCCTGCGCATTGTGATTCGCCTCATCGGTTTTGCGGTTGTTGAGATCTGTGGGCGTGAGTTGTTGGCTGCCTCTTACGTAATCGTCGACGCGCGCAAGCCAGAGTGGTTCCAGGTCCAACAGGTGTCCTGCATTTTCCTGCGCGGACCACTTCTGTCTCGGTCTGGCTATGAGTATGTCGCGAGGGTGGCCGCTCAGGGCTTCTTCGAGGCGTGCCGGGGTACCACGCAACCGCGCGCACAGGTTCGGGTAGAGGTCGACGGGAAAGGCGAAATCGAATCTGCGTTCAAACCAGAGAGCCGCTTGCCTCATGAATACTCCTGTGTTGGCTTTCCTATACCACGATAGGTCGGGGAACAGGCTGGGCCAAGCCGGCCTTAAGAAGGCCGCCGTTTTCGCCGGCTTGGACTGCTGAGTATCGAAAACAAAGGATCGGGCTTCGCCCGTCTTCGTCAACCCAGGTACGGTGGAGCGAACCTGGGGCACCCGTCCTGTTTCAGGAAGTCGAACATCAGGCTCCGGCGATTTGGGTTTCCAGGCTGAGGCGCGCAGCATGCGCCGGAGCAGAGTGGGCGAGCCGAGTTACCTGGAAGACGGTGATGTCGTCCTGTTGCCCGAAGGTGCGCGCTTCTTCGACCATTTGCTCAACTGTCGGCTGTGACCGGATCAGAGCGGTGAGCCGCTCAAACCCGTATAACTCGCCGGCTGCGTTTCGGGCCTCGAGAATACCGTCGGTGTAGAAGGTGAGCATTTCCCCTTCGTGAAGGGTGAATACCAGTTCAATGTAATCTGCACTGGCGGATAATCCGAGGGGCAGGGATCCCGCTACGGGCAATTCGTCCCGATCGCGAAACGGCGCCAGATGACCCGCATTGGCCATTGTAGTTTCCCCATCGCTATCGATGCGGGCGATCAGGCATGTGACAAAGCCACCATCTGTGCGCCCAAGGAGGCGGCGATTGAGACCGCGCAGAATCTCGCCGGGACTTTGGGTGTAATCGACGAGCGTACGCAGCGTTCCCACAATCAAGGAGACGGTCATGGCAGCTTTGAGCCCCTTGCCGCTGACATCCCCCAAGGCGATGAGCGCAGACCCACGATCCGTAGCGATCACCTGGAAGAAGTCACCACCCACCTCTTCCGCAGGCCGGTACAGGCTGGCAATGGAGAGACCAGGGATGGCCGGTGTCTCTTCAGGAACCAGGATCCGCTGTACTTCCTGGGCGGACTTGATCTCCAACTCAATCTTTGCCTGGCGTTCACGCTCGAGGAATTGCTCCCGCGCGACCGTGAAAATCAATGCCAGGAACAAGAAGGTGCTGAGGAGGAAAAACATATCGAAGGAGTAACCCCCGACGTGCACGGATAGGCGGAGCAGACGGGCGGCGGTTGTCCAGTGGGTGAAGCGGACGCCCTGCACCGTCAGATTCAAGACGCAGCTGAACAGTCCTGTGAGACAAGCTGCGATGATAAGCGGCCACAGAGAAGGGCGATTGCGGCGCGTCAGGCCGACACCAATTATGACGAAAACATACAGGGGAGTAAGAGAGTAAACGCCCGTGGTGATGGCATCGATCCAGGGCAGGATACCGCCCCTTTCCCATAGAAATATGCTGGTGATGTCGATGATCTGAGCGGCAAGGTAGAGTGCGATGATCCAACCTGTGGCGCGGCGCCACCGCCGTTCTTGTGCCATTCCAAAGAGCGCGAGAAGGATCAGCCACATGGAAATGTCCTGTGCGCTGGCCAGAAGCTGGGTTAACAATTGATAGGTGTGCCAGTTCATCGCGGCACGAAAGACGGCGAGTTGCTGGAAGCCTTGCAGGCCTCCGGCGACCAGGTAAATCGCGAGCCACAGGTAAAGGCTCTGCCTACGATCACGCAGATACATCAGGAAACTTAGTACGCCGATCACCAGGTTGACCGCGGCCATCAGCGAGCCAGGCAGTCTTCGCTCGTCTCGTATATAGGCGTCGGATTGAGCCTTGGTGGTGAGCAACGCGGCATCACCTAACAAAGGTGAGTCAGAGAAGCCGCCCACTTCCGCCGGGTCGACCGAAGACAAAGGCGCCTTCCAGACACGCAACGCCATAACTCCACTTGTACCGGGCAGCGGATACACTGCTGCGTGGCCCGTAATCCACCACTCTGCATGTGGGGGCAAACTGCCGTAGGTGCCTAGCTTCTGCCCGTTCCAGAAAATCTCGTAAGTGTCCTGAGCGCTGGGAATCAGCAGTGCCAGGTTTTTAGTTCCGGCAGAGTTGGAATTGTCGATGTCCAGCTTGAGCCGATACCAGGCAAAGCCGGTATAACTCGGATGGCTTTGCTGGCCCCACGGCTCATCAATCTTGATCGACTCCCAATTGGAGTCATCCAGGGTAGGATCCGCCCAGGTGGGGTTATCGCCTAAATGGAATCGCCAGTCTTTGTCCAGCGGTACTGAACCAGTCCCTGGATTGCTTAGTTTAAGAGTTTGGGCTTCGCCCGGCATAAGTGGGGCGAGAGCAGCAAGAACCACAAATAGAACAGAGCAGGACCTAAGTCCGCGGCGAACCAGACTCACCATTCCCAGGCTCCTTGCGAGTTATCTGGTGAACAGCATACGCCTTTCCCGTACTTAGCTCTCCTGTCTCATGATGTGATCGATGATGGAGTCTTCCTCCGCCAGCAGAGTGTTCCCTCCGACATCGGACAGAGTGAGCTTGCTGCTTTGCTTAAGGTCGTCGAGCAGGTCGCCTTCGATGGTTGCAGACAACTGGCGATCGAGGACAGCAAGGTTGACTTCATCATTGAGGGCAAAGGAGCGGTGATCGAAGTTAGTGGAGCCGATCACGTTCCACATGCCGTCGACGGTCATCAGCTTGGCGTGAATCATCGCTGGCTCGTATTCGAAGATTTCTGCGCCCGCCCGCAGCAGGCGGCGGACACTGCGATGACTTAGCCTGCGAATCATCGGATGGTCGATATGGCGGCCCGCGGTCAAAATTTGAACTTCTACACCGCGCTCCTGTATGGCGGCGACGAGCGCCTCACGGGCACTGCGATCGGGCAGGAAATAGGGAGTCGTGATGCGGATGGTTTTGCGCGCGCTGTTGATGAGGGCCTGAAAGAGAATGCGCGCCTGGGTACCGCCTCCATGGGGAGTGCTGGAGACAACAAAGCTTTCGATCCCTTCCGGGATGGAGCGAAATCCGAATTGCTTGGAGCTGGAGAGAATCTCCCCGGAAGACTCCAGCCAATTTTCGCAAAAAGCTGAGACCAGGCCGGCAACGGCTTCTCCTTCGACGCAGAAGACCGTGTCTCGCCATACGGGGACCGAGGTTGGATAGAGCCAATGATCGGCGATGTCCGCTCCCCCAATGAAGCCGGTCTCGCCATCGATGATCAGCAGCTTGCGATGGGTGCGGTTGTTGACCTTCGGCCAGGTATTCCAGTGCAGCGGGTGGTACCAGCATACCTGGCCTCCGGCCGCACGCAGGCCATCGAAATAGGAGTTACGGGTTTCAAAGCTACCGAGGGCATCGACGATGATCCGCACTTCGACTCCTGCTGCGGCGCGTTCGCTCAAAGCGGCCAATATGTCATCGCCAACCTGCCCTTCAAGGAATTCATAGGCTTCAAGGTTAACGGCGTACTTCGCGCGCCGGATGGCATGGACGTACGCCGGATAGAACTCGCTACCATTTTTTAGCCGTGTGACCCGCGAGTGCCGCCGGGTGCCGTCGGTTACCAGGCTGAGGAACTGGATGAATTCTTCCGAGTCCAGGGCAGCTTCGTTTTTGCTAGGCATCGCGTAGGGCAGGGCGGAGCCGAAGAAATCGATCAGGAAGCGCGCGCCGAAGAACACCAGGGCGCCCACTCCAAATGTGGCCAGTCCTCGCGTAACCAGGTGCGACTTGCGGTTAGAGTTTTCGTCGGTCATGCCCCGCAAGGATACATGGAGACCGCCTGTATTTTCCCTTGAGAGACGCAAGCCTGCTCCCGATCAGGCGCGGTATCTCTCTGCGCTGCGCGCCTTGGCCTTGGCCGCTTCTTCTTCCCGATTCCTGGGCGCCGCCGTGGTTTCGAGGGAATGGAGGAGACGGGAAGAGACCGCGGCGACTTCCTCTACGGCTGCCAGGAAGGCCTTTTCATTGCCTTTGGACGGCCTGTTGAAGCCGCTGATCTTTCGCACGTACTGCAGGGATGCCGCGCGTACTTCCTCTTCCGTTACGGGAGGATCGAAGTTGAACAGCATTCTGATATTCCGGCACATATGAGCGGCCTCCTGTCGGAACTGCGGGGTGCTCCTATTTTAGTGATGCGGGGCGATGGTCGTCCGTGGCAGCAGACCGGGTAAGAACGGAAAATCTAAAAGTGAGAAGCTCCAAAGGGTTTGGAGGGACGAGCGGAGGCCTGCCGTGGTTGCGTCAGGTGGGCTTGTGCCGTTCCTTCGGAACTGCTTGCAGGTTGAAACGGATGGGATCACAGGCGATGGTCATTTCCGGACAGCTATTTTTCGCGGGCGGACAGAACTTCCGTCTGGGCGCGTTCGTAGTATCCGTAAGTGCGTCCAGCGGACCTGTTTTCGGCGCCAGGTAGTTTGGTCCGAAAGATGCTTCTCCATCTACGGAGGCTTCTATGCAGATACTTCTGGATGATCTGCGTCATGCGATTCGCCAGCTGCGCAAGTCGCCGGGGTTTGCCATCACCGCCATTCTGACGCTGGCGGTGGGCATTGGGGCAACGACGGCGATCTTCACCCTGGTGTATGACGTGCTGCTGAAGCCGCTGCCCTACACCAATGCTGAGCAACTGGTGGTGATGCAGGAGCAGGTGGCGGAGCTTCGTGACATTTATCCCCTGCTGCCGATCAACGCAAATCACTTCGTGTTCTGGCAGCAGCATGGCCATAGTTTTCAGTCGATGGCGATGATGGAGCAAGTTTCCATGCCGCTGGGGGTGGGCGAGCATCCGTTGCAAATCGGCGTTTTGCAGGCTACCCCCAGCATTTTTTCTGTGCTCGATTCGATGCCGATGCTGGGGCGAATGTTTTCATCGCAGGAAGACCAACCGGGCCACGAGCATGTCATTGTGCTCATGAACAGTCTTTGGCGGGACCAGTTCCAAAGCAATCCGGACATTCTGGGAAAGACGGTCACGCTCAACGGCTTTCCTTACACCGTGGTTGGGGTGATGCCCTCCTCCTTCCACCTGCCTCATCTGCAAACCATCGCCCAGGACAGCAATCAATTGCAGCCGGTCGAGGCCCTGTTGCCCATGGCCCTAACGAAGGATCGGTTGCAAGAGGCGATGGGCGACTTCAATTATTTCGGATTGGCCCGGCTGAAGCCCGGCATCTCGGTTGCCCAGGCCAATGCGGAAATTAACGCGATGCAGCACACCATCTCCGCCGGGTTGGCCGCAGACGAGAAAGGCACGCTTTCGGCGACTCTCACGCCCTTCCAGGAGCAGTTGGTGGGCAGCAATCAAAAGCCGCTGCTGATCCTCCTCGCGGCTGTGGCGGGGCTGTTGGTCGTTGGCTGTGTGAATATCACCAATCTGTTGCTGGCGCGAGCCGTGGGAAGACGGCAATCGATGGCCGTTGCGGCCGCCCTGGGGGCAAGCCGGGCTGAAATGCTTCGCATGGCTCTGCGGGAAACCGCGGTGCTGGCCGCCGTTGGGAGTGCGCTGGGCATCTTCCTGGCGGCGATGACCATGCCTGTGGTGCAACGATATCTCCCGCCGGCCCTCAATTTTCGCGGGGGCCTTCAACTGGATTGGGTAGGAGCTTTGTGCGCCCTGACGCTTGCTGTGGTGGCGGCATTCGTGGCCGGCGCATTGCCGGCCTGGATGAGCTCGCACACGGCGCCGCATGAGGTGTTGCACAGCGATTCACGGCTGGCAAGCGAATCGCGCAGCAGCAAACGGGCGCGAAGGATTCTGGTCACCGTGGAAGTGGCGGTCAGCGTAGCTCTGGTATTGATGACCGGCCTCCTGACCACCAGCCTGGTGCGGCTGCTGCATGTGAACCGCGGCTTTGACGCCGCGCGCATCGCTACGGCGAAGATCGACCTGCCCACGAAATCTTATCCGGCACTGGCGACAAGAGCCGCCTTCTATAAGCAAGTGCTCGACCGGATCTCGCAGCTCCCAGGCGTAGAACACGCAGCGGTCGTCAGCGTCTTGCCCCTGGCAGGCGATGAGTGGATCGATATGATTCGTATTCCGGGGGATGCGAGAGCCGTCATGCAGGTGCCAACGGAACACTTTCGTTGGGTCACCCCGGGATACTTCGAGACCATTCAGCTGCCCCTGGTTGCGGGCCGGTTCATGACCTCCAGCGATGAAGGCAAACATGTCGCTGTCATTTCCGAGCGTACAGCCCGGACACTCTGGGCCGGCAAGAATCCCATCGGCCAAACATTTAGCCGCGCCGGTCTCAAAGAAGATCCATCTACCGTGATTGGGGTTGTTGGAAATGCTCGTGTGGTCTCACTGGCATCTCCGGATCCGATGATGGTGTACATGCCGTATTGGTACCGCAATGACAATACGGCAGGATTATTGGTGCGGACCCACCAGGATCCGGAAACGATGGCGGATGCAATTCGCAAGGCGATCTGGAGTGTGGATCCCGAAGTCCCGGTTCCCGAAATTCGACTGCTGGGTGGGATCGTGGCGGATTCGGTGGCGAATCGCCGCTTTGAGATGCAGGTTCTGCTGCTGTTTGCAGTGAGCGCATTGCTTCTGGCGGGACTAGGAGTCTATGGCGTGGTCACGTATTCGGTGGTCCAGCGGGAACGGGAGATAGGTTTGCGGCTGGCGCTGGGGGCGCAAAAGCAGAATATCTATGGACTTGTTCTGCATGAAGGCCTGGTGCCTGTGCTTGCAGGGGCACTGGCGGGAGTGGCAGTGGCCTTTGCGTCGGCGCGCATTGTGAACAGCCTGTTGTTTGAAGTCAGCCCATACAACTCTGCGATTACGGCAGGCGCTGTCGGCGTGCTCGTGATGGTAGGGGTCGCAGCCTGTCTGCTTCCCGCACGACGCGCCGCCATAGTGGAACCAATGCAGGCGCTGCGCAGGGAGTAGAGGTCAGGTCGAGGTGTTGATCAGCCCTCCGCTCGCTTGTCCGTTCTGCACCAGGTAGTTGGCCAGGTCCTGCAAAGCGCCCTGGACAGAGCCTGAGTTGAGCGCGTTCGAGATATTCGTCACCAGAGTATTCAGAGGGCTCGTCGCCGGGGTGCTTGAGGCGTTCGCCGTGGTCTGGGCCTGCAGGTCCGTTTGCAGTTTGTTGATGTCGTTGCGGGCTCCGGAAATATTCCCGGTTGCCAGAGTCTTGAGCAGGTTGATCAGATCCTGGGTGAGAATGTCGGGAGTATTGCTGGTGTTCTCGTCGGGCGTACTTTTGCGCGCGATGGCGCTGATAAATGCATTTGTACCCTGGCCTGTGGCCTGGTTCGTACTCTGTGTCAGCGCGACGGTGAGAGACTCATCCAGCAGCGACGTGGAAGATATCGGAGCGGTAGACACGGTGGCCTCCTTCTGAAAACGAAGTTCACAGACAGACAAAGGCATAGCCACTATCGGCAGGACAGTGCCCGCTGTTCAGTCCACTTTGGATTTTTCCCCACCCACTTCAGAAGCAGCGCAAACTGACCAGTTTCGAGACGCAACGATTACCTCACTGAACGTTGACGGTAACCGACTTAGTGGCGCGCCCATACTGGTTCGTCGCATTCAGGGTATAGGTAGTAGTGGCGCTGGGGGTCACAACCTGCATTCCATTACGCACTGGACCCACAACGTCGATGAAATCGTAGGAGTCGTTAGCGGTTGCCCAGCTCAGAGTGACCGCGGTGCCCGCCGCGATCGTGGTCTCCGATGCAGTGAAGCTGCTGATCGTGGGCACAGCGCCCGTGGGAGCGGAAGCGTCGTCGTAGACGGTCCCCATCTGGACCACTTCGAAATTCGATGCATCGATGTTTTTCAGAGCGTCCAGGTCGTTGTCGTCCCAGCGGGCGTCGGGCGCTCCCTGGAAGTACATGTTGCTGCCGTTATCGGCGACGATCATCCCGTAGTTTTTCATGGCGGTGAGGATCACCTGGTTGGCGGCGCTGAACGACGAAATATCGAAGCCGGCCTTGAGCCGTAGACGCATGCCCATGATGTTGCTGGTGCCGGAATTATTGCCGGCAGCGTGGGTGGCGGGCGCGACGAAGTATCCGCCATTGGAATCGCTTTTGGTCTGGGCGACGGTCATGCGGAAGGCGTGATTGATTACGCCCGCGGCCACCTCATCGTAGCGCACCAGGCCGGGGAAGATGGGAAGGCCTGCAGCGTCGGCAGAGGTCCAGCCATAAG
>Ga0335073_10006630_pt1 | contig 16270 bp, 12 predicted proteins | sample Lox_Sample_22_FD_207093 | JGI IMG/M metagenome (GOLD analysis project Ga0335073, IMG submission 207093) | Soil microbial communities from Loxahatchee National Wildlife Refuge, Florida, United States - Lox_Sample_2.2 | ecosystem: Environmental > Terrestrial > Soil > Wetlands | place: USA... | reverse complement strand
CATCTCGCGGGCAAAACGTACCCAGCCGCCCACGCCATTTCCGTTGAGGCTGCCGATGATGGGGATGCCGACCGCGGCCTTTGACCGGCGCAGGTGCTCGAGGTAGACCTCGTGGGTCATGCGATAGTCGGTCTGGTCGGGCAGGTAATCGAGGGACTCAGCAAAGGATTCAGTGCCGCGCGATAGGTCTTCATCGAGAGCGCGCGACTCGAGAGCAAGCTGCTCTTCGAAGAGTGAAGTGAGAACAATTGCCGCGGCGCCGGCGTCTTCCATGCGGCGCACATTATCGAGCGACTCAGATAGCGGCGTGGAAGAAACTACGATGGGGCCATTCAGTTTTAGACCTAGATAGTGCGTCAAAAAGTCGATCATTCCGTTCCTCCGGCAGGCGCGGCTGCCAGCTTCTCCTCGGGTTTTTCCTCGGGTGCAATGTGCGGTGTCTCGCCGCGGCCCGGCATGGTGGCGCGGGCGGAGTAAACGCGCCATTGGCGCTCCACGTCGTCCTGCGCATCCTTGAGCAGCTCTGCGGCCAGCTCGGGATTGCTGCGTGCGAGCATGGTGTACCGCGCCTCACGATAGGCGTATTCCTTCAAACGGATCGAAGGCGCCTTCGAATCCAGCTGGAAGGGGTTCTTGCCTTCGCTGCGCAGCGATGGGTTGTAACGCATCAGCGGCCAGTAGCCGGACTGCACAGCGAGCTTCTGCTGCTCAAGACCGTGCACCAGATCGTAACCGTGGGCGATGCAGCTGGCGTAGGCGATGATGAGGGACGGCCCCTCGTGAGCTTCCGCTTCCTGGAATGCCTTGATCACATGCGTGTCGTTGCCACCCAGCGCCACCTGCGCCACGTAGACCGAGCCGTAACTCACGGCTTCCATGGCGAGGTCTTTGCGGCTGTTTGGCTTGCCGGCGGCAGCGAACTTGGCCACAGCGCCGCGCGGCGTGGCCTTGGAGGCCTGGCCGCCGGTATTGGAGTAGACCTCGGTATCGAGCACGAGCACGTTGACGTTTTTGCCCGAGCCGAGCACATGGTCGAGTCCACCAAAGCCGATGTCAAAAGCCCACCCGTCTCCGCCGAGGATCCACACGCTCTTGCGGACGAGCGTGTCGGCAATGGCGGACAGGTTACGCGCATCAGAAGAATCGATGCCAGCGAGCTTGTCGCGCAGAGTCTTGACGCGTTCACGTTGTGCATCGATCTCGGCCTCAGTTTTTTGCGGCGCGCTGATCAAAGTGGCTGCAAGTTCGGGACCGATAGTGGAAGCGAGCCGCGTGACGAGCACTTCGGCGAATGTCTTCTGCTGATCGAGAGCGGTGCGCATGCCGAAGCCGAACTCGGCGTTGTCTTCAAAGAGCGAGTTGGCCCATGTCGGCCCGCGTCCCTGCCCGTTCTTGCTGTAGGGCGTGGTGGGCAGATTGCCTCCGTAGATCGAGGAGCAGCCTGTGGCGTTGGCGATATAGAGCCGGTCGCCGAAGAGCTGAGTGAGGAGCTTGATGTAGGGAGTCTCGCCGCAGCCGGCGCAGGCGCCGGAGAACTCGAAGAGCGGCTGCAGAAGTTGCAGATCCTTCACCTGCCCGTGCGAGAGCTTCTTGCGGTCGACTTCAGGCAGCGAAAGGAAGTACTCCCAGTTTTCGCGCTCGGGCTCGCGGAGCGGAGCCTGCGCCGCCATGTTGATGGCTTTGTGGCTGGCATCGCTCTTGCTCTTGACGGGGCAGACTTCGACGCAGACGGCGCAGCCGGTGCAGTCTTCAGGAGCAACCTGAAGCGTGTAGCGGTCCTGCTCCATGCCCTTCCACTTGGGTTTGGCCCACCGGAAAGTCGCCGGCGCCTTGTCGCCGAGTTCTGGGCTGTAAACCTTGGAGCGGATGACGGCGTGCGGACACACCATGACGCATTTGCCGCACTGGATGCAGAGGTCCTTGTCCCATACGGGGATGAATTGGGCGATGTTGCGCTTCTCCCACTGCGAGGTGGCGGTGGGGAACGCGCCGCCGGCTGGCATGGCGCTGACCGGAAGCAGATCGCCCTGGCCCGCAGCGATCTGGCCGAGCACATCTTGGACGAACTTCGGGGCCTTGCCGGAGATGGCTGGAATCAGGTCAACCTCCGAGGTTGCAGCGCCGGGCAACTCGACTTTCTCAAGGTGCGCGAGGGCGGCGTCTACGGCGGCATAGTTCTTCTGCACCACGGCTTCGCCGCGCTTGCCGTAGGTCTTCTTGATGGCCTTTTTGATCTGCTCGATCGCCTCTTCACGGGGCAGCACGCCGCTGATGGCGAAGAAGCAGGTCTGCATGATGGTGTTGATGCGCGTGCCCATGCCGGCTTCGCGCGCCACCTTGTAGCCGTCGATGACGTAGAACTCGATCTTCTTGGCGATCATCTCCTGCTGCATCGTCTTCGGCAGCCTGCTCCAGACCTCAGAAGCGGGATAGGGCGAGTTGAGCAGGAAGACCGCGCCCGGCATCGCTGCTTCGAGAACGTTCATCTTCTCGAGGAAGCTGAAGTTGTGGCAGGCGACAAAGCTGGCGCGGGAGATGAGGTAGGTGGAGTGAATGGGGTTGGGGCCGAAGCGAAGGTGCGAGGTGGTCATCGAGCCGGACTTCTTGGAGTCGTAAACGAAGTAGCCCTGGGCGAAGTTGCCGGTCTCGCTGCCGATGATCTTGATGGAGTTCTTGTTTGCGCCCACCGTTCCGTCAGAGCCCAGCCCGTAGAAGAGCGCGCGCACGGTTTTTGAATCTTCAGTGGAGAAGGCCGGATCGTAGGTGAGGCTGGAGTGGCTGACGTCGTCGTCGATGCCGATGGTGAAGTGATTCTTCGGCGCGGGCTTGGCGAGTTCGTCGTAGATGCCCTTGACCATGGCCGGAGTAAATTCCTTGCTGGAGAGGCCATAACGTCCGCCTGCCACGATAGGCATGGCGGCAAAGGGAAGCCTGGCGGCGTTCTCAGCGAGGACCGTGACGATGTCCTGATAGAGCGGCTCGCCGGCCGCACCCGGTTCCTTGCAGCGGTCGAGCACGGCGATGGATTTGACGGTCGCCGGCAGCGCATCGATGAACGCACTGGCATCGAAGGGCCGATACAGACGGACCTTGAGCAGGCCGACCTTCTCGCCCTGGCGGTTGAGCGCGTTGACTGCCTCTTCGGCAGCTTCCGCGCCGGAGCCCATCATGACGATCACGCGCTCGGCGTCGGCGGCGCCGACGTAGTCAAAGAGGTGATAGGCGCGGCCTGTGAGGGCAGCAAAGCGGTTCATCACGGATTGCACGATGCCTGGTACGGCGGCATGGAAGGGAGAGCAGGCTTCGCGGGCCTGGAAGAAGACGTCGGGATTCTGAGCGGAACCGCGGAGGATGGGACGATCGGGGCTGAGTGCATTCTGACGGAACTGGATGATGTATTTGTCGTCGAGCATGGCGCGGATGGTCTCGTCGCCGATGGGGAGGATCTTGCCCACTTCATGCGAGGTGCGGAAGCCGTCAAAGAAATGAATGAAAGGGATGCGCGACTCGAGTGTGGCGATCTGGGCCACGAGAGCGAGGTCGGCGACTTCCTGCACGGAATTGGACGAGAGCATGGCCCAGCCAGTCGAGCGGCAAGCCATCACGTCGGAGTGGTCTCCGAAGATCGAGAGCGCATGGGTAGCCAGGGTGCGGGCCGTCACGTGCATCGTCGCAGGTGTTAGTTCACCGGCAATCTTGAACATGTTGGGGATCATCAGAAGCAGGCCTTGGGACGCCGTAAACGTAGTGCCAAAAGCACCTGCCTGCAGTGCGCCGTGCAGCGCGCCCGCAGCACCGCCCTCGCTCTGCAGTTCTTCCACGACGGGCAGTGCGCCCCAGATGTTCTTTTTGCCTTCCGAGCGCCACTGATCGGCCCACTCGGCCATCGGCGACGAGGGGGTAATCGGGTAGATCGCAACGACTTCGGAGAGACGATAGGCAACGGAGGCCGCCGCCTCGTTCCCATCTAAAATCACCATTTTCTGTTCACTCATTCCCTTTGCCTCACAGAGCGGCTGGAGGAGAAAAAACCGCTAGGGGAAGTCTCTTCGTGGGGGCATTTTGCCGCTGTGACCATAGACACATGCAGGCCGCAATAATTCACAATGCGGGACTGGCTTGCGCAATAAAGGAAATGGCCTGGAGTTGATGCTTCAATAAGCTCAGCATTTTTTGAGGTGGTGAATTCGGGACGGCCGCTGCAGAATCTGAGAACATCGAAGGCGACGATGAAGTCGGGCATCCCCATCGATCACGACGCAATTGTGACGCGCGACGATCTTGAGGCGCTGCTGGATCCGGTTGCGAGGAGTGTGGCGGGGCCGCGAGCAGGTCTGTTCGGTCCGCAGTCGATGACATGGCGCATCAGCCGCGAGTCGGCAGTGTTTCTGGGTGCGGGGCGCGCGGCGTTGCTGCAGCTGGCGCATCCGTGGGTGGCTGCGGCACTGGATCAACATTCGACTCTATTGAGCGATCCGATCGCACGCTTTCACAACACGTTTCGCATTGTCTTCACGATGATCTTCGGGTCGACGCCGCAGACGCTGGCCGCTGCACGCTCGCTGCACCAGCTGCACACCCGGATCACGGGGCCGATTCCCGCAAGTGTGGGCCGGTATCAGGCGGGCTCACGCTACGAAGCGAATATGATTCCGGCGCTGCGGTGGGTCTATGCCACACTGATCGACAGCGCCGTGCTGGCGTATGAAAACGCACTGCCGCAGCTCTCTGCCGAGGAACGGGAGGCCTACTACGCCGAGAGCAGGACATTGGCAGCCCTGTTCGGCATTCCCGCATCGGCACTGCCTGAACATTGGGAAGATTTGCGCGTGTATATCGAAGAGATGTGCGCATCGGACGTGCTGGGTGTCGAAGACCGGGCACGCGCGATGGCGCAGGCGGTACTGGCCGGTGCAGGATCATGGATTCATCCACCGCGCTGGTACCGCGCGCTGACGGCGGCATGGATGCCGGAGCGGTTGCGCAGGGATTTTTCTCTTCAGTATGGGCAGGAAGAGGAACGGAAAGCTGCGAAGGCGCTTCGCCGGATCGCGCGGATTTACAAGCATCTGCCAGCAGGGATGCGCTTTGTAGGACCGTGGCACGAGGCACAGGCGCGGCTGACAGGCCACAAGCCGGGACCGATCGCAAGTGCCGGCAATCGGTTCTGGATCGGGCAGTCGCGGCTGCCGTTTGCAGACTCCACCAGCGCGTAGAGTCAGCGCGACTCGGCGCGCAGCCCCTGCACCAGAGCTTCCCACTCCGCTTCAAGAGTCGACCGGTGAAAGCCACGGCCGGCGCGAGCATACCAGTAGTCGGCGTTGGAGGCGGCACCTTCTTTGCGATGAAGGTAGGCGTGAACGGCCATGCCTTCTTTTGTCTCTAACTCGTCGACGAGGCCGTGAGCCTGAGCCCAATCGCCCTTCGCGTCCCACCAGAGAGCGGCGAGAGGCGCACCCAGGCCGCCGGGGGGAAACTGCTGCTGCAAGCTATCGCGAAAATCCTTCACATCCATCTATTTCTCCACTGCCGCCGGGGGTGAAAGCACTTTGGAAGATATCGCCTGTAATCAACCCAAACCGGTGATCCAAGTCACATCATTCGATATCGCCCACTGCTAAGAATAGGTCAGCGATCCGATGAAGTTTTGAGGAACGTAAACGGGGTTTGTACAGAACCGGCAAGCACGAGCCAGCCGGCGGTGACAATGGGGGTCGGGCGATGCGTGTACGCCGTTTCGAAGCTTTGGACCCAGGCATTTGCAACTCAGACCGAAATGGTCCTATACTGAACTCAGACTATTCCGGTCGTAGTTATAGGGTATTGCCGTTTCGGCGGCCCTCGGGAGTCCGGCGGTTGAGCGTGCTAAGCGACTTGAACATTGGCGAAACCGGGGTGCTGATGACCCTGGACCTCCCCGAATCTGTTCAGAATCATCTGATGCATATGGGTTTTGTGCCCGACGCCCAGGTTACTGCGCTGCGCCGCGCACCGGCTGGAGATCCGACGGTTTACGGCATTGACGGCATGGAGATTGCGCTTCGAGTGGAGACAGCCAAGGCCATTCGAGTGCGCTCCGCAGAGGCCGTAAAGCCCGCAACGCCGACGCCCGCCGAGCTGGCCGAGGCTTCCCGATGAGCGCGTGCTGCGAGACTCCGGCCTTTGAGCAGCCTGTTGCACCGCCGACCGCGGGGGCGCTGCGCACGGTTGTGTTGATCGGGCCGCCAAACTCCGGTAAATCGACTCTGTTTAACCGGCTCACAGGTCTGCGGCAGAAGGTCGCGAACTATCCGGGCGTTACGGTTGAGCAGCGGATGGGGTTGATGGCGGGCGTGGGGCGCGACGATCTGACACTGATCGATCTGCCGGGTGTCTATTCACTTTCTCCATACTCAGAGGATGCGCGGGTCTCGGTGGATGTGCTGAAGGGCAGGATGCCCGGAACGCCGAAGCCGGATGCGGTACTGCTGGTTCTCGACTCCCTGCACCTGACGCGCCAGCTGATGCTGGCCGCCCCGGTTCTGGCGCTTGGGCTTCCCACACTGGTGTTGCTGAACATGAGCGATCTGATGGAGTCGCGCGGCGGCGCCGTCGACCCGCTCAAGCTGGCGCGCGAACTAAACGCGCCAGTGGCTCAAATCAGCGCTGTGCACGGAGCGGGGCTCGATGCAATCCCATTGTTTTTGAATCAGTGCGCATTGCCACGCTCTGCGCAGAAGGCGGAACAGTTGTTGACGCTGCCGGTGCTGGGCAACGCGGCCAGCACCCACACGTGGGCCGCGCAGGTGAGCCGGCGCACGGGGTACCGCGCACCGCTATCGGCCGAGAACAGCCGCAAGCTCGACAATCTGCTGTTGCATCGCGTCTGGGGGCCGCTGCTTTTTCTAGTGGTGGTGGTCGGCGTCTTTGAGGTGGTGTTCTCGATCGGCCAGCCGCTTTCCGATGGCTTTGGAGATCTGCTGGCTCATGCCGGCGAACTGGTGCGGCCTCTGCTGCCTGCCGGCTGGATCCAGTCGCTGATTCTCGACGGCGCCTGGAAGGGCATCTCGTCGGTGCTGGTGTTCCTGCCCCAGATCCTGCTGCTGTTTTTGTTTATCGGCATTCTGGAGGACTCCGGCTATCTGGCGCGGGCCGCGCTGATTGCCGACCGCGTGATGCGCACGACGGGGCTCAATGGCAAGGCGTTTATCCCACTGCTTTCGGCCTATGCCTGCGCGGTGCCGGCGATCATGTCGACGCGCACGATTGAGAACAAGCGCGACCGCATGGCGACGATTCTGGTAACGCCGTTCATGACCTGTTCGGCGCGGCTGCCGGTGTACATTCTGCTGATTGCGGCGTTTGTGCCTAACATTACGTATCTGGACGGACTTCTGGGTCTGCGGACACTCGTCATGCTGGGGTTGTACGTGGCAGGATTTGTGGCGGCGATGACGACAGCCTGGCTGCTGAAAAGCTCGATTCTCAAGTCGAGCGAGACTCCGTTCATTCTCGAACTGCCGCAGTATCGGATGCCTACTGTGCGTTCGCTGGCGCTGCGGCTGGTGGATCGCGGCAAGGTGTTCCTGCGCCAGGCGGGCACGGTGATTCTCTGCGTTACGCTGGCACTGTGGGTGCTGGCGCATATTCCTCCGATTCATCTGGGGGGCGGGTCGTGGGCTGCTCCGCAGCTGGCTGACAGCATGATCGGACGCCTGGGCCACTTCATCGAACCCGCGATTGCGCCGCTGGGCTTCAACTGGAAGATCGGCATTGGCCTGCTCTCAAGCGTGCTGGCGCGCGAAGTGATGGTAAGCACCCTGGGCACGTTGTATGGCGCCGATCCTGGAACACAGGCACTGAGCCTTCAGACGGCTCTGCACAGCGACATCACACTCGGCGGAGCGCTGGCGCTGATGATCTTCTTTGCCTTCGCCATGCAGTGCACTTCGACGATGGCGGTAGTGCGGCGCGAGACGAACAGCTGGCGCTGGCCGGCGTTCCAGTTTGCCTACATGCTGGTGCTGGCGTATGGCGCCGCCTTTGTCGTCAATCATGTGACGATGGCGCTGATTCACTAAGGCACGACAATCCCCTGCCGCTGCCTCTCTGCCAATAGCACCCCGGCACCCACGCGTATGAGAGACTAGAAGAGAAATGATCTGCTGGATCGCTGCGTTGACGCGGTCCTCAATCACCCTCAATCTGACTGCAGCAATAGTTCGGCATGCGGGCGCCGGCTCACTGCTGCGGTCTGTAACCAGGAATGCGAAACGAATGATCAGTGTCAGCAATGTGACGATGCGCTACGGTTCGAAGGTGCTCTTCGAGGAAGTGAGCACCACGTTTACGCCAGGACGCCGCTACGGCCTCACAGGACCGAATGGCGCAGGCAAGTCTACTTTTATGAAGATTCTGACCGGCGAACTGGAGCCTCAGAAGGGCACGGTGGTGCGCCCGCGCAAGATGGGCGTTTTGAGTCAGGATCAGTTTGCCTTCGATGCATTTCGGGTGATCGACACGGTCATCATGGGCAACAAGCCGTTGTGGGCTGCGTTGGAAGAGCGCGACCGCATCTACGAAAAAGCCGAAATGACGGACGAGGACGGCATGCGGCTGGGCGAATTGGAAGGCATCATCGGCGATGAAGATGGCTACTCCGCCGAGAGCGATGCAGCGGTCCTGTTGGATGGACTTGACATTACCGAAGAGCTGCATCAGCGCAAGATGGGCGAGTTGCAGGGTGGCCAGAAAGTGCGCGTGCTGCTGGCGCAGGCGCTGTTTGGCAAGCCAGAGGCGCTGATGCTGGATGAGCCGACCAACTATCTCGATCTCGATTCGATCCACTGGCTGCAGGATTTTCTGCTCAAGTACGACGGCACGCTGATCACAATCTCGCACGACCGGCATTTTTTGAACAGCGTGACTACTCATACGGCCGATATCGATTACCAGACGATCATTACCTACACGGGCGGCTACGACGACATGGTGATGGCCAAGACGCAGGTCCGTGCGACGCTGGAATCGCAGAATGCGCAGCGCGAAAAGAAGATCGCGCAGTTGAACGAGTTCATTGCACGGTTTGCAGCGGGAACGAGGTCGTCGCAAGTAACAAGCCGCCGCAAGGAAGTGGAGCGGCTGCAGACCAATGAACTGGCTCGCTCGAACATTCAACGCCCGTTTATCAAGATTGACCAGGTGCGGCCCAGCGGCCGGCACGTGCTCGAGTTCAAACACCTGACGAAGGTCTACGGCGAGCAGAAGGTGATCGATGGGTTTACGGCGAATGTGCTGCGCGGCGAGAAGATCTGCCTGATGGGCCGCAACGGCGCGGGCAAGACGACTCTTCTGAAGAGTCTGCTGGCGAACTATCCCGGACTTGCCGACCCGGAGTTTACGCTCGATTCGGGCACAGTGTTCTGGGGACATGAGGCGCAGGTCGGCTATTTCCCGCAAGATGTAGGCTCGACGATCGAACACGGACTGACCGTGGCGGAGTGGCTGCATCGCTGGAATCCGCAGGCGCACGTCGAGGAGATCCGCGGGATTCTCGGACAGATGCTTTTCTCCGGTGAAGAGGGCGGCAAGCCAACGAAGGCACTTTCGGGCGGCGAACAGGCGAGGCTGGTTTTCTGCAAGCTGATTCTGACCAAGCCAAATATTCTGATCTTCGATGAGCCGACCAACCACCTCGACCTGGAATCGATCAATGCGCTCAACATCGCTCTACAGAGATACGAGGGGACGGTGCTGCTGGTGACGCATGATCACGACTTGATCGACGAGGTCGCCACGCGGCTCTGGCACTTTGACGCCAATGGGATCGAGGACTTCCAGGGCCCGTATGAGGAGTGGAAGGGCAAGCATAACTAGTTCGTTACCCCAGTGCAAAGGCATAGAGGCAGGCCCAGGCGCAGCGGAGCAGGTCAGCGAAAGGCCTCAAGGCTTCAGTGCTTTTGCAAGAGGGCAAGTGTAGATACAATGATCCCGATTGTGGCAGTGCACTTTCTTCCCTCGGAATCGGAGGCCGAATGAGCGGACGAAAAGGTTGGTTGAGCAGGTTGCTTCTTCCCGAGCGGTCTGATCGACGCCCGGCTCCGCACTTTGCCGCGTTCCGATGGTCGAGCACGGGATTGATCAAGGAATCCGTTCGGGACATCAGCTTGACCGGGGCTTACTTAATCACAAATGATTCCCTGGAATTGGGCGCGTTTGTCTCGGTTACGTTGCAGAAAGACGGGCCGCTGGAGACGAATCGCGACCGCCGCATCACCGCGTTTGCCCGTGTCGCGAGAAAAGGCGAAGACGGCGTCGGACTGCAGTTCGCTGCGCCGAATGATCAACACAATCGGCGCTGGATGAACCTGATTGAGAGTGTGCTCGAGTTAACGCGCACAGAGTATATGGAGGTCTTCGTCCGCACGAATGAGGCTATTGGATTTCTGAGCCGCATCTGTCCCGACTCCTCGGAGGAACTGCAGCAGCTGCTTCGCAGCAGAATGAGCAATCACAATATCAGCAGTGCGGTGGATATCACGCTCAAGGCTCAGAAATTGCTTCTGCACGATCCGGCGCCAGACGACCTTCGCGCTGACCCCTCGCTGGTCATTCGAGTGCTGGAGGAAGGCTCGCGCAGCGACGACAGCTGGATCCTCGATTTTTGGTCGGGCCTGCTGGCAGCTTCGTGTTCTTTCGCGGGCAAAGACACTTCGAACCTTGAGTTTGTAAATCTGTTCAGCAAACTCGTCATCGCGCAGGTGCGGCTTTTCGACTTCATCTGCAACAAGGCGGAAAAGTCTGTATCGGAATCCGACACGATCGAAGTGAAACCGATTATCAGCAAGATCGACGAGCTCCTGTCGGTCTCGGGACTGCGCGAGTACCAACTGGAGCGCGATTTGCAGCATCTTGAAGACTTGAAGCTGATTGAACAGAAGCGCATGCTGTCACCCACGAAGGTGCCACTCAATCAGATCTTCATGTTCCCTACGGCGCTTGGCCTGCACCTGTATGCGCGTTGCCACGGGTTCCGCGGCGCTCCGGAGGACTATTATGCCCAGAAGAATGTCGGCGTGACTCCGGGCAACTGAGTTCCTTCGCAAGACGCGGGGAAGACCGGGACGGCAGCAATGCCATTCGCCCTTCAGAAGGACCTTCGGGAAGCGAGAGCAGAGAATAGCCGGCTTCCGAGCCAAAAGGACGATTCAGCGGCGGTTCAGGAGAACGAATCCGATGGCCGGTGTGGGGTGCGATGGTATTTTGAAGCACCGTTAACGCCGAGGGGCGCATGCGCACACGCAGGCGCGACGCCACCCATCAACAAGGGCGGTACATTGGTCACTACCGGTGGTAAAGGGACTGGGTGAAGGACCGGCGGCTGTGCATCCATAATGAGGGGACCGGCAACGGCGAGGCACATTGCGTGTTGCGAGGTCGCTATCATCGAGTATGCGCAGCGCATCGACCCAGGATTCGGCGGCACTGGCGCAGCCTGCCAAGACACTGTGGAGAAAGAGAGGCCGGACACATGAAGGAAACCTTCGCAGGCCGCATGGTGCGAATCCACGTGGGCGAGAATGATCGCTGGCAGGGCAAGCCGCTCTATGAGGCGCTTGTGGCGAAGTGCAAGGACCTTGAGATAAGCGAAGTCGCAGTATCGCATGGGGTCGAGGGGTGCAGCGCGGCCGGGCCTGCGTCATTCGCCGGATACTCGACCGCAGTGCGAGGCGTTCCCGTTCAGATCTGCATCGTCGATACGGAGGACAAGATCGCGCGCTTGCTTCCCTTCCTCGATGCAATGGTGGAAGAAGGAGTGGTGGCAACGACGAGGGCCGAAGTGGTGCGCTACCGCAGACCGAATCCGCCGAGATCGCGAGGGAATCTGCCCCCGACATCGAACCGGTCTCTTCGGTAAAACGATCACCCATTGGGAACTTACTTTGGTTTGTGAAACAAATCACAGATTTAGACTCAACAAATCCCTACGCTTGAACGAACAACCATCCGGGTTCAAGCTCGTTCCGGCCTGACGGCGCGGAGATGGGCTGCGCATGTGTTCAGGCACATTCGAGCTTGGCGCCGCGGACCCTGGTTGAGAGCCCAAGAGAGGGAGATGCGTTCATGTCCACTGCGCCAATTGCTCGCCAAGTCGACTTCACAGCCAACAATCTGCTGGTTGCTTTTGAAGGCGAAGTGAATACGAGGGCTCGCTATCTTGCCTTTGCGGCTCGAGCCGATGCTGAAGGGCACTGTGGAATCGGCAGTCTGTTCCGTGCGGCTGCACGAGCCGAGCAGATTCATGCCGGGCACCAGGCGCGGGTGCTTCGCCAGATGGGCGAAAACACCGATGTCGCAGCGGAGCCGTGCGTCGTGCACAGCACGGAGTACAACCTCCAATCGGCGTTGGCTGGCGAGACCTATGAGATTGAGGTACTTTATCCGGCGTTCGTTGAAGAGGCCACTGCGCGCATCAATACCGGCGCGGCACGATCATTCACCTGGGCGCTTGAAGCAGAGAAGACCCACGCCGAGCTATTTTCTGAGGCGCTGCAACTGCTGCAGGACGAGATACCCGACCCTCGGATTGGCGAGGCTCACGACTTCTTTGTCTGCCCTGTCTGTGCCTGCACCTCGCGGAACCTGCCGGAGGAGTACTGCACGATTTGCAATTATCCGTCAGTTCGCGTGGAGACAGTTCGCTGAGAGCGTCTCGCCGGCCCCAGGAAGCAAAGTGTGTTTCAATAGGCCGTTACTGACGTGAAGGGCGAGGCGGGCAGGCCCTCGCCATTGAAGAGATTGCACTGGGGGCTGTTGGCCCAGCCGTAGCGGACATATTTTGGCGACGAAACGTCGGGGCTGGAGGCGACAACGGTCTCTCCATCAACGTGAGCCATTGCAGGCACGAACTTGCCATCCGTCCCGGCCACTTCAAATCCTGTAACTTCGCCGCCTTTCGCGGTCAGACCCACGGCATGGTCAAACCACGCGCGGATTGAAGCACCTTCCGGGGTTGCTTGCCGGAAGAGCGGTCCGTCGTATTCGATCTTTTCGCCGTAGCTCAAGGCTCGAGCCGCGCGGGCAAGTCGAAGTCCCACGTCGAGCTTATCGGTTGGGTGCACGTCGTCGGGATTGCCGATGTCGATCGTGACGGCCATGGCGGTGTTCGCCATCTCGAGCGTTTTGAGTTGCTGGTCGCGCAGAATGGCCCAATCCTCTGCGGGTGTCGATTTGAAGTTCGAGATCTGAACGTAGAGGAATGGGAAGTTGCCAATGCCCCACTCGCGGCGCCAGTCTTCAATGAGCGCGCGAAAGATGTGGTTGTAGAGTGGAGCGCGTTCGAGGGCGCTGTTGCTCTCGCCCTGGTACCAGACGACTCCGCGGATCGCGAAAGGAGTGAGCGGGGCAATCATGCCGTTCCAGAGCAGGCCGGGGGCCCAGGTTTCGAGCGGAGGATGCCAAGGAAACTGCGGCGCCGGCTTGTCTTCGGCCTTGGCTTCGGCAATCTGCCTGGGCTCGTCTTTTTCTTCGAGCCTGCCCACGAAATCATGGTCGGTCATCTTGCCGCGAGAAACAAACAGAGGCGCTAGCGATGCGTCTTCTCCGAGTGCCGTAAGACGGACCCAGGATTCGGCGATGGTGCCGCCCCAAGTTGAGTCGATCACTCCGACCGGCACGTGCTCGCGCTGTTGAATCTCGCGGGCAAAGTACCAGGCGACCGCGGAGAAATCTTTTGCAGAGTCGGGAGTCGACTCAGTCCAGCCATCCGTTTCGATATCAGGCTCAGCGAAATTGGACGCACGCTTCTTCACCATCAATAGCCGGACCTGGGGAATCGTTGCGTGGGGCAGATCATCGACAGCTGTCGCGGCCCGGCTCATGGGAAATTCCATGTTGGACTGACCCGAGGCAAGCCAGACGTCGCCGACAAGGATATCGGTGAAGCGGATCGGGGTTTCGACGGCTCCGCCACTACCCGCGGCAGCAGTTCCCTGCACTTCCATGTCGAAGGGACCACCGGCGGCGCCGGGCCTGAGATAGACACTCCACTGCCCCAGGCGATCCGCATTTGTCGTGAGTGCTTCGCCGCGAAAAGTTACGGCGACACTTTCGCCCGGTGCAGCCGTGCCCCAGACGTGAACAGGCAGATTGCGCTGAACGACCATATGGCTGCCGAGGACCTTAGGCAGCGTGACCTGCGCGGGGAGTAATCCACAAGATACGAGAAGAAAAAGCAAAACACGATGAAGTTTCACGAGAATCCTCTTGGTTTCTGGATGTTCGAGTCCAGTTGAAGTGTGGCTCGGACATCGAATTCCCCGAAAGAGAACGCTATCAGAGCGATGCGGCCATGATCCAGAGAGAAACGACTTAGCAAATCGCTTTTGCTGGGGCGACATTTTTTGCGTAAGCGTGTCTTAAGAGGAAGCGACCTTGCGCAGAATGTTGTGCGCAAAGTGAGGGTTGTGTCACTTGGAAAGGTGCACGTTCGTCACGGCGCGAAATCACCGGTATCTGGTACAAGTCACTCAGCTGTCTCGTTCACTGCATCATACTTATCGAGTGGAGAGGGCTTGCTGACGAAGCCGGAGTAAGACTAACAAATCGACCACGGGAGATACGACACTATGCGATTGCTACGCACAGCTGCCTTCGCTCTCATGGCCCTAGCGCTCTTGCCCTTTATCTGTCTGCGCTGCCATGCCCAGGCTGCTCTGTTGATGGAAGAACCGTATGGCTTCTTTGGGGCAGTGAATCCGACCGGCCATACGGCCGTCTACTTCGAAAACATCTGCGCGGACACGCCAGTAAAGCTGCGCCGGTGTGAACCGGGCGAGATGGGAGCGGTGATCGCGCGCTATCAGGGCATCGACGGCTACGACTGGATCGCCATTCCTCTGGTTCCTTATCTTTATTCGGTGGACGACCTGTCGAAGGTCCCGGCTCATGTGGATCATGATTCAGTGGACCGGATGCGTGAAAAGTACCACGAGGCCCATCTGCTGATGCTCGGCGAACACCTGCGTCCCGGCAATATTCTCCACGGTGGCTGGAAGCAGTTGATTGGCGTGTCGTACGAAAGGCGGATCTTCGCCTTCCGTTTCAACACCACGGCTGAGCAGGACGATGCGTTTATCGCGCGGATGAACAGCGCGAAGAACCGCTCTCATTTCCATTTGCTTTTCAACAACTGTGCGGACTTTGCGCGCGTTGTTCTGAACCAGTATTTTCCGGGAACGTTTAAACGAAGTTTCTTTCCCGATGCCGGCATGACCACGCCGAAACAGATCACGTATAAGCTGGTGCGTTACGCGAAAAAACACCCCGAGGAGGAACTGGCGGTCTTCGAGATTCCGCAGGTTCCCGGCTATCGCCGGCTAAGCCGGGCCAATAAGAGCATCTCAGAATCGCTGGTAACGACGGTCTACGCGATTCCTATCGCCATCGCAAACCCTTACCTGGCGGGTGGGTTGTTTGTCGATTACCTGGTGCGTGGCCGCTACCACCTGATCCCGAAGCATCCCGAACTTCTGGGGCCGGAGAACATGGGCGCATTGACAGTGGCCAAGGAGGACGTGGAGAATCCGGTGGACACCCCGGTCCAGGTCCCGGGCGTTGCCGCGAGCACTACAGCAACACCTATTGAAACGCCGGCGGCCAATGCTGACCTGAAGGAAATCATGGCGGAGCATGAGTAAGGAACCGCAGGGCCTGAAGAATCACGCCCGATTCGATCCCGCGTATCACCTGTTTCTTGTCGGCCTGTATCTGGCCAACCTCGCCTTTGCGTGCGTGCACCTCTATCACTACCATGAAGCTGCTTCAGTCTGGTACCTGTTTGTATCGCTGGTGGTGATCATCCCGATCTTCACGCTCAGGCTATATCCGCTGAAGGTACAGGATCGAGTGATCCGCCTGGAGGAGCGACTTCGTCTGCAGGCCCTGGCGCCTGCGGAGTGGCACACGCAGATCTACCGGTTGACGGAAGATCAACTGATCGGCCTGCGATTTGCCGCTGACGACGAGGTGGTGGAACTGGCCAAGCAGGCTCTGGAGCACAATCTGAACCGCAAGCAGATCAAGGAACGGATCCGCAACTGGCGTGCAGACGACTGGCGGGTGTGAACCGCTAGTCGTCTGCAGTAGTCGAGCCGGGATTTGGTGTACCGGCACCGCCCATATCCTCCGAACCAGCTCCAGCGACTGACTCGGCGTCGAGCGTATGTTCGTGCCTGTAGTGCTCCACCGGCATCTTGCCGTCCCACCACGCCCAGTTCATGGGGTAGACGTC
>Ga0335073_10006629_pt1 | contig 16271 bp, 13 predicted proteins | sample Lox_Sample_22_FD_207093 | JGI IMG/M metagenome (GOLD analysis project Ga0335073, IMG submission 207093) | Soil microbial communities from Loxahatchee National Wildlife Refuge, Florida, United States - Lox_Sample_2.2 | ecosystem: Environmental > Terrestrial > Soil > Wetlands | place: USA... | reverse complement strand
CCGGCCCCGAGCGGCGGAGCGCGGCGGCTGGTTCTTGCCCAGCTTTCTAGGAATCGCCTTCAATGGCGTCGGCTTCATGTTGAAAGCAGCTCGCAAAACCTTGCGCAGCCGGTTTTCGGTTTCTTCTGGATTATATTGGTCTTGGTCGGAGGCATCCATTGGCAAAGCATAGCACAAGCAAGGGGAAGCAAAAAAGATCGCCTTTCTCCGAGCGGTATACATCCGCAGAATACCGCCCCTATGTGATGGCTATCGGGCAGATCGCGCTGGCGTGGAATGATCTGCATGAGTCGATTGCGTCTCTTTTTAGCGCCGTTACGTCGATCATCGGAGATGACAAGATCGAGGCCGCATTCCAGGCCGTCGACTCCGACCGATTGAAGCGGAAAATGCTGAAGGCCGCATTTTCCCAGCTAGAGCCGAAAGAGATTCGCTTAAATCCGCGCGCAATAGATGACGTTAAATGGCTTTGCGGTCAGATTGATACGCTCGAAGAGGGCAGGAACAACGCAATCCATAGCCCCCTTCATAACTTCCAGCTATCGGGCTTGATTGACGGCTTTCCTGATGGGGTTCAGCCAAATACTACCCGGGGAAATAACAGGGCGATGAAACTGAAGGACAAGAACTTGCTGACCGAGTACCGATATGTTCGGGATGCCGCGATAATCCTGCGGGACTTCGCTGAAGCTATCGAGGAATGCTGGAATTGGACCGCAGGTAAGCCTCACACATGGCCCGAAAGACCTTCGCTGCCAAATCGGGGGCAGAAAAGTCGACGTCGGGGGCAGCGTTTAGATTCATCCAAACAGCTTCCTCTCCTGCCTGAGCCATCTCAGGCGTGATCACGATTTCGGCCCCAGCGCTGGGGGATGTCGGCCTGTCACGTTCCATGGCAGGACACTATCCCTTGTAGCTGGGTTGTCAAGTACATAATTGGGAGCAGCGTCACGCTGTCAAGGCGATGTAGGGAAAATTCCAAAAGAATCTTTGCGATTTGTGCAGACTTGCCTGAAACGGATCAAAAACCCAGGCGGAAGGCGGCCGCCGGAGCCGAATCGAGCGGCGCGGGCAGGCGGAAATGCAGGCCGGAGGCGGTCTTTTCTACCGGTACGGACGCGCCGGTCGGCAGGTAAACCGCGCTACGCACCGTGGGCAGGTCGTCGCCGCCCACCGTGAAGTCCTGCCCCACCGAATCGAGGAGGTGAAGATAGAGCGCGCCCGGCTTGGCGGTGAAACGAACGTTACAGCCGTCCGTGGTCTTGCCCTCGGCGCGGGTCCAGGGCCGCGTGCCGTAGATCGCCTCGCCATTGGCGCGCAGCCAGGCGCCGAAGCCCTTCAGCCGCGCCACCTGCTCGCTTGGGATCTGCGCATCGACGCCGCGCGGGCCGACGTTGAGCAGCAGGTTGCCGTTCTTCGCCACCGCGTCGATGAAGCCGTGCACCAGCGACGTCACGCTCTCATAGTCCACTTCCGTGTCGTTGCGGTTGTAGCCGAAGGAATGGCTCATGCCGCGTGTCGCTTCCCATTTGCGGCGCTGGATGTCGGGGAAGGTCGCGTATTCCGGCGTGCGGAAATCGAAATGCGGCGGCTTGGGCGGTGTCACGCCCTTGGGTGCGTCGGCCTGTTGCAGGCGCTTCTTGATCTGGGCATCGACGTAGCGCCGCATCGTCTTGAAGCGCAGCAGCTTGGTGCGCAGCGATACCGGCATCCAGCGGTCGTTCACCACGCCTTCGGGCACGGCGTTGTAGTAATCGGCGAAGAGCTTGAGCTCGGGTCCGAGCGGCGTGGGCCAGGAGATGTCGTTCCACAGCACGCTAGGCTCATAACGCGCGATCAGCTCGCGGGTCTGCGCTTCCGCATAGGCCGGATAGTCGCCGCCCGGCACGCTGCCCATGAAGTCGGCCAAGGTGCGCATCGGCGCGCGATTGAAGGTCCAATCGATGCCGCCGGAATAGTAGACGCCGAAGCGCAGGCCCCGCGCGCGCACCGCCGCCGCCAACTCGCCCACGATGTCGCGCCTGCTGGTCCAATTCGCCTGGCGCCGATTGGGCACCTCGCTGGGCCACAGGCAGAAGCCGTCATGATGCTTGGTGACGAGCACGACGTAGCGCGCGCCGGCCTCGGCGAAGAGGTCGGCCCAGGCCTCGGGCTGCCATTCCTCCACGCCCTTCAGGAAGGGTTCGCGAAAGCTTTCGTAAGGCGCGCCGCCCCAGGCTTCGCGGTGATGGCGCGCGCTCTCGCTCTCCTTCACGCGGATCGCGTTCCAATACCACTCGGTATAGGGCGTATGGGCGACAGCCGTGTCGTAATGGTCGCGGAAGGCATCGGAGATCGAGCCGGAGCGGCTGGCGAAAGCGGGGATCGCGAACAGGCCCCAATGGATGAAGATGCCGAACTTGGCGTCCTCATACCATTCGGGGACCTTGTGGGCGCTGAGCGATTCGAGAGTCGGCTGGAATGTCATTTGCGGCTATCCTGCCGCCATGATCGAAGAACGCAATCCCAGCTTTCCCGAAATCCGCGCCGCCGTGCGCAAACTCTGCGCGCATTTCCCCGGCGAATATTGGCGCGGGCTCGACCACGCGCGCGAATATCCCACGGAGTTCGTCAAGACCCTGACCCGCGAGGGATTCCTCAGCGTGCTGATCCCGGAGGCGTTCGGCGGCTCGGGCCTGGGGCTGGGCGCGGCCTGCGCGGTGCTGGAGGAGATCCATCGCTCGGGCTGCAACGGCGGCGCGGCGCATGCGCAGATGTATACGATGGGCACGATCCTGCGGCACGGCTCGCCGGCGCAGAAGGCGAAGTATCTGCCGGCGATCGCGAAGGGCGAACTGCGGCTCCAGGCCTTCGGCGTGACGGAGCCGACGAGCGGGACCGACACGACGCGCATCCGCACTTTTGCCCGGCGTGAGGGCGGCCGTTACATCGTCAACGGCCAGAAGATCTGGATCAGCCGGGTGGAGCATTCCGACCTGATGGTGTTGCTCGTGCGCACATCGGCGCGCGAGGACGCGGCCAAGCCCAGCGACGAGATGAGCGTGCTGCTGGTCGATCTGCGCGACAGCGTGGGCAAGGGGCTCACCGTGCGGCCCATCCGCACCATGATCAACCATGCGACGACGGAGTTGTTCTTCGACGATCTCGTGGTGCCGGCGGAGAACCTCATCGGCGAAGAGGGCAAAGGCTTCCGTTACATCCTCGATGGGATGAATGCCGAGCGCATCCTGATCGCGTCCGAATGCATTGGCGACGGACGCTTCTTCATCGACCGCGCGTCGTCCTACGCGAAGGAGCGTGAGGTCTTCGGCCGCGCCATCGGCGAGAACCAGGGCGTGCAATTCCCCATCGCGCGGGCCTATGTCGGCGTGACGGCGGCGGCGGAGATGGTCGCCAAGGCGGCTGGGTTGTTCGACGCGGGCGAGGCCTGCGGCACCGAGGCCAACATGGCGAAGCTCCTGGCGTCGGAAGCGTCGTGGGCGGCGGCGGATATGTGCATCCAGACCCATGGCGGCTTCGGTTTCGCGGAGGAGTTCGACATCGAGCGCAAATTCCGCGAGGCGCGGCTTTATCAGGTGGCGCCGATCTCGACCAACCTGATCCTCAGCCATGTCGCGACCCATGTTCTGGGCCTGCCGAAATCGTTCTGATGGCGCATAGGCTGCACGATCTCCTCGGCCGCACCGACATCGCCACCGATGTCGCCGCGCCGATCCCGTTGCGCGGGCTGGCGGCGCTGCTCGATTACGACGCACCGCCCTGGGAAGGCGTGCCGCCGCTGGGGCACTGGCTCTATTTTCTGAACGATGCGCGGCAATCCGCGCTCGGGCCTGACGGCCATCCCAAGCGCGGCGATGCCGATGTGCTGCCGCGGCGGATGTGGGCGGGAAGCCGGATCGAATTTCACGCGCCGATACGCGTGGGCGCGGCGCTGGAGAAGCGCTCCACCGTCAACTCGGTGGAGGACAAGAGCGGCGCGTCCGGAGCGATGACGTTCGTGACGCTGCATCACGAGATCGACGCCGACGGCAAGCTCGCGATCCGCGAGGAACAGGACGTGGTCTATCGCGCCGCGTCGGGCGAGGCGCCGAAATCGGCGACGCCGATGCCTGCGCCCGCGTGGCAGCGCACGGTGACGCCCGACGAGACGCAGCTCTTCCGCTTCTCCGCGCTCACCTTCAATGCCCACCGCATCCATTACGACAAGGATTATACGCGCGGGGTCGAGGGCTATGCGGATCTCGTCGTGCAGGGCCCTTACACCGCGACCTTGCTGATGGACCTCGCGCTCCGCCACGGGCCGCCGCCCGCGCGCTTCAGCTTCCGCGCGCGCCGCCCGCATTTCGTGGGCCGCGCGCTTAACCTGTGCGGGGCGGACGGGAAGCTGTGGTCGGTGGACGCCGACGGGCAGGTCGGGATGACGGCGGAGATCGCCTGAACCCGCCCCTCGTGGGCGGGTCGAAAAATGCGCGAGCATTTTTCGGGGCGGGGCAGGTCGCCGGCACGCCCCCGCCCCGAAATTCGCTTCGCAAATTTCGACCCTCCCACAAGGGGAGGGTTGTTTTTTCGGCCCCATCGGCGCGAGACTATCGCCAACACGATATTAGAACACGGGGAAGCGAGATGCCTTGGAATTACGGCGACATCCTGGACGCCGTCGCGGGGGCCGTGCGCCCGGACGCGCCGGCTTTCGTGCATGGCGAGCGGCGCGTCACCTGGGGCGATGCGACGAAGCGGATGAACCGTCTCGCCCGCGCCCTGATCGCGAAGGGCGCAAAGCCCGGCGACAAGGTCGCTTTCTACATGCGCAACGGCATCGAATATAGCGAGGCGCTGGGCGCCTGCTATCGCGCGCGGCTGGTGCATGTGAACGTCAACTACCGCTACAAGCCGGAGGAAGTGCGCTACATCCTCGACAATTCCGACGCCGTGGCGCTGATCTACGGCTCGGAATTCCGCCCCGCGGTCTCGCAGATCCGCGACTCCCTTCCCGGCATCAAGACCTATATCGAAGTCGGCGACGGCGACATCGCGGGCTACGCGGAAGACTACGCCGATCTCACCGAGGAGGGCGACGGCTCGCCGCTCGGCATCAAAAGATCGCCGGACGACATGTTGTTCATCTATACCGGCGGCACCACCGGCATGCCCAAGGGCGTGATGTGGCGGCATGGCGATCTTTGCACCCTGTGGCACGAACGGCTGCAGCGGACTATCGGAGTCCGCCCGGCAACGCTCGAACAGTTCGCCGCCGGCATCAAGATGGTGGGGCAGGGGCCGGTTTCGCTGCCCGCCTGTCCCTTGATGCATGGCACGGGCTTCATCTCGCTCTCCGGCGGAACGGTGGTGACGGTGGACAACACCTCCTTCGATCCGCATGCGATCTGGAGCGCGGTGGAGACGAACAAGGTGCAGGGCCTCTCCATCGTCGGCGATCCCTTCGCCAAGCCGTTGCTCAAGGCGCTGGACGAGGCGCCGGGGCGTTACGATCTCTCCTCCATGCTGACCATGACGTCGTCGGGCGCGATGTGGAGCGTGGAGGTGAAGCGCGGGCTCTTGAAGCACATCCCGCAGCTTTCGCTTGCCGACAGCTTCGCCTCGACCGAGGCGATGGGCATGGGCGCGTCCATCATGACCAAGGAAGGCGAGGCGCAGACCGCCGCGTTCCAGCTGCTCGAGAACACCATCGTCATCGACGAGAACGACACGCCCATCCCGCCCGGCACCGGCAGAGCGGGCCTCGTCGCGCTCGGCGGGCCGCTGCCGATGGGCTATTACAAGGATCCGGAGAAGACGGCGCGCACCTTCCGCACCATCGGGAACGTCCGTTACTCCATCCCCGGCGACTATGCCCGCGTGGAGGCGAACGGCGCGATCACCCTGCTCGGCCGCGGCTCCAACTGCATCAACACCGCGGGCGAGAAGGTATACCCGGAGGAGGTCGAGGAGGCGCTGAAGACCCACCCCACGGTCGAGGACGCGTTGGTCCTGGGCGTGCCGGACGAGAAATGGGGCCAAGCGATCACGGGCGTCGTCAAGCTCGCGCCGGGCGGGGAATTCGACGAGGCGGCGCTGCGCGATCACGTTCGTGCCCAGCTCGCCGGCTACAAGACGCCCAAGCGCATCCTGATCGCCGAGGTGAACCTGCGCGCGCCCAACGGCAAGGCCGACTACAAGAGCGCGGGGGAATTCGCGCGCCGCGAGCTCGGGATCGCGGGCTGATATGGAAGTGCGCTCCAGAGCCGGGCGCATCGCGCTCCTCCTGCTCACGGCGCTGGTGGCATCGGCGCTGTGGGTGGTGCTGGTCTTCGCGAGCCAGTTCGAGGGCTGGCTGCGCGCGCCGATCGCGCCGCGGGGCGACGATCGCGCGTTCCTCGATGCGGCGGCGGGCGAACTACGTGCCAAGTCCAAAGGCGATTTCGTCATCGTGCTGCTGGACCACGGCAAGCCTGCGGGCATGCGGGCGAAGGGCGACACGGCGGAGTCGCTCTATCAGGTCGCGTCGCTCAGCAAATGGATCACGTCCTTCGGCGTGATGAAGCTGGTCGAGGAGAAGAAGCTCGATCTCGACGCGCCGGTGTCGCGCTATCTGACGCGCTGGCATCTGCCGCCGTCGGACTTCGGCAATGACCGCGTCACGGTGCGGCGGCTGCTGAGCCACACCGCGGGCTTCACCGACGGGCTCGGCTATCTCGGCTTCCTGCCGGGGCAGAAGGTGCAAACCATCGAAGAGTCGCTCACCCACGCCGCCGATGCGCAGCCCGGCGCGGACGGACGCGTGCGCGTCGGCCGCGCGCCTGGCAGCGCATTCCAATATTCGGGCGGCGGTTTCACCCTGCTGCAGCTTCTGATCGAGGAAGTTTCGCACCGGACGTTCAACGACTACATGCGCGACGAAGTGCTCAAGCCCATGGGCATGACACATTCCACCTATGTGCTCGCGCCAGGCCAGACCACGGCGACGTTTTTCGATGCCCAAGGCCGGCCCACACCGCCGCGCCGCTACACGGCGCTGGCCGCCGCCTCGCTTTACACGAACGCGGACGAGCTCGTGGCTTTCGTGCAGGCACAGCTGGCGGGCGGGCGCGGCGTGGTGACGCCCGAGACCATGGCGCTGATGCGCAAGCCGCAGGCGCGGCAATATGGGATCGACATCTGGGGGCTGGGCACGATTCTCTATGCGCCGGACAATGCCGGCGGTTACGTCGTCGGTCATGACGGCAACAACGCGCCCGCGATCAACACGGCGGCGCGCTTCGATCCGGCGACGGGCGACGGCATCGTCATCCTGGAATCCGGGAGCGCCACCGCGGCCGCCGAAGCGGCAAGCGATTGGGTGTTCTGGGATACCGGCAACGTGGACATCGTGACCATCAATACCGGGCTGCCCGCGACGCTCGGCACAGCGGGGATCGGCGGCGCCGTCGTCTGTCTGCTGGTCCTGGCCCTTGGCTTCCGCCGCGCGATTGCCCACCATCCGCCAAACGCCACCCGGGAGACGCTCCCATGAAATTCACCTGGTTCAACCTGATGCCCTGGCCGTATCTGCCGGACGATTTCCGGGAGACGCACCATTCGGTATGGGTCGATATCGACTCCCGCCTGTTCGATCCAGTGAAGGCGCATGGCGTCTACAACACCTATCTCGACCTGCTCGAATACGCGTCCACGGTGGGCTTCGACGCCATCGGCGTGAACGAGCATCACCAGAACGGCTACGGCATCATGCCGTCGCCGAACATCATCGCCGCCGCCCTGTCGCGGCGCACGTCCGATGTCGGCCTCGTGGTGCTGGGCAATTCCATCGCGCTCTACAATCCGCCGGTGCGCGTGGCGGAGGAGTTCGCCATGCTCGACTGCATCTCGGGCGGGCGGTTGATCGCGGGCTTTCCCGTCGGCACCTCGATGGACACCAACTACTGTTACGGCACGATCCCCGCGCTCACCCGCGAGAAGTATCAGGAGGCGCACGACCTCATCATCAAGGCCTGGACCGATCCGGACGTCTTCGCCTGGAACGGGCGCTACACCAAGCTGCGCCACGTGAACATCTGGCCAAGGCCGGTGCAGAAGCCGCGTCCCCCGATCCACATCCCCGGCGGCGGCAGCGTCGAGACCTACGATTTCTGCATCGACAACACCTACTCGTACTCCTACCTGTCGTTCAGCGGCTATATCCGCGCCAAGGCGCTGATGGACGGCTATTGGAAGCGCGTCGCCGAGCGCAATGCGCCCGACACGTCGCCCTACCGCGCCGGCTTCGCGCAGACGATCTGCGTGGCGGACACCGACGAAGAGGCCGAGCGGCTCTATAGCGAGCATGTCAGCTATTTCTACAATCGCTGCCTGCACGTCTATCCGGGCTTCGCCGACGCGCCGGGCTACCGCACCATCAAGACGATCCAGTCGGGCGCGCTGTCGCAATACGCCCCCCCGCGCGGCTATGCGAACATCACCTGGAAGGAGTTGACGGAGGGCGGCCACGTCATCGCCGGCTCGCCGGAGACGGTGCGCCAGCGCATGGAGGAGCTGATCAAGACGCTCCATGTCGGCAACATCTTCTGCCTCATGCATGTCGGCAACATGCCCAAGGAAAAGTGCATGTATTCGACGCGGCTGTTCGCGGAGAAGGTGATGCCCAAGCTGCGCGGCCTGTTCCCGGATTACGCCGCCGACGAGCGCTTCTGGTGCCACCCGATCAAGCAGGCGCGTCCGGGCGACCTGCCCAGCGAGCGCGAGGTCTTGGCCGCCGCGGGAGCGCGCTGATGAGCATCGCACTCAAGACCGTCGCCACACCCATCGTTCCGGTTCGCTATTTCGAGGGCGGTGTGGGCGCGCCGCTGGTGTTCCTGCATGGCGCGGGCGGGCTCGCCGCGAACGATCCGTTCCTGGCGGCGCTGGCGGGCAAGTATCACGTCTATGCCCCGCTGCTGCCCGGCTATGGCGACAGCGAGGAATGCGGCGAGCTGCGCGATATGCTCGATGTCACGCTCCACACTTGGGATGTGATCGAAGCGCTCGGCCTCAAGAACCCGATCCTGGTGGGCCATTCGATGGGCGGGATGATCGCGGCGGAGATGGCCGCCATCGCGCCCAACGACGTGACGCGGCTCGCTTTGATCGCGCCCGCCGGGTTGTGGCTGCCGGATCATCCGATCCCGGACATCTTCGCCACCATGCCTTACGACTATCCGGCGCTGCTGTTCCACAATGCGGAGGCCGGCACGGCGATGCTGACCGCGGGGCTGGCGCTCGACGATCCGGAATGGCTCAAGTCCTTCCTCGTCACCAATGCGCGCCAGCTCGGCATGGCGGGCAAGCTGCTCTTTCCGGTGCCGGATCGCGGCCTGTCGCAGCGGCTCTATCGCATCAAGGCGAAAACGCTGCTGATCTGGGGCGACAGCGACAGGCTGGTCTCGCCGGTCTACGCGCAGGCCTTCAAGAAAGGCATCAAGGGCGCGGAGCTGGTCGCCATCGCCGAGGCCGGTCATATGGTGACGGTGGAGAAAGCCGATCAGGTGCTGGCGGCTCTAGGCCGGCTGGGCTGAGACCTTGGTGAAGGCGATGCGGCAATAGAGGCCGTCGGGCGGGTATTCGACGATCACTTCGCCGTTCTTCTCCCGGGCGGGAACCGATTTGATCACGCGCCCGCCGAAACCCTCGCGCGCGGGCGGCACCGGCACCGGGCCGCCATGCTCCTTCCACGCGATGGTGACGCGGTCGCCTTCCGTCGCCCAGTCGATGGTGACGAGGCCTTCTTGCGTCGTCAGCGCGCCATATTTGATCGCGTTGGTCGCAAGCTCGTGGATGGCAAGCGCCAGGCTGCCGCCGGTCGCTTCGCTGAGCGTCAGGTCGGGCCCGTTCAGGCGGAAGCTCTCCGCATTCTCTTCCATGAAGGGCGCGAGCGCGGCGCGGATCACCGCGCCGATCTCCACATATTGGTGCTGGCCGGCCAGGACGAGATCGGCGGCCGCGCCCAGCGCGTGCAGGCGGCCGAGGAAGCGCTTCAGATAGGCTTCGAGCTCGAGGTTGGGCTCGGCGCCGCGGCGGCGGGAATTCTTGGCCAGCGCATCGATGATGGTGACGAGGTTCTTGAGCCTGTGCCGTGCCTCGCCGATGACGATCTCGTCGCGCTCGCGGGCGAGCTTGGATTCGTGGACGTCGCGCACGGCGGTGATCCATTCCTCGATCTCTCCGCCGGGGCCGCGCAAGGCCACCGCGCGCCCGCGATACCAGCGCCAATCGCCCGAAGCATCGCGCAGGCGGAAATCGGCGAGGTGATTGTCGGCCGCGGGGTCGGGCATCAATTTGAGGCGATCCTCCTCGTGCACCGCGTCGGCCCAGCGCAGGCCGCGATAGTCGGGCCAGGCCTGGCCGGTGGCGCGCGTCCAGGCGGGATGGGCCTCGCGCACGCGGCCCTCCGCGTCCGTCACCCAGACGATGTCGGAGATCACGGCCATCAGGCGGCGGTAGCGCATCTCGTTGCGCAAGCTTGCTTGCAGCGACACGCGCAACGAATGGGCGGTCGCGACCAGAAGGCCGGAAACGAGCGACCACAGCGCCAAGGTGACGATCTGCGGCTGCGAAATGCCGAGCGAATAGACCGGAGGAATGAACACGTACCAGACAATGGCGATGCTGAGCACCAAGGCGGCGACGCCGAACTCCCATCCTGCAACGAGAGTCACGGCGAGGATCGCGGGCAAATAGAACACCAGCGGCACGCCCGAGGTGCCCAGCCCGAGTTGAAGGCGAAGGGCCGTGATGAGCGTCGCGATGGCGAGCGCACCCACAAGCCACACGGCCCGAGAGAGGTGGGTTCGCGGTCTGATCACGAACAGGGCGAACGACGACACGGCCGGCTCATCGCCGCCCGAGGCCCGCTCACCGGGGAGTCCCGCCATCGCCACCTCCAACCACAGCCCATGGCTGCACAAATCCCGGCCCCCTGCAACTGCATCGGATGATCGTTGTCCCGGCGAAGGACGCGCTGTGGATGAATTCGGCGGATACCTTCGCCAAATCCATCAAATGCGAGCCAATTGCGATCTATCAGACGCGCCCGCAGGGGTGCCCCCGGTCCCGCGATCAGGGCTCGAGCGCGTAGCGGTAATGGCCGGTGATCCTGAAGGCAAAAAGGATGTCCTGGGTGACCTGGCCCTGGCCCAGATTGTTCAGGATCAGCGGGCGGGCGCCGTCGGCGGATCGCCGGGGCATGACGATGCCGATATGGGGCGTCGAGCCCTTGGGGTCGAGATTCCAGGTCACCAAGTCGCCCGGCCTGTAATCGGCCGGATTGGCGGAGACCTTCAGCGCCTTGCCGTGGCGCGCGAAGAACACCCGCAGATTGAGCACGCGGCGGTGGTCGATGTTGGAGTCCGGGCCGCGCAGGCGCCAAGCCGTGGGATAGAGCGCGAAGTGGCGTGCCATGTCCTCATGCACCAGCTTCTGCAGGTCGATGCCGACGCCGCGATAGGCCCGCACCACGACGTCGGCGCACACGCCCTCGTTCCGCGGAACGTCGCCCATCGGATAGGCGATGCGCCGGTAGCCGGACACGAAACGAACGTTCGGGTTCTCCAGCGCAGCCGCCGCGCGCAGGAATTTCGCGGCCGGCACGGCGTGGGCGGGAAGGGCGGCGAGCAGCAGCGCGGCCAGAAGCAGCTTGCGGAGGGGCATGGTCGTCCCGGCGAGGTTCGTGGAATCCTGGGATAGAGACGTGGCCGGTTTGTGGCGGATGCCGCGGCGGAAGCGCATCCTTGACATTGCGCCGCGCGGGGCAAACCGTTCGCGCGGCAGAACCAGCGGGAGTGCGCCATGACGGCGGAATTCGATCTCGTGATCCGGGGCGGCACGGTGGCGGACGGCACGGGCTGCCCCCTGCGCCAGGGCGATGTCGCGGTCTCGGGCGGGCGTATCGCCGCTGTCGGCCAGGTCACTGGCAGCGGCCGCGAGGAGATCGACGCCAAGGGACTGCTCGTCACGCCCGGCTTCGTCGACATCCACACCCATTATGACGGCCAGGTGACGTGGGACAGCCGCCTGCAGCCATCAAGCTGGCATGGCGTGACGACGGTGGTGATGGGTAATTGCGGCGTCGGCTTCGCGCCGGTGCGGGTGCGCGACCGCGACCGGCTGATCGAGCTGATGGAAGGCGTGGAGGATATCCCGGGCGCGGCGCTGCATGAAGGCCTGTCGTGGAATTGGGAAAGCTTCGGCGACTATCTCGACGCGCTGGAAAAGGTGCCGCACGACATCGACTTCGCGGCGCAGCTCCCGCATGGCGCGCTGCGCGTCTATGTGATGGGCGAGCGCGGCGCGAAGCTCGAGCCCGCGACGGAAGCCGATATCGCGCAGATGCGCGTGCTGACGGCGGAGGCGATGCGCGCCGGCGCGCTCGGCTTCTCGACCTCGCGCACGCTCAACCATCGCACGGTGAAAGGCGATCCGACGCCGTCGCTGCGCGCCACGCAGGAAGAGCTGCTCGGCATCGTGCGCGGCATGAAGGACGCGGGCTCGGGCGTGATCGAGCTGATCTCCGATTTCGATAATCCCGATCCCATCACGGAATTCGGCATGTTGCGCGGGCTGGTGGCGGAGAGCGGGCGGCCTTTGTCGCTGTCGCTGGCGCAAGCCGGGCGCGACGCCGATGGCTGGAAGGGCTTGCTCGCGATGATTTCGCAGGCCTCGAAAGAGGGCTTGCCGATGCGCGGACAGGTGGCGCCGCGGCCCATCGGTCTGCTGCTAGGCCTGCAGGGCACGATCAATCCGTTCATCGCCCATGAGGCCTTTGCCGCGATCAAGGACAGGCCGCTGGCGGAAAAGGTCGCCGCCATGCGCGATCCCGCGTTCCGCGCGCGCATCATGGCGGAGAACGATGCCAAGCAGACGCATCCCCTGGCGCGGCGCGTGATGGCGTTCGACCAGATCTATCCACTCGGCAATCCGCCGAACTACGAGCCGCCGCGCGACAGCGCCATCGGCGCGGTGGCGCGCGCGACCGGCCGCGACGCCGCCGAGATCGCTTATGACATGCTCTTGGAGGATGAGGGCCGCGCCTTCCTGTTCAGCCCCTTCGCCAACCACACCAACTACAATCTCGACTGCTGCGGCGAGATGATCGCCAGTCCCGACACGGTGATGGGCCTGGGCGACGGCGGCGCGCATGTCGGCATCATCTCCGACGCCAGCTACACGACGTATCTGCTCACCCATTGGGGCCGCGACCGCGCCCATGGCCGCTTCGAGATTCCCTATCTGGTGAAGCGCCAGACGTCGGACACCGCCCGCGCCGTCGGCCTGACGGATCGTGGGCTCATCGCGCCCGGCATGAAGGCCGACCTCAACGTCATCGACTTCGCCCGCCTGCGCGTCGAAGCCCCCACGATGACGTTCGACCTCCCCGCAGGCGGCAAGCGCCTTCTTCAAGCCGCGCAAGGCTATGTCGCGACGGTCGTGTCGGGCGAGATCACCTATCGCGACGGCGTCGCGACCGATGCGCTGCCGGGGAAATTGGTGCGTGGGTCATAGAAAAGGTCGCCAAACTGAATGATAGCTAGAGCGAAGAATCTATTTCTGCTGTTGGCGTCGACTTGGCTTCTTACGAGCTGCGGGCAAAGCAATGCTTGGCGCGATGCGACGGGTCAGGGACGCGGTTATGACGAGCAGCTCGCAGACAACAAGGCGTGCTACAAGGCTGAAATGCCTGCCGATCCATCAAAAGACTCCAACGACGAGCTGCAAGCGGGCTTTGCTCGCGTAGACGCTTGCATGGCTATCCATGGCTGGGAGCGCGTAAACGATTGAGCTGTTCTATGCGGCCCGCAGCCGGTAGTGGCTCACGCCCCACACGCGGCCGCCGGCGTAGCCGAACATCTCGGCGGTGGCGAGGAAGAACATGCGCCAGCGGCGGCGCCACATGGGTGCGTCCGCGCCGTAGACCTGGCGCAGGATGGGCATGATCGCCTTCTGCCGTGCGTCGAAATTCGCGAGCCAGTCGAGCGCGGTGCGGCGGTAATGTGCGCCGCTCCAGCGCCAATCCGTCTCCACGGTGAAGAGGTCGGGGAATTGGCGGATGAGGTTATGGCTCGGCATGATGCCGCCGGTGAAGAAGTGCTGCGCGATCCAGTCGTTCTCGTCCCCGTGATCGAAGCGATAGGGCGCTTGCGCATGGGCGAAGACGTGCAGGAAGAGCCGCCCATCGGGCTTCAGCCAGCCACGCGCGCGGGTGAGAAGCCCGCGCCAGTTCGCCATGTGCTCGAACATCTCGACGGAGACGATGCGGTCGAAGCGCTCGCCGATGGCGAAATCGTTCATGTCGGCGGTGATAACGCGCAAATTCGCCGGCGCGCGGGATTCGATATAGCGCCGTTGCGGTGCGGAGTTCGACACCGCGGTGATGCGCGCGTTGGGGAAATGCTCCGCCATCCATAAGGACAGCGAACCCCAGCCGCAGCCGAGTTCCAGGATCGTCTGGCCGTCGTGCAGATCGGCATGCGTGGCCGTCTCGCTAAGCGCGACCTCTTCGGCCTCGTCCAAGCTGTCCGCGCCGAAGGCATAGAGGCAGGACGAATATTTCCGCCGGTTGCCCAGCACCAACGCGAAAAACTCCGGCGGCAGTTCATAGTGCTGCTGGTTGGCCGCAGCGGCATGTTCGGCGATGGCATGGGCTTGCATGTCGCGGGCGAATGCGGCGTCGCCATTCTTGCCGGTGAGTTGGCGGTCGCTCTTTGCGATCAGCCGCCGCATCCCGGCGGTGATGAGAAGGTCCGGGATCGGGGCGCGCTCGGCCAGGCGGCCGCCGGCGGTGAGAAGGTCCATGCTCGCCTCGCGCGTGATGTCCCGGGTTCTACGGGGCGTTTTCGCGGATGGATCAGTGATCCGCACAGCCCCGCGCCACGTTTAAGACAGGGCTGGCAAGGAGGCTCGCATGTTCTCCCGCCGCAATATCCTTGCTGGAGCCGGCGCTTTGTGTTGCGGACCGGCGCTCGCGTTGCCCGAGGCGCCCACGCGCGATCTTTCGTTCCGCGTGCTGCGCGGCGGTTCCGTCATCGGGACGCATGCGGTGCGCTTCTCTGCCACGGCGGATGCGTTGACCGTGACGGTGGCGGTGGATCTCGCGGTGAAGTTCGGGCCTATCCGGCTGTTCCACTACAAGCACGACACGATCGAGCGCTGGAAGGGCGGCATATTCGAGAGCCTGGATTCCAAGACAGATCATGACGGCACGGCGCATTTCTCGACCGTCCGCCGCGAAGCGTCGGGATTGGCGGTCGAAGGTTCCAAGGGCCCACGCTACATCGCGCCCGCCAACGCCTTGCCCGCCACGCATTGGAACCGGGCCGAGCTTTCCGGCGCGATGATCAACCCGGAGAACGGCGCGCTTCTCACCCCGCGCATCACCGACAAGGGCCGCACCAGCGTGGCGCTCGCCAGCGGCGCGACGATCCCCGCGCGGCAATTCGACTGGCGCGGCCAGGACAATATGGACCTGTGGTACGACGACAAGGACGCCTGGGCCGCGCTCTCGGCCGCCGCGGAAGATGGATCGCGCCTCGTTTATGAGCGGCTGTAATCGCTTGACCCGCAGATAGTTTCAGATGAAACTATCTCGCTTTTGAGCGGGAATCGCGCGCCATGCAGATCGAGAAAGACCTTTGGGACAACCCTATCGGGACCGCCGGCTTCGAATTCGTCGAATACACCGCGCCGGATACCGCGGCGCTGCATCGCTTCTTCGAGGAGATGGGCTTCCGCGCCGTCGGCCGCCACCGCTCCAAAAACGTGACGCTCTACCGCCAGGGCCAGTCCAACTTCATCGTCAATGCCGAGCCCGACAGCCATGGCAGCCGCTTCGCCAAGCTGCACGGCCCCAGCGCCTGCGCCATGGCCTTCCGCGTCAAGGATGCGAACAAGGCCTATGCCAAGTTGCTCGAGAAGGGCGCCAAGCCGTTCCACAACCAGGTCGGGCCGATGGAGCTGAACATCCCCGCCATCGAGGGCATCGGCGGCAGCGTGATCTATCTCGTCGACCGCTACGGCGACCGCTCGATCTACGATGTCGATTTCGTGCCCACCGATCCGGCGAAAGGCTTCGCGCATGAGGGCGCGGGGCTGACCTATATCGACCACGTCACGCACAATGTGTTTCGCGGCAACATGGACAAGTGGGCGGGCTTCTACGAGACGCTCTTCAACTTCAAGGAAATCCGCTACTTCGACATCGAGGGCAAGCTGACGGGCTTGAAGAGCCGCGCGATGACGAGCCCGGA
>Ga0335073_10006628_pt1 | contig 16273 bp, 26 predicted proteins | sample Lox_Sample_22_FD_207093 | JGI IMG/M metagenome (GOLD analysis project Ga0335073, IMG submission 207093) | Soil microbial communities from Loxahatchee National Wildlife Refuge, Florida, United States - Lox_Sample_2.2 | ecosystem: Environmental > Terrestrial > Soil > Wetlands | place: USA... | reverse complement strand
GTTGATCACGCCGGTGGCGATGGAGAAAGGGTTGCGGTTCGCGATTCGCGAAGGCGGACACACGGTGGGCGCCGGCACGATCGCAGAGATTATTCAGTAAGAGATGTGTGGCGCGGACACTCCTGTCCGTGCTGCATGCAACAGAGATGATGCCGGACGCGGGCAAGAGTGCCCGCGCCACAAAAAAACCAAGCGGGTTGCAGCGTCCCGCAAGATCTTTCCGCCGGGACAGCTCGGCGGGGTTAGAGAGAAAACAGTGAGCGCACAAGAGAGAATTCGAATTCGGTTGAAAGCGTACGACTATCGCGTGCTCGATCAATCGACGGGCGAGATCGTGGACACGGCGCGGCGCACAGGCGCGCAGATTGCCGGCCCGATTCCGCTGCCCACGATGAAAAACAAGTACACGGTGCTGCGTTCGCCGCACGTGGACAAGAAATCGCGGGAGCAGTTTGAGATCCGCACGCACAAGCGGCTGCTCGACATTCTCGAACCTACGCAGCAGACCGTCGATGCGCTGATGAAGCTCGATCTGCCGGCCGGCGTGGATGTGGAGATCAAGGCGTTCGGGAAAGAACATAAGTAGCGGCGTTTGCGAGGCGTCTGAGCCTCGCGCCGCTATCCTGAGCGGAGCGAAGGATCTGATTCCCAGCCAATAGCTAAAAAGCCAAGCTGGATGGAGATTGGAAAATGGCAACCAAGGTAGCAGGCATTCTGGGCAAGAAAGTCGGCATGACGCAACTGTTCGACTCCAAGGGCGACGTCCGCCCGGTCACAGTTTTGCAAGCTGGCCCGTGCGTCGTAACCCAGCATAAGACTACCGTGAAAGACGGATACGCAGCGGCCCAGATTGGCCTGGTCGAGTTTGTGAAGGAATCGCGCCTGACGAAAGGTGAGCGTGGACATCTGGCGAAGAACAATCTTCCGCCGGTGAAATTTCTGCGGGAAGTTCCGCTGGAAGCTGACGGCGCGGCGAGCGATGGCGATGCAGCGCTGAAAGTCGGGGATCGCGTGCTGGTCGAGATTTTCGATGGCGAGAAATTCGTCGACATCGTTGGAGTCAGCAAGGGACGCGGATTTCAGGGCGTGGTGAAGCGGCATCATTTTGGCGGCGGTCCGAAGTCGCACGGTTCGATGTTTCAAATAACAGGTTCGATCGGGTCTTCGGCATTTCCCTCGCGCGTCTTCAAAGGCATGCGTATGTCGGGACATATGGGGCATCAGCAGGTGACGGTTCGCAACCTCCGCGTGCTGGGCGTCGATAAAGAAGACAATCTGCTGGTGGTCGAAGGCAGTGTGCCTGGGCCGCAGGGCGGATACATCGTGATCACGAAGGCGAAAAAGCCGCCGAGAGAGCGTCGTGGATTTGCCGGCGCGGCAACCATCGATCCATTGAAGGCGGCCAAGAGAGCGGCGAAGAAAGCGTAGGAATTACGGTGCGCGGGCGACGGCGCCCGCGCCACACGAGCGAAATATGGCAACGATTGATATTCACAATTTGAGCGGCGAGAGGGTTGGAACGCTCGACCTCGCGGACGAGATCTTCGGCGCGGTCAACGAAGACCTGCTCTGGGAAGCGGTGAAGCACTACCGCGCTTCGCAGCGCGCCGGAACGCACAAGACGAAAGCGCGCTGGGAAGTTTCCGGATCGGGCAAGAAGCTGTGGAAGCAGAAGGGCACTGGCCGCGCGCGTATCGGATCGATTCGCTCTCCGCTGTGGCGGCATGGCGGCACGGTGCATGGTCCTGTTCCGCGCTCCTACGATTACACCTTCCCGCGCAAGAAGCTGCTAGGGGCGCTGCGGTCGGCACTGGCGGCGAAATTTGCTGACGGCAAGCTGATGGTGGTGAATGCGTTCGATGTGAAAGAACCAAAAACGAAAGAGTTTCGCAAGGTGCTGGATGCGCTGAAAGTTGGTTCCTCGGTCCTGCTCGTCGAGTCAGCAGAAAATCGCAACTTGCAACTAAGTTCGCGCAATATCGAAGGTCTCGAACTCGTTCGCGGGCACGAAGTGCATCCGTATCATCTGCTGCGGCATGATCGCGTTATCTTCTCGCATCCGGCGATCGAGAAGCTGCAGGTTTCGCTGAAGACTTCGATTTCGAAGAAGCAGCGGAAAGCGGGCTCGGGTTCTGAGGAAGACGAGAAGCCGAAGAAAGCTTCGGCGGCGCCGCGGCGGCGGACTAAGCACGAAAAAGCGGCGGAGGTAGCTTAACCAATGAAATCCGCATATCAGATCATTCGCCGTCCGGTGATTACTGAGAAGGGCCTCGCGATCAAGGAAAACCAGAACACGCTGGTCTTCCAGGTCTCGCCCAAGGCGACGAAGACGGAGATTAAAGAAGCGGTGCAGACGATTTTCAAAGTGAAAGTGCACTCGGTGCGAACCGCGACCTATCCGGGAAAAGAGCGACGGCGCGGAAAGTTTGCCGGCTACCGTCCGGATTGGAAGAAGGCGTACGTGCGCTTGCGCTCCGGCGAGAAGATGCCAGAGTACGCGCAGAATCTTTAGTTAGGGAAACCGCTGAAGGGCAGTGTACGAACTGGCAGCAGGAAGGCCTTTCAGCAGCGCGATTCGCTGCGTGATCGGCCGAATCGCTTGGGAAAGATGGAAGGCATCAGCACTCAGCATTCGGCATTCAGCCACAACGGCGAATGAGGATGCTAAGCGCTAATGGCTAAGAGCCAAAGGCTGATTTTATGGCAATCAAGACATACCGACCGACGACGCAGACGCTGCGCTTTCGCACGACGCTCGTCAACGATGACATCACGACGAACCAGCCGTACAAGCCGCTGCTCGAGCCAAAGCAGCGCACCGGCGGACGCCGCAACTCTGGCGACACGACGATGCGCTTCATTGGGGGCGGCCACAAGCGCAAGTTGCGCATCATCGATTTCAAGCGCGACAAGACTGGAATTCCGGCCACCGTCACGACCATCGAATATGATCCGAACCGTTCGGCGCGGATCGCTTTGCTAGCCTATGCCGACGGCGAGAAGCGCTACATCCTGCAGCCCGAAGGATTGAAGGTTGGACAAAAAGTTGTCAGTGGACCCGAGGCTGACATTCTGGTCGGAAATGCTCTACCGCTGCGGAACATTCCCCCTGGCACGGTGATTCATAACCTCGAATTGAAGCCGGGCAAGGGCGGACAGATGGTGCGTTCGGCGGGCGGTTCAGCACAATTGGTCGCGAAGGAAGCGGAGTACGCGCTGGTGAAGCTGCCTTCCGGCGAGACCCGCAAGGTTTCGCAGGATTGCATGGCGACGATCGGACAGGTCGGAAATCTCGATCATGAAAACGTCACCATCGGCAAAGCGGGAAAATCGCGCTGGCTGGGATGGCGTCCGCATAACCGCGGCGTCTCGATGAACCCAGTCGACCATCCGCATGGCGGTGGCGAAGGCAAGACTTCCGGTGGGCGCCATCCAGTGACCCCTTGGGGGCAGCCGACGCGCGGTTACAAGACGCGCAATAACAAGCGCACGGATAAGTTCATCGTGAGCCGGAGATCGAAATAGCCGTTGCTGAGAGCTGGCAACTGAGAACTGAGAACTGATTTTATGGCACGTTCAACCAAAAAGGGCCCGTTCATCGACGCGTATCTGATGACGCGGGTCGAGCAGATGAATTCGCGCAACGAGAAAAAAGTGCTGCGCACGTGGTCGCGGCGTTCGACGGTGATCCCGGAAATGGTGGGGCACACGATCGCGGTGCATAACGGCAAAAAGTTTATCCCGGTGTACGTCACCGAAAACATGGTCGGCCACAAACTGGGCGAGTTCAGCTTCACGCGCCAGTTCAAAGGCCACTCCATGAAGGCGGCCACGGAAGTAGCGGCGAAGCCGGCCGGCATTCCGGGCGGTCCGGGAGCTCCGGCTCCAGCGGCCCCGCCGGCGGGTGGCGCGGCTCCGGCGGCGCCGAAAGCGTAGCGAATGTCCCAGGTCTCGCAAAATCGGCGAGACATGGGCACGCGAGAGTTGAGATACGACTATGGAATTTCGAGCGGAAACCCGTTTCCTGCGCGTCTCGCCGCAAAAGGCGCGGCTGGTGCTGGACTTGATCAAAGGGCAGCACGTCGAGGATGCGCGCAATACGCTGCTGTTCACCAAGAAGCGCGTGGCGTCGCACATCGGCAAGCTGCTGCAGTCGGCGCTCGACAATGCGAACTTTCTCGCCACCGAGAAGGGTCTCGATGTCGAGATTGACAATTTGTATGTGAAGCGCGCGGTGGCCAACGATGGTCCGCGCATGAAGCGGATTCGTCCGGCTCCCCAGGGACGTGCGTATCGCTATCAGCGGCGCATTTCGCATATCGAGCTGGTGCTGGCTGAGCGTGGGAAGAATGGCGAAGCGGTGGCTCAGGTTGTTGGCGAGGAAACTGCACCGGCTCCGGCGAAAGCAAAGCGGAGAGCTCCGGTGGCGAAGAAAGCGGCAGGGAAAAAGAAAGCCGCGGCGAAGTGACCGCGCTTTGCGGGCGTGAGCGAAGTGGGAGCCCGCAGCCGGTCATCCTGAACGAAGCAAAGGATCGTTAGGAGAAGCAATGGGACAGAAGGTACATCCTTACGGATTTCGGCTGGGCTACACCAAGCCCTGGAAGTCGCGATGGTTTGTCGAGCGCGATTACGACAAGCTGCTGCATGAAGACGTCAAACTGAAGAGTGAGCTGAAAGACAAGCTCAAGTCGGCGGGCGTCAGCTCGATCGAGATCGAGCGCCCGGGCAACAAGCTGCGCATCATCATTAAGACGGCGCGGCCGGGGATCATCATCGGGCGCAAGGGCGCGGAAATCGACAAGCTCAAGGCGGAGCTGCAGAAACGGACGTCGCGCGAAGTGTTTGTCGACATCCAGGAAGTGCACAAGCCCGAGCTCGACGCGCAGCTGGTTTCGGAATCCATTGCACTGCAGCTGGAAAAGCGCGTGGGTTTCCGCCGCGCGATGCGCAAGGCGGTCGATTCGGCGTTGCGCTTCGGGTGCAAGGGAATCAAGGTTCGCGTGAGCGGGCGCTTGAATGGGAACGAAATCGCGCGTTCGGAGTGGTATTTGCAGGGTCGCTTGCCGCTGCACACGCTGCGTGCCGACATCGATTTCGGGTTCAGCGAAGCCCTCACCACGTACGGTGTGATCGGCGTGAAGTGCTGGGTGTACAAAGGCGAGATCCTGCAGCAGAAAAAGCGCGAAGGCCAGACTGCCGGCACAGGAACTTTTTAAGCGCTCACAATTGAGAACGGATAACTGAGAACCGCTTTATGTTGATGCCAAAAAAAGTGAAGTACCGCAAGCAGCAGCGCGGACGCATGACCGGCAAAGCCTGGCGCGGATCCGAGCTGGCTTTCGGCGACTACGGACTGAAAGTCCTCGAGCCGGGCTGGATCACCGACCGCCAGATCGAGGCGAGCCGCGTGGCCATGACTCGTTTCATCAAGCGCGGCGGCAAGATTTGGATTCGTCTGTTTCCCGATAAGCCTGTCACGAAGAAGCCGGCTGAAACTCGTATGGGCAAAGGCAAGGGGGCGCCGGATCATTGGGTCGCGGTCGTGAGGCCGGGAAAGATCCTGTTCGAAATGGAAGGCGTGACGCAGCAGGATGCGAACGAAGCCCTGCGTTTGGCATCGCACAAGCTCCCGCTGCGCACGACCATGGTGCAGCGCGAAGGCACGCACTGAGATTTTTTATCAGCATCTGGGCACTTGCAACTGAGAACTGATTTTTATGAAGGCAGAAAAAGTTAGAAATCTTACGGACGAAGAATTGCGGCATCAGGAGCGCGATCTCGCGGACCAGTTGTTCAAGCTGAAATTCCAGCTGAACATGGGACAAACCGAGAGCCTCAAGAAGATTCGCGGGCTGCGCAAAGACATAGCGCGCGTGAAGACGATTCTGGGCGAGCGAACACGCGCGGCCGCAACGGAGAAACGATAATGGCGGAAACTACGGCTACGCAGAAAGTTCAAGGCCGCCGCAAGGAAGTGGTCGGAGAAGTGGTTTCCAACCGCATGCCCAAAACCATCGTCGTGCAGGTGACGCGCAAGAAGTCGCATCCGTTTTATGGGCGCGTGATCGCGCGGCACAAGAAGTTTTACGCACACGATGAGAAGAACGAAGCGCATGTGGGAGATTTTGTGCGCATCGAAGAGACGCGTCCGCTGTCGAAGCTGAAGCGCTGGAAGTTGAAAGACATTATTCGCAAGGCTGCGCTGCTGCCGGAAGCGCCGGTGGACGCGGCGGCGAGTTGATAGGGAAGCGCGCTGCCCGCGCGATTCATGCGCCGCAAAGAACGCGGCGATTCGCGCAGCGCGCCCAGATCCTTCGGCGCCAAAAGCGGGCGCCTCAGGATGACAAGCGCGTGAGGCGTGCGCACGGCGGAGTTATCAGGGAGAAATGCCATGGCTGTGATGATGAGAACGATGCTGGAGGTCGCCGACAATTCCGGCGCGCGCAAGCTGCAGATGATTCTGCCGCTGGGCGGCTCAACCGGATTGAATGCCGGACTCGGCGACGTGATCACGGCTGCGGTCAAGGAATCGGCACCCGATGGCCAGGTGCAGAAGGGCAAAGTCGTAAAGGCCGTGATCGTTCGGACGCGGAAAGAGCATCGCCGGCGCGATGGCACTTACATCCGCTTCGATCAGAACGCGGCGGTGCTGATCAACGAAGCCGGCGAGCCGGTCGGGACGCGCGTATTCGGTCCGGTTGCGCGCGAGTTGCGCGAGAAGAGATTTTTGAAGATTGTGAGCTTGGCGCCGGAAGTGATTTGACCAAGTTTCAAGGTTTCGGAGTTTCAAGGTTTCAAGGTGCCTTGAACTTAGTGATCTTGGACAAAGTTAGCGCCAGACGTGAAACCTTGAAACTTTGAAACTTAGGTTTTTGATATGGCAACGGCAACGACAGCACATAAGCGAGTAGACATCCGGCGGAACGACACTGTGAGAGTGATCACCGGACGGGACAAGGGCAAGGAAGGACGCGTGCTTCGCGTGTTTCCCAATGACGCCAAGCTTCTGGTCGAGCACGTCATGATGGTGAAAAAGCACGTGCGCCCCAACCCGCAGGCCAACATCAAGGGCGGCATTGCCGAGCAGGAGAGCCGCATTGCGATCTCGAACGTACAGTTGGTTTGCGGCAGCTGCGGCCCGGTGCGCATTGGACACGAAGTGCGCGGCGATAGAAAAGTTCGCGTCTGCAAGAAGTGCGGAACGACGTTAGATAAATAATTGGGTGATTGGGAGATCTAGCCATTGAGCGATTTTCAATCGCACGATCACCGAATCACACAATTACTCAATTCTCACGAACCGGTAGCCACTCCGAATCCGTGACAGGAACTTGAAAATGGCAAAAGATAAAAGAGGTCAAAAAGAAGCGCCGCAGGAGCAGAAAGCTCCCGAGCAGGCTCGGCATAGCGCGAAAGAGCGTCCGCGGCTGCGGTCGCGATTCGAAAAAGAAGTTGCTCCGGCGTTGCTGAAGGAACTCGAACTGAAGAATCCGACGGCGGTTCCGCGGCTGCACAAAATCGTCGTCAACGTTGGCGTAGGCGAAGCGACGCAGAACGCGAAGGTACTCGATCCGGCGGTCAATGAACTTGGCCTGATCACCGGGCAGAAGCCTGTCGTCACCAAGGCTAAGAAGTCGATCGCGGCATTCAAAGTTCGTGCCGGGCAGTCCATCGGTGCCATGGTCACGCTGCGCGGCGACCGTATGTACGAATTTTTCGATCGGCTGGTCAATATCGTTCTGCCGCGGGTGCGCGACTTTCGCGGCGTATCAACGAAATCGTTCGATGGACGCGGCAACTACACGCTCGGGCTGCACGATCAACTGATCTTTCCGGAAATTTCTTACGAGAAGGTCGATAAGTTGAAAGGGATGAACGTCACGATCGTGACGACCGCTGCGAACGATAATCAGGCGCGGTCGCTGCTGAGACATTTGGGAATGCCGTTCCGGGCATAACGCGGAATGGTCGCGGGCCAGGCGCCCGCGGGACCGCCGGCGAGGACGTCGGCGCTACAAAGTCAGGAGCTAAAAGCGAAGTGGGAACTACAGCAAAACGAGTGAAAGACGGCGTTGGGTTACACCAACACAAAATAAAGAAGCCCAAGTTCTCGACGCGGAAGCACAACCGCTGCCGTATTTGCGGGCGTCCGCGCGGATATCTGCGCAAGTTCGGCATTTGCCGGTTATGCTTCCGGCAATTGGCGCTGCGCGGAGAGATTCCTGGCGTTTCCAAGTCGTCTTGGTAGGGAAGTTCGTCGTCGGTCGTTTGTCGTTGGTCGTTTGCAAGTGCGACTCGCTCACGGCTAAGGACTGACGGCCAACGACCGAAGTTTTCAAACCGCCGCAGGTTCTTCGCTGGTTTTCAAGCCATGACGCGGAGCGAACGGGTGGCTGAAGGAGAAACAAAACGATGAGGTTGACCGATCCGGTCTCGGACATGCTGACGCGGGTGCGCAACGCCCTCCAAGCCAGGCACCAGAAAGTCGATATCCCGGCTTCGAAGCTGAAGGTGGAGATCGCCCGCATCCTGAAAGAAGAGGGCTACATCTCCAACTACAAGCCCGCAGAAGAAGAGGGACACAAGATTATCCGGATTTACCTCAAGTATGGCGCCAACAACGAAGCCGCCATCTCGAAGGCGGAGCGTGTCTCGCGCCCGGGTTGCCGCGTCTACGTGCGCCGCACCGAGATCCCGCGCGTGCTGGGTGGCATGGGGATCAACATTCTGACCACGCCGCGTGGCGTGATGACCGGCCGCCAGGCCCGCAAAGAAGGCGTGGGCGGCGAGTTGCTGTGCCAGATTTGGTAGGAGAGTCCCGAGTCGTGAGTCGCGAGTTTCGAGTGAACGCGTAAGGGTTCTGCTCGTAGCTCAGGGCCCCGGACTCGCGGCTAAAAAGCTTATGTCACGAATTGGAAAAAAGCCGATCACGATTCCCAAGGGAGTCACGGTCAAAATTGAAGGCAACACGGTCGCGGTGCAGGGGCCGAAAGGGAAGCTCGACACGCCGCTTCCTCAGGGCATCAAGGTCGAGCAGCGCGACGGTCACATCGTCGCCATTCGCGAGAACGATTCGCAGTCGGCGGTACACGGATTGGCCCGCGCGCTTGTGAACAACGCCGTAGAAGGGGTGACCAAAGGCTGGACTCGCGAACTGGAGATCGTCGGCATCGGATATCGCGCCGAGATGAAAGGCAAGACAGTGGTCGTGTTCAATCTTGGCTATTCGCATCCGATCGAGTATCCGCTGCCAACCGGAGTCGATGCAGCCGTCGATCCCAAGCAGACGCGAATCACTCTGACCGGAATTGACCGTCAGAAAGTAGGACAAGTCGCCGCAGAAATGCGGGCGCTGCGTCCCCCCGATCCGTACAAGAACAAGGGCGTACGCTATGCCGGCGAACGCCTGAAGAAGAAGGTTGGAAAGACCGGAGCGAAGTGACGCCGTTTAGCGGGCGTGAGCGAATCCAGGGTCCCCAGCACGCGTGGTTTTCGCGTAGGGGGACGGGAAGGGGGAGTCCGCTGGCGTCATCCTGAGCGTTCTTTGCGAAGGATCTCCGGCGTCCGGCAGCGAAGAAGGGACCGAGGCAATGCTGACGAAAATTGGCAAGAACGAAAAACGCGGTTATGTGCACGAGCGCATTCGCAAGAAGCTGCAAGGGACGGCGGAGCGTCCGCGGCTGAACGTATACCGTTCGCTGAACCATATCTATGTGCAGGTCATCGATGACATGGCCGGCAAGACGCTGGTTTCCGCCTCGACCGCCGAAGGCAAGAAGGAAGCGCGCCGCACCGGCGGCAACGTGGCGGCCGCGAAAGAAGTCGGCAAAACGATCGCCGAGCGGGCGAAGGCCAAGGGTGTCACGAAAGTTGTGTTCGACCGCGGCGGATATATTTATCACGGGCGCGTCAAGGCTCTGGCCGACGCGGCCCGGGAAGCGGGGCTTCAATTTTAGAATTTTGTAATCGGGTAATCTTGTAACCTGAAAACCGAATCTGACGCGGGGTTTTCGATTACTAGATGTCTAAATTACAAAATTACGAAATGGGTTTCCAGAATGCCAACAGTTACGAAGAGACTTGATGCAGGTTCGTACCAACTGAAAGACCAGGTGGTCGCGATCAACCGCGTGACCAAGGTCGTCAAAGGCGGCAAGAATCTTTCCTTTGCCGCGCTGGTGGTTGTGGGAGACCCCGCGGCCGCCGTCGTCGGCTATGGTTCGGGCAAAGCCAAAGAGGTGCCGCAGGCCATTCGCAAAGGAATCGAATCGGCGAAGAAGAATCTGGTCAAAGTCAATTTGACCCAGACCAGCATTCCTCATCTCGTGCTTGGCCGCTACGGTTCCGGCAAAGTGTTGCTGAAACCGGCTCCCGAAGGAACGGGCGTGATCGCCGGCGGTGCGGTGCGCGCGGTGATGACGTCGGCAGGCGTGCAGAACGTGCTGACGAAATCGATCGGCACGACGAATCCGCATAACGTTATCAAAGCGACGTTCGATGCACTCAAGCAGTTGAAGAACAAAGAGAGCGTCGCGAGTCTGCGCGGGAAAACTGCAGAAGAGCTTTAGCGAGTACTTGTTGCGCGTACCGAGCAAAACCGAGATTCCCTCGCTTCGCTTGGAATGACAGGGAGCAATCGGGAAGGGCACAAGTTCACTCGTGCCGAAAGAGCTGAATGTGAGATTGGGGCTTTAGCCCCTGAGGGTTTTGGATGGCAACCAAGAAATCAAATTCGGCGAGCGGAACGATCCAGCTGAAGTGGGTTCGCTCCGCGATTTGTGCGCCGACGAAGCAAAAACTCGTGATCAAGGGGCTGGGATTCACGCGCCTGAACCAGGTCATCGAACGCCCAAACACTGAGGCGATTCGCGGCATGGTGGCCAAAGTCCCACACATGATCGAGATCGTGAAGTAACTGCGAGTTTCAAGGTTTCACTTCGTAACCGAGCTCGACAAAACCTTGAAACCTGAAACTTTGAAACTGGGTTTCGCTATGAACTTATCGAACATTCACGCACCAAAGAAGGCGACGGAAAGCCGCAAGCGCGTCGGCCGCGGCATGGGCTCGGGCATGGGCAAAACGTCGACTCGCGGCCACAAGGGCCAGCGCTCGCGCAGCGGTTCCCGCATGATCCGCGGATTTGAAGGCGGCCAGATGCCGTTGCATCGCCGCATGCCCAAGCGCGGTTTCACCAACGTCTTCCGTAAGGAATACGCCATCGTCAGCCTGGAACGACTGGCTGCGCTCGGGGAGTCGACCATTACCCCCGATGTGTTGCGCAAAGCAGGTATTATTAAGACCAAGCTTCCCGTTAAAATTCTTGGGGATGGCGAGGTCAAAGCCGCCCTGATCGTGAGCGCGCACAAGTTCTCGAAGTCGGCTCAGGAAAAGATCACCAAGGCGGGCGGTAAAGTCGAGGTTCTGCAGTAATGTTTGAAAAGCTGGCAAATATTTTTCGTATCCCCGATCTGCGCAAGCGGATCATCTTCACGCTGGCACTGCTCTTCGTGTACCGGCTGGGGGGCCACCTGCCCACCCCCGGCGTCCGCTGGGAGCAGCTGGAACATTTCTTTGATACCCAGCGCGGTTCCTTCCTCGGATTTGTCGACTTGTTTTCCGGCGGCCAGTTGCGCCGCATGACGATCTTCGCCCTGGGCATCATGCCCTACATTACGGCGTCGATCATTCTGCAATTGCTGACGGTTGTGTATGAGCCGCTGGCCAAGTTGCAGAAAGAAGGCGAACTCGGACGCAAGAAGATCACGCAGTGGACGCGTTACATTACGGTTATTCTCAGCGCCATTCAGTCGTTTGGCATCGCCATCGGTCTCATGAAGTCTGGCGGAGATTTCGTCAGCGATCCAGGCCCGGGGTTCATCCTGATGGCGATGCTGACGCTCACTACCGGCGCCGTGTTCATCATGTGGCTGGGCGAACAGATCACCGACCGCGGCGTTGGCAATGGCATGTCTCTGCTGATCTTTGCCGGTATTGTTGTCGGCTTGCCGCGTGGCGTGGAAGATTTGATCGAAAAAGCCAAGAACGCGACTTGGGGCGCGATGACTTTCCCGCTGATGGTTCTGCTGATCATCTTCATGCTCGCCGTGGTTGCCTTTATCGTCTATGTCGAACGCAGCGAGCGGCGCTTGCCGGTGCAGTACGCGAAGCGTGTCATCGGACGCAAAGTCATGGGCGGCCAGTCGACCCACCTTCCGCTGCGCGTGAATGCTGGCGGAGTCATGCCGGTGATCTTTGCTTCCTCGATTCTTACGCTGCCCCAAACCATCGGCTACGGGCTGCGCAACAACCGTTATTTCGGTGACATGATCCGCTGGTTGGGATGGGGCGAGCCGCTTTATACCTTGCTCTACGCCGTCGGCATCATCTTCTTCGCGTATTTCTACGTCTCGATCGTGTTCAACCCGAGCGAAGTCGCCGACAACATGCGCAAGTACGGCGGATTCATCCCCGGCATTCGTCCGGGCAGGCGCACCGCGGATTACATCAACGAAGTGCTCACTCGCGTCACGCTGGTTGGAGCGCTGTATCTGATCATCATCTCTTTTATTCCCGAATGGATGATCGCTGGCATCCACCTCAACCACTTGTACGGCCCGATTGGAAGATTCTTCGAGGGTTTGCCGACCTGGGTCACCAATGGCCTGGGTGTGAACTTTTATTTTGGCGGAACATCACTGCTGATCGTGGTCGGCGTGGCGATGGATACGGTCACCCAGATCGAGGCGCAATTGATCATGCGCCACTACGACGGGTTCTCACCACGCAGCGGCCGTGTGCGCGGACGGAGAATCTGGTAGGGGACTCGCGGGCGAGGACGCCTGCACCGCACGAGACGCGCATTTCGCGAGATTCACCGCGAGGCGTCCGCGAGACAGAAAGATTGTCTCCTTCGGGATGAGAAGGATTTTTGTGGGGGTTGCTGCACCTTCGGTGGAAGTCCAGGAACACCGGGGATATTGAGATCGGGAGGCTTTTGGCCAATCGATGATGCAGGAAACCTCGCGCGCAGTTGGCCCCATTGTGCTCCTCGGACCGCCGGGTGCAGGGAAAGGCACTCAGGCCAAACGCATCATGGAGCATTACGGCATTCCCCAGATTTCGACCGGAGATCTTTTACGGGAGAACGTCGCGCTGGGAACGGACTTGGGGCTTGCCGCCAAGGCGGTCATGGCCCGCGGCGAGTTGGTTTGCGACGATCTGGTTTGCAACATGGTGCGACAGCGCTTGTTGCAGCCTGACACGCAGCGCGGCTACATCCTCGACGGTTTTCCGAGGACCGCGGCCCAGGCCGGGTGGCTCGATGCGTTACTGGACCACGAGCTCTTTGACAATTCGCGTCCGACACGAGCTTGGCCGATTGTGATCAGTCTCGATGTCGACTATAATCAATTACTGCTCCGGATTACTGGACGGCGTACTTGTCCCACCGACGGAAAGATCTACAACGTCCATTTCCAGCCGCCCCGCGTGGATGAAATCTGCGATATTGACGGGACGAGGCTTGTGATTCGCAATGACGACCGGCTCGAGGTGATCCAGCCCCGTCTGACGGCCTACCAGGAGCAGACTCGTCCGGTAGTGGATTATTATCAGCGCACGGGACGCCTGATCTCCGTCAATGGCGATCAGCCGGTCGATGTTGTGACCGATCAGATCTTCCGAATCATTGAAGATCATCAGGCATGATTTTCTAGATTGAAACGATGGCGATAGTTTGTAAATCGGCGGCGGAAATCGAAAAGATGCGGCAGAGCGGCCACATCGTTCGGCAGGTTCTCGATCATCTGCGCTCGATGGTGAAACCCGGCGTCACCACGATGGATCTGGAGCGCGCCGCGGAAAAGAAGATTAAAGAATTCGGCGCCAAGCCTGCATTCAAGGGATACTACGATTATCCCTGTGTGCTGTGCACGTCAGTGAATGAAGAGATCGTTCATGGCATCCCTTCAGAAAAACGGGTACTGAAAGAGGGCGACATCGTTTCGATCGACTGTGGCGTAGTGCTTGATGGCTATTATGGCGATGCCGCGATCACCGTTCCGGTCGGCAACGGCATCAAGCCGGAGCTGAAAAAGTTGTTGGAAGTGACGGAAGCATCGCTCTATCGCGGCATTGAGCAGGCAAGAGTTGGGAATTCGATTGGTGATGTTGGCGCCGCCGTGCAGGAGCATGTAGAGGCTGCCGGGTTCAGCGTGGTACGCGAGTTCGTTGGGCATGGGATCGGAACGCGCTTGCACGAAGAGCCGCAGGTTCCGAATTTCGGCAATCGTGGTCACGGCGCGCGGCTGCGCGAAGGCATGGTGATCGCGATCGAGCCGATGGTCAATTCTGGCAAGCCGGACGCGAAGGTTTTGGGCGACAAATGGACCGCAGTCACGGTCGACGGCAGCTTCAGCGCTCATTTCGAGCATTGCGTGGCCGTGACCAAAGAAGGGCCGGTGATTTTGACGCAGTAGACAAGATTGCAAGGAGCGAATGAGCAAAGAAGACGCGATTGAGGTTGAGGCGTCTTGCGGGCGTGAAGCGGAGCGCAGCGAAGCTGGGAGCCCGCAGCCGAAATCCCGAGCGTAGTTTGCGAGGGATCTCCGACAGATAAGATTGCAAGGAGCGAATGAGCAAAGAAGACGCGATTGAGGTGATGGCGACGGTTCTGGAACCGCTGCCCAATGCCATGTTCCGGGTGGAACTGGAGAATAAGCATCAGGTGCTGGCGCACGTTTCCGGGAAAATGCGCAAGAATTTCATTCGCATCCTGCCGGGCGACAAAGTTGCCGTCGAGCTTTCACCGTACGACCTGAATCGCGGACGAATCGTTTATCGCTACAAATGACGCCCTTGAGCGAGGCGTCTGAGCCTCGCTGGCGTCATCCTGAGCGGAGCGAAGGATCTGGCGAGGGGCGGCAAGAATCTGGAGAAGTGATGAAGGTACGAGCATCGGTAAAAAAGATTTGCGACAAGTGCAAGATCATCCACCGCAAAGGCGTGGTGCGGGTGATCTGCGTCAACACGAAACATAAGCAGCGCCAGGGATAATGCCTTGCGAAGGGCACGACTTCGGTCGTGCCGTTTAGGGCATTGTTAGATTTGCGGCTTTAGCCGCTGAGGTTACGAAACGATGGCACGTATTGCAGGCGTGGATCTTCCCCGCCAGAAACACATCAATATCGCGCTGACCTACATCTACGGGATCGGCATCCCGCGTGCGGGCCGCATTCTCGATGAAGCCAAGGTCGACCCGATGAAAAAAGTTCAGGACCTCAGCGAAGAAGAGGTCAACCGCATTCGTACCGTGATCGAAGGCGAGGGCATGGTCGAAGGCGATCTGCGCAAAGACATTTCGATGAACATCAAGCGGCTCATCGAAATCGGTTCCTACCGCGGATTCCGCCATCGCCGCAATCTGCCGGTCCGCGGACAACGCACCCATACCAATGCCCGTACCCGCAAGGGTCCGCGCAAAGGAACGGTTGCGATCAAGAAGAAATCAGCGGCGAAAACATAAGGCAGGTTTCAAGGTTTCAAAGTAAGAACCTTGAAACTTTGAAGCTTTGAAACTTTGAAACTTGAGGTTTTATGGCGAAACCAGCAGCAGCGGGCGGCGCAGCCGCCGCACCAGAAAAAAAAGGCAAGAAAAAGACTTTCAAGAAGAAGGAGCGCAAGCACGTCCCGCATGGTCTTGCGTACGTCCAGGCGTCCTTCAACAACACGATCGTGACCATTTCCGACATGAACGGCAACGTTCTGTCGTGGAAAAGTTCCGGATCACTCGGCTTCCGCGGATCGCGCAAGGGTACGCCCTTTGCCGCACAGCAGGCGGCGATGAATGCCGCCAACATGGCGCGCGATCATGGCGTCCGCAGCGTGGACGTCCGCGTCAGTGGCCCTGGTTCTGGTCGTGAATCGGCGGTGCGCGCGCTGGCTGCCGCCGGCATCGAAGTGCGCTCGATCCGCGACACGACGCCGATCCCGCACAACGGGTGCCGTCCGCCAAAGAGACGCAGAGTGTAAGAAAGCAGATTCCTCGCTGCTCTCGGAATGACAAGCGAGGATCTGGTTGAAGCTGGCCGACCACTAACGACCGACGACCAACGACAGATTTCGTCCGGGACGAAGGGTGAAGCCAAACCCGTAAACCGGTCGAGTCCCGAGCCAAGGCGAGGGACGAATCCTGAGCGAAGTGAAGGAACTGCTCAGAAAAAAGGAGAAGAAAATTGGCCCGATACACCGATGCAGTCTGCCGCCTATGCCGCC
>Ga0335073_10006627_pt1 | contig 16273 bp, 15 predicted proteins | sample Lox_Sample_22_FD_207093 | JGI IMG/M metagenome (GOLD analysis project Ga0335073, IMG submission 207093) | Soil microbial communities from Loxahatchee National Wildlife Refuge, Florida, United States - Lox_Sample_2.2 | ecosystem: Environmental > Terrestrial > Soil > Wetlands | place: USA... | reverse complement strand
ACGAAGGCTGGCACGATTCCGGCGACATCGTCACAATCGACCACGACGGCTTCATCTGCATCAAGGGCCGCGCCAAGCGCTTCGCCAAGGTCGGCGGCGAGATGGTGTCGCTCGCAGCCGTCGAGATGCTGGCGGCGGAGCTGTGGCCGAACAGCATCTCCGCGGTGTCGGCGGTGCCCGATCCGCGCAAGGGCGAGCGGCTGATCATGGTCACCGACAAGCACGGCGCCACGCGGGGCGATTTCATCGCCTATGCGCGAGGGAAACATGCCGCCGAGCTGATGTTCCCGGCGGAAGTGATCGTGCTCGACAAATTGCCGCTGCTCGGCTCCGGCAAGGTCGATCAATTGGCGATCGACAAATTCGTCCGCGAACAGGCGGCGGCGAAAGCGGCGGCGGCGGAATAGGCCTGGAGCGGCCGGCCTTCTCTACCAATGCCCTCTGCGGCGGTTCCACGCGTAGAGCGCGTCGGCGAATCTGTCGTAGGCAAAGCCCGTGACTTGGCGGATGCCGGGCAAGCCGAGCAGGCGGCCGAGCCATGCATGCCCCGGCGTCGCCCGCCAAACGGCGATCACGCAGTCGGCGCCGACATGGAGTTTGCCGTCCGAGTCGACGGCGTGAAGCCGGCGCCGAATGTCTTCCAGTCCGGCGCCGAAGCGCGCAAGCGCGTCCGGTTCGAGATTGATGTCGCGAAATTCAATGATGCCCGCGCGGGCCGCCCGAACCAGGCGATTGCGCTGCCAGCCGACGCCGGCATTACAGACCGGGCACTTGGTGTTGTACCAGACCGTAAGCTGTGGACTCACAGGCCTTCCCTTGCGCCATCCCTGACGTTCTACGTGCCCCGCATCGCCAGCACGCGGTCGACCATGGCGCCGGCCTCGCCGAGATAATTCGCCGGGTCGCAAAGCCTGGCCAAAGCGGCGCGGTCGAGGTGCTTGGTGATCTCGGCATTCTCCGCCAGGAGCTCAAGGAGCGGCCGCCCGGTCGCCACCACCTTGCGGCAGATGTCGTAGACCAGATCGTGCGCATATTGGCGGCCGAGATAAGGGCCGAGCCCCATCATCACCGCTTCCGACACGATCAGGCCTTTGGTGATGTCGAGATTGGCGCGCATTTTCTTTTCGTCGACCTGCAGCCCGGTCAAGACGAATTCGGTTTGACTGAGCGCGCCGGCGGCGAAGCAGAAAATCTCCGGCAGCACGATCCATTCGATCTCCCACGGGCCGGTGGCGCGCTCGTGGTCCTCGATCATGGCGTCGAGCAGCGCCGCCGATTGCTGGCGCACCACCGACGTCAGCGCGGTGATGTAGACCGAGGAGATCGGATTGCGCTTCTGCGGCATGGTCGAGGACGAGCCGCGGCCTTCGTGGAACGGCTCGTAGACCTCTTCCACCTCGGTCTGCATCAAAAGCTTCACGTCGAAGGCGATCTTGCCGCAGCTGCCGGTAACGAGCCCGAGGAAGCAGCCGACCTCCGCGATCGTATCACGGACGGTATGCCAGGCGATCGCCGGCTGACCGAGATCGAGCTCCTTCATCAGCTCGGCCTGCGTCGCGAGTCCCTGTCCGTTCCCGTTGCCGCTGAGCGAGGAGAGTGTGCCGGCGGCGCCGCCGAATTCGCCGACCAGAACACGCGGGCGCAGCTCCCTGAGCCGCTGCCTGTGGCGCTCGAAGGCGGCGAGCACGGTGGCCATCTTGTAGCCGAAGGTGATCGGCACCGCCTGTTGCAGGTTGCTGCGCCCGGCCATCGGCGTGTCGCGATATTTCCTGGCGAGGCCGGCCAGCGCATCGCAAATGCGCGCGAGGCTGCCTTCGATCAGCGTGAGGCCTTCGCGGATCTGCATCACCGTGGCGCTGTCGGTGATGTCCTGGGTGGTGGCGCCCCAATGGCACCATTCGCCGAGGCCGTCGCTGCACAGAGCCACGAGTTGCTGCACCACCGGCAGGACCGGATAGCCGATCTTCTCGGTCTGCGTTTTCAGCTTTCCGAAATCGATCTCGCCGACGTGGCAATGCTTGCAGATTTCCTCGGCCGCCTCTTTGGGGATGATGCTGAGCCGCGCCTGCGCCCGTGCCAGACCCGCCTCGAAATCGAGATATTTCTGGACGCGGTTCTCGTCGGAAAAAACCCGCCGCATCGCTTCGGTGGTGAAGATGTCGCGAAACACGGCGGAATCGATCAATGAGGTCGGCATCAGGGCTTTCTCCGGCACGGCGGGTCAGGTGGACTTGCCAGACTTTGCGGGGCCTTTTCATAGTGCACGGCGGCCCCTCTGACCACCGTGTTGCCGAACGGCAGGCTGCCCGGCGTGCCGCCATGCCATTCCGGCAACCCGTGGTGTCGGCGGCCGATCTCAGCTAGCATCCCGGCCAATTCGGCGGACGTTCCGAAAACAACGCCGAAACGAGAAATTTGCCGGGGGAGGAACATCATGGCTGCTGCCGTCAATGCAGGTGCGCGTCTCGACCGGCTTCCGGTCTCGTCATTCCACTACCGCATCTTCTGGCTGGTCGGTGCCGGCATGTTCTTCGACGGCTACGATCTCTATGTCGCCGGCAGCGTGCTCGCCGCGACCATCCAGACCAAATTCTCGACGCTGCCGCAGAACCTGCAATTCATCTCTCTCACCTTCCTCGGCATGACTATCGGCTCGCTGATCACCGGCTTTGTCGGCGACAAATTCGGCCGCCGCTTCACCTATCAGATCAATCTTCTCATCTTCGGTCTTGCCTCGCTGGCGGCGGCCTTTGCGCAGACCATGCCGCAGCTCATCGTCTGCCGCTTCATCCAGGGGCTCGGGCTCGGCGCCGAGATCGTGGTCGGCTATTCGACCTTGACCGAGTTCGTGCCGCCGGCGACCCGCGGACGCTGGCTGTCATTCATGGCGTTTCTGACCGTCTGCGGCTTCCCGGTCACCGCGATCCTCGGCTATCTGATCATCCCGGCCTGGGGCTGGCGGCCGATGTTCGTCATCGCCGGCATCGGCTCGCTGATCGTCTGGTATCTGCGCAAGAACCTTCCCGAATCGCCGCGCTGGCTGGAAGCGCAAGGCCGCAATGCGGAAGCGGAAAGCCTGCTGCAGACGATCGAGAAAGAAGTCGCCGCATCCGGCACGCTGCCGGTGGCGGCGTCCGCCGCGCCCATCCCGCAGCTGACCGCGGCATCGATGTTTCGCCCGCCGATCCTGCAGCGCCTTCTGGTCGGCAGCTGGGTGCTGATCACCATCAACACGCTGATCTTCGGCTTTGTGATCTTCCTGCCGCAGTTCTTTTTGCGGCAGGGCCTCACCATCACCAATTCGCTCGGCTATACGGCCGTGCTCGCAGGCGCCTCGCTGGTCGGCTGCGCCTTGGGCGCCTATTTGTCCGACGCAATCGGCCGGCGCTGGAGCATTATCGGCGCATCGTTTTTCACCATCATCTTCGGCTGGTTCTATGCGCATTCCAACGCCGCCTCGGATCCGGAGATCGTGCTGGCGATCGGCGCGGTGCTGATCGTCGCCATCTATGTCCAGACAGCGATCCTGTTCGGCGTCTACACGCCGGAACTGTTCCCGACCGAGATCCGCCTGCGCGCCAATGGCATCTGCAATACACTCGGTCGCGGCGCCACCGTGATTTCGCCGTTCGTGGTCGGCGCGCTATTGGCGAATTACGGACTGCCCGGCGTGGTCGGCTTGATGATCGTGCTCGTCGCGGTGCAGATCGTCGCCGTCTATTTCTGGGGCGTCGAGCCGGCGCGGCGTTCGCTGGAGGGCCTCGATCCGCAAGCGGACGGAGCGCAACCTCAGACACGGGCCCACGCCGCGCAGGCGTGATCAGTCCTCGAACGGCAGGCCGACATATTGCTCGGCGAGCGAAGCCTGGGCGTGTTCGGAGGCCTGCAGGTAATCGAACTGGTTGAACCGCATCTGCCGCTCGAACGGTGTCTCCGCGGGGAAACGGTGCAGGAGCAGCGTCAGCCACCACGACACGCGCGCCGAGGCCCAGACCCGGCGCAGCGCCATGTCGGAATAGCACTCGAGGTAATGCGTCCTGCCGGTGCGACAGGCCTCGGCCAGCGCGCGCGACAGATAGAACACGTCCGACACCGCGAGATTGAGGCCCTTGGCGCCGGTCGGCGGCACGATATGAGCCGCGTCGCCGGCCAAGAATAGCCTGCCGTAGCGCATCGGCTCGGCGACGAAGCTGCGCAGCGGCGCGATGGATTTCTCGATCGACGGGCCGGTGACGATGGCGTCGGCCATGTCCTTGGGGCAGCGCGCCTTGAACTCTTCCCAGAAGCGGTCGTCCGGCCAGTCGTCGAGCTTGGCGTCGAGATCGCATTGGATGTAGTAGCGGCTCAGCATCGGATTGCGCATCGAGGCGAGCGCGAAGCCGCGATCGTGGCAGCAATAGCAAAGGTCCTTGTACGGCGGCGTCTCCGACATGATGCCGAGCCAGCCGAACGGGTAGCTCTTCTCGTAGGTCTTCAGCACATTCACCGGGATCGAAGCGCGGCTGATGCCGTGGTAGCCGTCGCAGCCGGCGACGTAGTCGCAATCGACGCGATGCGCGATGCCGTTCTTCTCATAAGTGATGTGCGGCCGGTCCGTCGTCAGGTCGTGCGGCTGGACATTGCCGGCCTCGTCGACGATGTGGCCGCCGGCGGCATCGCGCGCGGCGTAGAGATCTTCGGTGATCGCGGTCTGGCCATAGGCCATCATCCGCTTGCCGGTATATTTGAACGTGTCGATGAAAAAGCGCGGCCGGTCCTCCCAGGCGATCGCCGCGCCGTCATGCGGATGGCCGTCGCGATCCATGCGGGTGCCGAGCCCGACCTCGCGCAGCAGCGCGACGGTGCCCGCTTCCAACACGCCGGCGCGGATGCGCTCCAGCACATATTGGCGGGTCTGCCGCTCCAGCACGATGCTGTCGATGCCGTTCCGGTGCAGGATATGTGACAGCAGCAGGCCGGCCGGCCCCCCGCCGATGATCGCCACTTGAGTTCGGGTCGTTGCGGTCATTTTTGCTGGCGCGGTCATGTTTTGCGGATGGCCGGGAGGCCGGGACAGTTCGGGTCTTTTAAGGAAAACGATCCTTAGGAAAGGCGCATTTCGCCGGATTAAGCAAGCGTGCGGTTTATGGCAGGCCCGCCTGCCGCTTCACTCGGCCCCTCGCCGCAGGCTTGAACCGGGGCGGCAATGCCGCGATATAAGGCCCGCCGCAACAGGATCATTGCATGTTCGAAGCTTTCAAAAATTTCATCTCCGATTTTGTCGATGGCGCGAAGCATCCGAGCCAGTTCGCCGACGACGATTACCGGCTGGCCGCCGCCGCGCTTCTGGTCCACGCCGCCGCGATCGACGGCGAAATGTCGCAGAGCGAGGGCGACAAGCTGCGGACTGTCCTGAAGAAAAATTTCGCACTCGACGACGCCGCCACGGCGGAATTGATCGAGCAGGCGACCGCGGTCGAGCGCGAGTCCGTCGACCTCTATCATTTCACCCACGCGCTCAACCGCTCGCTTAACGAGGCCGGCCGTGCCCGCATCATCGAGATGATGTGGGAGATCGTCTATGCCGACGGCCGGCGCGACGAGCTCGAGGACAATCTGCTGTGGCGCGCCGCCGATCTGCTCGGCGTTTCTCCGCGCGAGCGCATCGAATTGCGGCGCCGCATCGGCGGTGAAGACATCGACGACGCCGAGACGGAAAGGAGCGATGCATGACGCCCATCACGCTGTTGACCGGCGCTTCGTCCGGTATCGGCGCCGAACTGGCGCGGGTCTTTGCCGCGCATGGCCATGAGCTCGTCCTGGTGGCGCGGCGTGCGGATCGCCTCAACGCGCTGGCCGACGACATCGGCAAAACCGGCCGGCCGCGGCCGGTCGTGCTGGCGTCGGATCTCGAACAGCGCGACGCGGTGGGCAAGATCGCGGCGGAACTGTCGTCGCGCGGGCTCGAGCCGAATTTCGTCGTCAACAATGCCGGCTTCGGCCTGATGGGCGAAGCGGCGAGCCTCGATCGCAACGAACAGCTCGGCATGGTCGATCTCAACGTGCGCGCGCTCACCGAATTGTCGCTGGCATTCGTCGACAGCCTGACGCGGCATCGCGGCGGGCTCCTGAATGTCGCCTCCATCGCCGCCTTCCTCCCCGGCCCGGGCATGGCGGTCTATTACGCCACCAAAGCCTATGTGCTGTCCTTCACCGAGGCGCTGCATCAGGAGTGGTCGGACCGCGGCATCAAGGTGAGCGCGCTGTGTCCGGGTCCGGTGCCGACCGAATTCCAGGCGCGCGCCAGCATGGAACTGCCGAGCGCGGCCAAAATGATCGAACTGCCGCCCGACCGTGTGGCGCAGATCGGCTATGACGGCCTGATGCGCGGGCAGCGCGTGGTGGTCGCGGGGCTCGGCAACAAGCTCGCGGTGTCGTTCATGCATTTCGCCCCGCATGCACTGTTGCTGCGCGCCGTCGACCAGCGCACCGGGGCGGCGAACGGCTAGTGCCAGCTGGCGTCGAGCTGCTGGGCGAAATAGGCCACCGTCTTGGTATAGACCTGCGACGCGTTCCACTGCAGCAGAACCTGGAAATTGTGGGTGCCTTCGCCCCAGGGCTGACCGGGCTGCCAGCCGTAGCCCTTGAGATAATTCGCGGTCGAGGCGAGCACGTCGGGCACGCTGTGAATGAGATCGCGGCGGCCGTTGCCGTCATAGTCGACGGCATATTTCAGATAGGACGACGGCAGGAATTGCGTCTGGCCGATTTCGCCGGCCCAGGCGCCGTGCATGTCGGCCGCCGACATGTCGCCGCGATCGATGATCTGCAGCGCCGCGATGGCCTCGCCGCGGAATTTGTCCGGCCGCCGGCAATCGTAGGCGAGCGTGACCAGCGAGCGGACGGTCGGGAATTTGCCGACATTGACGCCGTAATCGGTTTCCAATCCCCAGATCGCCACGATCACCGGGCCGGGCACGCCGAACTGCTGTTCGATCCGGTTGAAGACCGAGCCGTATTGAATCAGCTTATCGCGGCCGCGCGCGAGCCGCGGCGGCACCATGCGGCCGGAGAATTGCTCAAAGCTTTGTTTGAACACGCCTTGGGCATGGTCGCGCGCGATGATGGTCGGATCGTAGGTGACATTGCCGAGCGCCGTTTGGATCGTGCGCTGTGAAATGCCGTCGGCGGCGGCTTCCTGTTTGAGCCCTTGCAGCCAGGTTCCGAAATCGCCGCCGCAGGGGGCGGCGTGCGCCGGTAGCGGGATAGTCCCAAGCGCAAATACGAGCCACATGATGCGGATAATCAGCAATCGCATGCCTTATCCTTCCAGTTCTGTCGTTCGCCGCCCGGGGGATGATCGCTCATCGCTAAGCCTATGATGCCGCAGGCGCAGGCGCCGTTCCAGCCATGATCCGATCGGCGGCGTCATGCTTTCCGGGATCACGCGCGAGGGTCAGATTTTGGGAAGGTCGTAGCGGTCGGCCGCATAAAGCTCGACAAAAATCAGCCGCGAAATCGCCACCACGATCAGAATGCAGACACCGCCGATCAGCACCGAGGGAATCGTGCCGAACAGCGAGGCCGCGGCGCCGGCGCGGAAATCGCCAAGCTGATTCGAGGTGATGACCGCCATGGAATTGACCGCATAGACCCGGCCGCGCATCCCGTCCGGCGTGCGCAGTTGCACCATGGTCTGGCGGATCACGACGCTGATCGTGTCGGACGCGCCGATGATCGCCATGGCGGCAATGGCGAAGACGAAGTTCGGCGCCAGTCCCAGCAAGATCGTGCCGATGCCGAATATCGTGACGGTGATGAACATCACGCGGCCGACGCGATCGGAGATCGGCCAGCGCGCCAGCACCAGCCCGGTTACGATGGCGCCAACCGCGGGCGCGGCGCGCAAGATGCCGAAGCCGAGCGGGCCAATGACGAAAATGTCGCGTGCGAAGATCGGCAACAGCGCCATCACGCTGCCGAGCAGCACGGCGACCATGTCGAGCAGAATCGCGCCGAGCACGACCTTGTGGTGGGCGATGAAGGCGACGCCGCTGAACAGCGTTTTCAGATCGAGCGGCGGCCGTGTCGTCGCCGTCCGTTCCATTTTGACGGTGATCATCGCAAGGCCCGCGGTCAGCCAGATCACGGCGCAGACGCTGAACACCAAAGTCGGGCTGAGCGCGACCAGAATGCCGCCGAGCGCCGGCCCGGCGACGACCGCGGTCTGCGATCCGGAGGTCGAAGCCGCCACCGCGTTCGGCAGCACTTTGGCCGAGACGATATTGGGCAGAACCGTTTGTACGCTCGGCTGCTCGAAGGCGCGGCCGGTGCCGACGACGAACGCCATGGCGAGCAGGAGATTCGGCGTCAGATGTCCGGCAAGGTTCGCCAAAGCAAGCACGCCGACCGCGACGGCCTCGACGATCTCGCCGATGAAGGTGACCCAGCGCCGGTCGAAACGGTCGGCGACATGGCCGGTGAAAGGAAACAAACAGATCGCCGGAATGAATTGCACGAGCCCGATCAGGCCGAGCCGAAACGGACTGCCGGTCAAAGCGTACATCTGCCAGCCGACTGCAACGACGTGGATTTGCAGGGCGATCGACGCCGCCACCCGCACGTAGAGGTAACGCTGAAAGGCGGGATGGCGCCAAAGCGATATTTCGGGCGTGGAATCACTCTGCGTCATTGCGCGTGTTGTTTAGCGGTCGCCGCCGGTCTTGTCCCCCGCCGCGGCGGGCACAGATGCCATGATTTTGGGGATGCCTGGGCAGATGGCGGGCCGGGCGCAAATGGAGAAGGAAATAATTCCAGTCGAGCTGCAAGGCCGCCTTCGCGGCGCTGTGCGAGTGAAGGCTGGTGGAGCCGAGGGGAGTCGAACCCCTGACCTCCTCATTGCGAACGAGGCGCTCTCCCAACTGAGCTACGGCCCCGCCTAAGGCAAGAACCGGCGAAAATGGCCGGTCCGGCGAGTGCGGGCCATTTAGGGCCGCCTTTCCCGGGTGTCAAGGACGGCGCCGGTTGCCGGACCGCCGGCCAAGCGATGGCTTGTTCGGAGCGCCACAAATGGCTAGTTTCCGCCATCGCTGGAGCGAAATCGCTTCGGAGGTCCGTTCCAGCATTTTGATGAAGCATGGTCTTCTTGGAAAGCCGCTCGCCATCCTCGGATCGAGGAGCAAGCTTTTCCGGATCATGCTTAGGTTTTATTGGGCATGATCTTGTCGGAGAACCGGCAACCACTTTTCCGGATCATGTTTTGGGGTAGTTGGGCATGATCTTTTCGGAACGCCGGCCACCGCTTTTCCGGATCATGCCCTAAGCACAAAGAAGGTCCATGCGCGCTCTTTTCGAAGTCATCGATATCGCTCTCTCGCTCTATATGTGGATTGTGATCATCATGGCGATCTTCTCCTGGCTCGTCGCCTTCAACGTGGTCAATACGCGCAACAATGCGGTGGCGATGATCGGCGATTTTCTCTACCGCATCACCGAACCGGCGCTGCGGCCGATTCGCAGTGTTCTGCCCAATCTCGGCGGTATCGATATTTCGCCGGTCATTCTGTTTCTGATCATCATTTTCATTCAGCGCGTGATCGAGCTTTACATTCTTCCCAACGTCTATTGAGCGCGATGGCTTTTGCGCCGTCGGCGAAACCGTGGACGCAACTGGCGGACGGCGTCGTGCTCGACGTGCGGCTTACGCCGCGCAGCGCCCGCGACGCCATCGAGGGCATCGAGCGCCTCGCCGACGGACGCTGTGTGCTCAAGGCGCGGGTGCGCGCGGCGCCGGTCGAAGGCGAGGCCAATGCGGCCCTGCAAAAGCTTGTCGCCAAGGAACTCGGGATTGCGCCGCGCCAGGTCGAGCTTGCGGCCGGCTCCGCCGCGCGGCTCAAGCGGCTGCGCATTTCCGGCGATGCACGTGCGCTCGATGCGCGGCTCGACCAGTTGATGCGGGGCGCCGCGAGAGCGGCCGCAAAGTGACGACAGAGGGGACGACATGAGCGCGACAATCATCGACGGCAAGGCCATCGCCGCCGATCTGCGCGTCAAGCTCGCGGCCGAGACACGGCGGCTGACGGCGGCGCACGGGCTCCCGCCCGGGCTCGCGGTGGTCCTGGTCGGCGATAATGCCGCGAGCAAGACCTATGTCGCGAGCAAAGCGCGCGCCTTGGTCGAAACCGGCATGCGGCCGTTCGACCATTACCTTCCGGCCGATACCAGCGAAGCGGAACTTCTGGCGCTGATCGCCAAGCTCAATGCCGATGCAGCGGTGAACGGTATCCTGGTGCAATTGCCCCTGCCGCCGCAGATCAATACCGCGCGTGTCGTCGGCAGCGTCGCGCCGGACAAGGACGTCGACGGCTTTCACCCGATCAATTTCGGCCGCCTGGCGGATAAATTGCCGACGCTCGTGCCCTGCACGCCCATCGCCTGCATCAAGCTTGCCAATTCGGTGCGGCCGTCGCTCGATGGGCTCGATGCGCTCGTCGTCGGCCGCTCGAATATCGTTGGCAATCCGCTCGGACAATTGCTGATGGCTGCCAATGCGACCGTGACCATCGCGCATACCCATACCCGCAACCTGCCGGATCACTGCCGCCGCGCCGACCTGCTGTTTGTCGCCATCGGCCGCGCCGAATTCATTCGCGGCGATTGGATCAAGCCGGGCGCGACCGTCATCGATGTCGGCATCAATCGCGTGCCGGGCCCGGACGGCAAGTCGAAGATCGTCGGCGACGTATGTTTTGCCGAAGCGGCACAGGTCGCCGGCGCGATCACGCCGGTGCCGGGCGGCGTCGGGCCGATGACGATCGTCTGTCTGCTGGTGAATACGCTGCGCGCCGCCTGCCTTCAGGCGAAACTGCCGCCGCCGGACGTGTGACGGATGAGGCTCAGCTGTTCCAGCCGAACGCGACCTTGTCGAGCACGCGCGTGCCGAATTTCTCCGAGGAACGCGCCACCGCCTTGCCGCCGAGCGCGCGATAGAATTCCACCGCGTTCTCGTTTTCCGACAGTGCCCACACGACCAGGGACTTCATCGAGCTCTGCACCAGGTCGCGGCGCGCGGCGGTGAACAGGCGGCGGCCGAAGCCGAGGCCCTGGAATTCCGGCCGCAGATAGAGCTCGTAGATCTCGCCGTCATAATAGAGGCTGCGAGCGCGGTTGCGGCCGTAATTGGCGTAGCCCGCGATCTTGTCGCCGAATTGCAGGAGCGCGATTCGGCTGCCTTTGCGTATGGCCGATTCCCACCACGCCGGACCCCGGCGATTGATGAGCTTTTCGAGTTCGGTACCCGGAATGATGCCGGAATAGGCCGCGCGCCAAGCCTCGTCGTGGGCTTCGGCGACGTCGCCAGCGTCGCGCGACGTAGCGCGGCGAATTTCAATAAGGACTGTGCTCATGATGCGATGCTCGTGCCTCGATCAAAGCAAGCGATTCCAGGTTACTCAAGAGCCAAGATTCACGTTCAGTTAACGATGAGGATTATTAGCCAAAAGATCGGGCTTGGCCAGAATTGCAAAGGAAAAAATACAGGCGCACCGGGCGTTCTCGACAGCCTGTTGCAATAGCGTCACGGTCCCCCGGTTTTTGCGCCGGAGATATTTCGAAGGTGTCGCAATTTGTGACAGGATAGGCCGGGTCGCGAGCTTTTCCGCCGCCGCGCGCAACGCGCGACAGCGGAGCTGTTCACACGCGCATGATTTACACCCGTTCCGCCTCCTTGCGCCGCTCCTCGCGTTTGCGATCGTTCGGGTCGAGCAGCTTTTTGCGCAAGCGGATCGATTTCGGCGTCACTTCGACGAGTTCGTCGTCCTCGATATAGGCCAGCGCCTTTTCCAAGGTCATGCGAATCGGCGGCGTAAGGCGGATCGCTTCGTCTTTGGAGTGGGTGCGGATATTGGTGAGCTTCTTGCCCTTGAGCACGTTGACTTCGAGATCGTTGCCGCGCGTGTGCTCGCCGACGATCATGCCGCGATAGACCTTGGCGCCCGGCTCGATCATCATCGGGCCGCGGTCTTCGAGGTTCCACATCGCATAAGCCACGGCGTCGCCCTGGTCGGTTGAGATCAACACGCCGTTCCTGCGGCCGATGATCTCGCCGCGATGCGGACCGTAGGCATGGAACAGCCGGTTCATCACCGCGGTGCCGCGCGTATCGGTGAGAAGCTCGCCCTGATAGCCGATCAGGCCGCGGGTCGGTGCGTAGAAGATCAAGCGCACGCGGCCGCCGCCCGAGGGGCGCATTTCGATCATCTCGCCTTTGCGCTCGGCCATCTTCTGCACGACGACGCCGGAATGTTCCTCGTCGACGTCGATGACCACTTCCTCGATCGGCTCGAGCAGATCGCCCGAGGCGCCGTGCTGATACAAAACCTTCGGCCGCGACACCGCGAGCTCGAAGCCCTCGCGCCGCATGGTCTCGATCAGAATGCCGAGTTGCAATTCGCCGCGGCCGGCGACTTCCATGGAATCCTTCTCGCTCGATTCCGAAATGCGCAAGGTGACATTGCCTTCGGCTTCGCGCAGCAGCCGATCGCGGATGACGCGGCTCTGCACCTTGTCGCCTTCGGTGCCGGCGAGCGGCGAATCGTTGATGCGGAACGTCATGGTCAAGGTCGGCGGATCGATCGGTTGCGCCGGCAGCGGCTCGGTCACTTCGGGCGCGCACAAAGTGTGCGAGACGAAGGCCTCCGGCAGTCCGGCAATGGCGACGATGTCGCCGGCGACGCCTTCCTCGATCGGCGCGCGCTCGAGGCCGCGGAAGGCCAGCACTTTGGTGACGCGGCCCTCTTCGATCAGTTCGCCGTTACGATCCAGAACCTTGACCGGCTGGTTCGGCTTCACCGAACCCGAGGTGATGCGGCCGGTGACGATGCGGCCGAGATAGGGATTGGATTCCAGAATCGTTCCGAGCATCCGGAACGCGCCGTCCTCGACCTTGGGCGGCGCGACATGGCGCAGCACGAGATCGAACAAGGGCGCCATGCCCTGGTCTTTTGGACCATCCTCGGACGCAGCCATCCAGCCCTGTTTGGCGGAACCGTAAAGGATCGGGAAATCGAGCTGCTCGTCGGTGGCGTCGAGCGCCGCAAACAGGTCGAACACCGCATTGACCACTTCGGTCGGCCGGGCATCGGAGCGGTCCACCTTGTTGATGACGACGATGGGCTTCAAACCCATTTTCAGCGCCTTGGAGACCACGAATTTGGTCTGCGGCAGCGGGCCCTCGGCGGCGTCGACCAGCACCAGCGCGCCGTCCACCATATTGAGGATGCGCTCGACCTCGCCGCCGAAATCGGCGTGGCCGGGCGTATCGACGATATTGATCCGGGTATCCTTCCAGACCAGCGAGGTCGCCTTGGCCAGGATGGTGATGCCGCGCTCGCGTTCGAGGTCGTTGGAATCCATGGCGCGCTCGACGACGCGCTGATTCTCGCGAAACGAGCCCGATTGCTGCAGCAGCCGGTCGACCAGGGTGGTTTTGCCATGGTCGACATGGGCAATGATGGCGATATTGCGCAGGTTCATAGCCGTATCCAGCAATCACGATCCGGGAATCAAACGCGGGCCCCACCGGGCGCCGAAAAGGGCGCCTTGGGGCCCGCTTTTGTGCGCTGTATATAGGGCTTTTTGCGCCGGAAGCAATCGAAGTTTGTGCACAGCACAATGACGCCGGGCGTTAAGGATAGCGCCTGCGCGGCGCCGCCCGCCGGTGCATTTATTCCGCGGCGACCTTGGCTTCGCCGGCCGAGTCGTCGGGCGCCATCGCCGGCATGGTCTCGCCCGGAACTTGGGCCGGACCCTCGCCCGGAACCGGGCTGGGATGCGTGCCGGTCACTGAATTCGGGTCCGCGCCGGCATGGTCGAGGATCGCGGTCCGCCGCGCGGCGATGGCAAAGCGCAACTGGTCGAGCGCGAAGGCAAACGACATGCGCACCGTGTCGTCGAATTCCTCGTGCTCGCCTTGATGGACGATGGCGATGACGAGGTTGTCGGCTTCGACCTGAATCTGTTCGAGCGCTTGCAGGCTCTGCGCGGCATGGGTCTTGCGCACCAGATCGAGCGCCCGTTGCAACAGCCGCAGCCGCCGCGTGCGCGTATTGTTGCGCAAATAGCTGGCGACCCCGGCGATGGCCGAGCCGAAGATCGGGAACACCAGCAAACCGTAGAAGATGTCGTCGCCATATTTGTCGAAGAACGTCTGCTGCGTGTCGGTCAGATAGGCGAGCGCGCCGGGATGGGTGACGACGTCGGCGTCCTTGTCGGTCTTGGGCGCTTCGATCTTGACCTCGCGCGGCATCGCGGCGGCGATCGCCTGCCGCGACGTGTAGATCGTCTTGGCCAGTATGGCGATGATCGAGGAGCTCACCGATCTGCGCGCCACCAGATACTCGGCGAAACTGAGCGTCTTCAGATCGCCGCCCGGTGACGGCGGCGTGCCGCCGAAAGTGCCGGCATCGATGCTGTCCGAACCGAAAGCCGGATGGCGCTTGGCGATACCGTCGGCCTGATCGATCTCGATGAAAGTCGGTGCAACACCATTCACCGTCGCGGCGGCAACCGCGCCGGAAATCGCCGTGCCGGTTGCCGGCCCGGCGACGAACAGCACATCGACCTTGTTGCCCGCGACGGCGTCGGCGACGCCTTTCGGATCGATCTCGGATACTTTCTCCTTGTTCAGCGCCACGCCGTAATGGCTCAGCACCAGTTCGAGCAGTCCACGCGTGGCCTCGTTGCCGGTAATGATGCCGATGCGCTTGCCGGCAAGATCGGTCACCTTGCCGAATTTGCTGTCGCTCACGGCATCGCTGTCATCGCCGGAGTCGTCGCCGCTCTTTGCGCTCTTGCCGCTCTTGGCCGATTTGGCGCTCTTGCTGTTGGCCTTGTTGTTGGCCTTGCCGTTGTCCGTGCTTTTGTCGGTCTTGGCCGGCGGCGGCGGCACGATCAGCACCATGACGTTCTGGCGCAGGATCGCGACCACCGGCCAATTCAACGCGTCGTCGAGATTGCTTGGCAGGATGGCGAGATCGGCCTGACCTTTGGTCATGACTTGCGCCGTGCCTTGGGCGCTGCCGGTCGGGAGCAGTTCCAAATTCAGATAACGATGCTCGCGGGCGATCTGATCGGACAGGACTCGCACAAAGGGCGCGTCGAGCGGTCCCGCGGCGACGCGCAGATGATCGCGTTCTTGGGTGGCGTAGATGGCGGCTGCGACCACGCCGCCGAGCGCGAGCGTGCCGAGAATGGTGACGAGCCACGTATGCCGCAGGAACATCCGCATGCGGCCACGCATCAAATGTTCGAGCGACTCGATGCTCATGATCCTGACCGATGCGCGTCCTGATGCGGCGCTTGCCGTTCCGCCGGACCGTTGGGCGCGCTGGAACAGCCATAATCTCTCTGCCGCGGGCAAACGGTGCGGTGGTCCGGGCGGCATGGCAAATCCTAATACGCCTCCAAGCCTGGCGCCAAATCTTCGGCCTCAGGCACAGACCGAACCGCCAGGCCCCTATCTCGATCCGCCTTTTGTGGCCCGATCTTGACAGGCCTATGCGTGAAGACCCTATCACGTTCCGCCCGAGCCGCCTCCATGTCGGCGATCACATCTTGGCCGAAATTCCAGGAACCTCGCGCCCGCGGCCGCTGTTTGCTAGGTAAGGTTATCGAGCGTTGTGCGGCGCCTGCCGCAGCGATCGACCGAAGGGATTTTCAGCATGCCGCAAAAACTTTCCGGGGAGGCGCGCGAGGCCGCGCTGTCCCGCCTCAAGGGATGGAGCGAAGCGGGCGGCCGCGACGCCATCAGCAAGAAGTTCGTCTTCGCCGATTTCAATCAGGCCTTCGGCTTCATGACGCGCGCGGCGCTGATTGCCGAAAAGCTCGACCACCATCCGGAATGGTTCAACGTCTACAAGACCGTCGAGGTCACGCTGTCGACGCATGACGCCGGCGGCGTGACCGAGCTTGATATCAAGCTGGCCGAAGCGATGGACAGGCTTGCGGGTTAAATCCCGCCTTGCCGGTGCCGCCTTTCGGGGTCAGATTGACCAGCAGCGACGCCTCTGTGAGGGGGCGCATCTGAGGAGGCGCCCATGTGGTTCCGCGACCAGGCCACCACCTGGCAAGGGTTCTCTTGGCCGGAATTCGATTGGAAGACGTTTGCGCGGCAGCGGTCGCCGGGCCGGGGATCGGGGCAGCGATCGTCATTTCGAGATTTCACCAAACGGGCACAGCGCTTTGCCGCCGACGAGGGCGACCTGCGGCGGCGCATCTGGCGCACGCTCAAGCGTGA
>Ga0335073_10006626_pt1 | contig 16273 bp, 15 predicted proteins | sample Lox_Sample_22_FD_207093 | JGI IMG/M metagenome (GOLD analysis project Ga0335073, IMG submission 207093) | Soil microbial communities from Loxahatchee National Wildlife Refuge, Florida, United States - Lox_Sample_2.2 | ecosystem: Environmental > Terrestrial > Soil > Wetlands | place: USA... | reverse complement strand
TCACGGCGGAGGCGGCTGACTACGTTGAGCTCGGCCTCCGGCTGCTCGGCCGGCCGGGCTACCCGTTCTGTCTGGAGCTGCGTGCGGGCTACCGCCTCACCGCGGAGGCGGGCCTCGAAGTAACGGTCACCGCCCGCAACGCCGGCAACCGGCCGGCACCGTTCGGGACCGGCTCGCATCCCTACCTCCGGGCGGGCACTGGCACCGTCGACGACTGGCAGCTACAGCTGCCGGCCGCGCGCTGGCAGCCGGCCGACGATCGTGGCATCCCGGCCGGGCGGCCCGTAGAGGTCGCCGGGTCGCAGTATGACTTCCGTGAGCGCCGCACGATCGGCAGCACCTCTCTCGACACCGCCTTCACCGGCCTGTACACCGGCGAGGACGGCCGCGCCTGGGCCAGGCTGACCGGGCCCGACGCCGAGCTGGCGCTCTGGGCCGGACCGGGGTATCGCTGGCTGCAGGTATTTACCGGCGATCCGCTCGGTCCGGATGCCCGGCGCCGATCTCTTGCCATCGAGCCGATGACCTGCCCGCCCAACGCCTTCGCCACCGGCACGGACCTGCTGACCATCGAGCCGGGCCAGAGCGCCAGGCAGCAATGGGGCATCCAGGCCCGGACAATCAGGTAGGGAACGAGGTCGTTCCGGCCAGCAGTGACTCGATCCGGGCTAGGTCCTCCGGCGTGTCGATATCGTCGGGGCGGCCGGTGTCGCCGCACTCGACTTCGGTCACGAGGTCGCGGTGCGCACGCAGGAACGGGCGCGCGCCTACGTCGCCGACTGCCAGGCCGATCACCTCGGGCCAGTGCTCACGGCCGATCAGGACCGGGTTGCGCGGCCGTCCGTCATAACACGCAACGGCGACGCTCGCGCCGCCCGCGTGGGCGCCGATCAGGCGGCGAACGGCGTCCGGTCCGACGAGCGGCTGATCGGCGAGCACGAGCACGGCTGCCGCGCACTCAGCCGGCACAGCCGCGAGGCCGACGGCCAGCGACGAGCCCATGCCCGATCGCCAGTCCGGATTGTGGACGCTGATCGCGCTCGGTCCGCCGCCGCTCGCGCCAGTGTCGGCTAGCTGAGTGCCGAGCGGGCCAGTAGCGCCAGACACCACGATCACCGGGCTGGCGCCCCCGTCATGCAGCAGCGCGATACCGCGGCGCACCAGCGAGCGGCCGCCGAGCTCGATCAGGGCCTTGGGCCGGCCAAGCCTGCTTCCCTCGCCAGCGGCGAGAAGTATGCCCGCCACGTTCCCTGACGTCACTCACGCGGTCCGCTCGTCCGCCACATCGGGCGCCAGGCGGTCACCTGGCAGGTGACCGTGGTGGATCCTGCCGGTCGTGGCGGTCAGCGGCTGTCCCGTGCCGCCCCAGCGGAGCTGGATCAGCTCGGCGGCAATCGCCACGGCAGTCTCCTCGGGCGTGCGCGCGCCCAGGTCAAGGCCGATCGGTGAGCGGAGCCGGGCGAGCTCAGCCTCGGTCAGGCCTGCCTCGCGCAGCCGGGCTAGCCGGTCGTCATGCGTGCGCCGACTGCCCATCGCGCCGATGTAGGCAGCCGGGCGCCGCAGGGCCACCTCCAGCAGCGGGACATCAAACTTGGGGTCGTGCGTCAGCACGCAGATGACGGTCCGCTCGTCGGTCGCGATGCCCGACAGGTAGCGATGCGGCCAGTCGGTAATGACCTCATCGGCATCGGGGAACCGCGACGCGGTCGCGAAAACCGGGCGCGCGTCGCACACTGTGACCCGGTAGCCGAGGAACTTGCCCGCCCTGGCCACTGCCGCGGCGAAGTCGATCGCACCGAAGACGAGCATGCGCGGGGCCGGCGCAAACGACTGGACGAAGACCGCGAGCTCGTCGCGGCGGCGCTCACCGTCGGGCCCGTAGCGGCGGACCCCGGTGAGCCCCTGCGCCAGCATCCCGCGGGCATCGTCGTCCACAGCCTCGTCAAGCCGGTCCCCGGCACCGAGCGTGCCGGTCGCGTGCTCGTCCTGCCAGATGATCCGGCGGGCGCCGACGGTGCCCGGTCCCTCGATCACGGTCGCGACGGCTACCGGCCGGCCGTGCCGGACCGCGTCCGCGACCTCACCGAGCTCTGCGAAGCGCTGCTGGCTGACCGGCTCGACGAAGATGTCGATGATGCCGCCACAGGTCAGCCCGACCGCGAACGCGTCGTCGTCGCTGATGCCGTACCGCTTAAGTACGGGCTCGCCGCTAGCGCTGACCTCGGTTGCAAGCTCATACACGGCGCCCTCGACGCAGCCGCCCGACACGCTGCCGACGACCTCGCCCGAGGCGGACACTGCCATCGCCGCGCCCGGCTCGCGTGGTGCGCTGCTGAACGTGCGAACCACGGTGGCCAGGCTGAACGTATCGTCCGCGCCCCACCAGCCGGTGATCGGATCAAGGATGTCGCGCACTAACGGGTCACCTCAGCGACGTGTCTAAGGCCGGCTACCCGGCTTCTCACCGGGCTAACAACTGCGACATCGGCCATCTTCCAAGGCTACGTGCCGGCGGTTCCCGGCGCGATCTTGTCGACCACACGGTGCCTGGTTTGACCTTTTGTCGTGATTTACCTGGCCGATGGCGCCGACCGCAGAGCCTTTAGCCCGGATTGCTGTAGATCCTTGTCGGCGTCACGAGCACGACTGCCCGGCGCTCCGCCGTCATCACCCGGTCGAACTCGTCCCAGTCCTCGTGGGTGCCGCCCGCGGCGGTGAACACCGCGCGGCGCAGCAGCCGGAGCTGCTCGGGATCGGATTCTGCCGCCGGGTCGTCCGGTCCGATGATCCTGGCCTGGCCCTCGACCGCCGCCCACTGCCAGCCCGCACGGAAAGTGACGGTGACCTGCGGCCTGGCGCGCAGGTTGGCGAGCTTTGCCGGGCCGTAGGTCACGAATCCCACGACGTCGTTCCCGGTAGCCGGATCTGCCAGGACGCCGGCATTGACGAGCGAGGACTGAATCGTGCCGTCAGCCCTGGCGGTCGAGATCATTGCGAGGAACTTGTCACGGCTGCCGATCGCGGCAGCGTCGGACAACGTTGTCATAGCTCATCCTGTCTCGCGCTAACGCTTCCCTGAGGCAGCTAACCGAATGCGGCGACGGCGTAATCCTGGCACGCTGGCGCGGGTGCAGATCTCGACCGACGACCTGGAGATCGCGGCCGTGCCGGGCTGGCGCGCGCGGGATGAGGCGCGGCTCGGCGACTGGCTGCTGCGCGCCGCCGACGGCTTCACCGGCCGGGCGAACAGCGCGCTGGCGATCGGCGATCCGGGCCTCCCGCTGCCAGCGGCGATCAAGCAGGTCCGCGGCTGGTACGCCGAGCGCTCGCTGCCCGCCATGATCGCGGTGCCCTACCCGACTGGCGAGCCCGCTGCCAGCCCGCTGGACCGCATGCTCGCCGGGCTCGGCTGGACGATCAGGGCAGATGCCGCCATCGTGATGACCGCCGGGGCATCGTCAGTCGCCGCTCAAGCTCAGGCGGCCGGTGCCGTCATCGAGATCGATCCCGAGCCGGACGCGTCCTGGCTGGCCAGGTATCACTACCGCGGCGGGCAGCTGCCGCCGATCGCGCTGAGGCTGCTGACCTCCGCGCCGTGGCAGGAGTTCGGCTCCGTCAGGTCGGCCGGCGAGACGATCGCGATCGGCCGGGTGGCGGGATCCGGCCAGTGGGCTGGCCTGACCGCGATCGAGATCGCCCGGGAGCACCGCCGGCAGGGACTTGCCGCCGCCATCACCGCCGCACTCGCCGCCCGGGCCGCGAGCTGCGGCTTCCCGAATCTGTATCTGCAGGTCACCGACGACAACACCGCAGCGCGCACGCTGTACAGCAGGCTCGGTTTCACCGACCATCACGGCTACCACTATCGGGTTGCGCCCGCCGCAGGACATAGCTGATATCCTTAGAGCGGGCCGATCTCTGTACAAGGAAGTTGAGCTCTGATGTCCACAACGCAGATTGACCTGGATCAGAACCTACTGACGCGAGCTGCCCAGGTGCTGGGCACCAAGACCAAGAAGGACACGGTCAACGAGGCGCTCCGCCGAGTAGTGGACCAGGAGGCGCGGCGGCGTCACGTTGATGAACTAGCCAGTGGCGCGCTTCCTGACCTTGCTGACCCGGAAATAATGGCCGCAGCATGGCGGTAGCCCGTTACCTAGCCGACAAGAGCGTTTGGGCCCGGCTGACGCAGCCCGACGTGAGGGCAGCCGTGGCACCGCGGGTAGACCGAGGGCTCGTCGGAACCTGTCCGATCATCGACCTGGAGATCCTCTACAGCGCGAGGACGGGCAGTGAGCACGACCATTTCCGGGCACAGCGTGCAGCATTTGAGTACTTCCCGATGACCGATGAGATCGCGCAGCGCGCAGTCGAGGTGCAAGGCCTGCTCGCACAGCGTGGGCAGCATCGATCGGTTTCGATTCCCGACCTGCTGGTAGCTGCGACCGCTGAAAGGTACGGGCTGACGGTTCTTCATTACGACGGCGACTATGAGCGGATCGCAGCACTCACTGGCCAGGCCGTTGAATGGGTCGTCTCGCCCGGCACCGCGGACTAGGCAGCTCGGGAAACCGAGGCGAGTCCGCCCGGCGCTTACTGGTCGGTGCGCAAATCTCGGAGTACGAGCGCGGTCTCCAGCGCAGCGACGACCGCATCCCAGCCCTTGTCCTCCGTGCTGCCAGGGCCGCCGCTGCGGTCCCGGGCCTGCTGCACGGTGTCGCACGTCAGCACCCCGTTGCCGACCGGCGTCCCGGCATCGAGCGCCACCCTCGTCAGCCCGTAGGTGACCGCGTCGCAGACATAGTTGAAGTGCGGCGTGCCGCCGCGGATGACTGCGCCCAGGCAGGCGACAGCGTCATGACGACGGGCGAGCTCAGCCGCTACCACGGGCAGCTCGACAGCACCCGGCACCCGGATCAGTCGCGCATCGGGGATCCCGCACGCGCGGGCCGCGGCCAGCGCCCGGTCCACGAGCTGATCGGTAATCTCGGCGTGCCAGCGGGTGGCCGCGATGGCGACGGTCAGTCCGGTGGCGTCCACCACCTGCCCGTCCGGGCGGCCTGCACCGCTCACTGCGCCGCGCCGTCCTCGAGGACGGGCAGGTTGTCGATCTGGTGGCCGAGCCGATCGCGCTTGGCAGTCAGGTACCGCACGTTATGCGGCGTCAGCGCGGACGGAAGCGCGACGCGGCCGGTGATCTGGAGGCCGAAACCGCCCAGCCCGGCCACCTTCGCCGGGTTGTTGGTCAGCAGTCGCAGCGACTGCACGCCGAGGTCGGTCAGCATCTGCGCGCCGGTTGAGTACTCGCGCGCGTCCACCGGAAGCCCCAGCTCGGTGTTGGCGTCGACAGTGTCAGCCCCGCCGTCCTGAAGCTGGTAGGCCCGCAGCTTCGACAGCAGCCCGATCCCCCGTCCCTCGTGACCGCGCAGGTACAGCACCACGCCGCGGCCCTGCGCGGCAATCGCTGCCATCGCCGCGTCCAGCTGGGCGCCGCAGTCGCAGCGGTGGGACCCGAAGACATCTCCGGTGAGGCACTCCGAGTGCATCCGGACGAGTACGTCAGGGCCGGGCGCGGTCAGGTCGCCGAGCACCAGCGCCAGGTGCTCGGTGCCGTCGACCGAGTTCTGGTAGCCGATGGCGCGCCAGTCGCCGAACTGGTTGGGCAGCTGGGTCTCCACCACCCGACTCACCACCCGCTCGTGCTGCCGGCGGTAAGAGATCAGCTGCTCGATCGAGATCAGCGCGAGGCCGTGCTGGTCGGCGAAGGCGCGCAGCTCCGGCAGCCGTGCCATGGTGCCGTCGTCGTTGACAATCTCGGCAAGCACGCCGGCCGGGGTCAGGCCGGCCAGGCGCGCCAGATCGACGGCCGCCTCGGTGTGCCCGCGCCGCCGCAGCACGCCGCCTGGCGCGTACCGGAGCGGGAACACGTGACCCGGCCGGACGATCTCGTACGGCTCGGTCGCCGAGTCGACCAGGGTGCGGATGGTCTTAGCCCGGTCGGCAGCGGAGATCCCGGTCGTGACGCCGTCCCGTGCGTCCACGCTGATCGTGTAGGCCGTGCGCATTCGCTCGGCATTCTGGCTGGTCATGAGCGGGAGCTGGAGGCGGTCCAGCATCTCCCCCGGCATCGGCACGCAGATCACGCCGCTGGTGTAGCGGATCATGAAGGTGAGCAGCCCCGGAGTTGCCTTGCTCGCCGCGAAGATGATGTCGCCCTCGTTCTCGCGATCGGCGTCGTCCACCACCACGACAGGCCGCCCGGCCGCGATATCGGCCACCGCGCGCGCCACGTCATCGAGCCGGGCATCGGCCCCGGCCGGCAGGCTCACCTTGGGGGTCACTGCATCCTCCCGGCGAGCAGGCGCTCCACGTACTTGGCGATCATGTCGACTTCAAGGTTCACGACTTCGCCGTGCTGCTTGCGGCCGAGCGTGGTCCGCTGCAGCGTCTCCGGGATGAGGCTCACCTCGAACCAGTGATCGCCGCTGCTGTCGCCGAGCGCCGAAACCGTCAGGCTGATGCCGTCGACCGCCACCGATCCTTTCTCCACCAGGTAACGCGCGAGCTTGCGCGGGATCGATATCCGCACCACCTCCCAGCCCGCGGCTGGTCGGCGGGCCAGGATGGCGCCAGTGCCATCGACGTGACCCTGCACGATGTGGCCGCCAAGCCGGCCGTCCGAGCGCAGCGGCCGTTCCAGGTTGACCGGCGCGCCGGGGGTCAGGACGCCCAGGCTGGACCGGCCCAGGGTCTCCCCCATCACGTCGGCGCTGAACTCGCCGTTGCCGGTCCCGGTTACCGTCAGGCATACGCCGTTGATCGCGATCGAGTCACCGCGGGACGCGTCCCCGGTGACCACTGGCCCCCGGACTGTGAGCCGGGCCGAGTCGCCGCTCACCTCGATGCCGACGACCTCGCCGAGTTCTTCCACTATCCCGGTAAACACCATGTACTCCTCCGGAGCCCCACCGACTGGGGTACTGCCCTATCCCGGGCTCCGGGGTGCGCTAGCTGCGCAAACGCGGATGTGTCATCGGATCGAACCCGAAATACCGGGTCCGGCCGTCACCGCGCACGTGCTGCCTCCCATCCGGACTTTAACCGTCGGTCCCGGAATTTCACCGGGTCAGCCAGCCGATGGCATCGGCCGGGTCGCGGACTATCACCGCCGGTTCGGAATTTCACCGACCCCGGAGCACGCTGTCTTGCCAGAACCAGTGTGCCACGCCGGGTATTCCGTTGTCGCATGGCGCGAATGTGGCCTGCGCCACCCGTCGGGCGCCGGTACCGGAAGTCACGCCCTGCTCGGGGCGCCCCGGCGCGAGAGGACATCCACGGTCGCTGCCACCAGCAAGACGCCGGCGACGGCGATGTTGATCCACTGGCTCTGCACACCGAGCAGGTACAGGCCGTTGTAGATGCCGCCGATGACGAGACCGCCCAGCACCCCGTGGATGGTCTTGCCCCGGCCGCCGAAGAGGCTGGTGCCGCCGATGACGGCCGCAGCTATCGCCAGCAGCACGTAGGCGTTGGAGGCCTTAATGATGTTGGTGGTCAGCGAGACTTGCCACGAGGCGAAGAGCACACCGGCGATCCCGGAGATCAGGGCGGCAAGGATGAAGGCCCAGATCTTGATGGACGCGACGCGAACCCCGGCTCGCCGGGCCGCCTCGCGGTTGCCGCCGATGGCGTATACGTATCGGCCGAAGCGGGTCCGCTGCAGCAGGACCGTGGAAGCCCCGAGCACGATCAGCACGATCGGGATGATGTACGGGACTCCCTCGATTGTCCCGGTGTGGGCCCGGTTGACGTTACAGATGACGACGACTGCCAGCCCCGCCACGGTCACCAGGACGATCTTCATCGCAGTGAGGCTGCGCGGCGAAGTCTCCAGGCCCTGACGGCGCTTGCGGGCGTCCTGCAGCGACAGCCCGATACCGAAGGCCGCCACCAGCACGGCCAGGATGATCCAGCCGGCCACCGGGCTGAACTGCGACCAGAAGATGTCGTAAAGCACGCGCTCGTTTGTGAACTGGGTGTTGCCGATGCTGACGAGCGAGCCGCCAAGGAAGATGATGGCCACACCCTCCAGGATGAGCAGCCCGCCGAGAGTGGCGATGAAAGACGGGATCCCCACGATGGCCACCAGCCATCCCATGAATGCGCCCCACGCAGCGCAGGCGAGCAGCGCCACGATGACCGCGAGCCACCACGGGAAACCTGCGCCTGTTGGCTGAACGAGCTCGCCGACAATGACCCCGCTCAGCCCCATGACCAGGCCGACGGAGAAGTCGATCTCGCCAAGGAGCAGGACGAAGATCACTGCGATCGCCAGCAGCATGTAGATGCTGCTCTGACCGAAGAGATTGACCAGGTTCAGCGGCGAGAGGAAGGCCGAGTTTGCGATCTGGAAGCTGACGGCGACGACGACGATCCCGAGGACGACCGGCAGGACACCGCTGTCGCCGCTGCGGACCCGCAGCCACCAGGCGCGCAGGTACTGGCCCAGCGACTGGGCCACCAACTCGGGCGGGAGGTCGGCCGCAGCCACCTCTGGTGCCGCGGTGAGGTCGACCGCCGGGATATCAGACACGAGTCACGCTCCCTCGCCGGGACAGGACGTCGACGAGCACGGCGCCGATGAGCACGGCGCCTGGCAGGATGTATTGCAGCGGCGTGACCAGCTGACCCAGGTTCAGCAGGGACACGCCGTAGGCAATGCCGCCGATCAGCAGCCCGCCGAGAATGCCGTGAACTGCTTTGCCCCGGCCGCCGAACAGGCTGACCCCGCCGATGACGGCGGCCGCTACCGAATACAGGACGAGCTGGCCCGGGTCTGCCGTGTTGGTGCTGTACTGACCGAAGAAGAAGGACCCGAGCAGGATGCCGCCAAGAGCGGCCGTTGCCGAGCACAGCGCGAAGCACCAGGTGCGGATGCCGGCGAGGCTGACTCCCGCGCGGCGAGCCGCTTCCGGGTTGCCGCCAACGGCATAGACATAGCGGCCGAAGCGGGTCCGCTGGAGTACAAGAGTCCACGCGCCGAGGAGGGCGAGGACGATCGGGATCACCCACGGTACGCCCTGCACCGAGACGATGCTGGTACCGCGGTTGATCGTGCAGAGCGCCAGCACCGCGACCCCGACCACCGCCACCAGCGCGATTCTGATCGCTGTCAGGCCGGCCGGGGGCGCCACCAGTCCGTGGCGCCGCCTCGTCGCGGCGCGTCGCCAGAGGGCTGAGCCCGCGGCCACGACCACCACCGCCAGGGCGACCCAGCCGACGACGGGCGTGATGACGCCCTGGACCATGTTGTAGATGACGCCCTGGTTTGACGACGACGAGTTGAGAACCACGTCGCCGTTGGCGCCGCCGAGAACGACGATGAGGATTCCCGAGAACAGCAGAAACCCGCCCAGGGTCACGACGAAGGACGGGATCTTCAGCCGGGCGACCAGCGTCCCCTGCAGGGCGCCGATGACGCCGCAGATGACGAGCGCGGCGAGGATCGCGGCCCACCACGGCCAGCCTGGTCCGGGCTGCTGAACAAGCTTGAAGGCGATCACCCCGCCGATCATCGCGACAGCGCCGAGCGAAAGGTCAATCTCGCCGAGGAGCAGGACCAGGGTCTCAGCCATCGCCAGCACCATGTACACGGTGCTCAGCCCGAAGATGTAGACGAGGTTGCTCGGCCGCAGGAAGGCGTGCTCGGGGGTGATGATCTCGAAGACGATGGCGACCAGCACGATGGCCAGGATCACCGGCAGAACGCCGCTGTTCCCGCTGCGGATCTGCTGCCCCCACGCCCGGAGGTACTGGCGCAGCGACCGCGCCGTGAGTTCTGCCGTGACCTCTGCCGCGGCGGCCGTAGGAGCGGCGGTCAGGTCGGCGACCACTCCGGGGTCTGACGTCCCGGCCGGCGTCTCGCCAGGGTTCGCTATCACTGGGCTTCCCCCAACCAGGCCATCGGCTCAGCCCTCGCCGGTGGCGGCCGCCGCGGCCTCGAACGGCCGGCCGTTGGAGGTACCTGTCGTCATGTACTCCACCACGCTCTGCCGGTCGAAGTTCGCGGCCGGTCCCTGGGCCACCATCCGCCCCAGGTACAGGATCGCGATCCGGTCGGCGACCTCGAACACGTCGTTGAGGTTGTGGGAGATCACCATCACTGCGAGGCCCTGGTCCCGGAGGCGCGCGATCAGGTCGAGCACCATCCGCGTCTGCACCACGCCGAGGGCGGCAGTGGGCTCGTCCAGCAGCACCAGCTTGGAATTCCACATCACCGCCTTGGCCACCGCCACCGCCTGCCGCTGACCACCGGACAGCGAGGCCACCGGCTGGCGGATCGAGCGCACCGTGGTCACCCGCAGGGTGCTCAGGGTCTCGGCCGCCTGGCGCTCCATCGAGTCCTCGTCCAGCAGGCCGCGCCGCAGCCGTTCCCGGCCAAGGAACATGTTCTGGACAATGTCCAGGTTGTCCGCCAGCGCAAGATCCTGATAGACGGTCTCGATCCCCAGCGTGGCAGCATCGCGGGCGCTCCGGATATGGACCGGGCGCCCCTCGAAGTAAATCTGACCGTGGTCCGGCTGATGCACGCCGGCGATGGTGCGGGTGAGCACCGACTTCCCGGCTCCGTTGTCGCCGCAGAGGCCGGTCACCTGGCCCGCGGGCAGATCCAGGTCCACTCCGTAGAGCGCTTGCACCGGCCCGAAGTGCTTGTCGACGCCCCGCAGCTTCAGCAGGGGCTCTGCCCCGTTCTCGCTGCGTCCCGTGCCCTCGGGAGCCTCGTTCATCTCAGTCATCTTGCCGACCCGTCACTCACCTTGCCACCACGGCCACCATCCGCCCGGCCAGGCGAACGCGTCCAGTGGGCGGACCCGCCCGGCCGGTCAGACAACTACTTGATCCTGCCGAGGAGCCCCGGCGGGTAACCCCGTCGAGGCTCCTCGGTCAGATACTTACTGGATCCCGTCCTTGGCGCACAAGGCCGCGCCAGCGATCGTGCAGATAGCCGTCGCGGTGTCGAAGCCGTCCTTGACCACGGTCGACTCCATGTTGGCCTCGGTCACCCACGTCGCGGACAGCAGTGACGCCGGCTCGGTGACGCTCGAGTCAGCCGGGTCAACGGTCGTGCCGTTCAGCAGGCTAGACGGCGGCTTGTCGCCGGCCAGCAGGATCGTGGCCACGGCCACGGCGTCCTCGGCCTCCTTGTAGACGGGCTTGTACACCGAACCGCACTGATAGCCCTGGAGGATGTACGCCATGCCCTGAGCGGTGGCGTCCTGCCCGGTGACCGGGAACGTGCCGGGCTTAACACCGGCACCCTTCAGGTCAGTGATGATCGAGTTGGCCATCCCGTCGTTGGCGACGATCGCGGCGTTGATCTTCTTGTTGGCCGTGAACGCCTGCTGGAAGATCGTGCCGGCCTTGGTGTTGTCCCAGCCCGGAGCGAAGTTCTCCTGGACCAGAGTGGCGCCGCCTGAGGTGCTCTTCGCGCCCGCGGCGACGGTCTTGGCTGCCTGTCCCCAGACAATCTTGTTGTAGCCGGTAGCGAAGGTGATGGCGTTGGGGTCGGTGTCCTCGCCGCCATTCATCACGTAGACCTGCGGGTTCTTGACGTGCTCGCTTGCCAGGCAGGCCAGGAAGCCCTGGCCGATGAGCTCGCCGACCTTCTCGCCGTCGAAGCTGACGTAGTAGGTCTTCGAGCCCTGGAAGATGGCGCGGTCGTAGGCGATCAGCGTCACGCCCTTGGACTCCGCGAGCTTGGCGATCGCCACGCCGGTCGGGCCATCGAGCGGGGTCACGATGAGAACCTTGGCGCCCAGGTTGATGTCCGCCGTGGCGTCGTTCAGCTGGGTCGCGTCACTGCCCTGCGCGTTGTCGATACGGAACTGCGCCTGCGTGTACCCAGCGTCCGCGAAAGCGTCGGTCAGGTACGGCTGGTCGAAGTCAACCCAGCGCAACGACGACGTGGTGTCCGGCAGGATCACGCCAACCTGGAGGTTGGTGGATCCCTTGGTCGCGTACTTCGCCAGCGACTTGAAGGGCGACATCACCGACTCGACGTTGGTGGAGAAGCTGCTGATGCTAATGCTGGGAACCTTGTTCGAGCCACCGCTCGAAGAACCTGACCCCGAGCCCGAGCCTGACGATCCGCAGGCGGCGGCTGCCAGGCTGACAACCGCGGCCACACTCACCCACGCCACCGGGCGGAGCGAGCGGGAGCGCAAACCTCGCCCACTTCTCTTACTCAATCCCATCCGCCAGAACCCCTTTCACCTTCCTGAAGGTCACCTGAAAGAGCGGTTGCGGGGAACCATACAGTACGCATGTCTGCTCGAAAGTCTCATCCTGATAACGGAAATCTATGCAGGGCGACGCACTACTGCTGCGGGGATGCGAGAAGCGTGGCTGGGTCAGACAACACGGCATCCATCGCGTGCAGGGCTGCACCGCGCGCAGCGGCCGTGAATCCGAGACCCGACACACCCAGGTCGGGCGGCGCGTCCCTGCGTCCCAGCATGCCCTCGGTGAGCTCGCGTCGGGCTCGGGGCAGGATCCATTCCTCGAGCGCAACGAAGTAGCCACCGAGAATAATCACGCTGGGATCGAAGATGTTGCCGAGCATCGCCGCACCCACGCCGACATCTCTGCCCAGCCGGTCAATCGCGTCGAGCGCGTCCTGATTGCCCTCTCGACCTCGCCTGACGAGGGATTCAAGCATCGTGCGGGGATGCGTTCCTGAGGGCGTGCTGATGCCCGCGGACCGAAGCACCGCCGACAATCCGATGAGCGCCTCCCAGCAGCCGCGCCGACCGCAGTGGCATCGGGGACCTGCGGGGTCAACGCGCATGTGGCCGATCTCACCGCCGAAGCCTCGACCGCCAAGCAGCGGCTGGCCCCCGGCGATGATTCCGCCGCCGATACCGACCTCGCCGGTGACATAAATGAGGTCCGCGGTACCTGCCCATGCTCCTGTCCGGAACTCGGCCAGTGCAGCGAAGTTAGCGTCGTTCCCGACTCGCACGGAGGCACCGTTCAGGCGGAGGCCGTCACGCAGCGCCGCCCCGAACGAGTAGTCCCGCCACTCAAGGTTCGGCGCCTCGATGACAACTCCATCGCGGATGTCCACCAGTCCGGCGATGGCGGCTGCAACCCCGACAATGACTGGCTGGCGATCGTGCTGGCGATGACGGACCCGCCGGATTGCGCGGTGGCAGAGGTCAATCGCGGCACGAACGCTCCCGTCCGGGCCAGCGCTTACACAGTCGAAAGCGCATTCATCCTTGTGGACGTCACGCCCGCCCAGATCCCTCACCAAGATCGCGATATAGTCCACGTTCACTTCGAGACCGATCGCAAGAACGTGCCGGCCGTCGATATCAAGCGGCGTACCCGGCCGTCCAACCCGCCGCGACGAGCTGATAGTGCCCTCTCGTACCAGCCCGAGCTCAATCAGTTCGGCGACAAGTCGCGTCACTGTCGCGCGGGTCAGGCCCGTGCCGCCAGCGAGGTCTGCGCGAGACAGACCTGGGGTCAGGGCCAGTAGCCGCAGCGTTAGCTCGAGATTGTTACGCCGGATCACGGTGTGGTCTGCGCGAGCGGGCAGGGCGTGCGTCCGGGTCCCTGTCACCCGCTCGTCCTTCTTCTCGCCATCGCGCTGCATCGTCTGCCATTCCGCACTACGTCGCCCGCAGTAAATTTCTGCGTTCCTGAGATGTAAGCCACACGAGCGAGTCCGTTGACGACCTTAACGAGACATATGTAGTCTCGGCTACACCCAGTTTGTTGAGGACCTAAACAAACCCCGCGCAGCGACACCTCGGCAGGAGGCCCGCGCATGATCTCTGTGAGCCTCCAGCGGAGCGCAGGCGGCGACATGTCCGGTGCGACCGCGAACCGGTCCAGCAGGGTCGGTGCTCCGTGATCACCGTCATTGGCGAGGCGATGGTGAACCTCGCGCCTGCACCAGGCTCCAGCCTGATGGTCGCATCACCAGGCGGCAGCGCATTCACCACCGCGGCCTGGGCCGCGCGATTTGGTTACCCGACCGCGCTGATGGCTCGGCTCTCCCGTGACTCGCTCGGCCAGTTCCTGCGCATGCAGGCGGCGAGTAGCGGCCTTGACGTCAGCGCCTCGCCCGAGGCCGACGAGCCGACCATGATCGCCGTCGGCTCCGTCGATGCGGATGCGGCCGGCAGTGACAGCCTTTATTTCCGCGATACGGCAAGCTGGCAGTGGAGCGCAGCAGAACTGGGCTGGATCCCTGCCGATACGACTGTCCTGAGTCTCGACTTGCTCGACTGCTGTGTGCTGCCCGGATCTACCTGGATACTCCGGGCCGCCGCGCGCCAGCGCAATCGCGGCGCGATCGTCTGCCTCAACGTCGCCGTGAAACCTGCGGTGATGGGCTCGCCGACCCGCGGACAGCTGCTGATGGACCGGCCCGTTAAGGCAGCTGATGTGGTAACGGCAAGCCTTCAGGACATCTCGTGGCTGTACCCGGGCCGCGGCGCGGAAGCCGTAGCGCGGCTCTGGCTGGCCGAGGGACCCGACCTCGTCGTGATTACCTGCGGCACCGATGGCCTGGTTGCCGTCAGGAAGTCAGGGACCGTCCTGCATCGGGCAACGGGGCTGCATCCCGCCTCGGTCACCGAGTTCGACGCCGCATTCACCGGTGCCCTGCTCGGCGGGCTGCATGAGCTGAGCGAGGCCAGTGTCAGCGTGGCGGCTCTCAGCACAACCGAGCTTGCCACGGTGCTTGACACGGCGACCGCGACGGCCAGCCGGAGCGATGCCAGTTGGCTGAATCTCGCTACGGCGTCCACGCTCCGCTAACGTGCGAATCCACGAGCCACGCTCCGCCCTGCAGCGGTGCCTGCCAACCGCCGACCGGTGCGGCAGTTTCGGAGGCGCCGGATGCTGGTAGCGGGGATAGATTCCTCGACACAGTCCACCAAGGTGGTGCTGTGCGATGCCGCGGACGGCACGGTGGTCGGTGCCGGCAGCGCGCCGCACCCGGCTGGCACCGAGGTTGACCCGCGGGCATGGTGGGACGCGCTGCAGAAGGCTGGCGACGGCCTGCTGAGCCAGGCCGATGCCGTCGCGGTCGCAGGTCAGCAGCACGGGTCGGTGTTCCTGGATAGCGACGGCTCGGTGGTCCGTCCGGCCCTGCTGTGGAACGACATGCGATCGGCCGCGGCTGCTGCGGATCTCGTCGAGGAGTTCGGCGGGCCGCGCTGGTGGGCCGATACCACCGGGAGCGTGCCCACGGCGTCGTTCACCGTCACGAAGCTGCGCTGGCTGGCGGACCACGAGCCGGATAATGCCGCCCGGGTGGCCCGGGTGCTGCTGCCGCACGACTGGCTAACCATGCAGCTTGGCGCATCCGAGCCGGTCACCGACCGCGGCGACGCGTCCGGGACGGGGTACCTCGCGACGGCGAAAGGCGACTGGCTGCCCGAGGTGGCCGCTGCGGCACTTGGCCACGAGCCGGCCCTGCCGCGGGTCGCGGCGCCAGGCGAGGTGATCGGGCACACGCCGAGTGGCGCCGTACTCGGGCCGGGCACCGGCGACAACATGGCGGCCGCGCTTGGCCTCGGACTGGAGCCCGGCGAGGTGGCAGTATCTGTGGGCACGTCGGGTACGGCATTCGCGGTGACCGATAGCGCAGCTGCCGACCCTTCGGGCGCGGTGGCCGGCTTCGCCGACGCGACCGGCCGCTTCCTGCCTCTGGTGTGCACGGTCAACGCCGGCCTCGTGCTGGCAGCCGCGGCGGCCATCACCGGGACGGATCTGGCCGGACTGGCCGCGCGCGCACTGACCGCCGAGTCAGGCGCGTCGGGCGTTGCCCTCCTGCCCTACCTCGACGGAGAGCGGACGCCCAACCTGCCGCTGGCCACGGGCGTGATCACCGGACTGACGACCGCGAACGGAACGGCGGAGAACCTGGCACGGGCGGCCGTCGAGGGCGTGCTCTGCTCACTGGCTGACGCGGTGGACCTGCTCGGAATCAGGCCGCGCCGGATTCTGCTGATCGGCGGCGCAGCGCGTTCGGCAGCCGTCTGCGCGCTCGCGCCGGGCATCTTCGGGGCGGACGTCGACGTGCCGGAGCCGCAGGAGTACGTCGCGATCGGCGCCGCGCGGCAGGCTGCCTGGGTACTGACCGGTGCGCCGCAGCCGCCAGACTGGCCGCGGCCACCCGCGCGGCGCTACTCCAGCGAGCCACAGCCACACGTGCGCGAGCGCTTCACGGCATTGCGCGCGGCGACGTCGTCCT
>Ga0335073_10006625_pt1 | contig 16274 bp, 16 predicted proteins | sample Lox_Sample_22_FD_207093 | JGI IMG/M metagenome (GOLD analysis project Ga0335073, IMG submission 207093) | Soil microbial communities from Loxahatchee National Wildlife Refuge, Florida, United States - Lox_Sample_2.2 | ecosystem: Environmental > Terrestrial > Soil > Wetlands | place: USA... | reverse complement strand
GCCTTCGGGTTGTGCAGGTAGCCGCGATTGTGCCAGCCAAGCCTCAGGCACAGCACTGTCGCCGAGACCTTGGGGCCGGTGTCATTCTTGGCGCGATCGTGGACCTTCACGCAGGTATAGACGTAATGGCCGGTTGCTCGGTGTGGTCCAGACGCGGCCAGGGCAGTCCCAGAAAGGCAAATCGCGATGATGATCACGACGGCACCTGCGACCGAGGCAACCACGGCTGACCTGCTCATGATGACTCCGTCCCGTTAGCGGTCACCAGTGAGGCTCACGATGACTGTCTCAGCCGGGCCATTTCGAGCGGGTAGTGGTATAGGTCCAGCAGAGCACGAGGAAACTTCAGGCGCGCCGCCTGGCAGCATTAGGCCATGACGTTTTCGCCACATCCAGGCTCGCCAGCCACCCCAGAGGTCAGCGTCCGCGACTACGCCAAGGGCGACTACCGTGCTTGTCGATCCCTATGGGCAGAGCTGACCGAGTACCACCGACGTATCTACGGTGACTCTTCGATCGGGGGAGACGACCCTGGAGCGGGATTCGATGACTACCTGGCCGAGTCACGACGGATGGGATCGTGGGTGGCCGAGACCCAGGGCAGTGTCATCGGATTGACCGGTCTGTTGGACCGGGGTCCGAGCGGAGAAGTGGAACCGGTCGTCGTCGCCGAGGCAGCTCGGGATCAGGGCATTGGCCGCCTGCTCATCAACCGGGTTGTTGAGGAAGCCCGTTCCCGTGGCTACGAGTACTTGGCCATCCGCCCCGTCGCCCGCAATGTCGCCGCCGTACGGCGTTTCCATGCCGCCGGGTTCCGAACACTGGGCGGGCACGTCGACCTCACGATGGACCTGGCCGCGAGGCGGCACGACTGGCTGACCGGAGCCAGTCTGCACGGCGTCGACTTCGACTACTGAGGGCCGCGCTGCGCCGCGCTCTGAGTGAAGTCAAAGCACTGAGTCAGGTCGCTGAGCGCTGGGTTGCCGTCTCGCGGCGGGAACGGCGCTCCGTTGGCCTGGTTGTTAGTCGTCGGTGTGCTTGTGTCGAACTCGTGGTTGATCGACGCCAGCGTCGGCAGGGCAAACACCTTCTCGATGAACTTCAGCACCGAGCTGTGGTCGGGGAAAGTGGTGTCAACGTAACCAGCCTTTGCATACGGCGACACGATGATCATCGAAACTCGGATATGCGCAACTCCTCCGGCAGCGATCAGGAGCACGATAACGAGCGCTAGCCTCGCGGTGCCGGCATCGCCGATCCAGGTGTACTTAGCCATGTCGAGAGCCGCCTCGTTGCTTCAGCGCTGGAGCGAGGATCGCTGGGGTCCGGCGTCCGTGTCATCATCCCAATCGGGCTCGCCGGTACCGTAAGAGGACAGGCCAAGTAGGTACCCAAAGCCGGTGACAGCGAGGATGATCAAGAACGGCCACCACCAGCTGGCCCGGGCAGCGATCGCGCCTGTCAGGCCGATGAAGGCAGTGACCATAGCAAAGTGGCAGGCCAACGCCCGCGAGCGCAGGCCGACCAGCGTCTGACGCTCGTCTGCTCGCGAGCCGGCCAGCGCGCCCTCGTCAGTGTCTTCTCCGCCAGGCGGCAGCAAACAGAAGCCCGGCCAATGCAGTAACCGCCGGCTTGCGCAGCCGCGGGCGCATCAATGTCGTCATGTGCCTGCCTCCTCATCCGGGTCGAACATCTTGTCGACGGTCAGGCCGAAGAACCGCGCGATAGCGAACGCGAGCGGCAGGGATGGAAGGTAGCGGCCGCTTTCGATCGAAATCACCGTCTGCCGAGAGACGCCGAGCGCTGATGCCAGCTCCGCTTGCGAGAGTCCCTGCTGCGTCCGCTGCTCCCTGACTCGGTTGCGCATGATGTAAAGGTAACTTTACCTCGCAGCTGATGTCAAACACCCATTACACCTGGCTCGACCGTGGGTACACCTGGGCTTCATGGGAAAGCTGGTGCTATGACTGGCATCCAGTACGTCCTCGCGCCCAACGACCTCGACTGGGCCGAAGTCGACCCGGCGGGGCGTCCGAATGCCGATTTCAAATTCACGCCAAGCGTGATCGACAAGGACTACACCGACGCCTACAGCTCGCGGCTGGGGCTGATGCGGCCCGGCAAAGCTTCCGGGGTGCACACCGATCCTTACAACCACGCGTTCTACTTCTTGCAGGGCGCCGGGGAGGTCCAGGTCGAGACGGAGAAGTGGAGCTTGCAGCCGGGCACGGTTCTCAAGATTCCGGCCGGCAAGGAGCACGAGATCAGCAACACCGGCTCCGATGACCTCGTTTTCCTGGTGATATACGATCCCCCGCACTGGTCGGTACGGAGCTAAGCCGCCGCTCGGCCATGCTCGGAGCGAGCCGGTCAGTCGGTGAGGAATCGCCGGATGGCTGCGGCAATCTCGTCCGCGTGCGTTTCAAGTGCAAAGTGGCCGGTATCCAGCAACTGGACATTAGCGCCCGGGATGTCTCGCTTGAAGGCTTCGGCCCCGGCGGGCAGGAAGAACGGGTCGTTCCGGCCCCAGATGGCCAGCAGCGCTGGGTTGCGGGTTCGGAAGTATTCCTGGAACGCCGGATACAGCTCTACGTTGCTGGCGTAATCCAGCAGCAGGTCTAGCTGAATCTCGTCTGCACCAGCCCGCGCCAGGTAGTGGTTGTCCAGCGTGTAGCCGTCAGGCGAGACCAGCGAGGGATCAGGGACTCCGTGCGTGTATTGCCACACCGTAGTCTCAGGCTGCACCATGCTGCGGATCGCGTCGCGGTTGGCCCGCGTCGGGTCTTTCCAGTAGGCACGGATGGGATTCCAGCCGTCACTCAGGCCCTCGGTGTAAGCATTCCCGTTCTGACTGACGATCGCCATGATGGCTTCCGGGCGCCGGACTGCCAGCCGGAATCCGGTCGGGGCGCCGTAATCAAACACGTAGAGCGCGTACCGGTCAAAGCCGACCGCGTCGGTGAATCCCTCGATAACGTCAGTGAGAGTCTCGAATGTATAGGTGAAGCTCTTTCGGTCGGGCATGGCCGACTGCCCGAAGCCAATCAGGTCAGGTGCTACGACGTGAAACCGATCGGCCAGCTGCGGAATCAGGTCACGGAACATGTGGCCTGCGGTAGGGAAGCCGTGCAGCAGCAGCAGCTTCGGAGCATCCGGCGGCCCGGACTCGCGGTAGAAGACGTTTACGCCTTTCACGTCAGTCGTGTGGTAAGCAACGTGGCTCATGATCTGCGTCGTCTCCCTGGGTCTCGCTAGGCGGGGGTCGTCACCTCAGACACCGCATCGCGAATGATGTCGGCCACATCTTGGGGCGCGGTGACCAGCGGCGTGTGATCGACCGGAAGCGAGCGGGCCCGTGCTCCCATCCGCAGGGCCGTGAAGCGCTCGGTATCCGCGCCGATCATGTTGTCTTGCTCAGCGATCAGGAACCAGCTCGGGCGATCCTTCCACAGCGGCCTGTCGACCGGCGCGCTGACGGCGTTCACGGAGACAGGGCGCTGGACAGCGGCCAGGACCGCCTGCTCTTGCGCGGAGGCGTTCGGCGCGAAGGCGTCGGCGAAGGCGCTTTCCGGCAGCCAGACCAGGCCGTGGGAGTCGGGCTCGAGCTTTGGCTTCTTGGGATCCGGCTGACCTCGATTGAAGACGTCGCTTGCGCTCTCGCCCCGCTCAGGCGCCAGCGCCGCGATGTAGACCAGGGAAGCGACCTTAGAGTCGCGGGTCGCACCGATAACGGCGCCCGCATAAGCATGACCGGCCAGCACGACCGGACCATCGACCCGCTCGAGAGTCTGTTCAAGCGCTGCGACATCATCAGCGAGCGAGGTCAGCGGCAAGGGCGCCGCTACCGCATTGAAGCCGTCGGCTTCGAGAGCTCCGATGACCTTGGCCCAGCTAGATCCGTCGGCCCAGGCACCATGAACCAGGACGATGTCGACGTGATTGGCAGGCATATCTCGTCCGTATCCACAGGTGACCCGCCGAAACCAGGGCCGCCGCGACGGCTACGGGGATCGCTGACGAGGCGCCCACAACGGGTATGGAACCCTGGCCAGCCGGTTGATGATGGCGCCCTGGGCAATCATCAGAACCACTGCAAACATGAGCACGCTCAGCTGCACCGGCGTGCGTATCAGGCCGAGGCCAACCATTAGCGTCGTCGAGGCGGCCGGAGAGTGCGGCACCCGCAGCCACACCATCAGCGATGCAGTCACGCACAGGCAGAACATCGCCGCCTCGATCCGCGGCGTGGTGACGTCGCTAAGATCTGGCTTTGCCGTGGTCAAGCCGAAGATGACCAGGGCCAGATAGCCGGCCAGTACCCCAATCAGATGACCGCAGAACACGTTACGAGGCGCGGCCTGCGCTCCCTGCGCGTCGTAGAAGAGCAGCAAGGCGGTCGGACCCAGCGAGGGAAACAGGAACGGCTCCTTCGTCAGAGCGGCGATTATCGCCACGATCCCGATCGATATCGCCGTGTTGACCAGGACGTACGTGCCGAGCACCCACCTGCTGCTGTGGCGCTGCTCAAGGCTACGCAGCCTGAACCGGACAGCGAGGCCGTGCACCTGCCCTGGAAGGTCCCCGTACACAGGGTGCCTCCTGGGCGCCCCGCTCTCGGGATGCATTCGCTCCAACCCCTTCCCGTCCTCCGGGCTTCGCGGTGCGGTCAGGTCGAAGTGTTCAGATAGCGTCAGGCGCCTGACGGGGAGCCAGGTCTCTGATCTGGTCCAGAAGACCGCGGAGCGCCAGCTCCTGGCAGCACACCTGGTGGGTACGCCTGTCGCGCGGCGTAACGCGGTGCTCGGTCCATCGCCAGATCCGCCGGAGATCTCCGGACGCCAGTGCGGACGCGATTCCGAGCCGACCCTGATCGGCGTCGGCGACCCGGCGCAATAGGTCAGATACCCACTGGTGTTCCCCTATTCCGGACGCTTGCGACGAGCTAGTCGGTCGGCCACCGTCAGCGGTCGCGCTCATGGCGAGGTTCCCCTTTGCATCGACGTGTGCGCTGTGCTTGCCTAACCACTCTCGCGCGGCACGGAGTGCGTCGCCCCTGGGGAATACCCGTGGTTGCGCCCCCGGCACCTGACCCCCGGGTGTCCAGTCAGCGGAGATCTTTGCGCGACGCGATGCCGAGCTTGCCGAACACGTGGCTCAGGTGCCACTCGACCGTGCGGGGGCTGATGAATAGCCGCGCGGCAATCTCCGGATTTGTCAGGCCATCCTTGGCCAGCTGGGCGATTTGCGCCTCCTGGGCGGTCAGGTGAGTGGCGTTATCGACAGCTCGCTTGCGCACTGTCTCGCCCGTCGCCATTAGCTCGCGGCGGGTGCGCTCGGCAAACGCGTCCGCGCCGATACGGCTGAACGCCGCATAGGCCGGGCGGAGCGCTTCGCGAGCCTCCTCACGGCGATTCTCGCGCCGCAGCCACTCGCCGTAGATGAGCTGAGCCCGGGCAAGGTCGACAGCGAGCCGGGTGCGACCGAGTCGCTGAACCCCCTCGCGGTAGAGGGTGTCGGCTGTCTGGCCGGCGCTGAGCAGTGCGCGTGAGCGTGCCTCGATCCCCCGCGCCCAGTCGGTGCCGCTGGCGCGCGTCCGCTCCGCCAGCATCGCTAGCGCCTCGCTGCCCGTCTCCTGATCACCGCTGCGAGCGGCCGCCTCGATCAGCTCGACCAGCGACCGGCCGAAGACGCCCGGGTCTTCGTACTGGCAGGCGCGCCGAGCGGCTGCCAGCGCGGTTTCATAGCGTCCGAGGCCGTTGTACAGCACCGCCATCGCATACTCGGCCATGCCGATCGTTCGTCCCTCGCCCCTTGCGGACGCATCCTTAATGCTGGTCTCGAAGAAGTCGAGCGCCTGCGCCTCCTGGCCGCGCCAGCCAGCCAGCGCCAGCCGCGCGTACGTCGGAGGGGCGCTGCCTGTCACTTGCGCGATGGCCTCCGCCTCCTCGATGTACATCGCGGCCTCGTCGAACTCTCCGGCGTGAACCTGGGCGCATGCCCGGCTGCTGAGTGCCGTCGAGAGGGCGATGACTGCCCCGGCGTCTCGAGCTCGGCCGACTGAGCGGATCCCGAGGTCATGCCAGGCCTGGTCATCCCAGATATCCGGGGCAATGGGCTCTGGAGTGAGCGAGCACTCGACACGCAGCCAGTACCAGAGGCTTTCGTGCCTGCATGTCCGTGGATCATCGTGCTCCAGCGCCTGCAGTGCAGTCCTGAGCGGGGCCACGCCCGCGATGTAGCCCTCGGTGAACCGCGTGACCAGGCCGTCAAGGAGGATGTCGATCGCGCGGGGCGGCTGCGGCGGACGTGGCGCATTCCGGGCGGCGGCGGCAGCCTCCAGCAAGTCGGGGCTGCTGCCGAGCCTGCCGGCGGCAATCGCAGCCTCGGTTGCTTCGAGGTAGGTCTCGCGACCGAGGTCGGGGGCGAGGCGGGCGAGCTGCTTGGCGGCGTCGAGCAGCAGTGCAGGCGCGTCGCTGCCGCGGGTCCAGGAGAAGGCGATCCGGGCGCGTAGCCGGCTCGCTCGAGCTTGCTGCAGGGCGTCGAGCGGACCGATGGCGGCAGTGCCCAGCAGCCGGTAAGCGGCATCCGCCGAGCCAGCGGCGAATTTAGCCTGTGCTGCTGCGAGGGCGCGGGGAGCGCGGACAGCGGGATCTGGTGTCAGCTCTGCGGCTTTCTGCAGGAACTCGGCCTGGGCCGCAACGCCCCCGCGCGCTTCGGCACGGCCCGCTGAGCATTCCAGCTCGGCGGCCACAACCTCATCCGGTCCCGCGGCGGCGCGGGCCCGGTGCCAGGCCCACCGGTCGGGATCGACGCGCGGGTCGGTGGCCTCGGCGAGAGCCTGGTGAGCCGCCCTGCGCTCAGCCGGGGTCGCTGCCTGGTAGATCGCAGAGCGGACGATCGGGTGACGAAACTGCACCTGGCTCCCGAACTCGGCCAGGTCTGCTGACTCGGCTGGCACTGCCGCGTCGGTTCCGATTGATTGCGTAGCGGCAGCGCGCCATAGCAGGGGCACGTCACCAGTCGGCTCGGCCGCGGCAATCAGCAAGAGACTGCGGGTGCTGTCAGGCAGCGACTGGTACTGCCGGACGAAGGACGTCTTCAGCCGGTCCGGCAGTGGCCGGGTGCCGGGGAGGCCGAACCCGCCTGCCAGGTCCGCCGGGCCGAGTATGCGGGGCAACTGCAGGAGTGCCAGCGGGTTGCCGTGGGCCTCGCCGACGACGCGATCCGCTACAGATGGGTCTAGCCGCCCGTGCACTGCAGAGGCCAGCAGCAAGCGGGCATCTGGATCATCGAGGCGTGTCACCGGCAAGTCCGGAAAGCCCGTCAGTTCAGGGATATGGCTGGTATCCGGAATCGCAAAGAGGACAGCAACGCGCTCCGCGACCAGGCGCCTGGCCGAGAAAGCAAGTGCTCGCAGCGACGAGCGATCGAGCCAGTGAGCGTCGTCGATCAGGCAGGCGAGCGGCTGCTGATCTGAGGTGTCAGCGAGCAAGCTCAGCACCGCCAGGCCGACTCGCAGCCGGTCCGGGGCGGCTCCTTCCTGCTCGCCCAGCGCCACTGCCAGCGACTCGCGTTGCGGACCAGGCAGCCGGTCCATCCGCGCAAGCATCGCCGCCAGCAGCTGCTGCAGCGCGGCGAACGGCAGCTCCATTTCCGACTCAACGCCGCAGACCCGGGCAACCCGGAAACCGTGCGCCTGGCGGGCAGCATAGTCCAGCAACGCCGTCTTGCCGATCCCGGCCTCGCCGCGCATCACGAGCACACCGCTGCTTCCCGTGCGGGCCTTATCCAGCAGCTCATGCAGCGCTCCGCACTCCCGGCGCCGTCCGCGCAGGCCGGAATCGGTGTAAGCGCTGGTCACGCTCATGGTTGGCAGCTGTTCGCCAGAATCATCCCCCGAGCACACCAGCTTAGGCCGCTCGGCCCGCGGGGTCTGAGCCGGACTCGGCGGACTGAGCTACCCGGTCAAGCGGTGCGCTCACGAGCGAGCCGGTGCTGTGCCATAACAACCTGAATCCCGGCAATGTTCGCCTAGGTCCGCACGGGCGGCTCACCATCACCGGATGGGAACATGCAAACGGGCTGCCGCCTGAGTGGGAGCTGTCAGCGGCTCTGGCAAGCTGGGCGGTCAATCCGAATGGCGGGGTCAACGCAGCTGGCGCACGCGCGCTGCTTCAGGGTTACCGAGAACGAGCCGGGTGGCTGCCCGCGTTGACACTCGACACCTTCCGCGGCGCCGCCACCGGGCTGCAGAACTACGTTGCCGGCCAGATTGGCCATGCTCTCGACGCGTCGGGAACAGACGATGAGCGGCATGCCGATCGAAGCCTGCGGCATCTGCTCACTCACCTGCCATCCGCGGAAACCTACGAGCGCGTACTCGATGCGGCCCTGGCGCCTTTGGACTGACCACCGCGATTGAGCCTGCGAGTTCACCTACCACCGGAACGGGCATGCTCCGGGACACGGTTTTGCTCAGGCCGCAGCGCTCGGAGCTATGGCCGATCGGGCGGCGCCCCTGGCGAAGGCCATGGGCGCCTGGTCAGCACTGACATACGGGGGAATTGACTGTGGCGACCGTTTTCCCACTCAAGGGCTGTTCCGGCCCAATCGGTCAAGCCTGATGGCCGGCGCCAATGGGACCCGTGGGAACGGCAGCAGGAGGCCCGCTAAATCCGGGGCCGACGGTGCTCCGGCCGTCCTCGATATCCCGGTCGGGCTCAAGGCAAGGGGATTGCGAAGGGAGTTCGACAGCCTCGGTCAGGTGGATGTGCCTGCCAGTCACTACTGGGGCGCGCAGACGCAGCGCAGCCTGGAGCATTTCAACATCGGCAACGACAAGATGCCGAAGGAGGTGTACCACGCCTACGGATACGTGAAGAAGGCGGCTGCCGAAGTTAACACCCGGGCCGGCCGGCTGCCGGTCTGGAAAGGCAGCCTGATCGAGCGGGCTTGTGACGAGGTGATCAGCGGCGCGCTTGACGAGGACTTCCCGCTGTACGTGTGGCAGACCGGGTCGGGCACGCAGTCGAACATGAACGTGAATGAGGTCATCTCGAACCGGTGTATCCAGCTGGTCGGCGGCAAGCTTGGCTCGCAGCAGCCTGTCCATCCGAATGACCACGTGAACATGGGCCAGTCCAGCAACGACACCTTCCCCACTGCAATGCACATTGCAGCGCACAAGATGACCACGGACAGAACGATCCCGGCCTTGCAGCGGCTGCGCGACGCGATTGACCGGAAGTCGAAGGCTTGGGCGAAGTTCGTCAAGGTTGGCAGGACGCACCTGGAGGACGCCGTTCCGCTGACCGTCGGCCAGGAATGGTCGGGATATGCAGGCGCGCTCGATGACGCGATCGCCGAAGTTGAGCACGCGACCCGCGGGCTGCTGAAGCTGGCCATGGGCGGGACGGCCGTGGGCACTGGCCTCAATGCCCCGCCGGGCTTCGGTAAGCAGGTGGCCGCTGAGATCGCAACGATGACCGGCACGCCGTACCAGACTGCAGCCAACAAGTTCACGGCGCAGGGCACGCTCGACCGGATGGTCCGTGCCCACAGCGCTCTCAAAACCGCCGCCGTGACCCTCTTTAAGATCGCGAACGACATGCGCTGGCTCGGTTCCGGCCCGCGCACCGGACTGCACGAACTGCTCCTTCCGGCGAACGAGCCCGGCTCCTCGATTATGCCGGGCAAGGTGAACCCGACTCAGGCCGAGGCGATGCTCATGGTCGCCATTCAGGTCATCGCATCTGACCTGGCCATCAGTATCGGCGGCGCAGAAGGGAACTTCGAGCTCAACGCATTCCGGCCAGTGCTGATTAACAACTACCTGCACTCGGCGCTCATCATGGCCGACATGTCGGATCACTTCCGTGAATTCCTGATCGAAGGGGCTGAGCTCAACCGGCCCAAGCTCAAGGAGGACGTCGACCGCTCGGTGATGATGGTGACGGCTCTGTCGCCGGTGATCGGCTACGACCAGGCATCGGTCATCTCGCATTACGCCATCGACCATGACCTGAGCCTCAAGCAGGCGGCCCTGGCCAATGGCGTCAGCGAGCAGCTCTTCGACCAGGTGGTCAACCCGCTGGCGCTAACCCGCGGCGGTTCGGCTGACCTGCCGTCTGGTCGCAGCAAGGGCTGAGGTGGAGCGGCCCCGAGCGGATCGGAAAGGCACGCCCCAGCAGATCGGCAGGGCTGCGCTGATCGCGTCCATAGGCGGCCAGCGCGGCTGGGCTGACTGGGCCAACCCTGATCACCGGCTGCGTCGCCTGCTGTCCGAGTTCATCGGTATGGCAGGTCTGACCTTCATCTTGTCCGGCGGCGCGGCGATCCTCGCCCGCTACGGTGGCCATTCTCTCCAGCGATGGCAAGTCGTCCTGGTGCTGTCACTGGCCTCGGCGCTATGGCTGGTGGTTGCCGTTTACTTCCTGGGCGATATCTCAGCGCACTTCAACCCTGCGATGACGCTGGCGTTCGCGCTACGGCGGGACATGGACTGGGCTATGGCGTGCGCTTACTGGATCGTCCAGTTCGCCGCAGCCGCCTGCGGGTCGCTATTGGCTCGGGCGTACTTCGGCCCGGAAGGTCATCTTGCCGCCACGATGCCCCAGCCCGGCCAGTCCTGGCAGTCGGCAGGCTTCGAGGCGATCCTCACCTTCGGATTGGTGCTCATGGTTCTCAACATGGCCAACGGCCCAAAGCTGAATGGTCCGTTCGTTCCGATAGCTGTCGGCGCCTATGTCCTGGCCTGGGGCAGCATGGGTGGACCCTACGACGGCGCCGCGTTCAACCCGGCACGGGCCTTCGGACCCGACGTCGCTCTCGGCGACCTGTCCACGTGGTGGGTGTACCTGATCGGGCCGGTTGTCGGCGCGGCCATCGCAGTCGGGGCTGCGCGCGTATTCCGCGGGCCCGCCAAGGCTCAGGAAGCCACTGCGGCCGTGGGAACGCCGCTCGATCGCTAGGTGAAGCTAGCCGCGACGCCGAGCCTCTAGTCGCCGCCGAGTGCCCAGAACGCGCAGTGATGCTCAGCGGAGAAGTCGGTCTGCGGCGCTGGCTTCGGCGGCACCAATGACAGCATCGGTGAGGTAGCGCCGGTGAACCGCGGCCAGGCGGGGGCGCCGTTTGCAGATGGCACGCCGGACCGCGCGAAGCTAGTCCACTCTTGCCGCATCGCCGCCGCGAGTCGTTTCTGAGGCGCCGACAGCAGCGATGGCGGCACAGTTGGCAGCGTGAAGAGGTACGGAAGCTCGAAGGAGTGCGCTGCGCCGTACGGGAAGCCCACGCTTGGATATGGGCTCGGCGCGTTCTCGTCGTTGAACTCGTAGGCGTAGGTCGGTACGTACCGGGCCAGATCCTGATCGAGTATGAGCGTTGGGCAGGAGAAGATGGCATCAGTGCCAAGCGTGCTCAGCGCGAGTGCCGGGCTCTTGTAATCGCTGAGCGGATACTGGGCGGCGATGAGCGCGGCGATCCGGCGCGACACGTGCAGCGTCGCCCCGATCAACGCCTGGTAATTGGCCGCCGTGACCGGATGACCCTCGGCGGTGGCGAGGGCTACGAACAATCGCCATTCATCGTGGTTGGTTCCGTCAATGACCGGCACGTGGCTGAAGTCGCCGGTGCTGAGGGCGGTCTTGAGCGGCTGGGTAAGGACAAGGCCGTCGATGTCGGCTGAAGCACCCGACTGATCCTCGTCAGCCAGGATCGTGGCGACGGGCAGACTGCGCAGGCACTTGGCGGTCTGGCTGGCGCAACCGGCTTTCGCCGCGAAGGCTCGGCCCGCCGCTTCGGCGCTGGCGAGCGAGACCGGGTACTGCGCATAGCCACCGCTCTCCGCGATTGCCTTGGCAAACAAGCCGCGTGCGCCTGGCGAGATGAGCTGCAACAACACGCTCTGGCCGCCAGCTGACTCGCCGAAGATGGTGACGTTGCCCGGATCGCCCCCGAACGCCCGGATGTTGTGCTGCACCCACCGCAATGCTGCCTGCTGGTCCATCAGGCCGTAATCGCCGGTCGGGCCGCCCGGCTTGGCCGCCAGAGCTGGATTCGCAAGAAAGCCCAGCGCACCGAGCCGGTAGTTGATCGTGACGACAATTACCCCGTCCGCAACCAGGCCGCTCGGGTTGTAGTCGTTGCTCTCGCCGCCGACGAATCCGCCGCCGTGGATCCACACCATGACCGGCAGCTTGTTGCCGCGATGAGTGGCGGGTGCGAACACGTTCAGGTACAGGCAGTCCTCTGACGTGCTCGCTCGCCCGAACACGCCGGCGGGCTGCGGGCAGTGCGGCGCGAACTGCATCGCCGTTCGGATGCCGCTCCAGTGCGCCGGGGGCTGCGGAGGCCGCCAGCGCAGCGGGCCTACCGGCGGCGCCGCATACGGGATGCCGAGATACTCGTCGGTGGCGCTGGTCTGTTTCCCACGGATCTGGCCATCGCTCAGGCTCACGACCAGCGACCGACGTGGGAGACGCGCACCGGATGTCGTAGCCTGGCCCGCGCACGAGACGGCCGCAGCCGCAAGAAGGCTGCCGACGACGATGGCAGCGCCCTGGCGCTGAACTCTCGGCCAGTGGCGCTGCCATCCCCGTATCTGCATGTGAAGCGCGAGCGATTTTCAGAACTTGCCGGCGATGAAGTAGGGCACGACCTCGCGCACGCCCTCCTGATCCTTGCCGACACCGATCGCGACCTTCATCGCGCGCGTCTTGGGGTTGAACCAGACGAGCGAGATTCCTGGCATGCACCCGTTGATGCGCTCGACCATGAGCTTTGACGCGGTGGCGTTGACGACCAGGCTGCTGGCTGCGCCGGGCACGTTGACCTGCTGCTCCTTGCCGTGGGCTGGCTGGCGCCCGATGACGAGGCTTCCGCACGCTCCGTAGCCGTCCACGTACAACCCGCTCGACAGCTGCCAGGCGTTGAAGTCGCCGAAGTCAAAGCCGCTGCCCGTGCGGGCGGGCGTCAGCGCAGCGGGTTTGGCGCCGCTGACCGGAACTAGCCACGTCTGACCGGAGCATGTTGCCAGGACCGTGCTCGTGCTCCACCAGCGGACGGCGCTGCAGCCTTCGCTCACGCCTTGGACAGGTAGCTTCCGGATCACGCCGCCCGCATTGCTGATCAGTTCCAGGCCGTTCGCTGTCCCCGCAGCGAACTCGGTGCCTGCGGAGTTGTAGGGAGCCGAGGGAACGCCGCCGATGCCAGCCAGGTCGTCAAGTCCCTTGACGCGGGCCAGGCTCTTCTGCAGCTTTCCGGTCAGGCTGTACCGCTGCAGGGTGAGGGTGCCAGAGCCGACCCCTAGCACCCCCTTCTCGGCCAGGATGTTCAGCCCGTCGGGCCTGGTGTAACCGACTGCGTTCACCTTGGCGGGCAGCGTGAAGCTGGTTATGTGTCCGGTGCGCAGCTGCAGCTGATAGACGTGCTGACGAGCGGCGCCAAGGAAGATAGGACCCGAGGTGAACAGGGCCCGCTTAGCATCGCCTGACCAGGCAACCAGGTCCCACTGCGCCCGCGGGCTCTTGGCGGACCAGGTGATCAGCTGGTACCGGCCGCCCTGCGGGTTGACCAGGTAGAGGGTCGACGCTCCGGCCTTGGGCTTGACGCCCTCTCCTGCATGGGTCGCCGAGTACAGCGCAAGCGCCCAGCCCGGACCCACCTTGTGCCACGGCACTGCTGAGGCCGCCCCTGTCTGACCGGCGCTTAGGGCCCGGCCCGAAGGCGCCGCGGACGCCGCGATGGCTGGCACTGCCAACCCCACCGTGGCCGCAGCCGCCGCCACGGTCGCCCCGGCCGCCATGGCGCGCCGTCCGCGGAAACCTGGTCCAAGTCTCACTGTCATCAACCCCGCTTAGCCATTGCAGCGCTATTCGCCGCACGCGACGATCATGGCCGGCAATGGCTGTCGCAGGAAAGGGGAGCCCTTCCCAGTATGGGGACGGCTTCCCTTTCCCTCATGGCCTCCCCAGGGTCAGCCCGCTACCTTGTCGAGGAACCCGAAGACCGCCCTGATCTTGGCGTTATCGTCGGTGACTGCCACGTCGAAGCCGATGACGAGCGGCTCGGCGGCCTCAGGGCCAAGGCCCCAGGCCGTGAGCCGGCGCCAGAGGGTCGGTGTATTCGGCGTCCACAGTCCACACCTCGTCGATCAGCTTGCGCCGCGCGGCGGGGTCCGTCTCATTCCAGCAGTCGAGGTAAAGGGCGATCACGTCGTTCACGGTCTTCCTTCCGGCATTCGGTCTCGCCATCGTCAGAGCCGCCTGGAGGCCGGGCGTTCCCATCCCACGGCGGGGATGATCCTGCCGCTCACCGAACACCTTCGTGCGAGCTGCCCTTCGCCAGGTGCTGGCCGGACGGAAATACCCGGCGGAAGTGCGGCGGCGCGCCCGCCCGAGGGCGTCGCGCTGCCCTTGCGCTACGAATGTGGCGACCGCGAGTCTTGCGCTGTTCAGCATTAGTGCCGCGGTCACGACTGCCACGGATGTGACAGTTGACGAACTCGCCGTCGAATCGTCTTATCCGGCGGACGCCGCAACCGCGGCAGCGCCGCGCTCGTGAGTGGTCAGCTGCTGTCGGCGGGGTCAGTCCTGTCATGGTGATGCCAATGCGACTGGCCGTGGCGGTGCCCGCTGGCAGGAGCAGAGACGGCAACTGGCACAACGGGGTGCTGGCCCAGGTTCGGACTGGCGGTCGGCTCAGCCGGGGCAATTCCTGCGTCGGCATCGGTCGGCCCGGTGTCCGAGAGCGGTGGCCGGTCCTCCGCCGGAAATGCGGACAATACCGAAGCGTCCTGCTTTCTGACTGCTTCTTTCGGCTCGCCCACGTCGCCTGCCCGAGCCACAGCGCGCGTTGTGCGCAGATATCTGAGAACCAATAGACCCAAACTGAACCCGATAAGGAATAGCGCCCAGGGCAACGCGGCGAAAGCCGCAGCGGTAGGGCCGTACGGAAGGCTAATGCCGGCTGAGTGCACGGCCTCGGCCACGGCCACCGCAGCGAGCAAGATCGTGACAGAAAGCACTGCAGAGCCCGGCATCCACCATGATGCACCGCGCAGGGCGAGAGCAGCCACGCATGCGATCACCAGCGTGGTATCGAACATCAGCGGATAGAGCGCCGCTAGGGGCGGAGAAACGCCTGCGGTCAACGCCATCTCGTGGAACCGCGGGTAGGAGAGCAGGAAGGCGGCGCCCGCGAGCAGCACCGTTCCGGTAAGCACGCTGGCAGCGGCAGCTAAATTGAGCCTGCCCCTGGAATCAGCCCGTCGCAACTGTCGGGCACCGGATAGCTCGCTCATCGCGCCTCAAGGTCCTCCCGTAATCACTGCGAGCCTATCGCGCCAGCCGTTCACCGGAAAGGAACGAAAAGGTTGCCGCTCCGGTGTCGGATCAATTGCTTTATCTGCGGCAACGAAACATTCCGGCTTCGTGTCGGGCCGGTCAGCATATCTGCGACAACGGATGCTCTGCAGATTGGTAAATGCACCTAGACGGATATCTTGTCGGCTGCGTCATGCGGGCTTACGTTGATCACATGCGGCTGCCGCAGACCGCGCAGTCGGCCGGGCCACTGAAATTGACGAAGCATAGACGCTGAGCGGGATTTAGGCATGTCTGCCGCCGACGAGGATCGTGAGCCAGAAGCGCGGGCTTTGGGACGTCACCGCTTCACTCCGCAGGCCGTCGTTCGCTTTCTGGCCAGGATTGAGGCCCGTGCGGCCCAGGCTGGCGACGAGACCTTGATGAGCGCAGTGACGGTAGGTCGCCGTGCCCTGGCCGAATGGCAGAAACTGGCCGAGCGGCTTCGGGACCTAGAGCGGGAGTATCAGGGGCAGGCATTACTTGAGTGGAGGGCACGGACCCGGCTGCGGGACGTGCTGGACCTGCTCGAGAGGCTCGTCGATCAGTCGGAACCGGACGCGCGGGGTGCCGAGCCGGGAGGGCTAGCGCGCGATGGACTCACATTGTCGCCACAACGGGGAGCGGCTGGCGGCCTGGCGGTCCGGATGCTCGGAGCCTTCGATCTGACAATCGACGGAAAGCGAGTGACACACTGGCGCGGGCAGCGGACCCGATCGCTGATGCAATTCCTCGCGGCTCACCGACTACGCGGCGTGTCTAGGGACGAGCTCATCGCGGCAGTATGGTCAGACATAGACGAGGACAACGGGCGCCACCGGCTGCACCAGGGCATCTACGAGTTGCGCAGCACCTTACGCGCCGCTAATCCTGGCAGCTCGCCGATCGTCTGCGTGGACGGCGCATACGGGTTCG
>Ga0335073_10006624_pt1 | contig 16275 bp, 10 predicted proteins | sample Lox_Sample_22_FD_207093 | JGI IMG/M metagenome (GOLD analysis project Ga0335073, IMG submission 207093) | Soil microbial communities from Loxahatchee National Wildlife Refuge, Florida, United States - Lox_Sample_2.2 | ecosystem: Environmental > Terrestrial > Soil > Wetlands | place: USA... | reverse complement strand
GAGGTGATCTTGGCAATCTCGGTAATGCTCTTGTTAATTTCTTCCGTGGCCGCCGCCTGCTCCGTCGCTGCGGTGGCGATGTGGGCGATCATGTCATTCACTTGCAGATTGGTTTCGATGATCTCGTGCAGGGATGAACCCGCCAGCGTGGTCGATTGCACGCCCAGCTCCACTTCTTTGGTGCCTGCCTCCATGGCCGTCACCGCATTCTTGGTTTCACTCTGAATGCTGCGGATCATTTCTGCGATTTCTTTGGTCGCCTTGCTGGTGCGCTCCGCCAGTTTTCTGACTTCATCGGCGACCACCGCGAAGCCGCGCCCCTGCTCGCCGGCGCGCGCCGCTTCGATGGCCGCATTTAAGGCGAGCAGGTTGGTCTGGTCGGCGATCTCGTCGATCACGCCAATGATTTGGCCAATCTGATCTGACCGTTTCCCCAATTCCTGCACCTGCCGCGCTGTATTGCCGACAGATTCGGCAATGGCGCGCATTCTAGTCAGAGTTTCTTCCACCACGTTGCCGCCGGTGCGGGCGCTTTCGGCCGCTTTTTGCGAAGCAGTCGATGCGTTGTTGGAGTTTTCCGACACCTGCTGCACGGTCGATGACATTTCTTGCATGGCCGTGGCCACCTGATCGGCTTGTGATCGTTGTGATTCCACACCCTGGGCATGTTCCCGCGAAGAAGCAGCCACGTCCTTGGCCGTTGCCGTCAAGCTCTCCGTGTTGCTGGCCACCCGGATCAAGATTTCCTGCAACTTATCAATAAACGTATTGAACCATCGGGCCAACTCTCCCACTTCATCCTCGACATTGATTTCAATGCGCTTGGTGAGGTCGCCTTCCCCCTCAGCAACGTCCCTGATTCGCTCAATCATTTCATTCAGGCGGTGGAAAATGGAGCGTGAAATGCTCGTGGAGACAAGCAAGAGCACAATTAGGCAAGCCAATGCCACGGTCCCGGCAGTCTTGCCACTCTTGGCTACGCTGGCGTTCACATCGTCGATGTAAATGCCTGTGCCCAGGACCCAGCCCCAGGGCTCGAACCCCTTCACGAAGGAAAGCTTGGGAACGGGCTCATCTCTTCCCGGCTTGGCCCACCTATAGGCCACGAACCCAGAACCGTTGGCTCTGACCGCCTTCACCGCCTCAACGAAAAGCGCTTTGCCGGCCGGGTCTTTAAAGTCCGTCAGATCTTTTCCGTCCAGTTCCGGCTTGAGCGGGTGCATCACCATGATCGGGTGCATATCATTGATCCAAAAATAATTCTGGCCCTGATAGCGCAGGCCGCGAATCAGTTCCAGCGCCCGCTTCTGTGCCTTATCGTGGGAAATCTTGCCGTCCAGTTCCAGCTTGTGTTCTTCCACCAGGATCGAATAAGGAACTTCCACCAGGTTTCTGGTTTGCTCTTCCTTCTCGGCAAGGATGTTGGAGCGCAGGCCACTCAGCCAAAATGCTGCCAGGACCACTAGGCCGGCAGCCGCAACGGCCACCATGATTCTGAATTTTCCTTTTAGCGTCATCCCTGATCTTTCGCGCGCACGGCGAAATACATCGAACCGCTCATTCACTCATCGGCAAAGTTTGCTCAGGGACTCAAGCCGGAAACGTTACTTTGGTGCTTTGATCGGAAGGCCTGCCCGCAAACTTGCTTTTGCCCCGCCGCCAGTGCACAATATCGGCGGATGCTCCATGCACTCTAGCTGTCAGGGTTGAAAGAAAAGCTGTTTCTTCCTTCGACCTGCCCGCATCCAAGTACTTGTAAGAGCAGCATAAGAGCAATAAGTGGCTTCAACATCCCCGCAGGCTGGGCGCTGATTCGAAAGGGTGAAAACGCGCAGCGAGTCTGCTGGAGCCGCTGACAGGCTTTCAACATCCCCGTTCACGAATGAGCGAGGTGCGCCGTGCGGGAATTTCCGCCGGAGCTTTCGCCTTCGGAGCTGAAAGCGAGATATATGGCTACAGCAGCCGCAGTATGCAGTTTGGAGAATTATTTAGTTCTTCCCGACCATACAATGGACGACCGCATTGCCGCGGTTCGCGCCGAATTAGGCCGCGAGTGCGTCATCCTCGGACATCACTATCAGCGCGATGAAGTCATCCGCTTCGCCGACTTCCGCGGCGACTCCTACAAGCTTTCGCAACAGGCCGCAAACGCCGGCGGCAAATACATCGTCTTTTGCGGCGTGCATTTCATGGCCGAAAGCGCAGATATTCTCAGCCGCCCCGGCCAGGTCACCATCCTTCCCGATCTCAACGCCGGATGCTCCATGGCCGATATGGCCGAAATTACCCAAGTAGAGGATTGCTGGGAGCAACTGGTTCGCGCAGGAATCACCGACGACGCGGGCCAGGGCGTGACCCCGATTACCTACATCAACTCGACCGCCGCGATTAAAGCGTTTGTTGGCGAACGTGGCGGTGTGGTTTGCACTTCGTCCAATGCCGCCGCTGCCATGAAGTGGGGCTTCGCCAAAACCTCCAGGTTGCTGTTTCTGCCCGATCAGCATCTCGGCCGCAACACTGGATACGCCCTGGGCATCCCGCTCAACGAAATGGTTGTCTGGGATCCGTATATGCTCAATGGCGGTCTTGCCCCCGATCGCCTCAGGAATGCCAAAGTTATTTTGTGGAAAGGTCACTGCTCAGTCCACCAAAGATTTCTGCCGGAGCACGTTGACAACGTCCGCGCCAGATATCCCGGCATTCGTGTGATCGTGCATCCGGAGTGCCGCTGGGAAGTCTGCCAAAAAGCCGACGGCATCGGTTCAACGGAAGGTCTGTTGAAGATGATCCGCCAGGCGCCGTCGGGATCGATGTTTGCCGTCGGCACCGAAATCCACCTCGTGAACCGCATGGGCAAAGAGTTTGCTGCGGAAGGGAAGAAAGTCATCACCCTCGATGACTCGGGCTGCTTGTGCACCACAATGTTCCGCATCTCTCCGCAGCATTTGTGCTGGGCGCTCGAAAATCTTGCCGAAGGCAACGTCGTGAATCAAATCAAAGTGAAGGACGACGTCAAACTCTGGGCCAGAGTCGCCCTGGATCGCATGCTGGAAATTCAGTAACGGGGGGGCAAAAACAGTGTGGGGACAGCCGCCCTCGGCTGCCCGGCCGAGCGGAACTCGGCTTAAGTTCGACGGCCTAGATTACAATAGCCATATGGCCGACCGCACCTTTACTCTCGACGAAGCCCAATCTCTCCTGCCCGTTCTCGAATCTCTTCTCCGCACTTCTATCGACAGCAAGAAGCTGATCGAATCCGTCGACGACGAATTCCGGGCCGTCGCCCATCGCGTCTTTCTCAACGGCGGGACATTTCTTAACATCGTCCACCTCGCCCGCCGCAAGGCCGAGCGCGAGAAAGCCGTGCAACGCGTGAAAGATTCGCTCGCCGAGATCGACGCCATCGGGGTGCAGGTGAAAGACCTCGAGATCGGCCTGCTCGACTTTCCCTGCGAGGTCGAAGGCCGCACCGTTTTGCTCTGCTGGAAGCTGGGAGAAAAATCCATCACTCACTGGCACGGCGTGAGCGAAGGTTTCGCCGGCCGCAAGCGCATCGACGAACGCATCGCGAAAGCCAAAAGAACACACTAGCCGTCAGCCATCAGGAAAATCCTAACAATGTGGGTCTTCGCGATCCTTCTCCGCGGTTTTGTTTTTCCTGACGGCTGGCGGCCGACGGCTGATGGCTGCTACGGCCTTCCCCCCTTCTTCCACACCGGCACATAATCCGCATTCACCAGCCACTCGATCGGGACAACCAGTCCAGAGATCACTACATCCATGTGCTTGAAATCGATGTGTGCCAGATCGTCGCTGGGCTGGTGATAATCCTCGTGTAACCCAAAACTCCCAATGGTCTGTGCCACCACGCCTTTTTTCGCCAGAACATAATTGTCCGAGCGTGCAAAGAAATTCTGCGCCGTGTGCGGATCAGGCACGACTTCAGCTCCATGCGACTTGAGTGTCGGTCCCAAGTCCGACCTTTCCCATCCGGTCAGCCAGACGTCATCGTCGGGAACCGCAGGATCGGGCCGTCCGATCATTTCAAACTCCAGATCAACCGCCGTATCCGCCAGCGCCAACGGAGGATGTTCGCTGAAATACGTCGATCCCAACCCTCCGGTTTCTTCGCTGCCGAACAAAGCAAAAATCACCGTCCGCCGTGGTCTCGGCCCGGAAGCCAGAATGCGCGCGAACTCCAGCACTGCACTCACTCCCGAAGCATCGTCATCAGCGCCGTTGTAGATGTTGTCGCCCTCGACCGGCGGCCCGATTCCCAAATGATCCAGGTGCGCCGAGAGCACCACCGCTGAACGGCGCAGCTTCGGATCGCTTCCCCGTAGCATGCCCAGTACATTCCAGGTGGAACCTTTTTCCGCGCTTGCTGGTCCGCCAAATCGCAACTCTGTTCCATCTGCCAGCCGCCCTATTATTTTCGACGCGACCGGGCTCAGTTCAAGCAGGTTTGCATTTCCTCCCATGATTCGTTGCGATTCGCCCTCTAATTCCGGCGGCAACACGGGCAGTTCAGCGTCGCCGGGGAAAGTCTCCGGCTCATCGGGATAAGCCATCAGCGCGGCCACGGCCCCTTCCGATTCCGCCCGAAGAGCCGTCTGCCGCACCTCGAATCTATCGGCGTCATTGTTCAGCACCAGCACAATCGCCCCGGGTTTGATTTCGATTTCCTTGCCATCCTCCTCGCCCGCGTCGATCTTCTGCAGCGGCCCAAAAAATTCCGTCTGACTCAGTTGTGACACTATGAAATCCCTGCCATAAATCCACGGCGGCATCTCCTGCGACGCTCCCACTCGCAACAGCGGAGGCGAGGTAAACTTCTGTCGCAAAATCGGGGCGCGCTGCAAATAGCCACCGTCATCTCCGGCCGGTTCGACCCCGTAAGCCCGAAACTGGGCAGCGATGTATGTCGCCGCCACCAGCTCATCCGGGGTTCCGCTGCCCCGCCCGCGCAAAGCATCCGAGGCCAGAAACTCCATGTGCGCGCGAATACAGCGGGCGCAGATTTTCGCGGAGCCAGCCGAAGTAGAGATTGAGGACGTGCGTTCCGCCCGTCCTATGCTCCCGGCAGGCGCCTGGGCCAGCGCTAACAAGACGTTCAGCAGAATGCCGCCGCTGAGCAGCAAGACCGCAACAGAGTGTTTCTTCATGAAGGCTGGATACTGGATAAAGGATACTGGATAAAGGCTAGCAGATGTCGTCGGCCGTGCTCGCCGCCCGAAGTACACGGGACAAAAATTGTGCTGCAAGCTTCGTCCCCCGTACCGTTCTTGGAATTGAAAGCAGCTCTCCCCTGAAACTTAGTCATTGGAGGTCGGGAACCCATTCCAACCGGATGGGTTTGTAAACATTGGTACGTGTCCGGTTCGGTTCCAAAATTCTCTGCTACAATCGCGGCATAGGGCGTCTTGGGGCTGCCGGGGAGTTGTTCCGAGGCTTTTTGATCGATGGGTATTAAGAAAAAACTCCAAATCCTGCTTGCACTTACAACGCTCCTCATACTGGCTATTGCGGCCGGCTGCAAGGGGTTTTTTGTAAACCAGCCGACGGCGATGACCATCACTCCCGCCAGCCCAACCATGAGCCAGGGATCAACTCAGCAGTTTTCCGCCGTGGCTACACTAAGCGACAACACTACGTCGGACGTGACCACGAACGCCCTCTGGACAAGTTCATCTCCTTGCTCCATTACCATTGGTAACTCGAGCCCCAAAACCTCGGCGGCTCCGGGCTTTGCGACCGCAATCGGAAGTGGAACGTCGGTTACGATCACCGCAATCTACAATGGAGTGCAGGCGACGGCCACACCCGTTGGGCCGACGGGCCTTACCATTACCCCTTGCGGGCTCAACTCCAACGGCCACTTCAAGGTCGGATCGCCCGCGCAGACCTTTACCGCTTCGCTCAACGGATCAGCGGCACAGGGCGTAACTTGGGTCACAGCCAATAGCAACGTCGTGACCATCAACGCTACCACCGGTACAGCGACGTTTCCGACGGTCGGTTCGACATCTATAAGTGCCACCGACAGCTCGGCCAACACGGGTCAGCTGAGCATAACGGTAAACACCGACGGGAATTAGGGACCTGGCTGAAAACCTGCGCCCTACCCTTCGCGATGCTCAGTCGGAATCCCCCTACGCCTTCTCGTAATCTTGCCTGTCCCACCCCTCCGCACGATAACGTCGAAGCTGGCCGAATCCGCCAAACCTCATGCCCGAGATTCGCTGCATCGGTATCTGCACCGGTGGCGGGGACGCTCCCGGCCTCAACGCCGTCATCCGCGCGGCGGTCAAAGCCGCCTTCCTCAAATACAACTGGAAGATCATCGGCATCCCGGACGGCTACGACGGCCTGATCTGGCCGGAACGCTCGTTCGAACTCACGCTCAAACACGTCAGCGGAATTCTCCCTCGCGGCGGCACGATTCTCGGCACCACCAACCGCGGCAATCCTTTTCGCTATTCCACTGTCGAAGATGGCAAGGAAACCGTGCGTGATATCTCAGGCGAAGTCATCGCCAACGCGCAAAAGCTGGGCATTGACGCCATCATCAGCATCGGCGGCGATGGGTCGCAGAAAATTTCTCTCGATCTTTTTCACAAGGGCATCAAGATCGTCGGTGTTCCCAAGACCATCGACAACGATCTCTCCGCCACCGACCGCACCTTCGGTTTCGATACCGCCGTCGCCACCGCGACCGACGCCATCGACAAAATTCACACCACCGCCGAAGCCCATCATCGCGTGATGGTGATCGAAGTCATGGGCCGCGACGCTGGCTGGATCGCCTTGCACGCCGGCATCGCCGGAGGCGCGCACGTCATTCTGATTCCTGAAATCAATTTCAGCCTGCAGCGCATCTGCGATTACATCGCCCGGCGTGAACGCTATGGCAAACACTTCACCATCGTCGCCGTCGCCGAGGGGGTGCGCCTGCCGTCCGAGCTGCAGCATTTGTCGCGCGCCGGTTCGGTCGGCAATCTGGTCGGCGATGCGATTTCCCTCGTCGCTCACAAGGATGTCCGCGTCAGCGTGCTCGGCCACATTCAGCGCGGCGGTTCGCCGACCGCCTTGGATCGCGTGCTCGGCACACGCTTCGGCGTGGCTGCCATCGATCTGCTGGCCAACGGCCATTTTGGCAAAATGGTTTGCTTGCGCGGCGACCGCATCGAGGCCGTCGAGATCACCGAAGCCATCGGCCGCATTAAAACCGTCGATCCCCAAGGCGAACTCATCCGCTCCGCCCGCGCCATCGGCATCAGCTTCGGAGATTAGGATGGAATGAACGATGGGTGCCTCACTCATTCCGCGGTCTGTGCGAAATGAGGGGGTTCAACCTACGTCCCGCGGTCGAAGTTCGATCATCCCTCACCCGGCGGCGCAACCAAATGCCTCACGACCGGCGTCCCCCGCGCATACTGCTGTAGTCGCTCTTCCACCTCGTGATCGGCGCGCGTCATGCGTTCATGCTGCCGCAGATGCTCTGCCCACGAAGCCACGATGAACGTCTCCACATAGTGGTCGGCATGCTCCAGGTCGCGAAAAATTCCCCATTGCATCGCGCCATCCCTCCGCCGGATAACTCCGTATCGATAAGCCGTCCTGAGGAATTGCTCCACGTGCTGCGGATCAACCTGATATTCCACTGTGACCAGCACGGGACCGGAGTCGCCAGCGGCCGGAAGGGCTGCGCTGTCGGGCTGCGGCAAACGCCAATGGTGCCACTCCGTCAGATCGACTGTCTCCGCGGGCAGGCGCAGAAACAGCGCAAACACCGTCGTCGCAATCGTCCCCGCACCCGCGCAGAGCAGCGCGAAATGAACTCCCCAATGCGCCGCGACTGTGCCCCAAACCGCGCTGCCTGCCGCCACCGCTCCTTGGAACACCAGCGTCGAAACCGAAAGCACGCGCGCCCGCACCCAGTCGGGCGTATGATTCAGCACCAGCACATTGATCAGCGAAATAAACATGATCCACGCTGATCCCGCGACAAACATCGCGACGCACAGCGCAGGCAGAACTTTCAACGAACTCGCCGCAAACGTTGCCAGGCCATGGATCCCAACCCCGATGCAGACCACAGCCTCCACCGACCAACGGGCTCGCGCGCGTTGCATCACCACCGCGCCCAGCACCGCGCCCAGGCCAAAACACCCGAGCAGGATTCCATAAACCACCGGCGTGTTCTTCACTGCGTGGGCGATCAGCGGCAGCAACGCTGTCAGCCCGGTCGCGAAGAACATGATGCAGCCCGAGCGCGCCAGCAGAATGCGGATTTCCGGCGAATAATGCACATACCGGACTCCGGCGACCGCCGCGCCCACGACGGTTTCTGGCGGTGCCGTGCGCTTTCGGATCGCTCGCTTCCAGTTCGCAATTACAAAGATGACCCCCGCGAAGGAAGCGGCATTAAGCAGGAAGGCAGCGCCCACGCCCACCGCAGCAACCACCAGTCCAGCCAGTCCCGGCCCAACGGCGCGCGCAAAATTGAATTCGATTCCATTCAGCGCTGAGGCTGCGGGAAGATCTTCCTTGCGCACCAGTTCGGGCAATACCGCCCGCCAGGTGGGTGTTTCAAACGCATCGCCCGCCGACAAAGCAAAAGTCAGAATCAGCAGCATCAGCGGCGAAATCCAGCCGCCGAGCGTGAGCACGGCGACGAGGATCGCGACGCAAACCATCCATGTTTCCGTGCACAGAATCAGCTTGCGGCGGTCGACAATGTCGCCGATCGCTCCCGCGGGCAGCGCGAAAACAAAAAAGGGAAGGGCAGAGGCGGTTTGCGTCAGGGCCACATAAATCGGGCCGGCGTTGAGGGAAATCATCAGCCAGGCCGCGCCCACGCTCTGCATGAACGTGCCGACGTCAGAAACCACGTCCGCAATCAGCAGGTTTCGGAACGTGCGCGTGCGCAGAGGCTGCCACAGGCTCATCGCCTTGGAAGCGGAGTCAGCCATAGCACGGCGAATTGAAGATGGTAACTCTTTTTGTGATCGCGCGGCTGCCTACCCCTGCGCTCGAGAGCTATACTTTTCTGCAAAGTTGCGACGCCCCCCGGCGCGCTGAATAACCTCGCTTTCAAACATTTTATGGACGCAAATGAATACGATCTTGTGGTCATAGGCAGCGGACCAGCGGGGCAAAAGGGCGCCATCTGCGCCGCCAAGCTGCGCAAAAAAGTTGCCATCATTGACCGCAAGAAAACCATCGGCGGCGTTTGCGTCCACACCGGCACCATCCCCAGCAAAACTTTGCGCGAGGCCGTGCTCTACCTCACAGGGTTCCGCCAGCGTAGCTTCTACGGCCGCAGCTACATGGTGAAAGACAAAATTGCCATGGCCGATCTGATCTTTCGCGCCGACTCGGTCATGGCCCGCGAGATCGAGGTTATCAAGGCCCAGCTGCGGCGCAACTACATCACGACTTTCGAAGGCAATGCCCGCTTTGCCGACGCTCACACCATCGAAATCAAAAGCGATGAAGGGGTGCAACTGCTCCGCGGCCAATACATTCTCATCGCCTGCGGCACCCGCCCCGCTCACAGTTTCGACATCCCCATCGATGGCAAGCGGATCTTCGACTCCGATCAGCTGCATGAACTCGGAGAAGTGCCACGCGAATTGGTGGTCGTCGGCGCAGGAATCATAGGTCTGGAGTACGCTTCGATGTTCGCCGCGCTTGGCGTCAAAGTCACGCTGCTCGATCAACGACCCATTCTTCTCGATTTTGCTGACCGGGAAATTGTCGAAAGCCTCTGCTTCCAGCTTCGCCAGCTGGGAACGGTTTTTCGCTTGGGCGAGAAAGTCGTCTCCGTCGGTTTTGACGAGGCCCGCGATCGTGTCTTCGCGCGGCTGGAAAGCGGCAAGAACGTGCACGCTCAGGCCTTGTTGTATGCCGTCGGTCGCCAGGCCAACAGCGATCAGTTGAATCTCGAATCCGCCGGTCTGCAGCCTGATGCGCGCGGCAAACTCACGGTCAACGAATATTTCCAAACCTCCGTCCCCCATATCCACGCCGCAGGCGACGTCATTGGTTTTCCCGCGCTCGCCAGCACTTCCATGGAGCAGGGCCGCCTCGCCAGTTGCCATATGTTTGGCACGCCCACTAAGATGCCGCCGAATTTAATACCCTATGGCATTTACAGCATTCCTGAAATTTCCATGGTCGGACAGACCGAGGAACAGTTGACTCGCGAGAAAATTCCTTACGAGGTTGGCATCGCCCGTTACGCTGAACTCGCCAAGGCACAAATGCTGGGCGACGAGCAAGGCCTTTTGAAGCTCTTGTTCGATCCGCAGTCGTTGAAATTATTTGGCGTGCACGCCATAGGCGATCGCGCCACTGAAATTGTGCATATTGGCCAGGCCGTGCTTGCCCTCGGCGGAACGCTCGAGTATTTCCGCGACGCCGTGTTCAATTACCCAACTCTGGCCGAAGCCTACAAAGTCGCTGCGTTGGATGGGCTGAATAAGTTGTAAATGAATTCCAGATTGGATAGGCACGAACTGCGTGGGGACAGCCGCCCTCGGCTGTCCGGTCGAGCGCAGCTCGATAAGCGTGAGGACGCCCGTCGTTCAACAAGTTTGCACGAGCGGGACGCTCGCGCCCACATTGACGGGCGAGGACGCCCGGCGGAACCGCACTCCCCGGCTGCTATAGTATTTTTGTGAAGTGTAGTACGCGAGTTGGCCTGCTTCTTCTGCCGGCGGTTCTGCTGCTCCCTGCTTGTTCCCGGACACGCCAGAGCCACGAAATCAACTACGTTTCTGCTCCGCAAGCCATTCTGCGCGACCAGGTCGCCGCGGTCTTTAATAAGACTGGCACAGTCAAGAACGGAGAGGCAGTGCAGGTGCTTGGCCGCGAGCGCCGCTTTGTTCACGTGCGCACCGCAAGCGGCGCTGAGGGATGGATTGAGCAACGTTATCTCGTCACCCAGCAGGTTTTTGACGCGTTCCAGAAGCTTGCGCAGCAGGAACAAAACGCGCCGGTGCAGGCCACTGGCGTTACGCGCAACCAAACCAACATTCATCTTGAACCCAACCGCACCGCCGACCATCTTTATCAGCTCGATCAGAGCGCAAAGCTATCGATTTTTGAACGTGCGACCAGCGAGAAAACCTTGCCCGGCGCGCCACCCGTCAAGCCAGCCACCGGTTCGAGCGCCGGTGCGGCCGCGCCGGTCGCAGAAGATTGGTGGCTGGTGCGCGACAATGAAGGCCACGTCGGCTGGGTCCTGGCCCGCCTTATCGACATTGACGTACCTCTCGACATCGCGCAGTACGCCGAAGGTCAACGCATCGTGGCATCGTTTGTGTTGGATCAAGTCACAGACGGAAGTCAAAAAGTTCCGCAGTATCTGGTGCTGCTGACCGAGAACAAAGATGGCTTGCCCTTCGACTTCAACCAGATCCGCGTGTTCACCTGGAATCCTCGCCGCCACCGCTACGAAACTGCCTATCGTGAACATGATCTGATGGGCGTGCTGCCGGTTACACTCTCGCGGGAAAATTTTGAAAAGGAAGGCTGGTTGCCGGTGTTCATCGTGCGCGTGAAAGATGAAAACGGCAGCGTCAGCGAGCGGAAATACAAATTGAACACACCGATTGTCCGCAGGGTTCTGGCTCCGGGTGAGAAACCCGCATCGCCTGCCCATCCCGCGCGAAAATCCCGCCGCAAAAGCTAGTAGGGCTTAGCATTTCCTTTCTGGACGAGGACGTCCGGGATTTTGCACGCATGGCTCAATTTGCGGAGTGGGGGGAACCGGCCTGCCTTCGGTCAGGCAAGAGTGCCAGTGATCCAAAGAACTGCGCAACTGCACCAGCCGAATCCCGCCAAACTCCTCGGGATAGCCGGAGAGATTCCTCGACGCCCGAGCCAGCAAAGACCGTGCTCCCACGACATTGCCTCTGCTGTGATGGTGAAGTGCCACCGCGACCTGGATCAATCCTTGCAGGAATTTACGCTCGGTTTCCGGCGCGACCCGCCACACTTCTTCAAGCACCTCATGGGCGTCAAAAAACGCCCCGCGGTTGAATAGTCGGATTCCTTCCTTGAAGTGGCCAGGATCCATAATTCTCTAAGACTCTCTAAATAGACTTTCGGTAACCCATACCGTCAAACCTGTATACAGGATTCCATAGGCTCTCGTCCCACCAGCATCCAGTTTTCAATAATTTAGAACATTAACATCAAGACAAATTCATGAAAACAAACAATGTTATCTCACAACGTTTTGGAATGTTATTTGCACCTGTCAAACACCGGAATGTTCCCAGTGTCCCTCATGCCTCTCTTCGGCGGCACCGGAGGAGCGAGAAGCTCCCAGAGATTGAGTTCAGGAGAAAACGCCATGAAGCGAGAAATCCCCACTTTGAAGGTTCTAGCGTTCGTCTTTGCGTTGGCGGGTTTGCTAACCCTCAGCGCTGGCGTGGCTTACGGCCAGGCGATCAGCGGAAATATCGTTGGCACGGTTGTGGATTCGTCCGGCGCAGCGGTTGCGAACGCCGACGTTAATGCTACCAACATAAACACGGGCGTTGGCGCCAACACAAAGACCAACGGGACGGGTGAGTACCGTTTCGACAACCTGCTCGTCGGGTTCTACAAGATCACAGTCAAGGCGAGCGGCTTCCGGACCACCACCGTCCAAGTGGAGGTGCAGCTGAACGCAAGCGCCACCGCCAACGTGACGATTTCCCCTGGCGCGCAAACGGAAGTGGTTGAAGTTTCCGGAGAAGCGCCAATTATCGATACGACCACGGCGCAGATCCAGTCCACCTATGAGGACAAGCAACTCGCGGATCTGCCCACAGCCGCCTTCGGTGGAGCGTTGGGAAGCGGCGTGTTAAACTTGTCGCTTTTGCAGTCTGGCGTAGGCACCACCGGCGGGCTGGGTGCAGGTTCAGGCCCGGCTGTTGGAGGTCAACGTCCCCGGAACAACAACTTTACGATTGAAGGCGTGGATAACAACAATAAGGGTGTTACCGGACCTCTGGCTTACGTGCCGAATGATGCCGTCGCCAACTTTACCGTTCTGCAGAACCAGTTCGATCCCGAATTCGGTCACTCGAATGGTGGACAGTTCAATACCGTTGTGTTGAGCGGCACCAACTCCTTTCATGGCCGCGCCTACGAGTACTTCCAGAACCGTAACTTAAATGCGATTGATCAGTCTGTTGTGAACAATGTTTGTCCTTTGGGCGTCTGCCCTCCGGGAGTGGCGAGACCAAACCAAAATCCCCGCTTCGATAACAACCGTTTCGGGGGACAGGTAGGCGGACCGATTTTCAAGAATAAACTCTTTTTCTTCGTCAACTACGAGTACAACCCTGTGGGTCAAGTGGCGCTTCCAGGCGGTGGCCTCTACCAGCCAACCACCCAGGGCTATCAGGACTTGCTGAACTACACCGGGACCTTTGATGGTACGCCTACCGGCTCGCCGATCTCCACAGCTAACGTCAATGCTCTTAAAGTGTTTGAGCCCGGCGCGGCTACACAGGTGAAGCTCTCCAATTGCATAGGCCCTTCGGACCAGACCGGATGCCACGGCATTCAGATCCCTCTGGGAAGTTTCCCGCTGAATGCCCCGAACTGGCTTAACAACAAGGCGCTGGTTACTTCGATGGACTACAACCTAAGCGACAAGGACCAGATCCGCGGGCGCTATATTTACAACAGTCTTGGCCAAATCGATACCGGTCTGACGGGGGAAACGCTTCCCATCTTCTTTACGACCTTGACGCAGCCGTTCCACGTTATCGCGCTAAGTGAATATCACACCTTTTCCCCTACCGTCAGTAATGAGTTCCGTGTGGGCTACAATCGGTGGGGCTATAACTACGTAGTTCCTAACCTTAGTTTCCTGCCCACCCTCGATTCATTCCCCAATCTCACGATCGATGAACTAGGCACTGACATTGGACCCGATCCGAACGCGCCCCAGTACAGCCAGCAGAACCTTTATCAGGCTGTGGACAACATAACCTGGGTCAAGGGCAACCACACCTTCAAGTTCGGCGGCGAGGGGCGAAGGTACATCACGCCGCAGATGTTTATTCAGCGTTCGCGCGGCGACTACGAGTACAGCACTCTGAATCTATTCGCCTTTGATCAGATCCCCGACGAGTTAGCCGAACGCAGCTTTGGCAGCGTTGGCTATTCCGGCGACCAGTACGGACTTTATTGGTATGCCAATGACATTTGGAAGGTGCGACCAAACCTGAGCTTAAATCTCGGCGTTCGCTACGAGTACAACAGCACTCCATTCGGTTGGACGCAGCAAAGTTTGAACTCAATTGCCAATGTTCCCGGGCTGATTACTTTCGGTTCGCCTCAGGCGCCGACCAAAGACTTCATGCCGCGGGTGGGTTTTGCTTATTCACCGGGTTCGAGCGGAAACACGTCAATTCGTGGCGGTTTCGGCATGGGTTATGACATCCTTTACGACAATATCGGCGTGCTGGAGCGGCCGCCGCAGATTGGCAACACGGTCGATTGTCCAGAACCCCAGTGCAAGACCCCGTTCCTGGCTAATGGAGCCATTCCGTTCGAGCCCTCGAGCGGGATTAGCGTTCTTGACCAAGCTGAGGCGCGAGCGAACACCTCTGCCTACCTGCCAAACAACGTGAAGTATCCGGTGGCGCTCTCGTGGAATTTTGGCGTGCAGCGCGTAATAAAGTCGAACTACACCGCCGAGGTTCGCTATGTAGGTACTCGCGGTTCGAGTCTCAATGTACAGAACCGCCTGAATGTCTTGGATACGGTCACGCCCAGCTTCCACTTGCCTACTTACCTGCAAAATCCGGGTCAGGCGGCGCTCGACGCGCTTACAACGACTTTGGACGGACCGGGTGGCATTGTCGACACTTATGATAATGGCGCCTTTTTTGATCCGGCCTACCTGCTGCCGAACACGTCCTGCGGCGGCAGCGGCGGCGGCATTATTGGCAATTGCGGGTTCTTCAGTGAGATTACGGCCTACGAACCTTGGGGATCGTCCACCTACCACGGACTCCAAACCCAATTGAATCGCCGCTTTACGAGCGGCCTCCAGTTCCAGGCGGCTTATACCTTCAGCCACACGATTGACAACAGTACGGCTGATTTCTTCTCGACAATCATTGCTCCGCGCCGTCCGCAGGACTTCCGTGACCTGCCGGCGGAGCGCTCCAACTCGATCCTGGACCATCGTCATCGGGTAACGCTGTCGGCAGTCTACGAGTTGCCGTTCAACAAGAACAGCTCAAGCTGGTTCATGCGAAACGTCCTCGGCAACTATGAGATAGCGCCAATCTACACCTGGGAGTCAGGTCAGTGGGGTACGGTACAAAGCGGAACCGATTCCAATTTCAACACGGATGGCGCCACGGACCGGGTCGTCGTCAACCCGAGCGGCGTTAAGGGCACCGGGAGTGACGTGACGCCGCTCACTAACTCGGCAGGTTTCACTGTAGCGTATCAGGCAAACAATCCCAACGCCCAGTACATCGTGGCTGGACCGGGAGCCCTCGCCACAGGCAGCCGCAACACCTTAGCAACCCCGCCCATCAACAATCTGGACTTGACGGTTTCCAAGCATATTGCGTTCACAGAACGCTATCGCATGGAGTTCACCTTTACGGCTCTAAATTCGCTGAATCACCCGCAGTTCGTAACCGGGAGCATCAATCAGGTGACTTCCATCAGCATAACTGGCACAACACAGCGGAACTACTTTATTCCCAACTCGGCAAACTTCAACAACGCGCTGGCTAGCTGGGCAAGCAATGCGCGCCAGGTGGCTTTAGGCGTTAAATTCATCTTCTAGCCGATTTCACGAGTCCAACACAGGAGGGCCTGCGGGCCCTCCTAATTTTTTGCCTCGCGGCGCTCACGCCCTTTTTCGCTCAGCCGGTTGACAGTCATGAGCTGTTGCCCCTCCGAATCGCGTGCATTCGTACCCATCGGCTATGTCCTCATCCCTCTGGTACACCCTGAATTGCGCCCTGTCAGTCCAAAATGGAGACAGCGCGATTCAGGGGATGTTTTGGAAACGGAAGACAAAAGACTCGGAGGGGAAAAAGTGGGAGACTTGGCTGCGGCACGGGGTGGTGGCGAAGCGCATATTGAGCGAGTGATTACCCAGGTGCACGCCGAGCTTGAAGATTTGCTCAAAAAGCGGGCGGAAATCGTCAAGCGCATTGGCACCATCCGGCAAACCATCGTTGGCCTGGCCAACGTATTCGGCGAAGGCGCCCTCGGCCCCGAACTCTTAGAGTT